>Ga0335083_10011057_pt1 | contig 10867 bp, 6 predicted proteins | sample Lox_Sample_42_FD_206716 | JGI IMG/M metagenome (GOLD analysis project Ga0335083, IMG submission 206716) | Soil microbial communities from Loxahatchee National Wildlife Refuge, Florida, United States - Lox_Sample_4.2 | ecosystem: Environmental > Terrestrial > Soil > Wetlands | place: USA: Florida... | reverse complement strand
GCAACTGACGGTTTACGTCAACAATACGACGATATTCAACAGCGGATGGAGCATCAACAACCTGGCGACGCCGGCGATTGTCGGCGTGCAAGGCGCGTTCCAGGCGGACGGCAGCTTGATGGCCAGCGGCGTGGAAGTGATCACGACGGCGCAATCGTTTCTGTCAGGACGAGTGCTGTCTGAAACCACCAACGGATCAGGTCAAGTGCAGCAGATCACCCTGTGGGTGGGCGAAACCGGCGCGGATATGGTTAGCGACGTCGACACCATCCAGACGGTTGATGTCAGCCAAGTGAGCACATACGACGTTTGCTTCATGAATGGACCTCTGACGAATGCGGTGTTCAACGACACCACGGTCGTAATTGGGCAGAGAATTTTCGTTGGCGGCAGCTTTGCCAGCAACGTGTTCACGCCCACGATGATCTCGCTGCGGCTGCAGGGCGTTTACGGCACGTATGTGCCGGGAAGCGTCGTAGTCGCGGACGGGAACGCCGGCACTTTCCAGATGTCGAACAACGGTCTGGTCGGATATTCGGTCGGCGGGCCGGTCACGGTGAATACTTACAACTTGACGTACTTCAATAACCTGAGCGGGCTCGGCCAGTTGCAGAGCACGACCACGGCGATTCCGATGGTGGCACGCGGTCTGTTGCTCAAGGACCCGATCAGCGGGAATCCGGAAGTGTATGCGGGGTTCGTGTCGGAGCCTTCGCAGAACTGACGTGAGCAGTGACTTAATGTGCGGACGGCCTCAGGGCCGTCCGCTTTTTTGTTCGGTTCTTTATGTGGGAACAGCCGCCGCGGCTGTTCGTCGAGCGAGGGTCGACTTTCGTCGATCGAGCGCCGGTGAGCCCCGCTGGGTTTTCGACCCAGGGGCAGCCGAGGCGGCTATCCCTACAGGTTTTCGGTGCGACGCACCGTATAATCGAGGGATGAAGCAGGTTGTCCATGCCGTGTGTCCGCACGACTGCCCTGATGCTTGTGGGGTGCTGATTACCGTGCAGGATGGGCGGGCAACGAAGATTCAGGGGGATCCGGAACATCCGGTGACGCGTGGGTTTTTGTGCGCGAAGGTGGCGAAGTATTTGGATCGGGTGTATTCGCCGGACCGAGTGCTGTATCCAATGCGGAGGGTTGCTGCGAAGGGTCCTGTAGCGGGGCAGCGGAGCTTTGCTCCGCATGGACAGCCGGGGGCGGCTGTCCCCACACTAGCTGATACGAAACAAACCTGGCAGCGGATTTCATGGGATGAGGCTTTGGACGAAATTGCTGCCCGCTTCCGGCGGATTTCGGCGGAGTTTGGGAGCGAGGCGATCCTGCCATATTCGTTTGGCGGAACTCTCGGCGCGCTGAACAGCGCTTCCATGGACCGACGGTTCTTCCATCGTCTGGGAGCCTCTCAACTCGAACGCGCGATCTGTTCCGCGGCGGGAGAGGCTGGTCTGGAGTCGGTGCTGGGCGTCAAGATGGGCACCGAGCCCGAGCAGTTCCGCCACTCCAAGTACATCATCGCGTGGGCGTCGAACATTCACGCCAACAATGTGCACTTGTGGCCGTTCATCGCCGAGGCGCGGCGCAACGGAGCGAAGCTGGTGGTGATTGACCCTTATCGGACGCGCACCGCTGCATGCGCGGACTGGTATCTGCCAATCAATCCGGGGACCGATGCCGCTCTGGCGCTGGGGATGATGCATGTCATCATCGGCGAAAACCTGCACGACGCCGATTACGTTGCCAAGTACACGCTGGGCTTCGAGCAATTGCGCGAAAAAGTGAAAGAGTATGCACCCGAGCGCGTGGCGCAGTGGACAGGCATCTCCGCCGATGACATTCGCAAGCTGGCGCGCGAGTATGCGACGGTCCGGCCGTCGGTGATCCGCCTGAACTACGGCGTGCAGCGCTCCGAGGGCGGTGGGATGGCGACGCGCACCATCGTCATGCTTCCGTGCATCCTCGGGTCGTGGAAGGAAATTGGCGGTGGCCTGCAGATGTCGACGAGCGGAGCGGCTGCGTTCAACACGCAGGCTCTGAAGCGAACCGACCTGATGCAAGCCGCCTTGGGACGCGAGGCCCGCACCATCAACATGGTGGAACTGGGCAAGGTGCTCAACACGGTGAACGACCCACCGGTGAAAGCACTGTTCGTCTATGGATCAAATCCTGCGGCGGTGGCTCCCCGGCACCATGAAGTCGTACGTGGGCTATTGCGCCCGGATCTTTTCACCGTGGTGCACGAGCAGTTCTTCACCGACACGACGGACTATGCCGATATTGTTCTGCCGGCTACGACGTTCTTTGAGCACAAAGATCTGCAGAAGGCGTATGGGCACTACTATCTGCAAGTTTCGAATCAGGCAATCGAGCCGCTGGGCGAGTGCCGCTCGAATGTGGAGGTTTTTCGCGCGCTGGCGGAGCGGATGGGATTCGAAGAAGACTGCTTCCGCGAGACTGTGGACGAGATGATCGATCTGGCGTTGGAGTCGAAGGATCCGTGGATGCAAGGGATCAGTCGCGAGAGGCTGGAGCAGGGGCAGGTTCGGCTGAAGTTTGGGGCTTCCGGCTCTCGGCTTCCGGCTTTCGGAACTTCGGAAGCGAATGCAGCGGAGCTTCGCTCCGCCCCACCAGGTGAAAAACCCGGTACCACTCAACACCAGTCTGAACAGCCGGAGCCTTTTCTTCCGTACGCTCATGGAGGATTTCGAACACCGTCGGGGAAGGCGGAGCTCTACAGCGAAGCGGTGAAGGCGCTGGGTCTTGACCCGGTAGCGCACTTTACGCCGCCTTCAGAGTCGCGCCATGGAGGGCGCGGGAAGGAATTTCCGTTGGAGATGCTGGCCCGCAAGTCCGACAATTTCCTGAATTCCACGTTTTCCAACGTGCCATCGGTACGGGAGATGGAAGAACAAGGACTGTTGGAGATCAGTACTGCCGATGCCAAGACTAGAGGAATCGGCGAGGGCGACCGGGTTCGCGTGTTCAATGACCGGGGTGATATTGTGCTGAGGGCGCGGGTGGACGGCAAAGTTCAGCCTGGAGTCGTCTCGGCGAGCCTCAATTGGGCGAAGATGACGCCCGGTTTCCAAAGCATCAATGTCCTGACTTCAGAAAAACTTACCGACATGGGCAACTCCGCAACGTTTTATTCCGTCTTGGTTGAGGTAGAGTTATCCAAGCCATCCTCATGAAGCAACCGCAGATTTTGCCGATCGGGTCCGATCTGCTGGGTTGGACATGTTTTTGACCCAGAAAGAGTTGCGGTTTGGACGCATCCCTTGCTCTACCGTATAATGACAGTTTTCTTACATCCCAGAGGCTGAGGTCGTAGCGATTCCTTTTCGCTTTCATTCGGAGAACCTTGTTGTGCCCAAAGGTCCCTATGTTTCCGGGGCCGTGTCGGTGCCATCTCCTTCATTTCAACGGCCTTGGCGAAGGGCGGGCTGGCGTGTGCGCACGGTCTGCCTGGCGCTGATGGCGCTGCTAATGGTGAGCGGAAGCCTTACGTGGGCCCAGAACGACGTGGTTTCGGAGATCGACGTCGTGGGCAACCGCCGAATTCCAGCCGAGACCATCCGGGCCCGCGTATTTACCAAGCCCGGGGATGTCTATGACGCCGCCGCGCTGGAGCGCGATTTCAACTCCCTGTGGAACACTGGTTATTTCGAGGACATCAAGTTCTCCCGGGAGCAGACGCCGAAGGGATGGCGCATCATCGTCACGGTGAAGGAAAAACCGACGATCCGGGAAATCAGCTACGTGGGTCTCAGTTCGGTGTCGAACAGCGATGTGCTCGACCGGTTTAAGCAGGACAAGGTCGGCCTGGTAGTGGAAAGTCAGTACGATCCCACCCGCATCAAGAAGGCGGAAGTGTCGATCAAGGGATTGCTATCCGAGCATGGGCGGCAGTTCGCGACGATCCGCACGGAAGTGAGGCAAATTCCTCCGGCTGCGGTCGGAATCACGTTTGTGGTCAAGGAAGGACCGAAGGTCAAAGTCGGCAAAATCACGTTCGAAGGCAACAAGAACATTAACTCGCGAACACTGCGGGCGGCGATGAAGAATCTGAAGCCGATTGGCATTCCGCATTCGATTTTCCTGGAGAACATCTTCGCGAAGACGTACGACGCCACCAAGCTGGAAGAAGACACCGAGCGGGTGCGCGCCGAGTACCAGAACCGCGGCTACTTCAAGGCCGGGGTTAGCGATCCGAAGACGCAGATCCACGACACGGGGCATAAGGGCTTCCACATCTGGTTGTTGCAGGCCGGTCCCGGCAAGGCCGTCGATATCACGATGCCGATCGACGAAGGCGACAAGTATCGGCTCGGCAAGATTACCTTCAAGAACAATAAGGCGATTTCGAATACGGCCGCGCTGCGATCGCTGTTCCCCCTCAAGGATGGAGATATTTTTGCCCGCGACAAGATCGCGAAAGGTTTGGAAGCGCTGCGCAAGGCTTATGGCGAGTACGGCTATATCAACTACACGGGCGTTCCTTCGACGACCTTCGACGACGAAAAGAAGACGGCCGATCTGGAAATCGACATCGACGAAGGCAAGCAGTTCTACGTGCGGCGCATCGAATTTGTCGGCAACACGACGACGCGCGACAAGGTGATCCGCCGGGAACTGGCTCTGGAGGAAGGTGGAGTCTACAACTCGCGCCTGTGGGAACTGAGCTTGCTTCGCCTGAACCAGCTGTCTTACTTCGACCAGCTCAAACCAGACGATCCGAACGTGACGGAAAAGAAGCTGGATGAGAAGAACGGGCAAGTTGATCTGACGCTGAAGGTCCATGAAAAGGGCAAGAACAGCATTGGCCTCAATGGCGGCGTGAGCGGACTGGAAGGCGCGTTTATCGGGCTGAATTACTCGACGAATAACTTCCTGGGAAAGGGCGAAACCCTGCAAGTCCAGATCAGCCTGGGGAACCTGGCAAGGAGCGTGATGTTCGGCTTCACGCAGCCCTACATGTTCGATCGTCCCCTGCAGTTCGGTTTCACGGTGTTCGGCAATAAGATCAGCTACAACCAGGCGCGGCAGCTTTCCATTTTCACCGGGCAGAACCTGAATCTGCCCGCGGCCCAGTTGCAGAACCTGCAGAACTACTCGCAGTCAAGCGTGGGCTTTACAACGTCGTTAAGTTATCCGCTGCGGCGTTCGTTCAAGCGCGTGGGCATGACGTATTCGCTGGACCGGTCAAGCCTGGTTGCGCTCAGCACCGCTTCCAAGAGCCTGTTTGACTACATTGCATTCCGCGGTATTTCCGGGCCGAACGCCGTGAATGGGATTATCACGAGCTCGATCTTCCCCAACTTCTCGTTTAATACGCTGGACAGCGGAATCTCGCCCCATAAGGGGCACCAGATGACGTTGGGAATGCAGTTGGCCGGATTGGGCGGCACGGTGCGGTCGTTCCGTCCGATTGTGCAGTACAAGCAATTCATTCCGGTGCAGAATCGCCGCAACGCGATCGGCTTTAACGTACAAGGGTCGTTCATCACCGGCTACGGTGGACTGGTGGCGCCGCCATTCCAACGTTTCTTCATGGGAGGCGAAAACGATATACGGGGTTTTGATATCCGGTCGATTTCTCCGGTGGCGTTCTTGCCGAGTTCGAACGTGATCACCCTGACGAATCCCGACGGAACTCCAGTTCCAAAGAACCCGGCAAACCCGCGGCAAGGCAACTGGACGATTCCGATTCCAGTCGACCAGATTGTGTTCCCGGGCGGCGACCTGAGTATCGTGACGAACCTCGAGTACCGCATCACGATCGCGGGGCCGGTGGCGATCGTGCCCTTCGTGGATACCGGGATCGACCCGATTCTGCGGCCTTCGCAGTTGCAGATCGCCACGGTGCAATATGACCAGGTGATCGGTACGCCCTTCGGCTGTCCGACGCTCGATGCTGGTTATAACTGCCAAGGTGGAAGTGTGCTAAACCCGAGGCCGTCCCAGGACCTGAGCGTTTTGCAGTCAGCGAATTGGCAAGTTCGCATGTCCACGGGACTCGAACTGCAAATGTTCCTTCCCGTCGTGAATGCGCCCTTCCGTATCTACTGGGCGTACAACCCGCTGCGGCTCGACCAGCAAGCCAACCCACCGATTCCGATTACGCGTTCCATGTTCCCGGTGGGAGCGGCGGGAGATTACACCTATCACCTTGCGGTCAATACATACGCCCCGAGTTTCCTGCTGAGGGAGCCTAGGAAGACGTTCCGGTTCACGGTGGCAACGACGTTCTAAGTGCGGCGATAAGTTTGTTTGACGGGCTCAGAGTGAGGTCACTATAATGTTACTGATCCACGCCATCAAGTCAGCTGTGAGGAGTGGACGCCACGCCCGGGAAGACGGCGTGTGAAGCTGGCAATTCAGTGCGCCTTATCCGACGGCGGCCGCTCACACAGCGGAGACCTCATTCAGTGCGGCCCAGCGTAGACTGAAGAAGCGATCAGAGAGAAATTTCGAAAATCATTCCCGGAACCATGTTCCAAGGAGTTCAACCGATCCAATGACAAGCAAGTTTCTGCGAGTTCTTCTGGCCATAGCGGTGACGTTCGCGATTTCCGCATTGGCCCAAACCGGCAGCGCCGCTACACCGTCGAGTTCCGCCGCGACGCCCGCCTCTCCTGCTTCGGCCACACCGGCTACCACGGGCCCCAGCACTGGCACAAAGGTCGGAGCCATCAACATCCAGGAAGCGATTTTCGGCAGCAATGAAGGCCAGCGCGACCTGCAGGCTCTGCAAAAGAAGTTCGAACCCAAACAGAACGAACTGAAGAGCCAGAATGACGAACTGGAAGCTCTCAAGAAGCAGTTGACCACTACAGGGGACAAGCTGAACGAAGATGCGGCCGCCACGCTGAAGAAGCAGATCGAAAGCAAGCAGAAAGTTTTTGATCGCTCCGTTCAGGACGCACAGGAAGACTTTGGGAATCAGAACCAGGAGATCGCAACCCGCATCCTGCAAAAGATGGCTCCCATGATCGTGAAGTATTCGCAGGAAAACGGATTCGGCATGATCGTCGATACGTCGAAGCCTTGGCCGCAGAGCAATGTGTTGTGGTGGGGAGAGACGATCGACATCACCAGGGCGGTGGTGGACGTATATAACACTCAGTCCGGTGTGGCAGCTCCGGCGTCGACTGGAGCGGCAAGGCCTGCCGCTCCAAAGCCGTCGGGGACGGGAGCTGCGAAGCCCGCAGCACCAACGACCCCCAAGCAGTAAGAGCCGGACACCTCTGGTGTCAGGAAAGTTCCAGCAGGCCGCGTGAAAGCGCGGCCTTTTTTCTTGGGTGCAGCATCGACGATGCCAGCGTTCGTGGTGTCCATACCAGCAAGCAAATTTCACGCCTGGAGGACACGATGTTTACCGAAAGCATGCTGGAACCTTCCTGGGGCCAACGCACTCGCCGCAGCTGGACGACATTGACGTCGTTCGGACTGCAGGTACTGATCATTGGATTGTTGCTGCTGTTGCCGTTGTGGAAGACGATCGGATTGCCCGCAGCACGCACGGTGTCGACTCCCATCAGCCTGGGGCGAATTGCGGTGGAGACCGCGCCCGCGCCTCGGAGTGGGGGCGCGACGGCACCGCGGTCCAATATTCTTCCTGCGAGATTCATGCAGCCTGGACGCATTCCGACTGTCATTAGGATGGGCGCTGATAATGATTCGCAACCACCAACGGGCGGAGGAAGCGGGTTTGACAGCCCCGGACTATTTCCAAACTCGGGAGCAGGACCGAATCTCGGCTTTCTGCCGAGAGGAACCAGGCCGGTATTGCCCGCGCCACCTGCAACGATCTCGCGGACGTTTCGGACTTCCAGCATGCTTGAGGGGAGCCTGATCCGGCGGGTGCAGCCGGTGTATCCGCCGCTGGCGAGAAGCGCGCGTATTCAAGGGTCCGTCGTTCTGTCGGCGCTGATCAGCAAGGTGGGGACAATTGAGAACCTGCACGCCCTCTCGGGACCTCCCATGCTCGTGCCAGCCGCAATCGATGCCGTCAGCCAGTGGCGGTACCGTCCGTACATTCTGAACAGTGAGCCGATCGAAGTGGAAACGCAGATCACTGTGAACTTCTACTTGGCGGGGAATTAGGCAGTGCGCACTGGAAGTGGCTCAACAGCCCTGGTGTTGGGGGGCGGGGGTGAGAACCTGAGAACCGTAGAGAGTCGTCAGATCGCGGCTGGCGTGGGCGAGACGCTCTCGCGACAGCCGGCGAGACGGCGGCGCTGCTTGTGTCTGTTTCGGGCGGGAGTAGCCCCTGCGTAACCTCGTGGGGCGGGCCTCTCCCGCTATAATCGCGAAAGTGGCAACCACAGTAGAAATCCTGAGCCGCGTAGCGACGCGTCCGACGTGGGCGGAAGTCTCGTTGACCAAGTTGCGGCAAAATTTCCTCACGGTGCAGAAACACGTAGGAGCGAGTGTCACCGTGTGTGCCGTAGTGAAGGCCGACGCCTACGGACATGGGGCGGTCGAGTGCTCGCGAGCGCTCGAGGCTGAAGGCGCGAAGTGGCTCGGCGTTACGTCGCTCGATGAAGCGATTCCTCTTCGCGAGGCCGGCATTCGCGCGAACATTCTTTTGATGACCGGGTTCTGGCGAGGCGAGGAGAGCGAGATGATCCGCCTGCATCTCACGCCAACAGTCTGGGAGCCCTGGCACATCGAAACGCTGGAAGCGGCCGCGGTTGGGCTGGGCGTTGCGCAGCACCCAGTGCACTTGAAGGTTGACACTGGTATGGGACGTCTCGGGGTTAGCCTCGAGCAACTCCCCGGTGTGCTTGCGGCATTGAAGGCCGCCAAACATTTGGTGCTCGAGGGACTCTCGACGCACCTCGCGTCCTCCGAAATCATGGACGCGCCTTCGGTGGCTGAGCAGGAACGCAGCTTTGAGGTGGCGTGTGGGATGGTTCGTGAGGCGGGCATGAACCCGATGTTCGTTCACATGGCCAACACCGCTGCCGTAATCTCCCGGCGGGAGACGTGGCTCACAATGGTGCGACCGGGTGTCGCGCTCTATGGGTATTACCTGCCCTTTCAACGTGCGGGTCGCGAAGTGAGCGGTGGAACTTTGCGTTTGCCGGTCAAACCGATTCTCACCTGGAAGACGCGGATTCTTTCGCTGCGCGATTTCGGAGCGAATCAGGCGCTAGGCTATGGCGCGACGTATGTGACCAAGGCTCCGGCGCACGTTGCCGTGCTGCCGGTGGGTTACGCTGACGGATACAACCGTCAACTCTCCAATCGCGGACGAGTGATCGTGCGCGAGCATTACGCTCCGATCGTGGGGCGCATCTCGATGGATCTCACGCTGGTGGATGTCACCGGAATTCCGGGTGTGGCCGTGGGGGATGAAGTCATTCTGCTGGGCGAGTGCGAGGGCTTGAGCGTTGACGCCCTGGAGCATGCCGAGTTGGCCAACAGCACGCCGTACGAAATTCTATGCAATATCTCCAAGCGCGTGCCGAGAAGGTACGGCAGGTAGAAGCGGCGTCGGACGTCAGACCCCTGACCTCGGACCTCGGACCTCAGACTTCAACTTCAATCAACCACCGGTGCCCAGTCGGACGTCTAGTCTGCGCCCCCACTCAGTCGCCAAATGCCGAGCGCCGACCGCCATTTGCGACCGTTAACTGCATCGTTCCTGAACAAGCACTTTCTCCTTGTTAGACTGGAAGATTAACCATGCCTTCGCGCTACGCACAGTGGATGTATGACTGGGAACACCGGCTGACGTCGGTGGACAACAACCGCGTGGTCCGTCCACTGGATTGGGGAGTGGAATTTACGCGGGACTGGCCCTGCCGCAACGGTTTCCGTCCGGGGCAACTGCCCAGCGTCGCGCAGGATGATCCGGAGAAGTTCATTCTCGACTACAACCGGCGCATCGTCGCGGCGAGCGATGAATTCTATTCCTACACGAAGCCAACAGACTTCCGCTTAGAGACTCGCGAGGTGCAGGTTTTCTCTACGCGAGAAACGCCGGACCCCAAGCTCGAGGCGAAAGTAAAAGGCACATTCGGAGAATTCCTGCGGTTTACCTCGCCGGTAAAAACGCCGTATCCAGAAAACAATATGGTGAATGCACGCTGGTTTCCGGTGAAAGGGCGGCGTGCCGTTATTTTGCTGCCGCACTGGAATGCCGACGCGATTTCTTACGTGGCTTTGTGCAAGCTGCTCAATATGTTGGGCATCGCCGTATTGCGCTTGACGATGCCGTATCACGACATCCGCATGCCAGCCGAGATCAGTAGGGCAGACTATGCAGTGTCGGCAAACATCGGGCGTACGCTCGATGCGGTGCGGCAGGGAGTGGTCGACATACGGAGCTGCCTCGACTGGCTCGAACAACAAGGTTACAGCGAGTTGGGGATCGTGGGCACAAGCCTTGGGTCGTGCTATGCGTTCATCGCGACGGCGCACGATCCGCGAATTCGCGTGGCGGCGTTCAATCACGCGTCGACGTATGTTGCCGACGTAGTGTGGCATGGCCAGTCGACGCGGCATATTCGGCAGGGAATCGAGCAGTCGATTGATCTCGATCGCCTGCGGCAGGCGTGGCTGGCAGTGAGCCCGATGTCGTACTTCAGCCAGTTCGCGCGCTGGCCGCGGAAGTCGCTGATCATCTATGCGAAGTACGATTTGACCTTTTTGCCGGAGCTGTCGCAGCAGACCGTTGCCGAATTTGAGCGGCACGGGCTCGATCACAAGGTTATCGTGCTGCCTTGCGGGCATTACACGACGGGGGAGACGCCCTACAAATATATGGACGGGTGGCACCTGGCTTCGTTTCTGCGGACAGCTTGGTAGCAGATCTTCAACCACCGAGGACACGAAGGCTCACGAAGGAAACCCTTAAGAT
>Ga0335083_10011055_pt1 | contig 10869 bp, 11 predicted proteins | sample Lox_Sample_42_FD_206716 | JGI IMG/M metagenome (GOLD analysis project Ga0335083, IMG submission 206716) | Soil microbial communities from Loxahatchee National Wildlife Refuge, Florida, United States - Lox_Sample_4.2 | ecosystem: Environmental > Terrestrial > Soil > Wetlands | place: USA... | reverse complement strand
GTCGGCGAGGTCTTTTCCAGCACCGAGCTCAGCGCGATACCGGAGTTCTTCGCGGACTTTCCCGACTTCGAGGACTTTCCCGACTTCGAGGTCTTCGACGACCCAGAGTTGGCCGTGCTCGATGTCGTCGGCGAGGGCGACGCTGACGGTGAGGCCGATGACGTCGCCGCGGGAGTGGGCACCGCGGCGCCGACCGCCAGCACCTGGCGGAAGCGGAGCAGGGCCGTCTTGCCGACCGTGTTGAGGACCTGGTCGCGGCCTTTGCCCGGGACGGCGACGACGATGTTGGTCGTGCCCTGGGAGTTGACCGTGGCGCCGCTGACACCGAGTCCGTTCACCCGCTTGCGAATGATGTTGACCGCCTGATCGAGCGCGCTCTTGGTCACCTGCTGCCCGCACAACCCGTGAGCCTGCAACGTGACCTCGGTGCCGCCCCGCAGATCGAGCCCGAGGGCCGGCTTTTGCGCCGGACCCAGGAACACCCCGAGGTAGAGCGCGACCAGCGCCAACGCGACCACGGCGAGCGAACGCCCTGGTCTCTGTCTTGGTGTAGCCACTGCCGATCGGTCCTTAGGTTGGCGGGTTGTCGTCGGTGCTCGGGTCCGGCGCCGGCGAGTCCCCCGGCTGCTCGATCACCTCGTGGGTCGAGGGATCCGGGCCACCGTCGGTCGGAGCGTCCGGGGCGTTGACCCGCAAGATCGCCGCCGGCACGTAGCGACAGAGAACGCCGGGAGCGACCTCGAGGGTCAGGAAGTCGTCCTCGATCGCCACCACGGTGGCGATCAGGCCCGCCGTCGTGGTGACCTCGTCGCCCACGGTGATCTCCTTGCGGGCGGCCGCAGCAGCGGCGGCCCGTTGCCGGCTCCGCGGGCGCAGAACGAACAGGTAGATGAGACCGAAGGCAGCGATGAGGATCAACAGCGGCCAGGAACTGCCGCTCTTCTTGGTCGACCCGCCGGAACTCGTCGCTACCAGGGCGTGGTTGACCAGCACGAGGGTTGTGTGCACCGGGGTTGGTCCTCCATCGATCACGGTCAGCCGGCGGAAGGGCCGCTGGCCGGAACGAGAGTCTACGGGTCGAGCTCGCCGGACTTGCTGAACGCCTCACCAGACATCTGCCGTTCATCCTCGAGGTCGATCAGAACCGGTTCGTCCGCTTCGTCCGGTTGGGCGGCGAACAGGGACATCGCCGGCGGGCGCAAGCCGAGATGGGACCAGGCGGCCGGAGTCGCCACCCGCCCGCGGGGAGTCCGAGCCAACAGGCCGGCGCGCACCAGGAACGGTTCGGCAACCGTCTCGATCGTCTCGGGCTCTTCGGCGACGGCCACCGCGATCGTGCTCAGGCCGACCGGGCCACCGCCGAACCTCCGCAAGAGGGCGTCGAGCACAGCGAGGTCGAGGCGATCCAGGCCGAGCTCGTCCACGTCGTAGACATCGAGGGCGGCGCGCGCCACCTCACGCGTGACCACTCCGTCGGCACGCACTTCGGCGTAGTCCCGAACCCGCCGGAGCAGCCGATTCGCGATCCGCGGCGTGCCCCGCGCACGCCGCCCGACCTCACTCGCGCCGTCCGGGGTCAGCTCGACCCCGAGCAGCATCGCGCTGCGGGTCAGTACCTGCTCGAGCTCAACGGTGGAGTAGAAGTCCAGCCGCGCCACGAAGCCGAACCGGTCCCGTAGCGGGCCGGGAAGCATGCCCGCTCGGGTCGTGGCCCCGACGAGGGTGAAGGGCGCGACCGCGAGCGGGATCGCCGTCGCCCCCGGCCCCTTCCCGACGACCACGTCAACGCGAAAGTCCTCCATCGCGACGTACAGCATCTCCTCTGCCGGGCGGGCCATCCGATGGATCTCGTCGAGAAAGAGGACCTCTCCTTCGGCCAAGGTGGACAGCAAGGCGGCGAGGTCGCCGGCCCGCTCGATCGCCGGGCCGCTGGTGATCCGCAACGGCGTACCCAGCTCGGCCGCGATGATCATCGCAAGCGTCGTCTTCCCCAGCCCGGGCGAGCCGGCGAGCAGCACGTGATCCGGCGCGTGCCCGCGCTGCTTGGCCGCCTCGATCACCAGCGACAGTTGCTCCCGGACCCGCTCCTGACCGACGAAGTCGTCGAGCCGTTTGGGCCGCAGGGCCGCGTCGACAGCCTCGTCGTCGCCGTCGGCGATGGCGGAGACGATCTCCTGACCCCCGGCGCTCACGCCCGGCTCAGCATCTGCAGGCACGACCGAAGCAAGATCGCGACGTCCGGAGTCTCGCCAAGCGCCAGCGCAGCCTCGGCCTCGGGCCCGACCGCCACGAGCGCCTCGTCGACCTCGCGTGCGCTCCACCCCAGCCCGGTGAGTGCTGAGCGCAACTGCTCGCGCCACGCACCGGCGGGCTCGCGTCCGGTCAAGCGAACAACCGTCGCCGAGGAAGTCGTCGTCCCGAGCTTGTCCTTCAACTCGAGGAGCAGACGCTGCGCCCCCTTGCGCCCGATCCCGTTGACCAGCGTCAAGGCGCCGATGTCATCCGTCGCGACCGCTGCCCGGACGCCGTCGGGCGAGTGAACCGCGAGGACCGCCTGCGCCAACCGCGGACCGATGCCGGTGACGCCCTGGAGGATCTCAAACACGGCTCGCTCGTCGTCGGTCGCGAACCCGAACAGCGTCAGCGAGTCCTCCCGGACCACCAGGCTCGTGGCGAGACGAATCGTCGCGCCGGTGCGCAGGGTCGCGGTCGTCGCCGGAGTGCACTGCACCGCGAGGCCGACCCCACCGACCTCGACGATCGCCGAGTCGGCACCCACCGCAAGGACCGTCCCCGTGATCGAGGCGATCACGATGCCTCCGCCCGCGCCGCGTCGAGCTTGGCCAACGCACTCCCCCGCCAGATATGACAGATGGCGAGCGCCAGCGCGTCCGCGACGTCCGCGGGTCGCGGCGCCTCGCGCAGGCGCAGGAGCCGGGTGACCATGACGCCGACTTGCGCCTTGTCGGCCCGGCCCGATCCGGTCACAGCCGCCTTGACCTCGCTCGGGGTGTGCAACGCGACCGGGACGCCGGCCCGCGCGGCGGTCGTGATCGCCACCGCGGCGGCCTGCGCCGTCCCCATCACCGTGCGCACGTTGTGCTGGCTGAACACGCGCTCGACCGCGACGACGTCGGGCCGATGCAGGTCGAGCCAACCGGTCAGCACCTGTTCGAGGGCGAGCAGGCGGTGTGCCACGTCGTCACCCGCCGGAGTGCGCACGACGTCACCCGCGACCGCGACCAGCTGACGTCCGGGAGCACCATCGACGACGCCGAGCCCACACCGGGTGAGACCGGGATCGACCCCGAGCACGCGCATCCGAGTCCCTTCCGAACGTTTGTTCGGATCGTACGGGCGACCGGCAGCGGAACGACCGAACGACACACCCGAAGCGGCGTCACGCCGGTACGCCATACCGATAGCGGCGTCACGCCGGTACGCCCCACGCGAAGCGGCGTCACGCCGCTTCTGGCGTCAGGCGTCGGCGAGGACGTCGTCGCTGACGTCGAAGTTGGCCCAGACGTTCTGAACGTCATCGCTGTCTTCGAGTGCGTCAACGAGTCGCAGCACCTTGCGCCCGGTCTCGTCGTCGAGCGGGACGGACACCGAGGGCAGCCACGCCGAGTCCGCCGACGCGACCGGGATCGCGGCCGACTCGAGCGCGGTGCGTACCGCGGGCAGGTCGGCTGCCTCGCACACGACCTCGAAATCCTCGCCGAGATCGTTGACCTCCTCGGCACCGGCGTCCAGCACGGCGGCGAGCACGTCGTCTTCGGAGACGCCCTCGATCTTCGAAACGATCACGACGCCCTTGCGGTTGAAGAGGTAGGCAACGCTTCCTGGATCGGCGAGCGAGCCGCCGTTGCGGGTCAGCGCGGTGCGGACCTCGCTCGCCGCACGGTTGCGGTTGTCGGTCAGGCACTCGACCAGCAGGGCTACTCCGCCCGGGCCGTATCCCTCGTAGGTGATCGCTTCGTAGTCCGCACCCCCGGCGTCGACGCCGGATCCGCGCCGAACCGCCCGGTCGATGTTGTCGTTGGGCACCGAATTGCTCTTGGCCTTCGCGATCGCGTCCGCCAGTGTCGGATTGCCGGCGACATCCCCGCCACCGGTGCGGGCCGCGACCTCGACGTTCTTGATCAGCTTCGCGAACAGCTTCCCGCGGCGGGCATCGACGACGGCCTTCTTGTGCTTCGTCGTCGCCCACTTCGAATGGCCGCTCATTGCGCTGCACTCCTGACCATCGTGACGAACTGTGCGTGGATTCGCGGGTCACCGGTCAACTCGGGATGAAACGCCGTCGCGAGCAACGGACCCTGCCGCACCGCAACAATCTTATCCGCGATCGACCCGAGCACCTCGACGCCAGCGCCGACCTCCTCCACCCACGGGGCCCGGATGAAGACCGCGCGCGTGTCTCCGACACCGTCGATCGCGACGTCGGCTTCGAACGACTCGACCTGGCGACCGAACGCGTTGCGCCGCACGGTCATGTCGATCCCGCCCAGCCAGACCTGATCAGCCGGACCGCCGAGCACCCGGTCCGCGAGCAGGATCATCCCCGCGCACGACCCGAACGCCGGCAAGCCCGACGCCACCAACTTCCGCAGCGGGGAGAGGAGTTCGAACGTCACGAGCAACTTGCCGATCGTCGTGGACTCCCCACCGGGTACGACGATTCCGTCGAGGGAATCGAGGTCGTCCGGGCGCCGGACCGCGAACGGTTGCGCGCCCGCCGCGCGGAGGGCGACAAGGTGCTCGCGCACGTCGCCCTGCAGGGCGAGTACGCCGATCCGTGCGGTCAAGCGCGCCTCGTCTACCCGCCGCCGGTTACCAGCCGCGCTGCGCGAGCCTGTGGTCGACCGGGAGCTCGTCGACGTTGATCCCGACCATGGCTTCGCCCAGCCCTCGGCTGACCTTGGCGACGACCTCGGGATCGTCGTACATCGTGCAGGCCTGGACGATTGCCCGCGCCCGCGCGGCCGGATCACCGGATTTGAAGATGCCGCTGCCGACGAACACGCCCTGTGCGCCGAGCTGCATCATCAACGAGGCGTCGGCCGGTGTGGCGATCCCACCGGCGGTGAACAGGACGACCGGGAGTGCGCCGGCCTGCGCGACTTCACGCACGAGCTCGTACGGCGCCTGGAGATCCTTCGCCGCCACGAAGAGCTCATCGTCGGCGAGCGCGGTCAACCGGCGAATCTCGGCGCGAATGGTGCGCATGTGGGTCACCGCGTTCGACACGTCGCCGGTGCCCGCTTCCCCTTTGGAGCGGATCATCGCCGCGCCCTCCGCGATCCGCCGCAGCGCCTCGCCAAGGTTGGTCGCGCCACAGACGAACGGAACGGTGAACTGCCACTTGTCGATGTGGTTCGCGTAGTCGGCCGGGGTCAGCACCTCCGACTCGTCGATGTAGTCGACCCCGAGCGACTGGAGAACCTGGGCTTCGGCGAAGTGGCCGATGCGAGCCTTCGCCATGACCGGGATGGACACCGCGGCGATGATCCCGTCGATCATGTCGGGATCGCTCATCCGCGATACGCCGCCCTGCGCCCGGATGTCGGCCGGCACGCGCTCGAGCGCCATCACCGCCACTGCACCCGCGTCCTCGGCGATCTTTGCCTGTTCCGGGGTGACGACGTCCATGATGACGCCGCCTTTGAGCATCTCTGCCATGCCCCGCTTGACCCGCGCGGTCCCGACCGTCGGCTGCTCGCTCACGGGTCCATGGTAGGTCCGCTGGCAACCGACATTCGCGGGATCGCCAGCTCCTCGTCGTCCATCTCGAAATACGACGGATGCGGCGCGTGCCCGGCGAGCCCGAACCAGCGAACGACTCGGCGGTCCCGCACGACGAGCGCATCGCGAACGGTGTCGTTGAAGAACCGGCGGGCGAAGGTCGCCCGCATGGCCTCGTCGTACATCTCGGTGGTGACCGGACTCGCCTCGAGTCGAGTGCCGCACACCGCAACGGCCCCGCCGAGCTCGCGGGTGAGCGCGCTTTCGGCCATCTCCCGGTCCGGTCCGAGGCCCTGCACGGACGCGGCGCGAGCCGCCACGTCTTCGACCTCCACCGCCAACTCGGGGTCGAGGTCGGCGAGCGATCCGCCGAATGCGATCGCCATCTCTGCACGCCTCAGGAGCTGGCTGGCGAGCGCGGCGGCCGCAGTGTCGACTCGGGTGTGCAGGCGGTCAAGCCGCCGGGCGGTCCACGATGCGTAGAGCGCGAGCAGGACCCCGAGGACGGCAATGACAAGGGGCACCCACACGCCGGAAACGCTACAGCGCCGGTAGCTCCTGCTCGATCGCCTCGATTTCCAGCACGGAGGCGCCCTCCACGACCTTGCCCGTGTTGGCAGCGATCGCGGTCTCGTACACCCGAAGCACCTCGGTGGCGACCACCGACCAGTCGTACCGGGCGACCGCCCGGCGGGCGGCCGACCGAAGCTCTTGGCGTCGGTCCGCAGAGTCGAGCAGGGTGAGGCACCGCTCGGCGAACGAGGCGGGATCGGCCACCGTCGCAAGCTCGCCGAGCGCCCCGTCCTCGAGCACCCGCGAGAACGCATCGAGGTCGCTCGCAACGATCGGGGCACCGGCCGCCATCGCCTCGAGCAGCACGATCCCGAAACTCTCGCCACCTGTGTTCGGCGCGACGAACACGTCCACGGACGCGAGCGCGCGCGCCTTGTCGGCGTCGCTCACCTGGCCGAGCAGGGTCACACCCTCCGGTACTCGGTCCAGTTTGCCCGGACCAGCGACGAGCAGCCGGGTGTCGGGATGGGTCGCGCGGATCTGTGGCCACGCGGCAAGCAGCACTGCGAGGCCCTTGCGCGGCTCATCGATCCGGCCCACGAATCCGAGCGCTCCCCCCGGTCCGGGCCACCCCGGCATCGGGATTGCCCCGGCGTACTTCGCGACGTGTACCCCGTTGGGTACGACGACCGCGTCGCCTCCGAGGTGGTCGACGATCGTCTTGCGGGCCGCGGGTGACACAGCGATCGAACCGGACAGCCGTTCGAGGTAGACCTGCAACGGGTTCTGAAGGATCGATAGGATCCGCGACTTGGGGTTCGCGGCGTGAAAGGTGGCGACAATCGGTCCGTCGGCGTTACCCAGCGCCAGCAGCGACAAGGAGAACGTCTCCGGCGAATGCACATGCAGGACGTCGAAGTTGCCCTCGTGCAACCAGCGCCGAACGCGGGCGGCGCTCACCGGTCCGAGCAACAGCCGCGACACCGACCCGTTGTAGGGAATCGGCACGCTCCGCCCGGCACGGGTGACGTAGTTGGGTAGCGGCGCGTCTTCGTCGTCGACCGGGCTCATCACTGCGACGTCGTGGCCGCGCGCGATCAGCGCCTCGGCCAGGTCGGCAATGTGCGCGACGACTCCGCCCGGCACATCCCAGGGATACGGCGAGACGATCCCGACCCGCATCAGGCGACCGGTGCTTTGGACGGGTCGAGGTCCGCGGTCCAGACCCGCTGGAGCATGTGCCAGTCCTGCGGGTGCTTGCCGATCCGCGACTCGAAGGCGGATGCGACGTATTGGGTCATTCGCTGGATCTTGCTGGCGCGATCACCGTCGTCGGGCACCGGGACCGGTGCGCCGATGTGCATGCCCCACCGCATCCGGGAGGAGTAAAAGCAGGTCACGGGCAACAGGGTGGCACCGGTATCGATCGCCAGCGCTGCCGGTCCGGCAGCCATCCGCGCCTGAGCGCCGAAGAACTCGACGCCGATTCCCCGACCGGAAAGGTCCCGGTCGGAGAGCAGGCACAGGACCCCGCCGGCCGCCAGCCGATCGGCGAGGATCTCGAACGGCGGGGCTTCACCGCCGGTCAGCGGGATGACCTCCATGCCCAGCGACTCCCGGAAGCTGACGAAGCGCTCGAACAACGACTCGGGCTGCAACCGCTCGGCGACAGTGGTGAACGGGACGCCGGTTCCCGCCAACCAGGCTCCCGCCTGATCCCAGTTCCCGCTGTGCGGGAGGGACATCACCAGGCCTTTGCCGGCCGCGACCGCGGAACGAAGGTGGTGGTCACCGATCACATCGGAGCGCTCGATCACCTCCTCGGTCGCCATGTGCGGCATGCGGAAGATCTCGCACCAATACCGGAAGTAGGACCGAATCCCGTCACGGGTCAGCAGCCGCAACTCCAGCGCGTTCGCGTCCGGGCGGATTCGCGCCAGGTTGGACTGGAGCCGCCGCACGCTGGTCCCGTTGCGGGACCATACGGCCATCGCGACCAGATCGAACTGCTGGCGAGCGATGCGTTCGGGCATCCCGCGCACCACCGACCAGCCGGCGGCGTACGCAGCATCAACAACCGCATCCTTCACCGTCATGCGGACGCGACCGGCTGCGCCGGCGCAGCCCCGCTGTCCGGGCCGGGCGGAGGACCGGATACCCGGGCTTGGCGGCGAACAACCACAATGCGCTGCACCACGGTGATCGACGTCGCGACCGCGAGACCCCACAGTCCGATCGTGCGCAGGATCGGAGCGTGGAAGATCCCCGACAGCCCGGTGAGCACCAGGATCGCGATCAGCCGCTCGGAACGCTCCGCGATCCCGACGTTGCAGGTCATGCCGAGACTCTCCGCGCGCGCCTTCGCATAGGAGGTCACTCCGCCCGCGACCAGGTCATAGAGGGCGACCGCGCACAGCAGGAGGCTGTTTCCCCGACCGGCGTACCACAGGGCGAGTGCGCCGAAGACCGCGCCATCACCGATCCGGTCGAGGGTCGAGTCGAGAAACGCGCCCCACGGTCCGCTGGTACCGGACACTCTCGCGACCGCCCCGTCCATCAAATCGCTGAAGACGAACGCGGTGATCACCAGCGTCCCGACGAAGAACTGCCCGCGCGGATAGAACCCGAGCGCGCCGCCCGCGACTCCGATCGTGCCGACCACCGTCAGCGCGTCCGGAGTCACACCCCAGGAGACCAGCGTGCGGGCAACCGGCTCGACCGCTTTGTTGATCGCCGGGCGCGCGTGGATGCCGAGCATGGTGACCCTCAGGGTAGCGAGCGGCCCGTCCGGACGGGCGCACCCAGGCCTTGCCTGATTCGCCCTGCGGGTGCAGGCTGCGGGTGCGGAGCGCCGGGCAGCGCTGCCCGGCGGCGGACCGCGTGGAGCGAGCATGTCCGACAAAGCAGCGACCTCAGGAGCCGCCGGCAGGGTACCCGTGGCCACCGAGCCGGGACGGATTCGCAACGTCGTCCTGGTGGGCCATTCCGGAGCGGGCAAGACGACCCTGGTCGAGGCCCTTCTCGTGGCGACCGGAACAATCGCGCGTGCCGGGCGGGTCGAGGAAGGCACAACGGTCACCGACTTCGACGACGCGGAGATCCGTCAGCAGCGCTCGATCAGCCTCGCGGTGGCGCCGCTCGAGCACGATGGCGTCAAGGTGAACCTGTTCGACACCCCCGGGTACGCCGATTTCACCGGCGACCTGCGGGCCGGACTGCGCGCCGCGGACGCGGCCCTGTTCGTGGTCAGCGCGGCCGACGCGATCGACGGCACGACCCGGATGATCTGGGAGGAGTGCGCAGCGGTCGGCATGCCGCGCGCGGTCGTCATCTCCCGGCTTGACTCGGCGCGAGCCGACTTCGAGGCCACGTTGGCGGCCTGCCAGGACGCGTTCGGAGCGGGCGTGATGCCGGTGTACCTGCCGCTGCACGCCGACGACGGCAGCGTCGGCGGCCTGATCGGACTGCTCTCACAGCAGATCTTCGACTACAGCGACGGCACCCGCAGACAGCGTGATCCCGATCCGGATCACCTTCCGCTCATCGAGGAGCACCGCAACGGCCTGATCGAAGCGATCATCGCCGAGTCCGAGGACGAGACGCTGATGGACCGCTACCTCGGCGGTGAGTCCATTGACGTGAAGGTCCTGATCGACGATCTCGAGACCGCCGTGGCCCGTGGCACCTTCTATCCGGTGATCGCGGCATGCGCAGGCACCGGCCTCGGCATGGACGAGGTCCTCGAGCTGCTCGTCAACGGGTTCCCCTCACCGCTGGAGCACCCCGTCCTCGCGGTCAGCCGACCCGATGGCGCGGCCGTCGAACCGCTCGCCTGCGACCCGGCTGCCCGCCTCTGTGCGGAGGTCGTCAAGACGACGACCGACCCCTACGTCGGGCGGATCTCGCTGGTGCGCGTCTTCTCCGGAACGCTGCGCCCGGACACCGTCCTGCACGTCTCCGGCCACGGTCGCGCCGACCACGGGCACGAGGACCACGACGTCGACGAGAAGGTGGGCGCGCTCGCCAGTCCCATCGGCAAGGTTCTGCGACCGGTGGACGCCGCGATCGCCGGCGACGTGGTCGCCATCGCCAAGCTGTCCAGGGCCGAGACCGGCGACACCTTGTCGACCAAGGAAGACCCCCTGCTCGTCGAGGCGTGGGACATGCCCGAGCCGCTGTTGCCGGTTGCCATCGCGGCCAAGAGCAAGGCCGACGAGGACAAACTGTCGACCGGTCTGCAGCGGATCGTGGCTGAGGAGCCGACGGTTCGCCTCGAACGCAACATCGAGACCACGCAACTGATCCTCTGGTGCATGGGCGAGGCGCACGCCGACGTTCTCATCGACCGGCTCAAGACCAAGTACGGCGTCGAGGTCGAACAGGTCGACCTCCGGGTGCCTCTGCGCGAGACGCTGTCCGGGCCGGCATCCGGGCACGGCCGGCACGTGAAGCAGTCCGGCGGGCACGGCCAGTTCGCGATCTGCGACGTCACGTTCGAGCCGCTACCGGCCGGGTCCGGCTTCGAGTTCATCGACAAGATCTACGGCGGGTCGGTCCCGCACCAGTTCATCCCGTCGGTCGAGAAGGGTGTTCGCGCCCAGATGGAGCGTG
>Ga0335083_10011054_pt1 | contig 10869 bp, 8 predicted proteins | sample Lox_Sample_42_FD_206716 | JGI IMG/M metagenome (GOLD analysis project Ga0335083, IMG submission 206716) | Soil microbial communities from Loxahatchee National Wildlife Refuge, Florida, United States - Lox_Sample_4.2 | ecosystem: Environmental > Terrestrial > Soil > Wetlands | place: USA: Florida... | reverse complement strand
CCGGCCCCCGACCACGAGCTCCCCGGCGTTCGCGGCCCCCACTCCCACCATCACGTAGAGATCGACCGGACAATCGGCGGCCACGACGGCGCGGGCGCGCGCGAGCGCGTCCTCGGCGATCCGGCCTACGTCGACGTCGTCCAGCAGGCGTCGCAGGTCGCTCCGATCCGCGCGCAACGTGTCCGAGATGACCCGGGTGGCATGGGGAGAGTCGAGGTCGAGCACGTAGTTGTGCCAGTAACTCGATAGCACGGGGGCATGGCGTTCGAGGTAGTGGCCGTAGGCCGCGACCGGGTCGGGCGCGGTGATGCAGGCGAGGAATTCCGGGACCAGGTCGACGAGCATGGCGCAGGCCGCCCCAATTTGGGAATCTCGCTCCGCGCAAACAAGCCTCGACTACTGGAGGGTGATCTTCAGGTCGCGGGTCACCACCTTGACATTCGTGTGCAGGTCGGTCACCGCCAGGCTCACCGTGTAGTGCCCTGCGCGCAGCCGCGTCGGCGCCACCACCAGTTGTTCGCGGGCGAACGCGCGCGCGGGCAGCTCCCGGGTGAATTCGAAGCGGACCGGCGCACCGGGGCCGTCGAAGGTGTAGCGCACGAGGTAACGCGCTTGGCCTTGGGCATCGGGCGTCAGGCCGTACACCTCCGCGTAGGTCGCGAGCGGACGCCCCGCTGGGAACGTCAGGCTGACCGGCATGGCGGCGAGCGTCTGTTCCCGACCGAGGAGGGAGTCCCGCGTCGCGATGACCAGGCTCGAAAGTCCGAGCGCGGCATCGGAGAAGGCGGGGAGCCGGACCGGCTGGCGGATTCGCCCAACCGCGCCTCCGGAATCCACGTCCAGCCCCAGGTGGTAGGGCCCCGGTGGCGCCGACACGCGCAGCAATCCCGCACCGACGGCGCGGGCGACCTCGTTCTCCGCACCCGAGTCCCACAGCACCATAGCGGCCGACTCTGGTGCCGTCTTGACGTAAAGATCGGTAAGCCTCCAGCTGTCGCTTGCGAAGAAGGCGCTCCAGCCGTCGGCCTTCAGGGTGGCCGGGAGGGTGGTGCGATCGGTCTGCATCAGGAGGCGTGCACCGGCTTCCTGGCGTACCGAGATCGGCGAGAGGATGAAGTCTCCTCCACTCATGCTTTGGTGGAGAGCAATCGAGACCGGTCCGTCGTCCGTGTAGTAGGCCCACCCTTCGAGGTCGAGGCCGGGAATCGGTTCGGTCGGCCGCAACGGGTCGGGCACGCCGTTCATGAGCACATCGGGCTTCCCGTGCCGGATCCACAGGAGGCCACGCGCGTCGAGATTCGCCACCGAGGCCAAAGTGCGCACCCCCATCGCGCCGTTCACGTCCCGGATATCGGGACCGGCGCGCAACTTGACCCTGAGGGCATCGAGGGAAGGGTTGTTCGAGTCCCCCGGGTAGAGCCCCGGGCTCGAATCCGCCAGGGACTCTGCCCAGTCGCGCTCATGCGAGGCGACCACCTCCCGCCGGACCGGCGACCAGTTGAACAGCACATAGGGATGTAGCAAATGGTACTGCTGTCGCACATAGGCCAGGCGCCGAAAGTGCTCGGCGATCCGTTCGTTCTCCGGCGTCACCAGGTTGGGGTCGCGGCGGCCCCAGAACCACTCGAAGAACTCGCGGCGTCCCCCTTGGTCGGTCTCGCGGTAGTGATCGAACTCGCTCGGTGAAGCGATCATCCACACCTGGCGCCAGAGCTGATCGGTCGAATCGAGGTCAGCGTACACGAGCGTGGAGTCGTACCACGCGTATCCGACGGCGTCGTGCTGCGCGAGGAAGCCAGCCTCGGCCCGCGTCAGGAAGGCCCCGAGGTCACGCGGTCGAATGGCCAGAACCTGGGCGGCGAGTGAATCCGCGCGCCCGGCGTCCCCCTGGGCCAGGGCGATCTCCGCCCGGTAGCCCAGCGCGATCGGGTCACCCGGGTGGCGGGCGAGGGCGTGATCCGCCTCGGCCCAGATGTGATCGTTGTGGTAGAGGTCCTGGAATTGTGTCCACAGCGCCGGATCGTCGGGTGTGAGCGCCAGCACCTTCAAGAGCGCTTCCCGGATCATGCGCTCCCCTTCGTCGGACTTGAGGTACTCACCCACGCGTGCCTGCCACTGCAGCGGGGCCGTGTCTTCGGGCGCGAGCCGGGCCGCCATGCGGAAGTGCTCGAGCGCGGGATACCGTCCCACAACCGGCCGCGCGTAGTGAATCCGGCCCAGGAGCATGTGGGCCGCAGGGTCTTTGGGATACCGGCTAGCGAGACGTTCGGCGACGTGAAGGGCGGCGGGGTAGTTCTTGGCCGCGAGGAGCGATTCCGCGCGGGCGAAACCGGGATCCTGCTGCAACAAGGCGAGCAGGAGAGGCAACATGAGGGCGGTCTAGGGCCGGTCGCGCATCTTCCGGCTCATCTCCGCCAGGAACTTTCGTTCCGCCGGCGTCAGACTGTTGATCCCCCGGGCGGAGATCTTGTCGAGCACCCGGTCGACTTCCGCCTGGGTGCGGTCGCCCCCGGAGCGGGAGGGCCGCGGCGGCTTGCGCGCCGGGTCGCTGCCGCGCAGCGCCAGCGCCGCCGGCTGCACCACGACGCTCGACACCTCGCGGCGCAGCGTCCGCTCGTGGCGCGCGCTCTGGAGGTCCTGCGCCTTGAGAATCAAGAGGCCGGTTCCCACGCCGCCCAGATGAGCCAGGTGGGCGACGCCGTCACCCGCGCCGGTCATCGCGAGCACCAGCGAGATCGCCACGGTGAAGACGACGAGCCACTTGGCCGCGAACGGCTGCGGGAAGGGGAACACGATCACCGGCGCGTCGGGCCAGTACCAGGCGAACGCGACCGCGACCCCGAGGATCGCCCCCGAGGCTCCCACGATCACATGGACCGGCACCACCAGCTGGAGGACAAAGGACAGGAGTGCGCCACCGAAGCCGCACGCCAGGTAGTACCCGAGGAACCGACCGCCGCCCATGCGCGCCTCGACCGGCGGGCCGAACATGTAGAGGGCGAGCAGGTTGAACGCGAGATGCAGGATCCCGCCGTGCACGAACAGATAGGTGACGAACGTCCAGGGGTGGCGCAACGCGGCGTCCGGCACGAACCCGACGGCGTCGAGAAAGCGCTGGTCGTAAAACACCGTCTTCTGCAACAGGAAGACGATGAGGTTGGCGACGATCAGCCGCCGTACCCAGGGGGTGAGTCCCTCGGACCGCTCGTACCCGTTCATGACTGGATTATTCCCGGCCGCCCGCCCGCGTGTTCCGCGCGAGGAAACAAAGGCGCTCGCACATCTCCGCGTAGTCTATTCCCGCCGCCCGGGCCGCCTGAGGGAACAGGCTGGTGCCGGTGAGGCCGGGAAGATTGTTCGCTTCTAAGCAGAAGATGTCGTGCGGCGGGCTGAGGCGGAAGTCGATCCGGGAATGGCCGCCCAGCCTCAACGCGCGATGCGCCGCGAGGGCGAGCTCCTGCGCCCGCTGCGCCACCCGAGCGTCGAGCTTGGCCGGGAAGACCTCCTCGGACATCCCCGGCGTGTACTTGCATTCGTAATCGAACAGCTCGTGCCGGGGGATGATTTCCCCTACCGGAAGGGGGACGTCGCCCAGAATCCCTACCGTCAATTCCCGGCCCGGAATGAATTGCTCCACCATCACCTCCACGTCGTAACCAGCCGCCAGCTGGATCGCCGGCTGCAAGTCTCGGGCCTGCTTCACCAGACTGAGGCCCACGGTGGAGCCGCCCCGGACCGGCTTCACGATGACGGGCCACCCCAACACTTTGGCCACGTCCTCTGTGGCGACGGCCGGGGGAGAGACGAACCATTCCGGCACCGGGACCCCGGCGGCCCGGAACAGGCGTTTGGCCATGTCCTTGTGCACCGCCAGCCCGGAACCGAGGGGTCCGCTGCCCGTGTAAGGGACACCGATCACCTCCAGGAGCGCCTGGAGCACCCCCCCCTCACCGAGCCCCCCATGGACCACCAGGAACAGCACGTCCGCACCCTGTACCACGGCTAGCTCGGCCAGTCCTTCGGTGAGCATGCGCCGCTCCTGCTCCACCAGCTCGGCCACGTTGGGAGGCGTGCGGCCCACCGCATTCGACAGCACCTCCGCCTCACCGGAGGCGGGGATCGCTCCGGTCGCGATGTCGACGACGTGCACTTCGTGCCCGCGACCCCGCAGTGCCGTGACGACCTGCGCCGCCCCCGCGAACGCCACCGCCCGTTCGGGACTCGCGCCGCCGGTGAGCACGGTGACCCGCATTAACGGATGCCGGCCAGTTGATGCAACAGGTCGTAGCGGGTCACGATACCGGCGATCCGGCCGTCGCGTCGCACGAGCGCGGCCGGCATCTCCCGCGACAGCAGCGACGCGAGCTTGTCGGCGGGCAGGTGGTCGTCCACCACCGGGAACGGCGGATCCATGCACTCGCGGACCGGCTGATCGAGAATCGCCGGCCGCTCGAGCGCGCGGGCCATCAGCGTCGGCTCGCTCACCGAGCCGACCCCGTCGGCGCCGTCGACGACGGGGAGCTGCGACACGTTGTAGGTACTCATCAGGTTCAGCGCCTGCCGCACGGTGCCCTGCGGGGCCACGCTCACGAGCGGCGGGCCTCCCGTGCCGCTCTTCGCCTCGAGCAGGCGACCGACGGTCACCCGCTCCCCATCCAGGATCTGGTTCTCGCGCAGCCACTCGTCGTTGTAGAGTTTGGAGAGGTAGCGTTCGCCGGTGTCGCAGAGGATGGTGACCACCATGGCCTTCGGATCGTCCACACGCCGGGCCACGTCGAGCGCGGCGACCACGTTGGTCCCCGTCGACCCGCCCGAGAGCAGGCCTTCTTCCCGCGACAGCCGCCGGGCCATCAGCATCGCCTCGCGGTCGCTCACGGTGATCCATTCATCGATCACGTCGAAATGGAGCGAGGTGGGGATCTTGTCACCCCCGATGCCTTCGACCTTGTAGGGCGCGCCTTCGCCCTTGGCGTGGGTCTCCGCGTACTCCTTGTAGATGGAGCCCAGCGGGTCACCGGCGACGACCCGGACCTTGGGGTTGCGCTCCTTCAAATAGCGGCCGGCGCCGCTCACGGTGCCGCCGGTGCCGGGCGAGCACACAAAGTGCGTGATGCGACCGCCGGTCTGCGTCCACAGCTCGGGGCCCGTGGAGCGGTAATGCACGTCCGGATTGACGGGGTTGTAGTGCTGGTCGGCGAAGATGGCGTTGTCGTGCGCGGCCGCGATCGCCCGTCCGCGCATGATGTAGTTGTCGGGATGGTCGGGGGCCACCGCCGTCGGCGTGATGATCACCTCCGCTCCCAACGCGCGCAGCAGCCGCGCTTTCTCCTGCGACATCTTGTCGGGCATCGTGAAGATGCAGCGATACCCTTTCACGGCGGCCGCGATCGCCAATCCGACCCCGGTGTTGCCGGAGGTGGCCTCGACGATCAGGCCGCCCGGGCGCAACCGCCCCTCCCGCTCGGCCGCCTCGATCATCGCGAGGCCGATCCGGTCCTTTACTGATCCTCCGGGGTTGAACGACTCGGCCTTGATGTAGACGGGGGTGCGGATGCCCTGGGTGACCCGGTTGAGGCGGATCAACGGCGTCCACCCGATGGTCTGCAACACGTTGTCGTAGGGCTGCTCGTGCGGAGGCATCAGCGTGGGCTCCCCTTGGTATGGCGGAACCGGATCGGCTGCAGGAACGCCATCGCCACCGGTACGCCGTGCCGCTGCCCCGGCGCGAACCGCATCTGGCTCGCGCCGTGAACGGCCGCGGAGTCGAACGCCGCGTATCCGCTGGACGTGGCGATCGTAGTGGATTCCGGGACGAGGCGCCCCGAGGCGTCCACGAAGAGTCGGAGGACCACATCGCCGTCGATCGCCCGGTCGAACAGCTCGGGGGGATAGCGAACCGGAGTGTCGGCGTCGAGGGCGACCGGGGAGCCGGCGGTGGGCGTCGCGCCGGCCCCGCTACCCCGCGTGCACGCCAGCCCCGCGCCCAGCGCCAGCAGCGCGGCCGCCCGCCTCATGCGGAGTCCTCGAGACGGTGCTTCCAGGCGGCGAGCCGATTCAACGCCTCGAGCGGCGACAGGGCGTTCACATCCAGATCCGCGAGCTCAAGGAGCAGCGGGTGCGCGTCGCTCCTGAACAGACCGAGCTGCGCGGCGTCGGGCGCGGGCGGCGGTTGCCGGTCGGCCACATGGTGACCCGCTTCCAGCAGCTTCAGCACCTGCCAGGCGCGGTGCACCACCGGCGCGGGCAGCCCCGCCAGCCGGCCGACGTGGATGCCGTAGGAGCGATCCGCCCCACCCGGCTCCAGCCGGTGAAGGAAAACGACCGCGTCGCCCGCCTCCCGGACCGCGACGTTGAAGTTCCGCGCGTGGGCCAGCTCCTCGGTCAGCTGCGTCAGCTCGTGGTAGTGGGTCGCGAAGATCGTCTTGCACCCGATCGCGTTGTGGAGGCATTCGGTGACCGCCCACGCGATGGCGACGCCGTCATAGGTGGACGTGCCCCGGCCAATCTCGTCGAGCAACACGAGGCTCCGCGCCGTGGCCCCATGCAGGATCGCGCTCGTTTCACTCATTTCCACCATGAAGGTGGACTGGCCGCGGACCAGATTGTCCGAGGCCCCCACGCGCGTGAACAGACGGTCCACGACGCCGACCTTGGCCCGGCGACAGGGAACGAAGGATCCCACCTGGGCGAGCAGCACGCACAGGCCGACCTGGCGGAGCAGCGTGGACTTCCCAGCCATGTTGGGACCGGTCAGGAGGATCACGCGGCCCGCCGCGTCGAGCGTCACGTCATTGGGAATGAACCCCTCGCGCGGCATCATCCGCTCCACCACCGGGTGCCGGCTCCCCTCGAGGAACAGGCCGAATTCGTCGGTGACCGCGGGCCGGACGTACCGCTCGCGCTCCGCCAGGTCGGCCAAGGCCCCCCAGACATCGAGACGCGCGAGCACGCCCGCCGTCCGCTGCACCCGGGCGATCGCCTCCCCGATGCGGTGGCGCAGGGCCTCGAGGAGCTCGCCTTCCCGCGCGCTGATCCGTTCTTCGGCGCCAAGCACCGTCGCCTCGTATTCCTTGAGCTCGGGCGTCACGAACCGCTCGGCGCCGGTTAAGGTCTGGCGCCGTTCGTAGTGTGGCGGGACCTGGTCCAAGTTGGGCCGGGTGACCTCGAGGTAGTAGCCGAAGACTTTGTTGAAGCCCACCTTCAGCGAACCGATCCCTGTGCGCTCGCGTTCGCGCGACTGCAATCCCGCGATGTACTGCTTGCCGCCGTCCCGCGCGTCCTTCAAGGCGTCGAGCGCGGGATCGTACCCGGGTCGGATGGCGTCCCCATCGGTGAGGGTCGCCGGGGGGTGCTCGACGAGGGCCCGACCCAGCTCCGCTCCCAGGTCGCCGAGGAGATCGAGTTGCGCGGCCCCTTCCTCGAGCAGCTCGGCGCGCTCCCGGCCTTCGAGCCCGTCCAGCGCGGCCTTGGCATCCGGCAGTCGGTGGATCGACGTGCGCAGCGCGCCGAGGTCCCGCGGGCTCGCCCGGCCCATCGCGGCGCGCGAGGCGAGCCGCTCCAGATCGCGCACTCCGTCCAGCGCTTCCCGCAGCCGATCCCGGCCGCGGGTGTCGGTCGCGAGGACCTCCACTGCGTCGAGCCGGGCGTTGATCGAGGCGGGCTGCACGAGCGGCGCCAGCAGCCAGCGCCGCATCAACCGGCCGCCCATCGGCGTCAGCGTCCGATCGATCACTTCGAGAAGCGTCGCGCCGGTCACTCCGGTCCGCAGCGGCTCCACCAGCTCGAGATTGCGGCGGGTCATTTCGTCCAGGGGGAGCAGGTCACCGCGCCGCTGCACCCGGGGGCGAGCGAGGTGCGGGAGGCCACCGGGCTTCAATTCCCTGGCGTAGCGCAACAGGGCTCCGGCGGCGCCGACCGCGGGGCCGTCGCTCGCCTCGATCCCGAGGCCGTCGAGCGAGCTGAGCCCGAAGCTCTTGGCCAAATCCTCACGGGCGAGGGCGGGATCGAACTCCCACGCCTCCCGCCGCGTCAGCGTCGTCCGGTCTGGTAGCGAGGCCGGAAGATCGGGACTTCCCTCCGCGAGCACGATCTCCGGCGCTTCATACCGGGCGAGAGCGGCCGGGAGGTCGGCCGGCGTCACCGTCTCGAGCACCAGCTCGCCGGTCGTCAGGTCGAGGGCGGCGAGGCCTGCGGCGGGTCCGCCCCGGTGATCGAGAGCGACGAGGTAGTTGTTCCGATTGCGCTCCAGCCAGTCGTCGGCGAGAATCGCCCCGGGCGACAATGTCTCGACCACTTCGCGCCGCACCAGACCTTTGGCGAGCTTCGGGTCCTCGACCTGCTCGCAGATCGCCACCCGGTGGCCGTTCGCGACGAGGCGCCGCAGGTACTCGGCGGCGGCCTTTACCGGGACGCCGGCGAGCGGGACCTCCGCCGCGCCCCCGTTGTTGCGCGACGTGAGCGTGAGTCCGAGCTCGCGCGAGGCGAGCCGTGCGTCATCTTCGAACATTTCGTAGAAGTCGCCCATCCGGAAGAACAGGATGGTCTCGGGGTGGCGGGCTTTGACGTCCCGGTACTGCTGCATGAGCGGGGTATCGGAGACGGGGGTGTGCGTCACGGTTCCACCACGACGAACGGCTGCCCGCCCAGCCGAGCCTTGATCTGGCTCTGGGCGCGCTGCGCTTCCTCCCTGGTGGCATAGTGTCCCACGCGCACCTTGAACAAGCCGCTCGTGTCCCGCACGACGCGGTACGGAAAGCCCATGGTCTTGAGGCGCGTCAGGGTTTCGTCCACCTGCGGCGCGCTCTTCACGGCGAGCACCTGTACGGTGTAGGTCGGCGGCCCGTGGTGAGCTGGCTCCGCCCCGGCGGTGGGCGGCGCGGCGGGCGTAGGAACGGGCGCGGCAGCGCCGCTCCCCCCCCCACAGCGCGTCGCGTAGAAGTTCACCTGGTTCTTGAACTCGACGTCATCGCCGGCCCCGGCCAGCGCCTCCTGGATCAGCGCGCAGCCGCGTGCCTCATCCTTCAGGTCGAACGCGGCGTGCGCGCCGGCGAACGCCGCGCGGGGGCGCAACGGTGAGTCGGGGTAGTCGCGGCGCAGGCGCTCCACGGCCTGCAGCACCCCCGCCGGGTCCCCCTGCGCTTCGTGAAGCTGGGCCATCCGCAGCAGAGCGTTCGCCGCCCAGGGGGACCAGTTGTACTCGACGACCACCCGCTCCAGCGTGGTGGCCGCCGCCTGCGCATCCGGCGCCAGCGCCCCCTGCGCGTACAGGACCTGGGGGTAGAGCGAATCCTTTGGTGACAGGGACGCGAGCAGTCGCCGAATGACCGCGCGGGCGGAGTCGGGTCGCCCGCTCTGCGCCAGATCCACGGCGGCCTGCAGCCGCGGATCGTAGGTCGTCTGGGCACGAGCCACGGAGCCGCAGAGCGAGATCACCGCGGCCAGGCCAAGGACGGCGGGTCTCATGCGGCCTCCCGTGCCAGCGCCCCGAGGTACAGCACGAGCTGACGCAACAAGGCCGCCTCGTCGGAGACCGTCGTGGTCTTCAAGGCACGGTCCGTTTCGAGCGCGAGCCGGAGAGCCCGCGACAGCTCCTCGGCGGTCCATGCTTCCGCGGAGGCCGCCCACAGGGCCGAGGTGTCTTTCCAGTTGTCCAGGCCGTACGGCCGGGCTTTGAGCAAGTGGCGGAAGATCGTATCCGGAAGCCGGGCGTGGGGCGTTCCCCGATCCAGCTCTGCCCGGGCGAGCGCCGTGCCCAGGAGCGCGGTGCCGATGGCGCTCAAGATCCGGACGCCGCTCATCCCCGCCTGGTCCAACACCGGTTCCACCAGGCGCGCGGCAAGGGCGGCGTGACGGGTGAGGGTGGCCTTGATCAGATCCTGCAGGGTCTCTCCATGCCGCGCCCCCACCAATGCCGAGACGTCGGCGGCCGTCGCCGGACGGCCGTTGGTGAGCGCCGTGAGTTTGTCCAGCTCCTGGCTCAGGACGCCCAGCTCCGCACCGGCCGTCTGCACCAGGAGCAGGGCGGCCTCGGGGGCGAGTGTCAGGCCACGCTGGCTCGCCGTGTGCGCCACCCAACGGCTCACCCGCTCAGGCGCCAGGCGCTCGACCGCCACGGCCGTGGCGGCACGCGCCAGATCGGCCTCGGGCGGATCGCCGCCGTTCTGCAGCAGCACGAGCACCGTCGCGGCGCTGGGGTGTCGCAGGTATTCGATGAGGGCGTCCCGGGCCTTCGATTTCTTCCGCATCTGCTCCACCCCCCGCAGGACGACGACCCGGCGCTCCGCGAGCATCGGGGGCGTGTTCAACAGGGCGGCGACGGTCTCGGCGTCGAGCTCGGCGGCCGCCCGGACGTCAAGATTGAAGTCGCGCGCGGCGGGCTCCAGCGCGCGGTCCACGAGGGCACGGACGGCCTCGTCCTTCAGGACGTCTTCTTCGCCATGTAGATAGTAGACGGGATCAGGGCCGGCCCGCTTGAGGTGCTTGAGCAGCGCGTCGAAGGTCAGCCCCGGCATACCGGGTCAAGTTATCGTCGGCGCGGTAGTGAAGAAAGTCTGGTGGTGAATCTCGGCTAGTGGGCGAGGCTGGCGGGCTGCACGAACGCGGTGCCGTAGGGATTAGGATTGCCGGAGAGCACGCTGGCCCGGGGGTCCTGGAACGAGACGAAGGGAAGTCCGGCCCGGGCGACCGGTTTGGGGAACGGGACCGGCGGCAGCGAAGCGGTCAGGGCCACCGACGGGCGATGCTTTCCCTCGAACACGATCAACGCGAGGGCCGCGGCCACGAGCAGGGTGGCGGCCACCCGAGCCCGGCGACGGACCGGCGGCAACGCGATCTGATCCCGCTCCGCCTCGAGGCGGGCCTCGAGCCGGC
>Ga0335083_10011053_pt1 | contig 10869 bp, 7 predicted proteins | sample Lox_Sample_42_FD_206716 | JGI IMG/M metagenome (GOLD analysis project Ga0335083, IMG submission 206716) | Soil microbial communities from Loxahatchee National Wildlife Refuge, Florida, United States - Lox_Sample_4.2 | ecosystem: Environmental > Terrestrial > Soil > Wetlands | place: USA: Florida... | reverse complement strand
GGTCCTCGTCGGCCAAAGTCAGCGCTTTGTCGAGATAAGGACTGACACGCTGCCATTGCTCCGGATTCAGTGTCGACATAGCCTTCTCACAACTCGGTTTGCAACTCCCGATGCAAGTAGATGCGCGCCTTTTCCCATTTCCTTTGTACGGTGCGTTCCGAAAGCTTTCTCATGGCGGCGATCTCGGCAAACGAAAAACCGCAGAAGAACTTCAGGTCCACGATTTCTGCGAGCTCCGCTTCCACGTTCGCGAGCTTGTCGAGAGCCTCGCTGACGCGAGTCAGCTCAACTTCATCCGCAAGCTCTGCCGCGACGTTATTTTCCAGCGATGTGATTTCGAACTTCCCGCCGCGCTTTTGCGCCTGGCGATTTCGGGCGTGGTCGATGATTAATCCCCGCATGACTCGCGCAGCATAGCCCATGAAGCGAGCCTGGTCGGGAAACCGCGACTCGCGGCTTGCCATATCCAGATACGCTTCATGAAGTAAGGTCGTGACACTCAGGCTGAGCTCGCGATTGCCCGCCAGTTGCCGCCGCGCGAGCCGGTGCAGTTCGGAATAGAGGGCGGCAAACAGCGCTTCCATATCGGAGCTGCTACCTGTCTCCGCAGCTTCGATTAACGACGATAACCTGGATTCCAAACAGACCGCTCCCGTTGGGTGGAGGAAGTGTCGCTGAGGTTCTCGCATTTCTTCCCGATAGTCAAGCGCAACCGGCACGACATCCACAATTCCTCGAAAAATCCGCCGTTGTGATAGGCTTTGCGGTTTGTGCCGTCGCCTCATGAATGGGTTTCGGCGAGTGAGGTGCGCGCTGGCTCCGAATTGAATTTCGTAGTTGATTCGCAGTTATCTTCAGGAGGAATGAATGTCCGATCACTACCATGATCCGGCGGATCTGCGGTTGCTGAAGGAGATGAGCAAAGCCGCGCCGACGGAATTCAACGCGTGGCTCAACCTCGACAAGATCGTGGGGCGCGAGGACGGCGCGATCCCGAGGAAATATCGGGAGCTGATCGCGCTGGCGGTTGCGTGTACCACGCAATGTCCGTACTGCATCGAGGTGCATACCAAAGGGGCGAAGAAAGCCGGAGCCACGCGCGAAGAAATCGTTGAAAGCTCGTTCCTCGCGGCGGCGTTGCGTGCCGGAGGCGCAGCGACGCACGGCGCGATGGCGTTGAAGTTTTACGAGAAAGAGTAGTTCCGTTTTGGGAATCCGGAGGAGTTTTGGGGTATACCCCCCTCCCCCTCGATCTCTGGAATCATCAAGTTAGCGGGAAATTGCAAAGTAATCTATGGGGCTCAACAACTTGCGGGTAAAATATTGAGCCGCAAGGAGTTAGCTCCTATCGACGAATTCTCTCGTATACCGCTTTCGCCTTGGCTAGTTTGGGGCTATCTGGGTAGCGAGCACAAGGAATGGGATCACAGTGCTGTGTGATTGCAAAGCGGGGTTCGAAATTGGCAGGACGGTCCCCGTCTTTGACTAAGTTTCGTGATTCCCGTCCACTTCCTCATTGTGGACTAAAAGGTGTTTCGGGAGGCGAGGGAGTGATTTCGAAGACGATGCCGTCGTTGTTAATCCCTCCGCCTGAGGTTGTGCCGAAGAGTTTGCCGTTCGAGATGATCACTCCTGCGTATGGGCTCCGGCCATCTTTTCCGTCAGGGAACTGGAAATTGAAGCGGTGCAGCACGGTCTCGGTCCACGGGCCACTCTGGGTGGGCGATAGCATAAAGACCGAGCCCATGCCGTTGATCGCACCGAACTCCGCCGCTGCGTAGAGATTTCCCGCCTTATCGAACACAGCCGGACCGACAACCCAGAAGCCGTCGTCGAAATTCATCATGTGCAGGACGTTCTCCCCCCAGTTCCCGTTAGGCTGCTTTGTTAGCTCGATCACCGTTCCAGAGCCGAGCCCACCGAATTCGGTGGTCACATAAAGATTGCCGCTTTTGTCCATCGCCAAAGAGTTCGGATTGCTTCCGTCCGTCTTGAAGTTGTGGATCACCCTCTCTGCAAATGCGGTGCCGAAGGACGGACTCAGCTCAAACACGGCGCCGCCGCCGTACTCGCCGCCGTAGGAAGCAACTCCATACAGATGGCCGTCGCGATCCATAACGAGGCCGCCGAGCGGGTCGATCGGACCTGGCCCGTTGATGCCTCCTTGAAACGAATGGAGGACTGTTTCGGTCCAACCGCCTCCCGAGGGACTTAGCCTGAACACGGTGCCCACATTTCCGTAAGATCCCCCTGCTGTGGTTGTACCGTATAGGTTCCCGTAGCGGTCAAAGATAAGATTGCCCTCCGGAGTGGCGCCGTCGCCCTCGCCGCCGAAGTCGTGAAGCACGGTTTCCGTCCACGAACCGTCGGAGGCCGGGCTCAACTCGAACGCTACGCCCCGGTTAAATGCACCGCCATCGTCCGTGGTGCCATAGAGGTTTCCTGAGACGTCGAGGGCCAAGCCGCCGTGCGGCCCGTTTCCGTCGATTCCGCTGAAGCTGTAAAGCGTTGTCTCCTGCCAGCCGGTTGCGGCGGGCGATAGCTCGAAGACACATCCGTCGTTTGCTTCGCCGCCGGACAGAGTCGTGCCGTAGAGATTTCCAAATTTATCGGCGATCAAGGGAGTGAGGGGTGCGCCACAATTCGGATAGGGCGCAAGCGCAAAAAGCACCCGACCGTGCGTCTGGGCCAACGCGGTGGAGGACGCTAAGAGCGAAAAAAAAAGAAGCACCGGTGTTAGGCTGGCGAGCTTCGGAGGGCGCATCTTTCACCTCTCGTCGTGACTGGGCAAACAAGAATCCGCCATGGCTGCTCCCCTGGACAAGAGGGTATTTGCTGTAGACGCGCGTACACGATGCACGGTATTGAAAAGAGAAGCGAAGATTCGCAAAGTCGTAGGCGCTTCCCGCAACTACGTCGCGCGCTGTTTCATTGCTTGCGGCACTTAGCTCACGGTTCACTGCACGGCGGTCGGGCCCCTCACAAAATCTAAGGAAAAACGGAGAATGCTCAATGCGTCGCTTCGCGTCTCTGGTACTAGCCTTCGTGTGCGTACTGGCTGTTTCAATGCGCGCGCAAACCACTCCTTCAGAAGAGCAGGCAAATAACACGCCAGCCTGTGCTGCTAGCGCACCTCCGAGCTATTGTTATCTCCCAGCGCAATATCAGCCGCCCCTCTCGACTAATCCGGCGAACCAGAACCAGGGTATTAACCCGCCGATTCAAACCGTAGTGGTTGACACCGTCGGCCATATTGAGTCCGTACCCTACCTGCCTATAGGCAAACTGATGCCTAAGGTAGGCTCGAATCCGTGGGCCGGGAAAGTGATCTGCGAGTACCAGCCGTGGTTCAGCGTAAACGGGAATTCAAGTTGGGGTGGCGCTGTCTCGAAGTACAACGGGCACATCGATATCGGATATGACGAGGACGCGTATGACTCAAACAACACATTCAACTCTGCCGCGCCAACGCAGGACACTGCGATGATCAGCCAAGGATGCAATATCAACCTTATCAATTTCTACGGTTTCGCCGAAGAGCCGAGCCAGGCCTTCAATCTGGACACGACGAACAATGTATACGCCGATCTGCTCGGTAGATATAACTCAACGACCGGCACTTATCCTATGCAGTTCGCGATCATGGAGGATAAGGATGCGTTCAAGGCAAGCTGCGATTTAGAGGGCAGCGAAAGTGCCGAGGAGACCTGTATTGAGAACTACCTTGTCTCGGATGTGGAACAGGCTTACGAGACCTACATGCAGTCGAACGCGGGGCTGTATTGGACAGATAGTTCGAATTCGACCCACGGCCCGAAATACGTGATTGCGATATTCGCAGCATGCGGTGATTTCGCGCTTCTTACCTGCCCCACTGCGAATAACCCTCAGGATGATTGGCAAACAATCTGGAACGTGGTCTATCCGGAGGTGGCCGCCCTGAACGACAACATCGAATTCATTTTCGAATACGGGCAGTTCGGTTACCCGAGCGTCCCCAGCAGCGCCCCGAGCTACCTGAATGCCGGCCAATACGCCTGGCCGCAGCCGTTTTCGGGACTGAAGGGTCAGGCCGACTGTCAGTCGGCCAAAAATTGCTTCATCAGCGATCCACAAACCCAGTTCTGGTGGTGCGATTCGGGCTATGCAGGCGGAGGAGTTGAGGTGCCCTGCGAGGGTGAGGGCGAAGGTTCGCCAGCATACCTTGACCGGTTTTACACTGATGCCGCGGCCAAAGTGCCGAACGGTCAGATCGCCGTCGGGGCAATCTATAAGGGCTTCGACGACAGCAATGCGACCTGGTGGTCCGACCGCGTGATCGCTCAACAATGCGGACAAGTTCTCCTGGGCACCGCGCAGGAGTTGACGTACGAGGCAAACTCGAATATCACTTCGTACTGGGCAACCCACCAGATGCCTTACATGCAGGTTGCAACATGGAATGATTACGAGGAGGGAACAGAGGTTGAGAGCGGGGTTGATAACTGCCTTAGGGTGTCAAACCTCCAGCAGGGTACTGTGAACGGCGTCCCGAGCCTGACTTGGTCGGTTACCTCGCTGAGCGCAGGATATGGAACGACAAGCACCATTGACCATTTCACCATCTGGTTTGGCAGTCCTACTGGAAATCCGAACGACCCCATCCAGGTCGCCGCAACGACCCCCTCCGGTTCTGGTGGCACAACTTCGATTCCGCTTTCACAGTTGAACTTGCCAAGGCCAAGGAAGGATTATGCCGTAGACCTCTACGTCGAGGCGGTGGGGGTTCCTCTGGTCCTTAACCAAATGTCATCCTATTGGACTTACGAGTACTAGGAAGGGTAACGGGCTAGCTTCGGCTATCCCGTTGGCCTGATTTCTTTCGCACCCGCTCTTGCAATAATCGCAAGAGAGGAGCGCCCGCAGTTTAGGAAGTGCGAGCATCAAGATTGAGGCTGAAAGGGTGGGCGCCGTTTTATTTGTCGCGGTCGGAGTTCGAGCTCCGTGCGATTGGTCGAATGCTAGGGGCCGATGCGGTAGATAACGCCGCAGCCGGGCTGATTGTCGGTGCCTGTGCAGCCTGGATCGCCGCCGGATGGGGTCATGCCATAGACCCCGGTGCTGTTCACAACAAGGCTTCCCGAAACCGGCCCCCATCCGTCCAAGCCACCCTGCAAACTATAGAGACCGCTTTCATACCACCCACCGCCGGTTGCTTTCGAGAGGCGGAACACGGTGCCGCAACCAGCTTCGCAGTTTAGACTTTCACCCCCGCGTGACGTTGTGCCGTAGAGATTGCCACGCGGGTCCATTACCGCACCCTGATTTATGGGAAACCAGCCTCCTGATCCTCCAAAGCTATATATGTCCGATTCGGACCAGACTCCGGTAGTTGGGTTCCTGGAGAGCGTGAAAACGGATCCGCTGCAATACTGTCCCCCGAGGTGAGTCATGCCGTAGAGGGTTCCGGATTTATCTAAAAGGAGTGGACCGCCGGGGCCGCCACAACCACCTGGAAATTTATAAAGCACGTTGTAGCTCACTGTCCTTAGGCCCGGCGAAATCTGAAACACCACACCCCCGGGCTCTGTGAAGGTGTAGGCACCATTGGTAGTTGTTCCAAAAATGCAAGGTTTTACGGTACTTGAAGCGACCGCCTCTGCTGAAGCTCCGCACAATTGTGGCGGGGCGAGAGTCACGCCGACGTACGGATTCGCGCCGTCGGCTCCGTGGAATGTATGCAGCACAGTCAGCGCCCACGTGTTTTCCGTGCTAGCCCCTGTGGGGCTCAGTCGAAATACAACCCCGCAGCCGGTTCCAAAGCCGTTGATACAATTAATGTCGCCGCCGTAGGCAGCAGTTCCATAGATGTTTCCTTGCGCATCCAGTGTCAAAGAACCGACGGGATAACTTCCGTCGGTCCCTCCTGTGAAGCGATACAAGATGTTTTCAGTCCACGCGTCGCCCGATCGCTCTAGTTCGAAAACCGTGCCGCAGCCCGAGCCCGCGCATCCAGTTCCGCCCCAGGCGGTTGTGCCGTAGAGATTACCGAGCGAGTCGAAGGCGAGGTCGCTCTTAGGGTTATCTCCGTCCGAGCCACCTTGGAAGGTGTACAGGAGTTTGAAGGTCCATTGAACGACTCCGCCCTCTTGCGTGGGCATCAGCTCGAAGACGGTCCCGCAGCCGGCATCGGGGAACACACAGGGACCATCGCCGTATTGCGATGTGGTTCCATACAAGTTGCCGTCCTTATCTGATATGAGCCCCGCAACCGGAACTCCCCCATCGCTGGAGCCGGTGAAGCTGTATAGCACGGTTTCGGTCTGTGCTTGGGCCTGCTTGGCGACGGCAATAGCCAGGATGACCGCAACAAATACCAAAGTTCGACGCACACGTTGAGAAGATGCGATTGAAAATTTCATTTGGTACCGTAAAGGCAATTAAGGGCCGATGCTGTAGATGACGCCGCAACCGTCTGATAGGCCGAAGCCGGAGCAGTTCATGTCGCCGCCAACAGGCGTCATTCCGTAAATCTGGCCGTCGCGCACGACTAAGCTTCCCGAGAGGGGTCCGTCGCCTTGCGTTCCCCCCTGCAAGCTATACAGGCCGCTTTCATACCATCCACCACCGGTCGCTTTCGAGAGGCGAAATACGGTCCCACATCCGGCTTGGCAGTTTGACCCGGTGCCCCCGGCAGATGTTGTGCCGTATAGGTTCTCATGTTCGTCCATCACAACGCCCTGATACTCAGGAAACCATCCGCCGGGACCCGAGAAGCTATATATGTCCGTTTCAAACCAGACTCCAGTGACTGGATTCTTGGATAGCGTGAAGACCGATCCGCTGCAATACTGCCCGCCCAGGTGGGTCATTCCATAGAGGGTTCCGGACTTGTCTAAGATGAGTGGACCGCCGGGGCCGCCGCAACCTCCAGGGAACTCATAGAGCATCCTGTAATTCCAGGTCCGCAGGCCCGGAGAGATCTGGAACACCACGCCTCCGGGCTCTATGCCACCATAGGCTCCGTTGGTAGCTGTTCCGAAGATGCAGACCTTTCCGCTGCCGCTCGGGAGCGCATGTTGCGAGGGTGTGCACAATTCAGGAGGGGCCAAAGTAACCCCAACATACGGATTGGCGCCATCGGTTGCGTGGAAGGTGTGCAAAACCGTTTCCGTCCATGCATCGCTTGTGCTGGCCCCGACGGGGCTCAATCGAAAAACAACGCCGCAACCCGGCCCAGCGTTGTCGTAGAAACATGTGTCGTCACCGCCAAAGGCGGCGGTCCCGTAGATATTTCCCCGAGAATCCAAAGTTAGCGAAGCGACAGGGTCTTCGCCGTCGGTCCCGCCGGTAAAGCGATGCAGTATTTTCTCGGTCCACCCGGTTGCTCCAGACCGTTCGAGCTCGAAGATTGTGCCACAGCCAAGCCCCCCGCATCCGGTTCCGCCACTAAGCGTCGTTCCGTATAAATTGCCGGCAGAGTCGAAAACGAGCGCGCTTGAAGGCTGTGCGCCATCAGGACCGCCGCGGAACGTATACAACAGTTTGAAAGCCCATTGAACGATTCCGCCATCGTCAACCGGCGTTAACTCAAAAACCGTGCCACAGCCACCGAAAGGATACGAGCAAGGAGTATCTCCGTATTGCAATGCGGTTCCAAATAAGTTGCCCTGCTTGTCCGCAACGAGTCCCGCGTATGGAACCCCTCCGTCGTTTGCACCGGTGAAGGTGTACAAAACCGTTTCGGTTTGCGATTGAGCCTGCTTCGTAGGAGTACAGAAAATCGATAAACCTGCAAGAAAAACTCCCGCGAAACGTAGTTCCTGGTTTGTGTAGGGAAACCTCATGGGTACATAACTCCCTGAGAAAGGCAGTTCGTGATGCCAGAAGACCCATTCGGGGCCGAGAAAAGCGATCAAGGGCCGATCCGGTAAATGACGCCGCAGCCGGGCTGGTTGTCGGCGCCTATGCAGCCGGGATCGCCGCCGGATGGGGTCATTCCATAGACGCCGGTCCTGTTCACGACAACAGTTCCTGCAAGCGGTCCCCAACCGTCGGGGCCGCCCTGCAAACTATAGAGGCCGCTTTCATACCATCCACCGCCTGTTGCTTTCGAGAGGCGAAACACGGTGCCACATCCAGCTTCGCAGTTTGGGCTTTCACCGCCTCGTGAAGTTGTGCCGTAGAGATTGCCGCGCTGGTCCATCGCCACGCCCTGATAGTAGGGGACTAGCCCCCCTAGGCCTTCGAAACTGTACAGATCAGTCCATATCCACTGTCCGACGCCTGCTAGATTGGGCTGAAGGCTGAACACGTCACCGCTGCACCCTTGACCGCCAAGATGCGTCTCGCCGTAAAGGGTTCCGGACTTATCCAGGACCAGCGGGCCGCCCGGTCCCCCGCAGCCTCCGGGAAATTCGTAGAGGATGTTGTAGTCCCACGATTCTCCGTTGGGAACAAGCTCGAATGCCACTCCTCCTGGCTCGATGGTTAAGTAGCCGCCGTACATAGTTGTGCCAAAAATACAAAATTGCGCCGCCGCAGCGCCGCAGAGTTCCGGGGGACCTAGGGTAACTCCGGCAAATGGGTTGGCTCCGTCGGTTCCGTGGAAAGTGTGTAAGACAGTTTCAGACCATGTGCTGTTTGTGCCGTCGTAAACGGGACTCAATCGGAAAACCACACCACAGCTGGGGCCGTCGACGTGGCAGTTACTGTCCCCTCCATAGGTGGTTGTTCCGTATATATTGCCATGTGAGTCCAGCACCAACGAGCTTCCCGGATTCGCGCCGTCGGACTGGCCCGCGAAACGGTACAAGACCTTTTCCGCCCATCCGCTCTTTGACCGGCTCAGTTCGAAAACAGTTCCGCAGCCGAAGGGAACACAACCAGTGCCTCCGCTACCGGTCGTTCCGTAGAGGTTTCCGGCCCGGTCAAGAGTGAGCTCACTCACCGGGTTGGCTCCGTCGAAGCCTCCTTGAAATGCGTAGAGCACTTTCAACGTCCACCGAATGCCTCCGCCGGTGTGCTCCGGGGACAGTTCGAAAACCGTCCCACAGCCGATAAAAGGGTACGTGCAAGGTCCGCTTCCGTACTGCATTGTGGTGCCGTAGAAGTTGCCTTCGTTGTCCGCCACGAGCCCTGCATAAGGAATGCCACCATCAGTGGAGCCGGCGAAGCTGTAAAGGACCTCTTCCGTTTGGGCGGTGACGCTCGTGCTCGTGGCAAGGAGGCCAACGATCAGAGCCGAAGCAACCGCGGCTTGCCACGCCAAAGACACATGTACATTGTTAGAAGTCACTGGTAGATTTTCCCCTGAGAGAGCCAGTTTGTTATGCCCGGTTTTCCGATCGCCTCAACGAACAACGTGCTGCCGCTTGGCAGGCCGTAGGGGCTTAGGTCTATAGCCGGGCACGAAACAAATGGGTAAACCGTATGCCACGTGCAGTTGTTCGCAATGTTATGGCTAGCTAGGTAGTAATTTTCGCTATCGCTGGTGTAGTAAAGGTCGAAGTGATCGATTGTGTTGTAATTCGCAAGTCCGCCCGGGTCTCTCACCACATTATCAAAATTGAAAACCCAGCTTAACGTGCTGCCGGTAATCGTAGGTACGAAGGTTGAGCTTTCGACGCAATTGTCGATTCCTGTTTCGATTTCGGTGCCCTCTTCATAGTCATCCCAGGTAGCGACCATCATCCAGGGCAGGGGATTGTTTGCCTGGGTGTACCAGTTCGTCGGATAGCCGTCTCCCGCTACCACGCTCATTTCGTTCCAGCTATTGAGCCACGTCGTACCGCAGCCCTGCGTGGCAATCCTTGCGCCGTACCACCCCGGCGCGTTCGGACTGTTGGTCATCAGATCGTCGAACCCTTTGAAGGCACCGCCCATCAGGATCAGTTGATGCCCGCCGTAACCGAGGCACCCGTCCAGCAGACCTTGGTTCGCTCCGCAGATGTGGTGCACCGAGTTCCAGTAGAAGTTGTCCGCGGCTACCTCAAGGCCGCCGGTCGCTCCGTTGCAGTTGCCCGTGGTCCCCCATCCTCCCGGGCAGTAAGAATAGCCCTGAGTTGCTTTGGTCACTAGGCTTAATTGTGCATTGGTAGGGGTATACGGTCCGGGCCATGCGTAGCACCCGTCGGAATAGGGGTGTCCCGTGTTGTTTCCGTTGTTCATGATGGGGCAGCCGCTGTCGTTGTTGAAAATGAAGTAGTAATTACCGCTTCCATTCGTAGTGCCGAAGAGCGAATCGGCTGCCGTGCGTACCTGCGCGTAAACCTGCTGGAAGCAGGCGGATGCGCTGTTGCACGTCTGCTCTACTCCGCCAACCGAGTTATAAACGCAGGGCGTGCTTATTGTGCACTGCGGAAAATCGTTGGCTTCACTCTGGAAAAAACCAATGATCGGAAAGTTGCTAGGGGCGCTACCGACAGTCGTGTAGCTCGAAGATAGTTGCCCGTTTGGTTTGTAGTAAGTGTTATACAGATATTCCAAATCGTTGATCATCTTCCCGGCTGCGCACCAGGGTTCGTTCTTGCCGCTATATTGAAATGTGCCGTAGGTGTCCTTCTTGCAGTCCCAAGTCCAAGCGTTGTGATCCATCAGCAGAAACATATCCATCTTTGCGCCCGGGCGATATGTCGGGAGGGCGTTCTGGAGCGCTGCCATCACTTTTTGGGATCCGCTGTCGTCATCACCGAACTTGTTGCCAGCCTCGGTATCGCTGGAGTCGCACCACTGGATGTAAACGTTCCCGGGATTGGTGTAGGTGTATTGCGGGTCTGCGCTGCTGGGAAGCGGCGGGCAATCGTCTGGACCGCCATACCAATCTACGGCGAGAGTGTCACCGCCTCGGTCCCAGATGTCGATTACGCGAGCGTTGGCGACATCTGGATT
>Ga0335083_10011052_pt1 | contig 10869 bp, 17 predicted proteins | sample Lox_Sample_42_FD_206716 | JGI IMG/M metagenome (GOLD analysis project Ga0335083, IMG submission 206716) | Soil microbial communities from Loxahatchee National Wildlife Refuge, Florida, United States - Lox_Sample_4.2 | ecosystem: Environmental > Terrestrial > Soil > Wetlands | place: USA... | reverse complement strand
CAAACCCGTTTAGTTCCGCCGCAGGTGCGGTTAAAGCTGGGTTCGGGACTGCGTTCGCTCCGCCAGCCGTCATATCGATTGCGGCCGCGGCCGGGGAGACTGCGCCGGCGGCCGTGGCTGCCGCCGAAGTCTGGAGGAATCTCCTTCGGGTGGTTTTCATGGGCCGAATCCTATCACGGTTGAGGCAAGCTCGCTGCGGCCTCGAGACCCAGGAGCAACCTGGAATGAGGCTCATATCTGTGGAGGTTAAGTGCAGGTGGCGCGGCGCAGCCTCAACGAACCAATTCAGGAGCAGAGACGGGAACGATTCCTAACCCTTTGATCGCAATTCAAACGACTGTTTGACACCGTTTTTGTCAAAAGTGTAAAGAAACGTTACACTTTCTCCCCAACGACCACATTTATAAGTCTTTTAGAATCAGTTCGTCATTTTTAGGCACGTGAAGCTTGTAAGTGCCTTACACTTGCCATCGTGTGGCTTCTCCATTTGAGAGGCCTGAAAGGCCGAGCTAACTCAGCCCTGGGCTTTGCTAGGTCGGCCCTTTGGGCCTTCTACAATAATAAGGGTGTTACATCTTCGTACGCTTCGAGCAGCCCGCGAACCCCGTGGCCCAGTACAGCTCGCATCAGGATATTAGCGTCCAGTACTAGGCCTCTTCGCGGGTTCATTTGCGCCTGCCGGCGCGCCAGCGCTTGAAATCGGCGATCATCTCCTCTTCGGCGATGCCCTCGGCTGCCAGCAACTCTTGCAGTCGGGCTGCCGCCTCCTTTAGCGCCGTCCGCTCCGCTTCTGAGCGCCTTCGCCGGGCTGGGAGATAGTAGCCGACGGTGTCGCCGTGCCGCGTAATGGCGAGGGGCTTGTCGCATTGCAACAAATAGTTCGCGAGCTTTTCCCGAAACTCACGGATGCCGACTTTGAGTGTCTCCATGTGCGTTCACCTGTGTACACATTGTAGATGCCCTTGGCGAATAATGAAAGCGGTTTGTGCTGTAAAGGTGGTGTTGCCGGGACACCAAGTTATTTGGGAGCTTCGCGGGTGGGGACGACATGCAGTACAATGTCGTCGCCACCCGCGAAAGGAGGGTCCATGACAGCCCAGCCGGACTCGACGCCGACAGGAGCCTCAGCGCCGCCCACTGGCCTCTCAACGCTCCTCAGAACTCGCCTTCCATTGAACCGAAAAGAAGTCTTTTTTACGGCGACGGTGCTGCCGGCAATCATCTGCGCCGATAGATTTAAGCACTTCCACCGCTTTCTGAACCTGCTTGGTCTGCCGGATGTCCCGATAGATGTGAGTAGGGAGAAGGCGAACATTCAGCTCTTTACTGAATACTGCCTCGCGGAATCCATCCATCACGACCCGAGATTCCCAGGTGCCCCGCGCGACCCGGAAAGACCTGACCTCGTGATTTTTATCGAGGGTTCGCCGCCGAGACTGATTGCTGTAGAAGCGAAGCTATACAACAGAACGCAGCCGTCCGACCTGAAGCGGGAAATGGAAAGGCAGGAGATGCACGTGCTGAAGTATTTGCGAGAGCGATGGCCGGGACTTCAGACGACTCATACGGCTCTTCTGCCTGAGGCAATGAAGGCCTATTTTGGAGATCAGGGGCCAACGCGTACGATTACGTGGGAAGAAATCATACGAGAATACCAAGACCTGGAGAGCGCACGATATTTTCTTGAGATTCTCAGGATTGCGCTTGAGGAGTATCAAGAGCTCAAGGGTTCGGAGATCACCTTTGGCGCGAATGCCGAGGATAAGCTTACAGGTGCCGACATCCTGGACCGCCACCAACATGGCGATACTGAATTTCAAGCGATGGGCAGACACGGGGGCATAAATGGCGCTGCGCTAAAGGCCGACGTCGCGGACGGCAGGTGGCAGAGACAGGTGTATGAGGTACGCAGCTCACCTATTAACCTCCCCGCGACCAACTGGTTTCCCATTTCTGATTTCGTTGCACTGGTCTCTCGCAATTTATCCTTTATTACCGCCTTTGGCGCGGTGCTCAATGCAGCCCGAGGCGAAGAGAGCGATGACGCTGCCTTCGGCCGCCGTGTCCGGCAAATCATAATGGAACAGTGCGGAGCGGACGCGCTGACTGCGCAATAGCTCTTCCTGAGGGAATCCGCGGGTGGCGACGACATCGGTTTTCATGTCGTTGCCACCCGCGGCGTGGTGCGGTCTCTAAATCGGGGGGCTGGCGCAGACCTTCTGTAAACCATCCAGCGACCTGCACTTCGCGGCGGAAAGGTCTGCGCCAGCCGGCCGATGTCGTCGCCACCCCGCGAATTGGGTCGCTTTTGCCACAAGGCTTCATATTGGGGCCCAATACGTGGAGACCCTGTAAGAATGCGGCTGCCGTGAACTGCCTGGAAAAAGCTTGTCAAGAAAACAAGAAATTACGGTGTTGCAGTGCGGACCTCTGCTTCTGAGGTCCGCGGTTTTTGTGCTTCCCCGTCAAGAAAAGCCGCGGACCTTACCAGGCAGGTCCGCGCTACTAGCTTGCTTTATTTTACGGCCCCTATTCCTACCCGAAATTTGGTGCTTGCATACACCAGGGCTACGTCTGACGCCAGCAGCTTATCGGTCCTCGCGGCTACAACATTTGATGAAACGTGAAGGGGGCCGTCCTTCCCACCTTGTATAACGATAGAGACGCTCGCCACGTATCCGCCGAGAAATTGGCCGATCACAACATCCAGTTCAATGTTTTCCCCGGTTTGAGGGCATGGGTCCACGATATTGTTGGTTTTCTCAGCCCTTAGTCCCGTGACGATCATTTGCTGAATGAAGCTAACTTCGGACCCAGATATGGAATTGACCGAACCACCGGGTTGTGTCGGCATAAGGACGCCGGGGTCTTCGCTGTCAGCCCAAACGCAGATCTTGCCCGATTTTGATTGAGCACGAACAATGCTGGGAACCAAACTCGCCAACATCAACACAACGAGCATCGTCTTGAGCTTCATCGTCTTCTCCCGTGTTCGGCTTTTTCATTCTTACCCGCGGGTGGCGACGACATCGGTTTTCATGTCGTTGCCACCGCGCCAAAAGGTGAGCGTCTCCTGCGTCTGAGCAAGCTCCTCGCAGTACCCGGTTATGTTTTCTGGGCCGAACCAATCAGCCGTTTCTGGGCAAAGAAAAACACAACGTCGGTAGCTGGCTTGCTCTGCGCCATCTTCGCAGTACCATTGGAAAGGCCGAGCGCGGACTCGAATTGCTTCTGCTTAGGTTCAATCCAATTTTTCTCGTGGGTCTTGTGCTGGTACAAGACCAGGACATCGTTTCCGCGCATCGCGTTCCATATTTGCGCCAGCTCCGATTTGAGAACATGCTTCAAGTCGGGGTTGTTTGGCTCAAGCCCCGTGTCCGGATCGAGGAATATGATGCACGGCGACTCAGAGGAATCCAGCTTTGCTAGTGCATCCTGTACGTCGCGCATGTACGGCTCACGACGCAAGAACGGTGAATTGACAACTTCAATTTTAGCCTGTGGAGAGTTCAACCGCATGATATCCATCACGTCTCGCGGAAAATGACTGATAACAGCCTCGGGCATGGGGTATGGGGTACCATCGATCTCGATTTCTGGTTTGGCTTCCGGTCGATAGTAGGCAACCTGCACAATCCTGCTTGCACCGTACAGGCGGGCGAGTTGAAGCAGAACGCCCCACTTCACCAAATCGCGGTTATCGCCGTACCATTGATCTTTCACAGCACCTACGCCTCTTTGCCAGATTACATCAAGGCCCGGCAAAGCGCCGAGCGGCCCAAGTTCAGGAGATCGGCGGGTCTATATAAGAAGAGGAGAAGCAAGATGACACCCGAACAAAATTCCAGTTGACCGATCACCGTTGCTTCAAGCACCATAACTGCACCAGCGTCGCTTCGCTCCGAGGGTGACCGGCTTGGCGTCGGAACGAGTGGCCGGAATCAAATCGGAATCAGTGACCGCCTTCGTCAGAATCAGCAGTGTATCGCCGCCGCCGTCAGCCTCTCTGTAGGCAATGTGTTGTCGTAAAGCCATTCGGCCAACTCATAGCCGAACGACTGAATGAGAGTAAGTTTGCCCCTCTTTCGTCTTGTTCCCGTTTTCATTTTCGTGTGAACTCCTCGCCGCACAGTGGGCATTCGCTTGGGTTAGGCCCATCGTGACCGGCTTCCGTGTCCGTGAGACAGCCCGCAACCTGCCAGGTCTCCTCCTCGTCCAATGCCTCCTCGGCCACTTCGCCCCCTGCGTCGAGCACTACCCATTTCCCGTCCACTTCCTTGGCGGAGTAGCGATAGCGCTCACCGTGTTCTGTTAGCGATGGTTTTACCGTGATTTTTGCCATTGTGTTCGTCCCTTTCAATCAGGGGGCGATGAATTCTGCCCTCTGTATACTTAATGCTCCCGTAGTCCGTTGTTTATTGGGAATCCTGTGGCCCGAGACAGATTCGGGGCATAATTCTGCCTAAGCCACTGAAAACAAGCCAAAGATATTTTCCCCTAAACCTTGTTGGCGGCCACTTTAATACCGACGCGTGGCGACGACATTTTACTGCATGTCGTCGGTACCCGGAATCCCAAAGAGCCACCACAAACCGCACACGAGAACGTCGCTTCCGCCGAGGCCCATGGCAAGCCAGCGCCCTACGCCGCCTGCTGGCTTCGGCCCTTCCTTTCGGGCCGGATGAGCATCACCGCGGGAATGTGAAGGCGCTCGTGAAGCTGGCGAATCATGCTTAGAGACAGCGGCCGGCTACGGCCTATCGGATCGACCTTCGTCGCCGCTGTGTTGGAATGACACACTGACCAGAGCCAGAATCTGCGGACATCGGATTTCCACAGGCCATCTTCTTGAGGCCAAAGGCGAAAATAAAGTTTCTAGTGTAGTGTCCATGAAGTAGCTGGACGATGCGTGCCGGGTAGAGGCCGCCTTTAGGCGGGCACATGCCGACCTGAAGGTCGCCGCTACACTTGTCCAGTCAAATCCTGGACACCGCACTAGCCCGTCTCACTTGACCCACCGTCTCATTCCATTTCCCCAAGCTTGAATCATGAAGCGATGTGCCAATCCGCGGTGCGGACGCGCATTCGAATCCAGGCAGCGAGGCCACATCTACTGCTCGAAACGCTGTCGTTGGCCGGCCGGTAACGCTCGCCGCACCCTCCGGCGCGCAAAACTCCCTCACCCGGCCCTTCAGGAATGTCCCGCAAAAGCGTGTAATGGCGCTGTCCTGGCGTGTAACACGCTTCGCCCAGCGGGTAGTAGCACTCCGCTGATCGGCATTGCTGCAGAGGCCACCCAGCGCAGCTCCGGCTCTCATGGGCATCCTTTACCTGTCTGTCTGCTTTGACCGCCCAATTGTCGATTTTCGCGGGTGGCGACGACACCGTACTGCGTGTCACGGGTGGCGCCTGCATCAAAAAACCACGCACCGGCGTGAGGCTCCCGATCCCTCGAGTTCGCAGAGTGGTTGATCTTGATCCTTTTCATCCCCTGACTGCTTCGACCTGCGTTTCGAGGCCAAGGTAACCCGTTGCCAGGCGACCGAGCGTAGGATGGAGACAGAGAGCCGATATGATGGGCCCGAACAGACCGGCTTGTTGCAGTTCGCCGTCATCGATGTGCTACTGGTTCGCTGTCTCTCTGGTCGTGTGGGGAGGACTGAGCCTGGTGGGAGTCTATTGGCATCCTCTCCATGGTTCGTCAGCTGCCACGATCCTCTTGGCCGCGCCGGCCGGTTGCCTTGCCAACTGGGTGAGGAATCGCACGCTTCACTGCGCGATCACCGGCCCAGTGCTTTTGATTGCGGGCGGCGCGTTCCTACTGTCGGCCGTGGCCAGTGTCCGGCTGAATACGTCCTGGGTCTGGCCCTTCGTGGCCATCGGAACTGGCGTGGCTTTCCTGCTGGAATGGCGCTATGCCAACCGTTCCGCTTCGAGGCCGTGACTGTTCGCCAAGCCCTGAAGGTGCACAGCGAAGAAGCGCGAGCCCGGACGTCATTGGCGGCAAGTGCATGCACGACGACGAAGAGTTTCTCCGCATTCCGATCACCGATGTGTTCGACCTGCACACGGTGCAGCCCCGCGAAGTCGCCGCAGTGGTAGAGGCCTATCTCGACGAAGCGGTGGGGCTCGGCCTCGAGACTGTGCGCATCATCCACGGTCGCGGCATGGGCGTGCAGCGGAGGATCACCCAAAGCCGTGCGCAAAATCATCCACGTCGACATGGACGCGTTCTATGCTTCCGTCGAGCAGCGCGATGACCCGCAACTGCGTGGCAAGCCAGTAATCGTCGCCTGGCGGGGTAACCGCTCGGTGGTGTGTGCGGCTTCGTATGAGGCGAGGCGCTTCGGCGTGCGTTCGGCCATGCCGGCAGTGCGGGCAGAGCGCCGGTGTCCTCAGGCAATCTTCGTGCCTCCGGATTTCACACGTTACCGGGCAGTCTCGCGCAGCGTGAAGGAGATCTTCAACCGTCACACCGACCTGATCGAGCCACTCGCACTCGACGAAGCCTACCTCGACGTCACCCAGAACAAAACCGGCCTGCCGACCGCCACCCAGGTGGCACGCGCTATCCGTGAGCACATTCGTCAGGAATTGCAGCTGACTGCCTCCGCCGGCGTCGCACCCAATAAGTTCTTAGCAAAGCTCGCCTCCGATTGGCGCAAACCTGACGGGCTTTTTGTCATCCAGCCCGAGGAGATCGATGCGTTTCTTTTGCCGCTGCCGGTCGGGCGCCTGCCTGGAGTCGGCAAAGTCACAGGAGAGAAGCTGGGGAAGCTTGGGATACAGACTGTGAAAGACTTGCGAAGTTTGGATTTAGCCGCGCTCGAACAACACTTCGGTCGCTATGGGCGGCGCTTGCACGAACTTGCTCGCGGCATCGACGACAGCGAAGTCGTCTCAGACCGGCCCACCCAATCGATATCCGTCGAGGACACCTTTGAGCAGGATGTCTTGCTGGCCGAGACGGAACCCATGATCCGGCGCCTTGCGGAAAGGCTTTGGTCTGCTTCGCGCAAGGAATCACGCATGGCACGCACGGTGGTTCTGAAGATGAAGACCAGCGACTTCAAAATCCTGACTCGCAGCCATACGCCCGGCTCTCCTCCCTCTTCCTGTGAGGAGTTTACGGATATCGCCTTGAGGCTGCGCGAACGAGTGGCCCTGGGTCCACAACAACGCTACCGGCTCGTCGGCGTGGGGTTGAGTAACTTTCGAGACCCCGACCAAGATTCTGGACAGCTCGCCCTTTTCGACTAGCGCGAATATGAAGATGATTCGTGTGAACTTAAATCAACCGGCAGAATTGAGTGTATTCAGCGCCGGCGGAAGAGGCTGAAACGATGAAAGTTCCTTACGCGAAGAAGTGGCAGAAGGAAACGGATAAGCTGCGCAAGATCGCGCTCGACTGCGATTTGACCGAAGAACTCAAGTGGGGCAAACCCTGCTTCACCTTTTCTTGAGGCTCGGCCCGGAGCCGAGCGAAGATTCGATCTAACACTGTGACGTCCGGATAGTCGCGCTCGAAGAAGAAGTCATGGGTGTAGCGGTCGGCGTAGGAGTGCATCAGGATGGCGCGGCTGGGTTTCCCGTCCCGCCCGGCGCGTCCCATCTCCTGGTAATACGCTTCGAGACTCCCCGGCAGAGCCGTGTGGATCACCGTGCGGATGTCAGCTTTGTCGATTCCCATACCGAAGGCAATCGTCGCCACCATGACCTCGATCCGGCCCTCGAGGAACTCCTGCTGGACTCGCTGGCGGCGCTGGGCCTCAAAAGCCCCGCGTGATAGGCCGCCGCGGGAAAAGAGGCGCCGAATTCGGTGGCCAGGCTCTCGGCCTGCTTCCGCGTTGGCGTGTAGACGATGGCCGGCCTGCGTTCTGCTCCGCCCAACAGCTCGCCCGCGAGCTCGGCCCGTTGGGAGGGAGCGGTCTCCACCACCTCAATGGCGATGTTGGCCCGGCGAAAGCCGTGCACGAAGCGCTGGGGCTGCACCAGCTTCAACTGCTCGGCGATGTCATTCTGCACGATGGGTGTGGCGGTGGCGGTCAGCGCCATCACCGGCGCCGGGCGAAAAAGGGGCAGGTGTTGACCCAGCCTGCGGTAATCCGGCCGGAAATCATGTCCCCACTGCGAGATGCAGTGCGCTTCATCAATGGCGATCAGGGACAAGGGTCGCTTGGCAAGCATCTCCGGGAAGCCCGGCACGCGCAGTCGCTCCGGCGCGATGAACAGAAACTGGAGCTTGCCGCTGAGGTAATCGAAGCAGGCCCGACGCGAGTCGGTGCGCGGGCGGCCCGAATGGATGCGCTCGACGGCGAAGCCCCGCTCCTTGAGCCGGGCCACCTGATCCTCCATCAAGGCAATGAGCGGGCTGATCACCAGCGTGGTCCCGCCTCGCGCCAGGCCAGGCAATTGGTAGCAAAGCGACTTGCCAGACCCAGTCGGCATCACCAGCAGCACGTCGCGACCCTCGATTGCGGCTCGGCAGACAGCTTCTTGGTTCGGCCGGAAGGAGGCGAAACCGAACCCGCTGTGCAGGAGACTCTTCAGGTCGCCAGTTGGCGCCGGTCCGGTCATGACAGTTTGCGACGTCACCATGTAGCTTTTGCCGTGCCATCTCCATGGAGGCTTCTTCGCCAAGACGGCGATGTTGCCGGATTCCGGATGCGCCATGGCAAGGCTTCTGGTTCAGCGAGTATATACCGACACGCTCCCGATCCGATCACGACGTTTGAGCAGGGATGGAATCGATAAACCTGGCACGGAAGGGTCAGAGGGTCCGAGTGACAGCGCATCCCGGTTGACCGACAAATCGCTGTCTCATGAATATGGCTTTCGGCAACGTCAACACGCCGCTCAGTGCCATATTCGGCCGCAACAGGAACTTAGAAGAGAAACAGGCGTCTGGGCGGCCTCGACTGCACAGTCAGAGCTTTGAAGACCTTGTCCATCATCGGTAGCGTTCATACTCACTCTATACGAGCGTATTCACCCCGCCCGGCATCGATGAACACCTTACCACCCTCTACCCGTAGCACGCGGTCAGCCATCTCCCAAATCTGCGGCGCATGGCAGACAAAAATGACTTGGTCGTAGCCGACGACATCCATGGCGCGGCGAAGCATGCGCACGTATTCCCTGCCATTCTTCGTGTCCAGTGTTCCGACCGTCTCGTCGCGAAAGAGCGTTTCATGCCGAATCCCATCCCCCTGGCGCATGTTGTTAATGGCGATGCCCAGGTTTACGGCTTCGTTCACCAGCACAAACTGACCGCCCGAGAGTCGTCCACAAGGCACGTCCGGTCGAGCGGCTTGTTCCTCACCTCGATATCGAAGTCGTCGACGAAGAGATGCCCACAAGTCGGGCAGATGCCAGCCCGTGGGCACCAGGCCGGGCACTGATCGGCACTCCAAACCGACTAACATCCGCTCCCGCAAATGCATGACGCTGCCGACCCGTTTGGACTAGGAAATGCAATGGATAAACGCGTGAGGAACTGATCGAGCGGGGCATGATATCAGAACCTCACTTTGGTGAGCTTAGACCGGTCCGCTATTCGCCTAGTTTAGAGAACGTCGGAACTGGGGCTTGTTGATGCTCGCATAACGTCGGCTCTCACGAAATGCGACAAGCCCTGGCGTTACCCAACTGCGAGCTACCGTCGGAAGGCGCCGTCAGGCCTTCGTCAGTGAACGCATCAGCGGCCCGGGCCCAGTTAACGCTCAGACACCTAAATTCAAAGGAGAAATTCTATGCCGACCGCCAAGCCAAATCCGAACTGTGAACTAAGCATAAAAGTGACTGACAGCGACGCCGACGCGCGCGTTTGCTTAAGCGGTCGGCTTTCCATCGACACCTCGCCCGCAGTTCGCGATCGGCTGCTGGCGATCCTCGGCCAGAAGCTGATCTCAACCGTCACGATCGACATGGCGGAGTTGAGCTACATGGACTGCTCCGGCCTTGCGACGCTGGTGGAGTCTTTCAAGATCGCGCGCTCCCGCAATGCCACACTGCTCTTCACGGGTCTGCGCGATGGCCCTCGCTATTTTCTCGAGGCCACCGGACTTTTCTATCTCTTCCAAACAGCCGGGCGCCGCGCCGATTCCTCTGTTTCAAAGGCTTCCTGATGGCAACCCTCATCGAGAGCGCCGGCCGCAGAACCCTCAAAGACGTCGATTACATCGGCGGGCTGAGCATTCAGTGGTGGGCGGCAATTCGCGCGCTGAAGACAGCGTTGCCCTTCACCGGCAACCCTTACCGTTGGAAAGAATCGGTGCGGCAAATGCTGCAGATCGGGGTTGAGGCGGCACCGATGGTGGGTCTCATGGCGATGTGCGCAAACACCGAAACGCTCGGGGATTGCGCTCAAAGATGATCACATAGACTTCGGCCTTGGTTGTAGCGGCGCTCTGTGAGCGCCGAAATGGTGGTCGCGGACTGTCGCAGACCGCCGCTACAGCAGCCGTATGCGAAGGCAAGCCGTGGGAACTCTCCTCAAACAACTCGCCTCCCTGTCAACGGGTGGGAAACTCGCATTCGCGGTTCTGGGTATTCTGGTCATTCACGGCATATTTCAACTCCTGGAGACAACACTTCCTCGTCGCTTCCAGCAAGCTGATGTTCGATATCGTGTTCGCAAGTTCGTCGTCTTCCTCGGATACGGCGTCGGCTTTCTCTTCCTCCTTGTCGTCTTTGGCGACCGCCTGGGACGGATCAGCTTCGCGCTGGGCGTAGCCGGAGCTGGCATCGTAGTGGCCCTTCAGGACGTGGTGGCAAGCGTGGGCGGCTGGTTCGCGATTGGCGCTTCAAAACTCTACAGCGTGGGTGACAGAATCCGAATCGGCGACACCAAAGGCGATGTGATCGATA
>Ga0335083_10011051_pt1 | contig 10870 bp, 10 predicted proteins | sample Lox_Sample_42_FD_206716 | JGI IMG/M metagenome (GOLD analysis project Ga0335083, IMG submission 206716) | Soil microbial communities from Loxahatchee National Wildlife Refuge, Florida, United States - Lox_Sample_4.2 | ecosystem: Environmental > Terrestrial > Soil > Wetlands | place: USA... | reverse complement strand
CTCCCGCCCCGCGCCTCGCGCATCGCCGGCAGGACCGCTTGGATCATCGCGATCGTCCCGAAGAGGTTGACGTCGAACTGCGCGCGCCACTCCTCGGCCGTCACCTCTTCGGTCGCGCCGTACTGGCCATAGCCGGCGTTGTTGACGAGCGCGTCGAGGCGTCCGGCCCTGGACAGGACCGCGGCGACGGCGGTCCGGATCGAGGCGTCGTCGGTGACGTCGAGCGCGAGCGTCTCGAAGTTCTCGCGGCGCTCGAGCTCGGCGAGGTCGTGGCGGTTGCGGGCGGTGGCAAAGACCTGGTGCCCGCGGGCGGCCGCTTCGAGCGCCGTGGCGCGGCCGATGCCCGAGGAGCACCCGGTGACGAGGATCACGCGCCCGGACGACACGCCGGGATGTTACCCTTTTGGCGAGCCAGTCCTCGACGGCGCGCCGCCGCCGCGGGTCCGGGTTCGGCGCGCCCAGAAGCCTCGTCCGGCCCGAGGGTTGCGCCCGTAAACCGGCGCGGCGAGAGCTCGTCTATAGGGATGTGCCCGCTTTGGCGATGATTCCACGCGAGACGCCGATGGAAGTCGACGAAACGGCCCTGATCCGGGAGATCCGGAAGGGGCGGACGGAGCTCTTCGAGCACTTCGTCCGGCGCTATCAGCGGCGCCTGACCCGCATCGCCTACCGCTTCCTGCGCGACGCCGGCGAGGCCGACTGCGCGGCACAGGAGAGCTTCCTCCGGGCGTACCAGAGCCTCGGCGACTTCCGCGAGGGTTCCACCTTCGAGACCTGGCTGACGCGCATCTGCATCAACTGGTGCAAGGACCGGTTGAAGCGCCACCGGCGCGTCGTGTTCTTCCACCAGGCGCCGGCCCGCGACGACGAGGACGGCGAGGGGCCCGAGGACCTCGCCGCCTCGACCGACCCGTCCCCCGAGCGCCGGGCCGCGGGGCGGGAGATCCGCGAGCGCCTGCTCGAGGCGATGGGCACGCTGTCGCCGCGGCAGCGCGCCGTCTTCGAGATGAAGCACTTCGAGGAGATGTCGATTCCGGACATCGCCGAGGCGACCGGGCTCGACACCGGGACGATCAAATCCCACCTGTTCCGGGCCGCCCGCAAGATTCGCGAGCGGCTCGAGGCCTGCAGGTCTTGAGAGGACGGCCATGAACGAACACTCGCCGGATACCGACAGGCACCTGAGCGACGCGGAGCTCTTCGCGCTCGCCGTTCCCGCCACGGGCGAGCCCGAGGCGATTCCGCCGCACCTGTCTCGCTGCGGCGCCTGCAGCCGCGCGCTCCGGGACTGGAAGGTCTCCTTCGCGTCGCTGGCGGAGGCGGAGACGGGGCAGCTCGGGCGCCGCACGGACGCGGACTGGCGCGCCCGCGAGGACGCGACCCTCGAAGCGATCCGGCGCGCCGGCCGGACGAGCCGCTCCGCGCATCCCTGGCGCTGGGCCGTGGCCGTCGCGGCGTCGCTGCTCGTCGCGGCGTTGCTGCTGCCGGGTCTTCGCCGCGCCCCGGCGGCCCGGATCGCGGCCGCGCCTCCCACGCCGGCGGCCGTGGCGGCGTCGCCCGAGCTCGCGGAGGACGACGCGGCCGACGACCGGCTGCTGCGCGAGGCCTCGTTCGTGGCGGGGGGCGGCGACGTCGACTCGGGTTCGGGACTGGAGGGACGGCTGTGAAGAAACTTCTCGTCGCCCTGACGGCGGCTCTGGTCCTGGCGGGTTCCGCCGCGGCCCAGCAGGCGATCGCCGACGGCAAATGGTGGAAGCGGCCGCGCATCGCTCAGGCCCTCGCCCTCACGCCGGCACAGACGTCGGACCTCGAGAAGATCTTCGCCCGGAGCCGGCCGAAGCTGATCGACCTGAAGGCCGACTTCGAGAAGAAGCAGTTCGACTACCAGCAGGCCATGACGGCCGACAGGGTCGACCGCAAGGCGGTTGAAGCGGCGGTCGCCGCGCGCGAGCAGGCGCGGGCGCGGCTCCAGACCGAGCTGTCGCTCATGGAGCTCGACATGCGCCAGGTGCTCACGCCGGAGCAGCGGGAAAAGGCGCAGATGCTGCGCGCGCAGATCAAGGAGCGCGCCCTGGAACGCCGGCTGCAGCGGCGCGACGCCGAGTCGAGCGACGAGCTTCCGGCGGCTCCGCGGGGCGGGGCGCGGCGCGCGCCGGCCCCGACGCCCTGATTCAGTCGTCCCGGAACCGCTCCTCTTTCCACGGGTCGCCGCGCATGTGGTACCCGTTTTCCTCCCAGAATCCGGCGCGGTCCTCGCGGGTCAGCTCGAAGCCGCTGGCCCACTTGGCGCCCTTCCAGAAGTACAGGTGGGGGATCACGACGCGCACCGGCGCGCCGTGCTCCGCCGTCAGGGGCTGGCCGGAGTGGTGCGTCGCGAGCAGGTTCTCGTCGCGGTCGAGATCCGCCAGGGGCACGTTGGTCGTCCAGCCGCCGACGGCGTGCTCGACGACGTAGCGCGCCTCGGGCTTCGGGCGAGCGGCGCGCAGGACCTCCCGGACGGACACGCCCTCCCAGACGTTGTCGAGGCGCGTCCAGTGGGTGACGCAGTGCACGTCGTTTTTCCGTGTCACCCGCGGCAGCTTCTGGAACTCCTCCCACGTCCAGGAGACCGGGTTCTCGACCTCGCCCCACACCGAGAACTTCCAGGTCGCGAGGTCGACGGCCGGCACGTGGCCGAAGTGGAGCACCGGCCACTGTTGCGTCACGAACTGTCCCGGCGGGACCCGCGAGGGGTCGGGGTTGGGGAAGCGGATGTTCGGGTTCTTCCGGATGATCATTTGGCTAGTATCCCTTCGTGTTGGATGCCGCGGCGCGCCGCCGGATACGGGACTACGTCCGTCCGCTGGCCGTCGGCCTCGACGGCGTGACGAATTACGGCGACGTCGAACGAATGGTTTCCGCGGCCGAGGCGGTCGCGGCCGGCCTGCCCGGCGTCGATCCCGACCTCCTGTTTCTCCTGGCGGTCTTCTCGGGACAGGAGCGCTGGGTGTCTCGCCTGGGCCATCGCAGCCGGACCGAGGCGTTTCTGGAGTCGCTCGGCGTGCCCCGGTCGCGGGTCCGCGCGCTCTTTCGCGGGCTGAAGCGCTTCGAGGCAGCGCCGGAGTCGCCGGAGGAGGAGGCCGTGCACGACGCCGTGCGCCTCGAGGCCATGGGGGCGTACGGGGTCGCGCGGGAGCTGGGCGACGCGTATCGCGAGCGCCTCGACATTCTCGAGATGGCGGCGGCGCTCGAGACGGCGGCGCAAGCGCGGCTGCGCACGCCCGGCGGCGAAAGGCTCGCGACGCCGCGCCGGGCCCTCATGCGAGACTTCGCCCGGCGACTGCGCGAAGAGCACGCCCAGTTTTCCCGCGCCGAAAAGTGAAGCGGCCCCGGTTGCCCGGGGCCGCAGAGGAGACGCGAAGTTTCCGAGCCGGCTAGGGGCCGTAGAGCAGCAGGTCGAAGGTCTTGGTCAGAAATACGGCCATCTGGCCGCGGGTATTGGGGTTGTCGGGGCAGTAGTTGCCGCCTCCGCACCCGCCCGTGATGCCCTCGTTGGCGAGAGCCTCGATCCACGCGTCATAGATCCCGCCGGTGCACGGCACGTCGAGGAAGACGGTTCCGGTGCAGCCGGGGAGCTTGTAGGCGGGGCCGTGCTCGGTCTTCAGGAGGAAGACGGCCATCTGGGCGCGCGTGACCAGGTTCGCGGGGCAGTACAGGCCGCCGCCACAGCCGCCGGTAATGCTCTTGTTCGCGAGATCCTCGATCCACGGGTCGAAGGGGCCGCCGGTGCACGGGACGTCCGTGAAGACCATGCCGGTGCAGTCGGGCGGCGCGTAGTCCGAGCCGTATTTGGACTTCAACAGGAAGACGGCCATCTGCGCGCGCGTGACGTCGCTGTCCGGGCAGTAGTCGGCGCCGGCGCCGCAGCCCCCCGTGACGCCCTTGTGGTAGATCGTTTCGACGTAGCGGTAGAACTGGTAGCTGGCGGGGACGTCCCCGAAACTGCCGCCGACGTGCAGCGTCCAGACCTTGGGAGTGGGCGCGTTGGACGGCGCCTGCAGCCCGGGCGTCGGAAGGCTGGGCGACGGCTGCTCGGTCAGCTGCGCGTCGAAGTGCTGCGCCGGCCGATCTCCGGTGATGTGGATCGAGTAGCAATCGGCGGTGGCGGAGGCGCAGTCGGCCGTCGCACCTCCCGCAATCGTGCCGTAGTCGGCCGCGGCGTCGTCGATGACGTAGACCGGTCCGGCCGGCCCGCTGAACTCCGTGACCGTGCCCTGGAGCTGGAAGGCGCCGGGGGTGTCGTTGCTCCAGCTGGGCACGACCGAGACGGTCTCGCCGATCTCGAGAACGCCGTTGGCAGTGTCGCCGCCGGGCGGGTCGACGGCGAGGGCGGCCGGCGAGAACAGGATCACGGATCCGGACAGCGAGAAGAGGAAGTCCGGAGCCATGATCGCGTTGCACGGCGCCATCGGGGAAAAGCTCGTGCAGCCGGTGCCGAAGCCGTCTCCGGGGTTGCGCCACAGCGCCGGCGAGTTCCCCTGGACGCCGCGCGTTTCCCAGGCCCACTCTCCACCGGACCCGAAGTCCATGCGCGCCTGCACGTCGAGCCAGTAGGTCCCCGGGCCGAGGATGCACGGGGTCGGCAGCGTGAAGACGAAGCTGCCGGTGGTGTCGACGGGGGTTTGCAGGGGATAGCTGCACGCAACCGCGCCAGGCAGGCCTCCGTCGTCGTTGAAAATGGTCAGGTTCACGGCTTCGGCGGGGCCAGCGCCGTTGAAGTAGACGCCGGGGGTCGTGACCGACGTGACGGCCCACGTGGTGTCCGGCGGGACGACGAAGTCGTCGGCGCCCTCGGAGTCGTAGCCGTCGAACGTCGCCTCGAAGTCCTGCGACACGATGCCGACGCCCGAATCGTTGTCGGTCTGGTCGTACAGGACGCTGGCCGTGGGAGAGGACGGGATCGGGACCGCCGCGCCACGGCCCGTGACGGCGGCCTTCGGGTTCTGGCCGGAGGAACCCAGAAGAACATTCGGCTGGAGCGAGCCGATCAGACCAAGAACGAGCACACAGAGACCGGGGACGACGCGCGAACGCACCATCACTTGACCCTCCTTCGATTTGCGCGGGAAGAATTGGGAGCTATTGATGCGAAATTCTACAACGAAATCGGCTTTTTGAGGCGCTCGGAGGCCCGCCCGGCTCAGCCGAGCGACGTGCCGCCGTCGACGCGCAGGATCTGTCCGGTGACGAAGGACGGACCGGCGCACAGAAAGACGACCGCGGCCGCGACGTCGGCGGGGTCGCCGTTGCGCTGGAGGGGCGCCTCGCGCGCCCAGCGCTCGGCGGTTTCGGGAGGCGTGCCGGCGGGTACGAGGACCGTTCCCGGCGCCACGCCGTTGACCGAGACCTCGGGGGCGAGCTCGATCGCGAGCGCGCGCACGGCGCCTTCGACGGCGGCCTTCGACACGGAGTGCGCCGCGTAGAACCGGGCGGGCCGCCGGGCGAGAAAGTCCGAGATGAAGACGACGCGTCCCCGGCGGCTTCGGAGCGTCGCCGCGGCTTCGCGGGCGAGGAGAAATCCCGCGCGGGCGTTCAGGTTCATCGCGTCGTCCCAGATCTTCTCGTCCGACTCCTCGAGGGAAGCGCGGTGGAAGTTGGCCGCCGAATGCACCAGCACGTCGAGGCCGCCGAAAGCGCCGACGGCCGAGCGCACGAGGGCGCGGCAGCCGGCGGGGTCGCGGAGGTCGGCGCCGATCGGCACCGCGCGGCGGCCGAGCGCGCGAATCGACGCCGCGACTTCCTCGGCGGGGGCGGAGGATTCCCGATAGTGGACGGCCACGTCGGCTCCGGCCTCGGCGAGGGCGAGCGCGATCGCCCGGCCCACCCGCACGCCCGCGCCGGTCACCAGGGCCGCGCGACGCGAAAGCGGCGCGGCCGTCACGGGACCGGGCGCGGGGCGGCGTCGGCCCGGCGCGAAACGGCGGAGGTCCCGCCGCGCGCGTAGGCCGCCGGGTCGGCCATCAGGCGCGCGTTGTCGAGAAACGTCGTCCACTCGGCCCCGAGGGCCCAGAGGTGCGTCGCCACGGCGGCGAGCGCTGCCGCGAGGTGAACCCAGGGCGCAACGGCGCTCGTGTGCGCGGCGCCGCCGAGGACGAAGACGCCGATCGCGGAGAGGAGCGCGAAGGTGGCGGGCGGCGACGTGCGGCGTTTGAACCGGCGCAGCGCGTCGAGCACCCGGCGCCGTTCCGGCTCGGGATAGCCGGCGATTTCGTCCTTGACGAGCCGTCCGGTTCCGATGAAGAAGAAGAGCACCATGGACTGCGAGAAGAGCGAGAGCAGTACGGTCGGAATGGCGTACGCGACGTGTTTGGTCACGAGGAGTTTCGCGGCCGGTCCGGCCTGCGTCAGGTGCGCCGCGACCACGAAGCCCTGGACCGACGTCAACAGGAATCCGGCCAGCGCGAGAAGCGTTCCGACGAGCAGGGCGACGGCCATCGGCCAAGCCTAACCCACGCGCGCCGCGTCGCGGTGTCGCGCCGATCCGTTCGAACCTTGACCGGCCCCGGAGGGCGGGACACAATCGGCGCGAAGGGGGAGTGCAGCGATGGCGACCGAGCCCCGGACCCTTTGCGACGTCTTCGTCGCGGCGGCCGCCTGCGGGAAGCCCAGGCTCCTCCTTTCCAAGGTTGGCGGCGTGTGGAAGCCGATTTCCGCGGCGGACTTCGGGTTCTCGGTCCGGGCGCTTTCGCTCGGCTTGAACGGCCTCGGGGTCCAGCCCGGCGACCGCGTCGCCATCCTGTCGGAGAACCGGCCCGAGTGGGCCATCGCCGATTTCGCGATCCTGTGCGCCGGCGCCTGGTCGGTGCCCATCTATCCGACGCTGCCGGCGGCTCAGGTCGCGCCGCTGCTCGCCGACTGCGGCGCCCGCGCGATCTTCGTGTCGAACCTCGAGCAGCTCGGCAAGATCCTGACGGTGCGCGGCCAGCTCCCCGAGCTCGACCACGTCATCCTGATCGAAGGAAATCCGCCCCGCGAGCCCGGCTTCGCGAGCTTCCACGAGGTCGTCGATCGGGGACGCCCGACGCTCGCGACGAGCCCCGGCGTGTTCGACCAGCGCGCGGCTCGCGTTCGGAGCGACGACGTGGCGACGATCATCTACACCTCCGGCACGACGGGCGAGCCCAAGGGCGCGATGCTGACCCACGGCAATTTCGTGTTCAACGTGCTCTCGGCCTGCGAGGTGATCCCGTTCACGGCCGACGCCGTGGCCCTCTCGTTTCTGCCGCTGTCGCACGTGTTCGAGCGCATGCTCGACTACTCGTACTTCCAGAAGACGGCCTCGATCGCGTACGCGGAGTCGATCGACAAGCTCGCGAAGAACTTCCTCGAGGTCGACCCGGTGTGCTTCGGCGCGGTGCCGCGCGTGTACGAGAAGGTCTACGACCGGATCACGACGAAGGCGGCGGCGGGCGGCGCCGTGAAGAGGAAGCTCTTCGACTGGGCCGTCGGCGTCGGGCGGCGCCGCGTCCCTTACCTGGAGCGCGGGGAGACGCTGCCGGGAGGGCTCGCGTGGCAGGCCGGCGTCGCCGACGCGCTCGTCCTGAAGAAGATCCGCGCGGCCCTCGGCAAGAACTTCCGGTTCGCCGTCTCGGGCGGCGCGCCGCTGTCGCGCGACCTCGCGGAGTTTTTCATCGGCGCCGGCGTTCAGGTCTACGAGGGCTACGGCCTGACGGAGACTTCGCCGGTCATCTGCGTCAACGGGCCGGGACGCTGGCGGCTCGGGACGGTCGGCAAGGCGATCCGCGGCGTCGAGGTCCAGATCGCCGCCGACGGCGAGATCCTGACGCGCGGGCCGCACATCATGAAGGGCTACTTCAAGAAGCCCCAGGCCACGGCCGACGCCATCGACGCGGCCGGCTGGTTCCACACCGGCGACATCGGCGAGATCCACGACGGCTACCTCTCCATCACGGATCGCAAGAAGGACCTGATCGTGCTCGCCGGCGGCAAGAAGGCGGCGCCGCAGCCGATCGAGAACGACCTGAAGAAGTCGCCGTACATCGCGCTGCCCATCGTCATCGGCGACCGCCAGAAATTCCTCGCGGCGCTCATCGTCCCCAACTTCGAGAAGCTGCGGCAGTGGGCCGACGCCCGCAGGCTCCAGGTGAGCTGGGACGCCCTCGACGCGCACCCCGACGTGCGCCGGCTCTTCCAGGCCGAGATCGACGCGAACAACGCCGATCGTCCGCACCACGAGCAGATTCGGGCCTTCGCGCTCCTGCCCTCCGACCTGACCGTCGAGGACGGATCGATCACGCCGACGCTCAAGGTCAAGCGCCGGATCCTCGAGAGCCGCTACGCCTCGTTGATCGAGCGCATGTACGCGGAGGCCGGGCGGTCGCATGTCGCGTGAGGTCGTCGTCGTCGACGGCGTCCGGACGCCGTACGCGCGCGCCGGCACCGAGCTCAAGGGCGTCTCCGCCGCGGACCTCGGCCGGATCGTGGTGGCGGAGCTCCTCGCGCGGACCGACTTCGACCCGGCCGCGCTCGATCAGGTGATTTTCGGGAACATCGCGCAGCCGCCCGACGCGGTGAACGTGGCGCGCGTCGCGGCGCTCAAGGCGGGCGTGCCGGACCGCGTCCCGGCCTACACGGTCAACCGCCTGTGCGGCTCGGGTCTCCAGTCGATCGCCGACGCGAGCTACCGGATCGCGGCCGGGGAGGCCGAAGCGATCGTCGCGGGCGGCGTCGAATCGATGTCGCGCATTCCGCTCCTCTACTCCTACGACAGCCAGGAGGTGTTCACGCAGGTCTTCACGGCGAAGGACCTGGGCGGCCGCGTGGCGGCGGCGTCGAGGTTCCGGCCGCGGCACTTCAAGCCGGAGATCGGCCTGCAGCTCGGCCTGACCGACGCCATCTGCGGCCTGAACATGGGGGAGACGGCGGAAGTCCTCGCGCGCGAGCACAAGATCACGCGCGAGGAGCAGGACGCCTTCGCCCTGCGCTCCCACCAGCGCGTCACCCTCGCCCGCGACAAGCTCGCCGAGGAGATCGTGCCCGTCCCGATCCCGCCGAAGTACGAAGGCGTCGCGACGAAGGACAACGGCGTCCGCGAGAACCAGTCGCTCGAGGCGCTGGCGAAGCTGAAACCCTACTTCGACCGGCGTTTCGGGACCGTCACGGCCGGGAACTCGTCCCAGATCACCGACGGCGGCGCGGCCGTCCTCCTGATGAGCGCCGGCGCGGCAAAGTCCCGCGGGTACAGGCCGCTCGGGAAGCTCCGCGCGACGGCCTTCTGCGCGCTGGAGCCCGAGCGCATGGGGCTCGGTCCGGCCATCGCCACACCGCTCGCGCTGAAGCGCGCCGGCCTGTCGTGGTCGGACATCGGCCTGGTCGAGATCAACGAGGCCTTCGCGGCGCAGGTGCTCGCGTGCGCGCGCGTGTTTCCGTCGGCCGCGTGGCACGCGAAGTACGCGACGGGCGGCCCGATCGGCGAGCTCGACTGGGATCGCACGAACGTCAACGGGGGAGCGGTGGCGCTCGGGCATCCCGTCGGCTCTTCCGCCAACCGCCTCGTGCTGACGCTCCTGAAGGAGATGCGGCGCCGGGGGACGCAGTTCGGCCTCGCGACCATGTGCATCGGCGGCGGCCAGGGCGGCGCCGCGGTCGTGGAGCTGCTGCCGTCGTGAGCGCCTTCGACCTCCAGGTGGGCGAGGACGGGCTCGCGGCGCTGACCTTCGACCTCGCGGGCGAGAAGGTCAACAAGTTCTCCGTCGTCGTCATCGCCGAGCTCGCCGACGTCCTCGTGCGCTTGACGCGCGAAGCCCGCATCCGGGCCCTCGTGATCCGCAGCGGCAAGCCCGACCTCTTCATCGCGGGCGTGGACATCAAGGAGCTCGCGACGACGCCTCCGGAAGAAGCCTCGACCGCGGTCGAGCGCGTCCAGGCGCTCTTCGAGCAGCTCGCGAACCTGCCGTACCCGACCGTCGCGGCGATCAACGGCGCCTGTCTCGGCGGCGGCACGGAGTTCGCCCTGGCTTGCGACTACCGGCTGATGTCGGACGGGCCGAAGGCCCAGATCGGCCTGCCGGAGGTGCGGCTCGGCGTCTTCCCGGCCTGGGGCGGCTGCACGCGCCTGCCCCGGACCGTAGGCCTCGCGCCGGCCCTCGACCTGATCCTGACGGGCAAGTCCCTCGACGCGCGGCGCGCGAAGCGGATCGGGCTCGTGGACGAAGCCGTGCCGGCGGCGATTCTCGACGACTTCGCCAGGCAGTTCGCCCGGGAGAAGGTCGGGCGGGGCAAGCCGCGGACCTACCGCGGCCGCGCCTCGCTCGCCGAGAAAGCGCTCGAGGCGACGCCGCTCGGGCGCAACGTGATCTTCTCCCGAGCCCGCAAGAGCGTCGAGGAGTCGACCGGCGGCCACTATCCGGCGCCCCTCGAAGCGCTCGAGGTGATCGAGGAGGGATACGGGCGCCCGGTCGCGGACGGCCTCGCGGCCGAGGCCCGGCACATCGGCCTCGTCTTCGGCGGCGAGGTCCAGAAGAACCTCCTGAACCTCTACTTCCTGACCGAAGAGGTGAAGAAGGAGACGGGCGTGGCCGACGCCGCGGTGCGTCCGCGAGAGGTCGCGCGGGTCGGCGTCCTCGGGGCGGGCGTGATGGGAGGCGGGATTGCGCAGCTCGCGGCCGACAAGAACCTTCCGGCGCGGATGAAGGACATCCAGCCGGAGGCGCTGGCGCACGGGTACGCCGCGGCCGCGGCGATCTGGAAGGAGGCCGTCCGAAAACGGCGCCTCACGCCGCGGCAGATGAGCCGCAAGATGGACCTCCTCACCGGAACGCTGGACTACTCGGGCTTCGCCCGCTGCGCCGTGACGATCGAGGCCGTCGTC
>Ga0335083_10011050_pt1 | contig 10870 bp, 7 predicted proteins | sample Lox_Sample_42_FD_206716 | JGI IMG/M metagenome (GOLD analysis project Ga0335083, IMG submission 206716) | Soil microbial communities from Loxahatchee National Wildlife Refuge, Florida, United States - Lox_Sample_4.2 | ecosystem: Environmental > Terrestrial > Soil > Wetlands | place: USA: Florida... | reverse complement strand
CCAGGCCGAGGAAGTGGATCGCGTGAAGCGCAGCGAGAGCGGGATGATCGTCGATCCGGTGACCATCGGCCCGGAGAAGAAGATCTCGGAAGCCTTGGACCTGATGAAGCGCTACCGCATCTCGGGCGTTCCGGTGACGCAAGATGGAAAGCTGGTTGGCATTCTCACCAACCGGGACCTGCGCTTTGAGACGCGATACGATCTGCCGATCTCGCAGGTCATGACCAAGGAGCACCTGATCACCGTTGCGGTCGGCACCACGCTGGATGAGGCCGAGAAAATCCTGCATCGGCACCGCGTCGAGAAGCTGCTGGTGGTGGACGATCAGTACATGCTCAAGGGGTTGATCACCGTCAAGGACATTCAGAAAAAGCTGAAATATCCGCTGGCGGCCAAGGATCAGCAGGGACGCCTGCGAGTGGGTGCGGCGGTGGGTTCGGGCAGCGATTTTCTGGAGCGCGCTCAAGAACTGGTGGCCAGGAAAGTGGACGTGATCGTGGTCGATTCGGCGCACGGACATAGCGACGGCGTGATGCAGGCTGTGCGCACCTTGAAGCAGAAGCTTCCCAGTGTAGACCTCATCGCGGGCAATGTCGCTACGTTCGAGGGTGCGCGGGATCTGATCGACTTGGGCGCGGACGGAATCAAGGTGGGCATCGGACCTGGATCGATCTGTACCACGCGTGTGGTCAGCGGGGCCGGCGTGCCGCAGATCACGGCCATCGCGGATTGCGCGCGCGCCACCCGCGGGTCCAGCGTGCCGCTGATTTCAGACGGCGGGATCAAGTTCTCGGGCGACGTTACCAAAGCGATCGCCGCGGGGGCGGACTCGGTCATGATTGGCAGCCTGTTCGCGGGCACTGAAGAGAGCCCCGGAGAGACCATTCTGTATCAGGGCCGGACCTTCAAGAGTTACCGCGGGATGGGTTCGATGGGGGCGATGTCGCAGGGTTCGGACCGCTATCCGCAGCAGGATACCAGCGGCAAACTGGTGCCCGAGGGAATCGAAGGGCGGGTTCCCTACAAAGGGGCGCTCGCGGAAATGGTGTATCAACTGGTGGGCGGTCTGCGCGCTGGAATGGGCTATTGCGGGTGTCCGAACATTCGTGAGCTGCAGGAGCGCGCGGGTTTCCTGCGGGTGACCAGCGCGGGCTTGCGCGAGGGCCACGTGCACGACGTAATCATCACCAAGGAAGCGCCTAATTACCGCTTGGAATAGCTAAGCGCCGCTAGGGTTCTGCTGATAACCGTAGGTGAGGTAGTTCAGGCTCTGAACCTCAGCGCTCACGTTATTCTGCTCGGACTCCAATTGCGCGCATAACGCGTCGGCCGCCTGCACTTGGGCGGTGAGGGTGTTCTGGGTAGCCGTGGCGCGAGCGGTCAGCGTGGCAATCTGGCTGGTGAGCGCTGTGTCTTGAGTCTCAATGTCTGTTTGCTGCATCTGAATCAGACCCTCGATCGGATCCGTGATCTGCGTGAAGTTGTTGGCCAGGTTTCCGAGTCCAGAGCTGGACGAACCCAGGAACTTGAATGCATCCGAGATTTGCGAGACCGACAGCGCACTGAAGGTGTTCTGGTTGAAGCTCATCTCGCCGGTGTCGTCGAACTCGATGCCTAGATCCGAGAGGCTGTGAATGCTGCTGGAGCTGCTGGGATTCCAGTAGGTGGCAAGCTGCTGCATGTCGCTGCTGATTTGCCAGATAAGAGGGTCTCCAACCAATACGCCACCCGATTGTCCCCGCTGCTGATTCACTTGATCGGCCAGCGAATTGTAGCTGGACACCAGGGTCTGAAGCGCGTTGGAAAGCTGCGATGCATCGGTTGAAACTGAGATAGTGGAGGACGGATGAGTGACGCTGGTGGTGCTGTTGAGAGTGAGGCTTACGCCGGAAATGACATCGTTGATGGTGTTGCTGGATCGTGTTACTTCGATATTGTTCAAGAAAAAGTCTGCATTGGAACCCTGATTTGTGCTTGAGATCAGGTTGGTTGGGGTGGTGTCATTGAGCTGAATGGTAGTAGCGCTGTGGTTATTGGTGGAAATGGAAAGCGAGCCGCTATTTACCGATGCCGTCACGCCTGCGCCGGCATTGTTGATGGCCTGGACCAAGCTGTTGAGATTGTTACTGGCCGAAATATTCAGATTGTAGGTGGTGGAGCCCACCTTCAGGTTCACGTACCCACTGCTCGAGACCGGCGTGCTGGCAGGATCCGCGTACGTAGTGAGGGATGTTTCGGTGCCCGTGCCCGTATTGGTGACCAGGTCGGATGGGCTCGTGAGGTCGTTGAGCTGCAGCGTGGTCGCGCCGGAGCTGTTGGCTGTAACAACCAGGTAATCGGGTGTGGCGCCGGTTCCCGAGGTCAAGATGGAGGCGGTGACGCCGGCACCGGCGTTGTTGATAGCGTTCATCAGGCCCGTGAGATTGTTGCTCTTCGAGATGTTGAGCTGATAGGTTTGCGATCCGGCCACCAGATTGACTACGCCGGTGGCGGAAACCGGGCTGGTTGAAGTATTGGCGTATCCGGTCAAGGACATCTCCGACGCTGCCGACGCGAGCGACTGAATATCGGTGATCGTGTAGGTGCCGGCAGCCGCGCTTCCGGTGCTCACCGCGCTTACCAGGCTGGTGTCGGAACTGGAGGCCGACAATCCTCCGCTGGCGGCCAGCGTTCCTAACGACGCCACGGCTGAGCCCACACTCGCTACCAGCGGATCCAAGGTGTCCAGCGCCTGCGATTTGTTCTGATTGGCGGTCTGTTCGTTCTGTAACGCCGTGATCGGCAATTGGGCGATCTGTTGCCCGCGTGTCAATATGCTTTGAAAATCGCTCGAATACTGGCTGATGCCAGTGAAATATAACGATCCAATGCTGCTTGTAGAGGCCATCCTGCTCTATTTATCGGCTGGACAGGATGGTCTCTTGATCTCTTTTTGGCCTTAGCTTGGAAACCTGCCCGGCCACTCGCTGCACCTGCTCGCGGGTCATATGCGCATGCAACGGAAGGCTCAAAACCGTGCGGGCGCACGCTTCAGCGACCGGAAAATCGCCCGCTTTGTACCGCGCATCGGAGTAAGCCGGAATAAGGTGAATCGGATGGGGATAGTGGATCGCCGTCGCGATTCCAGCCAGCTCCAGCTCGCGCTGCAACGCGTCGCGCTGCTCGGTGCGGATGGTGTACAGGCAGTAGACGTGACGAAGGTCGGGCAATGCGACTGGCCGCGCGACTCCAGCGTCTTCCAGCAGCCGATTGTATTCGGCAGCCAGCTCGCAGCGGATTTTCGTCCACCGTTCCAGGTGCGGAAGCTTGGCGCGCAGGACCGCGGCCTGGAGAGCCGGCATGCGGTAGTTGTAGCCTTTTAGCACGGCATAATAGCGATGTTCTTCGCCCCAATTTCGAAGCAGCGAGAGCGTGCGGGCGTACTCGGGATTGCTGGTGGTGACCAGGCCGCCTTCGCCCGCCGCGCCCAAGTTTTTGGTGGGGTAGAAGCTAAAGCAGGCCAAATCGCCCAGGCTGCCAACGCGGCGGCCGTGGTACTCGGCGCCATGGGCCTGAGCCGCATCCTCGATCACGGTGAGATTGTGGCGGCGCGCGATTTCCAGAATCGCGTCCATCGCGGCCGGTTGTCCATAGAGATGAACCAACAGGATGGCGCGGGTGCGGCTGGTGATGGCGGCTTCGATTTGGCTCGCATCGATGTTGAATGTATCCGGATGGATGTCGACATAAACGGTGGTCGCGCCTACGTAGCCGATCGCCGCGACGGTGGCAAAGAAGGTGTAGGGAACGGTGATGACTTCGTCGCCCGGCCCGATGCCCGCGGCCAGCAACGCCAAGTGCAGCGCGCTGGTGCCGGAGTTGACGCCGATGGCGAAATCGGCGTCGCAATAGGCCGCGAATTCCTCTTCAAACGCCGCGGTTTCCTTGCCTAGAATAAATTGGCTGCTGGTAAAAACGCGCGCGACCGCGGAGTCGATTTCGGATTTCAATTCGCGGTACTGAGCCGAAAGATCGAGGAACGGAATCATAGCAAGAGGCGCTCGAATTCTCGTGACGCCACTTCCCAAGAATAACAAGCGGAAACCAGCTTCCGTGCCGCCTCGCTCAGGCAGCGCGCCGCGGCGGAGTCTGAGAGCAATTCCAGGCAGTGCTCGGCGAAATCTTCCGGCGAATCCGCGATCCGGATGGTTTCCCCATGGCGGACCTCGAGCCCCTCGGCGCCGATGGTGGTGGAAACTACCGGGACTTGAGCCGCCATGGCTTCGAAAATCTTCAGGCGAGTGCCGCCGCCGATGCGCAGCGGGACGATGGAGACCGCGGCTTCCCACAGGAACGGGCGCACGTCCTCGACGGTGCCTGTCACGTGGATGCCCGGATACTTCGCCGCTAGCTTGCGGATGGCGGCATCGGGACGGCGGCCTGCGATGGTCAGAGTGCAATCGGACCGGCGCAGGTGGATGCGCGGGAACACTTCTTCGACGAACCAGTGGATGCCATCCACGTTGGGAGCCCAGTCCATGGCTCCGACGAACACCAGGTTCCCGGCGCGCTTGACGTCGCGCGGCGGCGTGAAGTACTCCACATCCACGCCGGTAGGCACGGCATCCACGCGAGCGGCGCGATAGCCGGAACGCATGCTGGCAGCGTCTGGCTCCGATACCGCGATCACTCGCTTCACGGCGCGGCAGACGTGGGCTTCATAACGGCGCATTTTTTCATATTGGCTGCGAAGATACATGCGAACCGGCGCGTTCGAAGCATGCTCCAGACGCCGCTTCCAGATTTGTGCTTCGACGTTATGCTGGAACAGCACCACGCTGCTGAGATCGGAGATGTTGGGGGCAGGAAACAGGAAGTCGCAAACCACTGCATCGAAGCGTTCCCGCCTGGTCAGCTCGGCGACGTGCCGTTGCATGCCTTGGGAGCGGTAGCGGCTCACCGCCAGCGGCAGATCCGAAAACATGCTTCCGGCCACCTGCAGCCAGAAGCGCGGGCGTGTATGCAACGGTGCGTAGTGTGGGACCGGATAGGCTTTGGTGCAGTATTCCGAACTGCGCTCGACGCCGCCCGGCTGGTTGTCGAGATCGAGCGCGACGTAATGAATCTCGTGCCGGCGGTGCAGCCGCTTCAAAAGCTCCAGCGTGCGGATTTGACCGCCACTGATGGTGGGATGCAGAAAATCCGATTTCACCCACAGGATCTTCATAGGGCCGGCCGCGCTGATTGGTGAGCTTCGAGGCCGTGGAAGACCTGTTCGCGGCGGCCGGTGAGAAACAAGTCGCCCCAGAGCTGCAGATTGATCAGCCGCCAGAGGCGATCGGTGGCGTCCTCAAAGCCAGAGCGATGGCGTACGATCAGCGCCTCGATCTCGCGCAAATCCAGATGAGCCGCCAGCAGCCCGTCGCGCGATCTTAGGGCTTGATACAGCGGTTCGGACCGCGCATCCAGCAGCCAGCGGCGCAGCGGCGTGGGGAATCCCATTTTTTTCCGGTGAATCACGCGGCTGGGCAACAGGTCGCGCACGGCTTTCTTGAGCACATACTTCTGCACGCCGGCGCGGATCTTAAAGCGGGCGGGAATGCGCGCGGCGAACTCCACCAGGGTGTGGTCGAGAAAGGGCACGCGGCTTTCGATGGAACAGGCCATGCTCATCTGGTCCTGCTTCATGAGAAGCTCCACCAGGTATGTTTTCTGGTCGGCGTAGAGCATGCGAGCCAGCAGCGATGAATCCGCGCGGGCGTTCCAGCAGGCCAGAAAGGCGGCATAGGCGTCGTCAGGGCAGTGCGGCAGCATCCGGGCGCGCTCGTCCTGAGAGAACGCGCAATAGAAATTATCCAGGTACAGCGATTCGAGCGAAGCATCACGGGCGAGAAATGTGTGCCGCAGCTTGCGCCGCAAGGATGCTCCTAGCAATCTGGATGCGGCGGTACGGGCTCCGATCCAGCGTCGCAATCCGGACGGCACCACTGCCGCGCCGCGCTGGTTTAGCGCATGCCAGCGATAGCGCTCGTAACCGCCGAACAGTTCGTCGCTGCCTTCACCGGTAAGCACCACTTTTACTTGCTCGGACGCCAGCTTCGAAACGAAGTATAACGAAACGCTGGATGGCCAAGCGATAGGCTCGTCTTCATGCCAGATCAGCCGGGGGAGCGCGCCAAAGAACTGGTCCTGTCCGATGATAGTCTCATGATGCTCCGTTCCAATGGCGCGGGCGACCTGGGAAGCGTAGCTCAGCTCGCTGAATTGTGTTTCCCGGTAACCGACGGCGAAGGTCTTGACCGGGCCGTCCGTGGATCGTTTGATGAGCGCCGCGATCGCGCTGGAGTCGACGCCGCCGCTCAGAAACATCCCCAGCGGCACGTCGCTCATCAGCCGCATCCGGACGGATTCCTCCAGACGCCAGCGTGTATCCGCGATCCAATCCTCGCCGGCGGATTCCTCGGCCACGGGAACATCCCAATAGCGCTCGATCCTCGGCTCCGGGCGCGGCTCGGTTAAATCCAGAGTCAGGTGATGTCCCGGCATCAGCTTGCGAACGCCGCGGAACAGGGTACGGTCGCCGCTGATGTAGCCGAAAGCCAGAACCTCGGGAAGCGACTCGTCATGCAGTTCCGGCGAAATGGCCGGGTGCTCGAACAACGCCTTGATCTCGGAGGCGAACGCAAAAAGCCGACCGTCCCAGTAGTAATAGAAGGGCTTGATGCCCAGCCGGTCGCGCGCGCAAAACAAGCGGCGCCGGTTTTTGTCCCAGATGGCGAAGGCGAACATGCCATGGAACAGATGGAGACAACTGGGGCCATGCTGTTGGTAAGCATGCAGGACGGTCTCGGTGTCCGAGCGCGTCTGGTAGCGATGGCCGGCACGTTCCAGCGCCGGGCGCAGCTCGGCGTGGTTGTAGATCTCGCCGTTGTAGGTGATCCATACGGTTCCGGCTTGATTGGTCATGGGCTGGCCGCCACCCTTCGCGTCGATGATGCTGAGGCGGCGATGGCCCAGATGGGCCCAGTCGTCATGATAGAAGCCGAAATCGTCAGGACCGCGATGTCGAAGGGCCTCGGTCATGCGACCGAGGTGCACCACGCTGCCGGAAACAGGCGCCGTGGTGACCAGCCCGGCCACCCCGCACATCTAGTTTCAGTGTACGATTTTCGCGGCGCGGATCGCCGGTTACCATTGGAGGCGGAGGCTTTCATGCACCGTACCATCGGTCGCACAGAGGCCCGCGCGGCGCTGGCTCTACTACTCATGCTGGCAACGGGCGGCACATTGGAGGCGCAGGAATTTGCCGGACGTGAGAAACTGCGCGCCCACTCGGATGAATTCCGCAAAGACGTGATCAAGGTGACCGACGGTGTCTACGTGGCGGTCGGCTTCTCGGATGCCAACTCGGTCCTGATCCAAGGCGACGGCGGGCTGATCATCGTGGACACCACCAGCGACGTGAACGACGCGGGCGCCGTGAAGGCGGAGTTCGCGAAACTCTCCAGCGCGCCGGTTCGCGCGATCATCTACACGCACTCCCATCCGGATCACACCGGCGGCGCGACGGTCTTCGCCGGGAACGACCACCCCGAGATCTACAGCCACCAGCTTCTGGTCAACCGCGTCCCTGACGTGGGCCGGGCCGGCCGTGACGGAGGCGACCAGTTCGGCTCGTCCTTGCCGGATTCGTTATACATCAACGCCGGTACTGGCATGGAGTTTGGGCGGCGGACTGCGCCGACCGGCTACCTCGCTCCGACGCGCACGTTCAGTGGGGAACGGTTGGAGATCACCGTCGCCGGTGTTCGGCTGCAACTGCTCCACACGCCTGGAGAGACGCCCGAGAACATCGCGGTCTGGCTGCCGGACAAACGCGTACTGCTGCCGGGCGATGACTTCTACAAAGCCTTTCCGAACCTGTACGCGATTCGGGGGGCGCGCTTGCGTCCGGTGGAGCAGTGGGTCGCCAGCCTCGACATCATGCTAAACCTCGGCGCAGAGTACCTGGTGCCGGGGCATACGCGTCCGGTCATCGGGAGCGCCAACGTTCGCGCGGCGCTGACCACGTATCGCGATGGCATCCAGTCGATACTCGACCAGACCGTTGCGGGCATGAAGAAGGGCGAGCGTCCGGACGAACTGGTGCAGCACGTGAAACTTCCGCCAGCGCTGGCGACTAGCCCTTACCTGCAGGAGTTCTATGGCACGGTTGCCTGGGCGGTGCGCGCCATCTACGACGAATACGCCGGCTGGTTCGACGGCAACCCGACCAATCTTTTTCCACTGTCCGAAACCGAGCGAGCGGCCAGAATCGTCGAGTTAGCTGGCGGCCGGGAGCAGGTGCTGGCGAAGGCGCACGGCGCGATCGCCAACAAGGACTTTGAATGGGCCGCCGAGTTGACCGACTACGTCCTGGCGATCGACGGCGGAAACGTCGAGGCAAAGCGGCTGAAGGCGACGGCGTTGACGGAACTTGGCGAGCGTCAGATCAGCGCCATTGCACGGAACTACTACCTCTCCGCGGCTCAGTACCTGCTGCGCGACTTACCCGGCCGGTGAGCGATTAATGTCCCTCGGCTTCTAGAAATCGCTCGGCTTCGATGGCCGCCATACACCCGGCGCCCGCCGCCGTGATGGCTTGGCGATACGCGCGGTCCTGCACGTCACCGGCGTGAAAAACTCCCGTGACGCTGGTGCGCGCGCCGCCTTTGGACACAACGTAACCGTCCGGATCCAATTCAATTTGGCCTTCGAACGGGCGCGTATTGGGAATGTGACCGATGGCGACGAAGAAGCCATCCACGTCTCGCACCCAGGTTTCGTCGGTGCTCAGGTTGCGCAGTTTTACTGAGGTCACCAGATGCTGGTCGGCGTCGTAAACGTCCTCGACCACGGTGTTGGTGAGGAACTTGATCTTTGGATTGCTGCGCGCGCGGTCCAGCATGATCTTGGACGCGCGAAACGTATCGCGCCGGTGAACCAGCGCGACTTCTTCGCCGAAGCGCGTGAGGAAATTGGCTTCTTCCATGGCGGTGTCGCCGCCGCCGATCACCATGATCTTCTTGCCCCGGTAGAAAAAGCCGTCGCAGGTGGCGCAGGAGCTGACGCCGTGTCCGATGAGCCGCTGCTCGTTGGGTAGATTCAGCCAGCGCGCCGACGCACCGGAGGCGATGATCACCGTGCGCGCTTCGCGCCATTCGTGGTCGATCTTCAGGCGGAAGGGGCGCTTGGAAAGATCCGCTTCGAGCACGGTCCCGTGCAAATACTCGGCGCCGAAGTGCTCAGCTTGTTTTTTAATGTTCTCCACCAGCACCGGGCCTTCGATTCCTTCTGGAAATCCCGGGAAATTCTCGACCAGCGTGGTAAGCGAGAGCTGGCCACCCGGTTCATGTCCGGCGACTACCAGGGGCTTCAAATTGGCGCGCGCGGTGTACAGCGCCGCAGTGTTTCCGGCGCAGCCGGAGCCGACTACGATCACATTTCGCATGGGAACTTTTATGCTAGCAGAGCCGGATTCCCAGCTACCAGCTCAGCGGAAAATCAACTGCGCGTAATCGTGCAGGTAATGACGCCAGTTGATCCAGGTGTGGCCCCCTTCGGTCACATGAAGCTCGTGCTTGATTCCTTTGGCGGTGAGCAATGCATCCAGGTTGTGCGCGCTCTCGCCCACTAGCGCGTCTTTCTCGCCGACCGCAATCCAGAAGAGTTTCAGCTCCTTGTTGGTCTTGGCTGGATTATCGAGAAATGTCGCGTTGGCCTGTTCGAAATCCGGCGTCCTGGGCCGGCCGATGCCCATGCTGAACACGCCCGCATAGGCGAATTTATCCAGGTTGGAAGGAAGCACGCGCAAGGTTTGGCCGCCGCCCATGGACAAGCCGGCGATGGCGCGATTCTCGCGGTTCCCGATCACGCGGTAATTTTTCTCGACGTACGGCATCACGTTCTGCAAGAATTCGTTGGCGAACTGGTCCGTTTGGTAAGCCGGGCCTTTATCGGACGGCGGCATGCTGCCGTTGGGCATCACGACGATCATCGGCTTTATCTTTTTTTCGGCCAGCAGATTGTCCAGGATGAACCCGGCGCGTCCGATGGTGCTCCAGCCTGAATCGTCGTCGCCGGCGCCGTGCAGCAGATAAAAGACCGGATATTTCTCCTTGCCGTTGTCGTAGCCGGGCGGCGTGTAGATGTGCATGCTGCGCATCGTATCCAGCGTGCTGGATTGATACCAGACGATGCGTACTTCGCCGTGCGGAACCGGACGCGTCGCTTCGTACTCTTCGTCGTCGCCGGGAACTTCGAACATGTTGCTGATGTTGACAACGCCCGGCTTGATCCAGGCATTCTTGGGATCGAGCGTGCGCACGCCGTCCACCGAATACGCGTAGCTATAGAAATCGGGCACAAACGGGCCCAGCGTGATGGACCAGACGCCGGAGTCGTCTTTGGAGAGCGGTCCGGCTTGGGCGCGCCCGTGTGTGACCCAGTCGCCCGTGATGCTGACCTGGGTCGCTTTGGGAGCAAAGATCCGGAAAACCACGCGATGGTCCGGAAGCACCTCGGGGGATATCAGGTTGTCATTCGGCGTGGGCGAACGGTCAGGCGTCTGGCCCATAGCGCCAATACTGAGCGTCACCAGCACTGACAGAACCACGGCGGCGCGGTCGAGTTTTCGCTTCATGTGCCGCATCGCTTCATGGTACGCGATCTTGGCCGCGCTGGACGCGAGCCGCACGTTCACGCGAAGATATGCATGCAGGTGAAATCTGTCTGGCTCCAACGCGCGTCGATGGCGTTGCTTCTTTTGGCAATCGCGGCCGGCTTCTATTGGAAGATCACCCTAACCAGCCAATACACCTGGTTCGGCTCCGATGAAGGCGACATCTCGGCG
>Ga0335083_10011049_pt1 | contig 10870 bp, 2 predicted proteins | sample Lox_Sample_42_FD_206716 | JGI IMG/M metagenome (GOLD analysis project Ga0335083, IMG submission 206716) | Soil microbial communities from Loxahatchee National Wildlife Refuge, Florida, United States - Lox_Sample_4.2 | ecosystem: Environmental > Terrestrial > Soil > Wetlands | place: USA: Florida... | reverse complement strand
GGCGGTGCTCCGTCCGCGTCTCTTGCCCCGCCTCGCGTTCGAGCACGGCGTGCCGGCGGGCTGCCGCACGCTCGTGGTCGTCCCGTGCCTCTTCGACTCGAAGGAGACGATCGCCCTCTTGCTCGAGGAGCTCGAGGTGCGCTCGCTCGCGAACGGCGACAAACACCTTCATTTCGCCCTGCTCGGCGATTTCACGGACGCGGCGTGCGAGGAGCTCGAGCGCGACGCCGAGCTCCTGCGCGCCGCCGAGGACGGCATCGCCGCCTTGAACGCGCGCAACGCCGACGGCGAGCACCGCTATTGGCTCTTCGTTCGTCGCCGGCGTTTCAACCCGAGCGAGGGACGCTACATGGGTTGGGAGCGCAAGCGCGGCAAGCTCGAGGAGCTGAACCGGCTCTTGCGCGGCGCGACCGACACGTCCTTCGCGTGGGTCGTCGCGCCCACCGCGATGTTCGCGGCCATCCGCTACGTCATCACGCTCGACGCCGACACCGACCTCCCGCGCGAGACGGCGAGCGAGCTCATCGCGACGCTCGCTCATCCGCTGAACGCGGCCGAGTTCGACGCCGCACGCCAGCGCGTCGTGCGCGGCTACGGCATCGCTCAGCCGCGCGTGGGCCCGCTGCCCTTGAGCTCGCGCCGATCGCGCTACGCGGCGCTCACCGCCGGCCCCGCCGGCATCGATCCGTACACGACGGCCGTCTCCGACGTGTATCAGGATCTCTTCGGCGAGGGTTCGTACACCGGCAAGGCCATCTACGACGTCGACGCGTTTTCGGCTGCGCTCGCCGGCCGGGCGCCGGAAAACGCGCTTCTGTCCCACGATCTCTTCGAGAGCTTCTTCGCGCGCTCGGCGCTCGTCACCGACGTCGAGGTGCTCGACGAGCAGCCGGCCTCGTACGAGGTGCACGCGGCGCGACAGCACCGCTGGATGCGCGGCGATTGGCAGCTCGTGCGCTGGCTCTTGCCGCGCGTGCCGACGGCGCACGGTCGGCGCCCCAACGATCTCAGGCTGCTCGATCGATTCAAGCTCGTCGACAACCTGCGGCGGAGCCTGCTCCCGCCGACCCTCGTCGTGCTCGCGCTCGGCGGCGTCCTCGCCGGAGGGCGCGTCGGTCTCGCGGCGGGCGTGCTCTTCGCGGCGGTGCTCGTGACGCCGCTCCTCGCGCAGGTGGTGCTCGCCATCACGCGTGAGGCGAGCCGCGTTTCGGGGGCGCCGTGGGCGGGTTTCGGCGGAGCCGTGGGTCGCGGAGCGCTGAAGATCGCGTTCGACCTCGTGTTCTTGCTCGATCAGGCGCTGCTCGCGGTCGACGCCATTTCCGTCGCGCTCGTGCGCCTCGTCACGCAGAAGCACTTGCTCGAGTGGGTGACGATGCGCCAGAGCGCCGCGCGACGCCGCACGTCGCTGCGCCTGCTCGTCGGCAGCGTGCTCGCCGTGCTCGGAGCCGTCGCGCTCGGTGGGTTCACGCCGCGCGCGCTGCCGCTCGGGCTGCCGCTACTCGCCGCGTGGGCGCTCGCGCCGCTCGCTTCGCGCTATCTCGACGGGCCGCTGCCGGCGGGGGTCGCGAGCGAGCTCGAGACCGCCGACGACAAGCAGGTCTTGCGGCTCGTTGCCCGTAAAACCTGGCGTTTTTTCGCGCATTTCGTGAACGCGAAGGAGAACCATCTCCCGCCCGACAACTACCAGAAGGAGCCGCGGGGCGTCGTCGCGCACCGCACGTCCCCCACGAACATCGGCCTCTATCTCTTGTCGGTGCTCGCCGCGCACGACTTCGGCGTGCTCACCTTGCGCGAGGTGTGCGAACGCATCGAGCTCACGCTCGACACGCTCGATCGCTTGCCGCGCCGCGACGGCCACCTGCTCAATTGGTACGAGACGGACACGCTGAAGCCGCTCCTCCCGCAGTACGTGTCCACGGTCGACAGCGGGAACCTCGCCGCGTACCTCTGGACGATCGCGAGTGCGACGAACGAACTCCAGAAGAAGCCGATTCTCGGCGTCGAGCCGTTCATCGCCGTCGCCGACGCGCTCGAGCTCGCGCGGCGGGCGAGTGCCGAGGGCACGAGCGGCGTCGCCGGACGTCTCGGCCCGCTCGAACGCAAGGTGCGCGCGCTCGCGGAACCGCGTTCGGGGGGCCTGCTCGCGGCGCTCGACGCGCTCGAGAGCGTCGCCACGCTCGTCGCCGAGCTCGCCCGCACCGCCGCGTCCGACCCCGCCGAGATGCGCTACTGGCTCGGGGAAGCCGAGCGCACGGCGCGCGCCTGGGCCCAAGAGATCACGGCACTCTTACCGCATCTCGCGCTCTTTCGCGCGACGGCGCCCGTGGTCGACGGCAGCGGCGCGGCGCTTTGGCAGCGCCTGCGCGAAGAGCTCACCGAAGACGCGGGGCTCGAAGCGCTCGAGCGCGCGGCGCGGAACGCGCACGAGCTCGCCGACGAAATGGCGGACGGCGCCGCGCGTTCGCCCGCGCCGCTCGTCGCCGAGCTCGAGGGCGCACTCGATCGCTCGGCGAGCGCGTGCCGCGCGCGCATGACCGCGCTCGAGCGCGTGGCGGCGCGCTGCCGCTCGCTCGCCGACGGCATGAGCTTCGGCTTCCTCTACGATCACGAGCGTGAGCTCTTCGCGACCGGCTACAACGTGAGCAACGCGCGGCTCGACACGTCGCACTACGACCTCTTGGCGTCGGAGGCGCGCCTCGCGAGCCTGGTCGCGGTGGCGAAGGGCGACGCGCCGCAAAAGCATTGGTTCCGGCTCGGGCGCCCGCGGGCGCGGGTCGACTCGCGCGTTTCGCTCTTGTCGTGGAGCGGCTCGATGTTCGAGTACCTGATGCCGCTCCTCGTGACCGAATGCCTGCCGGAGACGCTGCTCGACGAAACGATGCAGGCCGCGGTGCGCGGCCAGCGCGCTTACGGCGCCGAGCACGGCGTCCCCTGGGGCGTCTCGGAGTCCGCGTACAACGTGATGGACCTCGAGATGACCTACCAATACCGGGCCTTCGGCGTGCCGGGGCTCGGGCTCAAGGCCGGCCTCGCCGAGGATCTCGTGGTCGCGCCGTACGCGACGGCGCTCGCGGCGCTGGTGGACCCGGTCGCGGCCGTGAAGAACCTGAAGGCGCTCGCCCGCGAGGGACTCGAGGGCGACTTCGGTTTCTTCGAGGCCATCGACTATTCGGCGACACGCGTCCCTCCGGGCAAGCGCGGCGTCGTGGTGCGGTCGTTCATGGCGCATCACCTCGGCATGACGCTCGTCGCGCTCGACAACGTGCTGCACGAGCGCTGCATGCAGCGGCGCTTTCACGCGGACGCGCGCGTCAAGGCGAGCGCGCTCCTGCTCGAGGAGCGCATCCCGACGGGAGCGCCTCTCACCGAGGTCGCCAGCGCCGCGCTCGCCGCGCCGGTCCGCCACGCCGTCGACCTCGACGCGATGGAACACGTGCGCATCGAGGACATGGCGCCCGCGCGCGTGCACCTGCTCGGTCACGGGCAGCTCTCGACGCTCGTCACGGCGACCGGCGCCGGCGCGCTCACCTGGAAGGGCATGGACGTGAATCGCTTCCGCGAGGATTCCGTCTTCGACCCGGGCGGCATCTACGCCTACGTGCGCGACCTCGGCGGAACGAAGGCGTGGTCGGCCGGCTTTCACCCGAGCCGGCGCCAGCCGGACGCGTACGAAGCCGCGTTTTCGATCGACCGGGTTGAGCTGCACCGGCGCGACGGCTCGCTCGAGACGATCACGGAGGTCGTGCCGTCCGCCGAGCACCCCGCCGAGGTGCGGCGCTACACGCTGAAGAACCACGGCGCCGAGCCGTGCGACGTCGAGCTCACCACGTTCACCGAGCTCGCGCTCGCGCCGCGCGGCGCCGACATGGCGCACCGCGCGTTCAGCAGCATGTTCGTCGAAACGGAGTTCTTGCCGGACCACGGCGCGCTCCTCGCCCACCGCAGGCCGCGCGGGCCGAACGAGCCCGCCATTTGGGTCGCGCAGGTGCTCACGCCCGAGGACGAGGGCTTCGGCGAGGTGGACTTCGATTCGTCACGAGCGAGCTTCATCGGCCGCGCGGGTTCGCTCGAGCGCCCGGCCGTGTTCGGACAGGAGACGAGCTCGCTCGCGCGGCGCACCGGCTCGGTGCTCGATCCGGCGTTCGTCTTGCGTCGGCGGATCCGGCTCGCCGCGAGTGCCGCCGCGCGCGTCACGCTCACGACCATCATCGCGGACACGCGCGAGGAGCTCCTGCACTGGGTCGCCATTTACGCGGCGGCGCAAGCCATCCCGCGCGCGTTCGAGCTCGCTTGGGCGGACGCGCGCGTCGAGCTCCGTCATCTCGGCATGACGGCCGTGCAGGCCCACCGCTTTCAGCGCCTGCTCTCGGCGATCGTGTTTCCGCTCGCCGCGCTCCGGGCGCAGGTCGACCCCGCCGCGCTCGGGACTCGCGGCAAGAACGCGCTCTGGTCCTGCGGCATCTCGGGCGATCTGCCCGTGGTCGTGCTCCGGCTCGATCACCCCGAGTTCGACGACCTCTTGCGCGAGCTCCTGCAGGCGCACGCGTACTACCGGGTGAACGGCGTCGCGCTCGATCTTTTGGTGTTGAACGAAGAGCCGGCCGGCTACTTGCAACCGCTCTACGATCAGGCGCTCGACGTCGTTCGGTCGACGCACTCCGAGGGGCTCATCGACCAACGCGGCGGCATTTTCGTCCGCCGCAGCGATCAGATCGGCGAGGCCGATCGAGCGCTGCTCCTCGCCTCGGCGCGCGCCGTGTTCACGGCTTCGGGCGGCTCGCTCTCGCGGCAGCTCAAACACGCGACACGCCGGAGCCCCTTGCCCGAGCCGCTCGTCCTCACCGATCGTCCGGTTCCGCGCCCGTCGCTGCCGCCGGTGCCGAGGAGCGAGCTCGTGTTCGACAACGGGCTCGGCGGCTTCACGCCCGACGGCCGCGAGTACGTGATGACGCTCGACCGGCACGCGCGCACGCCGCAGCCGTGGTGCAACGTGGTCGCGAACCCGAGGTTCGGCTCGGTCGTCTCCGAGAGCGGCGCGAGCTTCACCTGGGCCGAAAACAGCCAGCGCCACCGCCTCACGCCGTGGAGCAACGACGCCCTGCTCGATCCGCCGGGCGCGCCCGTCTACGTGCGGGACGACGAGGACGGCTCCGTCTGGTCGCCGGCGCCGCGTCCCGCCGGCGGCTCGGCCGTCTACACCGTCGCGCACGGCCAGGGCTACTCGCGCTTCACCCACACGCGCAGTCAGCTCTTCCACGAGCTCACGGTCTTCGTCGCCGCGGACGCGCCCGTCGCATTCCAACGCGTGCGCATCGAGAATCGCGGCACGACTCCGCGGCGGCTCTCCGTCTTCGGCGTGGTCGAATGGGTGCTCGGCGGCAATCGCGAGACGAGTCGACTCACCGTCGCCACCGGCTGGGACGCGGCGGCCCGCGCGCTCACGGCCCAAAATCCCTTCGCCATCACGCCGCTCGGCGTGGCCTTCTTCGCGGCGACGGTCCCGATCGCGAGCTTCACCGCGAACCGCGAGGAGTTCTTCGGCATGCCGGGCTCGCGCACCTGGCCGCACGCGCTCCGACGCTCCGCGCTCTCCGGCCAATACGGCGTGGGTCTCGATCCGTGCGCCGCGCTCCAAACCAGCGTGACGCTCGCGCCGGGCGAGGCGTTCGAGGTGTCCTTCGTGCTCGGACAGGCCGCGAATCGGGAAGAAATGCAGGCGCTCGCGACCGCCTACGCCGACGAAGCGGCCGTCGGACGCGCGCTCGAGGCGGTCAAGAGCCGCTGGGACGAGCTGCTCTCCGCGGTGACCATCAAGACGCCCGACGCCTCGCTCGACCTGCTGGTCAATCGCTGGGTGCTCTACCAGGCGCTCGCCTGCCGTATCTGGGCGCGGTCGGGCTTCTATCAATCGAGCGGCGCGTTCGGTTTCCGCGATCAGCTGCAAGACGTGCTTTGCCTGCTGCACACGCTGCCGTCCGCGGCGCGCGAGCACTTGCTCGTGGCCGCGGCGCGCCAGTTCGTCGAGGGCGACGTGCAGCATTGGTGGCACCGCGAAGCGGGCGACGGCGTGCGCACGCGCTGCTCGGACGACAAGCTCTGGTTGCCCTTCGCCGTGGCCGAGTACGTGCGCGTCACGGAAGACCGCGCCGTGCTCGACGAAGCCGTGCCGTTCTTGAACGAACGCCTGCTCGCCCCCGAGGAGCACGACCTCTACAGCACGCCCGCGAGCAGCGACGAGACGGCGACGCTCTACGAGCACTGCGCCCGTGCGCTCGAATCGTCGCTCGCCGTCGGCGTGCACGGCTTGCCGAAGATGGGCGCCGGCGATTGGAACGACGGGATGGACCGCATCGGCGCGAAGGGCGAGGGCGAGAGCGTGTGGCTCGCTTGGTTTCTCGCGAAGACGCTGCGTGACTTCGCGCCGCTCGCTCAAGCACGCAAGGATGCGCGCGCCACGCGCTGGGTCGAGCACGCGCGCCGACTCGTCGAAGCCGCCGAGACGCACGCTTGGGACGGCGCCTGGTACCGGCGTGCCTTCTTCGACGACGGCACGCCGGTCGGCACGGCGAGCGCGGCCGAGTGCCGCATCGACGCCATCGCGCAGTCGTGGTCGGTGTTCGCCGGAGCCGATCGCCGGCGCGCCTCGGGCGCCGTGCTCGAATCGGAGCGGCTGCTCGTCGATCCTGACGCGCGCATCATGCGCCTCCTCACGCCGCCGTTCCACGGCGCCGGGCCCGACCCCGGCTACATCGCGAGCTACCCGGCCGGGATCCGCGAAAACGGCGGCCAATACACGCACGGCGTGCTCTTCACGTTGCGCGCGCTCACCGAGCTCGGCGAGGCGGAGCGCGCCGAGCGACTCCTCGCCGTCCTGAATCCGATTCGTCACGCGGAGAACGCGGCCGACGTCGCGCGCTACCAAGTGGAGCCTTACGTCGTCGCGGCGGACGTCTACTCGAACCCCGAGCACGACGGGCGCGGAGGCTGGACTTGGTACACGGGCTCCGCCGGTTGGTTTTATCGCATCGTGCTCGAAGACGTGCTCGGTTTTCGGCGCTCCGGGCGGCGCGTCACGATTGCGCCGTGCATCCCCGCGAGCTGGCCGGGCTTCGAGCTCACCTATCGTTTCGGCCGCTCGACGCTGAAGGTCGTGGTCGAGAACGCGCGCGGCGCGCAGAACGTGACGGACGCGCTGCGCTTCGACGGACGGCCCCAGAGCGAGCCGGCGATCACGCTCACCGACGACGGCCGCGCGCACGAGCTTCGCGTGATCGTGGGTGAGCGCCGCCTTCGTTCCTCAGCGTGACGAATTGTCTCGCGCGCCCGCCCGCGCGGAGGGCGAATTGGCGAGCACTCGGCGTGGCACGACGCCTGCACTCTCCTCGTCAGCGGTTCGGCTGCGGTCGAGCGCGAGGACAAGGAGCATCTCGATGAATTGGGATCAGATCTCGGGTCAGTGGCGGCAGGCGAAGGGCCGGCTGCGTTCGAAGTGGGCGAAACTCACCGACGACGATCTCGAAGCGATTGCGGGCCGCAAGGACGAGCTCATCGGCCGTCTCCAAGAACGCTACGGCCAGCGACGTGAAGACGCCGAACGCGACGTGGACAACTTCATCCGGAGCTTGTGAGAAGATGAGCGCCGCACACGTCGTCGGCAGGGCAGTTGGCGCAACCCTCCTCGTGTCCGGCGCTCATTTTCTCGTGCGCGCCCTCACGGGTCAATCGCCCTTCGAGCACGCGCGCGCACTCTTGACTCGTCGACGAGCGCCGAGGCACGAGGCCGGGTCGGTGCGCGGCGGCGGGCTCCAAGGTTCGCCGTCGCTCCGTTTTCCGGCGCCGCCCGCCGATCCGATCGACGAATCGTCGTGGGAGTCGTTTCCCGCGAGCGATCCGCCCGCGCATTCTCCGAAGAACGCCTGAGTCGTGAGCCGGCGCGGTCGAGAGAGCTCAGCGTCCGGTCTGAAATTCCGCGGTGACCTCGTTCGGCGGCGTGATCGAGGGAACGAGGATGACCGGCGGACGCACCGGGACCCCGCGAGCGTCCACCCAATGACTCGGGGAAAACATGGCGCGCCCGTCGTCGAGGTAGTGAAAGGCCCACGGGCAGAAACGCAGCGCCCCCGGCGCCACCCAGCCTCCCCGCTGCCAGACGAAATAGCGGCCGCGCCAGGTCCAACCGCCGTCTTGAAAGACGACGTCGCCCCGGGGGCGTTTGGGGATGAGCTCGGACAACGCCGCGGGCGGCGGGTAGGGCACCTCGATGAACGAGTCGGGCGCGGGGGCGGCTTGCCGCGGCTGAGGCAAGCTCGCACCACAACCGGCGGCGAAGAGCAAGGACGATACGAGGACGCGACGCATGCGCGTGCTCGGAGCACGAACCGCGCCCGAGCGCGCGCGGCGCTGCTCGGCGTGCTGCTCGCGGCCCTGTCCGTGCTCGGTTGCGCGAAGATCCCGCAGCAGCGCTACGCGCTCGACAGCATCGACTTCGTCGGCAACGAAAAGCTCGGGGACGACGAGCTCAAGGATCATATCGCGAGCCGCGAAACGCCGAAGTTCGCGGGGTTCATCGAGGGCGTCTTCGACGAATACCAGGTGTTCGATCGCTACGTGGTCGAGCGCGACCTCGAGCGTGTCGAGCGGTATTACCGCGCCAAGGGCTACTACCAGGCGCGGGCGCGCGTCGCGCGCGTGTTTCAGTCGGGCCGTCACGTTCGCGTCGAAATCGTGGTCGAGGAAGGGCCGCCGGTGCTGGTCGGGCGGGTCGATCTCCACGGCATCGAAACGTTGCCGGCGCCGATTCGAGCCGACGCCGAGCAGTTCGCGCGGGCGCGCATGCGACTCGGGCGCCCGCTCGAGGAAGAGCGCCTGCACGGCGTCGAGGACGAGATCAGCCGCTTGCTCGCCGACCACGGTTACGCCACCGCGAAGGTGCGCGGTTCGGCGGACGTCGACTTGCCGCGCGGCGACGCGAGCGTCGGCTTTTGGGTGGAGCCGGGTCGACCGGCGCGGCTCGGCAGCGTGCGCATCGAAGGGCTCGGCAAAATCCCGGAAGACCCGGTGCGGCGCGCGCTCGATCTCAAGGCGGGCGAACCGTATTCGCTCAGCAAGCTCGAGGCGGCGCGACAAGCCGTGCTCGATCTCGGCGTCTTCAGCTCGGTCGTGATCAAGCCCGACGTGCCGCCCGACACGCCGCCCGACGCGCCGCCTTCCGACGTGATGCCGCTGGTCGTCAAAGTCGAAGTCACGAAGCTCCGCAGCGTGCGGCTCGGCGGCGGCGTCGAGCTCGATTCGCTCAAGTCCGACGTGCATCTCACGGCCGGCTGGGAGGATCGCAACTTCCTCGGCGGTTTCAGGAGCTTCATCGTCGAAGCGGTGCCGGGCGTCGTGCTCTACCCGACTCACCTGCCGACGCTCCAGGCGCCGCGCCGCCTGCTCCCGCAAGGGCGGCTGCGCGCCGAGTTTCGTCAGCCCGGTTTTCTCGAAGCGCGCACGGCGGGCGTCGTGCGCGGGCAGGCGAGCATCTATCCGCTGCTCCTCAGCGCCGAGCTGCCGCCGGGCGCGCCCATCATCGGCTATCGCGAGCTTCGCGGCAGCGTCGGGCTCGAGCGCAACGTGAAGAAGCTCAACGCGACGCTCAACGAAAACATCCAACAAAACAGCCCGTTCACTTATGCGGGCGAGCTCGACCCCGACCTCACTTCCGTGCTCGTCTCGTATCCGGAGCTCTTGCTCGACCTCGAGCTCACCGACAAGCGCCTCGAGCCCCACGAGGGCGTGGCGTTGCGCGCCGACGTCGAAGTGGCGGGTCTCGGCGGTCAGGCGCGCGACGTGAAGTTCACGCCCGACGCACGCGGCTACATCCCGCTCGGCAAGAAAGTCACGCTCGCGTTGCGCGGGAGCATCGGCGTGCTCCTGCCGGCCAACTACGGCGAAACCATCGAGCCGAACTCGCTCACGCGCTCTCCGGGCGACGGCGTGACGCGCCGGGAATGGGTGAAGGACTCGGAGCTCATGTTTCTCCGCGGTTACTTCTCCGGCGGCCCGGGGTCGAACCGCGGTTACGGCATGCGCGAGATTGGGCCGCACGGTCTCGTGCCCTTTTACGCGCCCGGCGTCACCGCTTCGGTTCAAGGCCAGTCGTGCACGAACGTGCCCACGCAACAGAGCGCCTGCGACTTGCCGCTCGGCGGCTTCACCCAATGGGAAAGCAACGTCGAGCTCCGCTATCCCATCGCCGGCGCGCTCTCGGGAGCCGTCTTCGTCGATGGCGCGGACGTTGCTCCTAGAAAGCTCGTGTTCCGCTTCGATCGGCCCCATTTGAGCGCCGGCGTCGGATTCCGCTACGACACGCCGGTCGGTCCCGTCCGCCTCGACGCCGGCTATCGCATTCCCGGGCTGCAGGCGCCCGCTCACGCGCCCGACGAGGGCGACCCCGAAACGATCCTGGGCATTCCCGCGGCCGTCTCGTTCGGGATCGGGGAGGCGTTCTGATGGACCAGCTGCGCCGGCCGCGCCTCAAGCGGTCGCGCCGCATCGCGCGGTTCGTCGTGCGCTCGCTCGTGGGGCTTCTGGTATTCGTTCTCGCTGTACCCATCGTCGGGCTTTTTGCCCTGCGGTTCGCGCCCGTGCGTGCGTTCGTGTCCAAGCGGGTCGATTCGGCGCTCGCCGGCATGTTTCGCGGCCGCATCCACTTGCGTGAGCTGTCGCGCATCGACCTCGCCGGGGTGCGCGTGAGCGGGAGCATCGACGACCCGGCGGGACACGTGGTCGTGCGCTTCGAGGACGCCGACGTCCACCTCGACGTCCCGGCGTTGCTCGTCGACGTGGTGCGACACGGCGGCTCACCCCGCGTGGTCGGGATCGACCGGAT
>Ga0335083_10011048_pt1 | contig 10871 bp, 7 predicted proteins | sample Lox_Sample_42_FD_206716 | JGI IMG/M metagenome (GOLD analysis project Ga0335083, IMG submission 206716) | Soil microbial communities from Loxahatchee National Wildlife Refuge, Florida, United States - Lox_Sample_4.2 | ecosystem: Environmental > Terrestrial > Soil > Wetlands | place: USA: Florida... | reverse complement strand
TGGGGGCTTCCCGCACTTCTTGCCGCGGATATGGAACGCCAGGAGCTGACCTTCTACGCCTACGATTACTCGACGCGGCGCAGTTCGTTGACCGTGTTCGGCCTCGGCTCCCAGCAGCAGGGTGATTCGATTGTGGCCCAAGGCGTTGAGGCGCAATTTACGACTTTACTGCGTGTGGGCTCGGGCTGGGTGGCCTGGGATGCCGCTCGGGAGCCGGGCGAACGCTATCGAATCGTCTGGTCGCTGGCCAACGGACGGGGCACACATGAAGCATTGCGGGGCCGCAGCATCACCGCCGTCAAAGTGGATCCGGACGGCGCATACGTTGCCGTCAGCGAGAGCAACGCAATCCTCGATAACATCGCCGGGGATGCCGTGTACGTCCTTCGCGCCAGCGATGGCAGGGAAGTGTGGCACCGGAATTTACCGAGGTATGCCCGCAGCGCGCTCGCCTTTCTTGGCGAGAAGCTTTTCGCTTATACCGACTCGGACGGAGCGCACTCCACTGTGCGCGTCCTGCAGATCGCGGATTAGAAGTCATCGGGTTCTGCCGACATCCTTCCTTCGCCCGAGCAGCTTGTAACAAGTGGTCCCCTCCCGTTCCGGCCTCACTCGATTCCGCCACCGGAACTACAAATTATCGTAGTTGACATGCTCGCTGATGGTGCTACACTCACGTGACGTAACTAGGTCATTACCCGGCGTTCCCTTTTCTGCCCGTGGCCCGCGGGCGTAACGCTCCGCGGGAGGAGGAGAGAAATCATGGCCCGCTCCCTGGATGTGGAAGATCTCCGTCTGAGTTACGACCCTGAGCAACCCCAACGCCGCTTCATCGCCGCGGGTGTAACAAGTGCAACCAAGCCGAGAAGCGAGCGCCTTCCCAAGCCGGTCCCATGGCCCGACGGCGCAGCCCCGCAAGCGGCCCCGCTCACCAGTCCGCCGGCCGAAGGAGATGACCTTTCGCGGTTTGCCGGCTACGACGCCGTGGTGATTACCTACACCTCGGCAGAGGCCGCCGCGCTCGCTGCTCTGTTTACTCCCAGCTTTTTGCCCTCCACGTGGTACGAGTACCGGCACAACATCAGCAGCTACGTGCCGCTGGTCACCGGCGGCCGCGCTCCTTTTAACGACTCGCAGCCGGACATGGCGCGCTACTACCACAGCCTGGGGCTCTACTTCCCCTGCCGCATCGGAAACGCGCGCGTGCTCCTCTTCAAATCCGGCCTGCACCTGGATTACGACGGGAAAGCCGTGCCCTTCCGCAAACTGATCGCGGAAATTGCGGAAACCGTCCGGCCGAAGCTGCTCATCACCACCGGCACCGGCGGCGGCATCGGCAAGCAGGTGGCGCTGGGGGACGTTATCGTAGCCGGCCACGTGCGCTTTGACTGCACCACGCAGTTCAAGACGGAGACGTGGGCCACGGCGGAGTACGCCACGTCACCGCTCCCCGCGGGTGCCCTGCAGGCGTTCACTCCCACATTGACCAAGGTGAACGCCGCGCACGTCAAAGGAGGCCGCGCCACTCCCAAGATTTGGTCTGGAAAACAGGGCACCATCGTCACCACGGATTTCTTCGGTTTCGATGACTCCACCGATTACTACGGCCTGCAGGAGCTGGGCCAGGCCTGCGACATGGGCGACGCCATGGTGGGCAACGCGCTGCAGGATTTCCCCAACATCCAGTGGTACGCCATCCGCAACGCTTCCGACCCGCAGATTCCGAATTCGAACCACGACATCAAGGCAGCGAACAAGGAGGCGGGGCGGATTTACGCCGATTACGGCGTGTACACCACCGCGGCCAGTGCCATCGCCACCTGGGCCATTTTGCACACCGCCTTCAACCTTGCGCCGAAGCCGTCCCTGGTCAGCACCGGCGCCAAGCAGCGGCTGGGAAAGCGGCCGGCGGTTGTGGACAGCCGGACCCTGCGCTTCGGCGCCTATGTGAAGAGCAGCCTGCCGGCCCCGCCCGCCTCAGTGGACTATGGCAAGAACGTACCGAAATGGCCCATGTATCTGAACGACAAATACGGCGATTGCACCTGTGCCGCGGCCGCGCACATGATCCAGAACTGGACCGCCGCCGGCGGAACGGAACGCTCCCCCTCCAACAAAGACGTCCTGGCATTTTATTCGCACTTCACCACGCCCGGTCCCGAAAACGGCTGCGACATGCTGACCGTTCTCAAATACTGGAGGTCCCACGGGCTGGGCGCCGACAAGATCGCCGCCTTCACCCAGCTCGAGCCGAAAAACATCACCGAGGCGAAGGACGCGGTCAACCTGTTCGGCGCGCTCTACATCGGCGTCGAGTTGCCCACGTTTGCGCTCCAGGCCCAGGACCTGCTCACCGTTCCCTGGGTGGTGCCGCCGCAAGGGCCGGTAGGGAACGCCGCCCCGAATCCGCAAGGCGGCCATTGCATCCCGGCGGTGGCCTATGATTCTCGAAACCTGTATGTGGTCACCTGGGGCGCGGTCAAATCCATGAGCTGGCAATTCTACGTGGATTATGCCGACGAGGCCTTTGCCGTCCTCAGCACCGACTGGCTTACCAAGGGAAAGACCGTGGAAGGGTACGACCTGGCGCAGTTGCAGGCGGACCTGAAACAGCTCGGGAGCACGCCCGCGTCCGCGGCCAGGATTTTTTCCCGGCGCTGATGCGCGCGGCGCTCCTGATTTCCGCTCGCCAGTTTCGAGGGGGTGACGGACGCTGTGGCCACGGCCGCTCGCCATGCCCCGTGCCGATTGACGACGCTCCGCTTCCGGTCCCGCAGGGGCGCGGCTTGCCGCGCCCTTGCTTCCTCTCGCTGGCCGGCAGACCGTTTGCCTGCGCAAACAATCCTTCATCTCGACTCGATCCCAGAGCTCGCGCGCGGAGCCTCAATTTCATCCCACCATCCGATCTGCCCTCTGCAAGGGAGAGGCCCTGCTGACTTTCTGGCATTTTTCCGCCTGGCAGGGTAGCTTATCCCCCAGATCGGTTGCTTCCGCCAGACTCTACGAGGCGTCTCGCGTGGCTCAGTCCGCGATCTCGCGCACCCTCCAGGAATGGATCGTCGTGGCGCCCTCTGCCGCAGGCCGGCCCCGGTGGACGGCAGGATCCTGGGCTCACTGCGGCGCGGCCTTCCTCATCCTGGGACCTCGGTTCTCCGATCCAGAGTCGCTCGCGGACCCTGCGGTCCTGGCCGGTCTGGCGCTGGTCTTCTGCATGGTGTTCTTCCTGGGGGGTAAAGACCGGCGGAAAGCCTTCTTCTGGATGGTACTTATCCTCGGCGCGATGTATTTGATTGAAGTTCTGTTTGGGCAAGTGGGAAATTTAAGTTTGCAAACGCAGAAATGGATTGCCATCGGAATCGGTGTTGCCCTGGTCGTGGCCCTGCTGCTGTTTGCGGCGGGCTTGGCCTGGATTGGAGAAATCAGGTCGCGCCGGGGCGATTTGGCCGGAACGGTTCTGGATCCGGCGGGCAGTCCGGTTCCGGGGGCGCTGGTCACCATCACGCACTCGGAAATGAGATCGCGGATCAGCAGACCCGCCAATGAGCAGGGAGAATTTCTTTTCCGGCGCATCTCAGCGGGGGAGTATTCCGTCACCGCCACCGCAGATGGTTTTTCGCCATCGGACCCGGCGTATGTCCGGGTCGAGCCCGATTGCACCAACCAATTCACAGTCTCGTTCGGAAATCCCGGCTGAGACCAGTCCGGCGGGAAAAACCCTCATTCCGTACCCGATGCCCATCCGGAGGAGAGGCATCTTCAGCCGGCCCTTCACGGTTGCGACCGTCCGGGCCCCTTGCCCCGCCGGCTTTGCCCGTTGACGCCCTCGCGCGGAAAGAGTAGCTTCACCGCAGGTTTTCCGGTTGCGTCCCAGGTCTCCTAGCTTTCGCAACGTCCGATTCCGCCCAGGAGGCGCTCATGTCTTTCGTTCAACTCCTCCACCGGGGCCTCGCGCCGCGGACTCATCCTCCGCTCTCCCGGTTCGCATCGGCCTTGATTCTCGTGCTGGCAGTCGCGCTCCCCGCCGGTGCGCAGAAGCCGGAAGACCTTAAGCCCCAAGGAAACGTCAACGACTTCGCCAACCTCATCGACGCGCAAGACAGTTCCTTGATTAACCAGACCTCGAATGATCTGGCCAACCAAACCGGAGATCATCTCCTGGTCGTGACCGTTTCCGGGACCGGAAACCTTTCTCCCGCCCAATTCGCCGAGGCCCTCCGCATTTCCTGGAACACTGACCCCCGGCAGCGCGAGCGCACCGTTGTCATCCTGGTGACCTCGGCCGGCCGCCTCGCACTCGGCATCGGGAGCGACTTGGACAATATCCTGACTGGCCCCAGACTCAATGAGATGGCGAGCAGGTCCACAGCCGCCGGTGGTTCCAGCTACGGCCACAGGCTCAGCTTCCTCACAAAACAGGTGGCGGACGCGATCCGGCAGGGCAGCGGCTCGGCCGGGGCAACCTCCCCTTCCTCGAATCCACCAGCCACCCCGCCTTCGCCGGCAACCAGCCCCAGCCGGCGCTCCAAATCCGATCCCGTGTTGATTTCCCTCTTCTTGGGGATGGCTGTGTGGCTGGTCATTCTCACCCGCTCCGCGGTCGCGCGGCAATGGAACATCGCCCTCCTGCTCCAGTTGTTCCCCGTCCTTCTCATTTACTTTCTCTTGAACATGTACCCAGCAGACCCGTCCGGAGACTGGATGAAACCCATCGAGCACAGTTTTTACCCGGGGCTGGTCATCGCCATGTGGCTGTTCGGCGGCGCAAATGCCCTGGTCGTGAGGCACAATCTCAAGAAGCGCGACGCCGCGGCAGCCGCAGCGTCTCCGGGAATCGCCTCCGCGGCCGCCGGTGAAATTCCACTGGCTCCTGCGGGGAATCTCGATTCTGTCTCTCCTGCGCAGGTGGGTCGGCCGGCCAGCTTCAGCGGCCTCCGTACCTATTTTCTTCTCGTTGGATTGTTCGGACTCAGGAGCATTTTCAGCCGGCGACCATCAACCACCCCCGTCACGGGCATCAGTGTCATCCTGATTGGCCTGGTCATGGTCGCCGTATGGTTTTACCTGGCAGCGGACTGTGAAAACCTGCTGCGCACCCGGCCGTCTCTGATCAAGGCTGTCCTGTGGCTTTCGTCGCTGCTCTGCGCGCTGGCAGCGCTCGGTTCCATCAGCGACGAAGATCTCGGGATTGCGGCGCTATATGCAGTTCAGCTGGTCATCAATTTGCTCTTGGTCCGCAGAGTCACCCAGTTGTCGGCTGCACTCCGAGCAACGCCGGCCGATGCGGGAGTTTCCGCGGGCTAAGCATCCAGTTCGTATGCGATTTTCAGCCAGGATTTCACTTCCGCATCGATATCCGCAGCCGAGGTGATCTCCACCCGGTGGGTGATGCGGTCGCCCTTTTTCGCTCCGCCGGTATCCACAAACCGTTTCGGCGGTTTCTTGCCCAGCTTCAGCAAACAGAAGCCCAGGTCGATTCGCGTTTGTGTCGCCGGCTTGATCTGCGCGAACACATGGTTGCGATAGAGCGGCACGATGGTCTTGCACGGGCAGGCCTTGGCCTCCGCTCCGATTCCTAAACCAACTTCCAGCAAAGCGTCGTAGATCGGTCGCAGTTGCGCCTTTCCGCCCGCGAACATTTCCTCCACGTACTTCTCGGCTGTCCGCAAGTATGCTTCCGGAGTATCTTCCTCTCCGCCTTTTCCCACGGAGCGCTCCGCAATCCACCCAGCGCTGTTGGTCCCCATGCCGTGCTTCTTCTTCAGCCAGTCGCGGCGCTCCGCCGCCGTGGCCGGGCCTTCTTTTTTCACCAGCGCCAGCCATTCATCGAGCGACCGGCCGGTCTTCTGCTTCAACTCGCCCACCCACTTCTGCACCATGGCCACTCCTGGGTGGACGCTGTAGAGCTGTTTCGATCTTGCTGTCGCCGATTTGGGCATCTCCGGTTCCCTGCCGGTCTTGATCCCGCGATTCTACACCCCCTTCGTCTCGCGCCCGTTGTCTCCCCGCTCTCGCCCCGCCGCCCTCTTCTCGGCCCCGCTTTCCAGAAGCACAGGCCTTCAGCCTGTGCTCGGCTTCTGGGGGCACCGCTTGCCGCGCCCGGGCCCGTACCTGTCGCTTCGGACAGGGTATGGCCCATGGATACGCGCGGCGGCGTGCGTCTTGACAGGGTGTTCCCCGTTTCACTACGATGGTCGCAATTCATTGGGTATGCGCGCGTTTTCCTGTGCACGCGCGCGCGGCGGTGTGCCTCGAATCGCGCGCGGCACCGAAAGCGCGCCTTAGGAGCCTGCGAATGTCAGCCCGTCTGGGCGAACTATTGGTGAAGGAAAAATTGATCTCGCAGGACCAGCTCAAGCAGGCGCTTGATTTCCAGAAGCAGCACGGCGGTAGGCTGGGCACCGCGCTGGTCAAGATGGGGCTGGTCACCGACGACGAGGTGACTGCGGTTCTCTCCCGCCAGTATGGCGTGCCCTCCATCAACCTGAAGTATTACGAAGTGGATCCCACCGTGGTGAAGCTCATCCCGCAGGAGACGGCCATCCGCTACCAGATCGTGCCGCTCTCCCGTGTCGGCTCCACGCTCACCATCGCCATGACCGACCCCACCAACGTCTTCGCCATGGACGATATCAAGTTCATGACCGGCTTCAATGTCGAGCCGGTGGTCGCCTCCGAGTCCGCCATCTCCGAGGCCATCAGCAAGTTCTACGGGGAAAATGCCAGCGTCCAGGAATTGGACAAAGTAATGAAGGACCTGGCCGGCGAAGAAGCAGACCTGGAGCTGGCCGGCGAAGAAGAGGAGATGGACCTCGCTTCCCTCGAAAAGGCCGCCGAGGAAGCCCCCATCATTAAGCTCGCCAACCTGATCCTTACAGACTCGGTCCGCAAGGGCGCCAGCGACATTCACATGGAACCCTACGAAAAGGAATACCGCGTCCGTTTCCGCGTGGACGGCATCCTCCAGCAGGTCATGGCTCCGCCCATGAAACTCAAGGACGCGCTCACCAGCCGCCTCAAGATCATGGCCAAGCTGGACATCAGCGAAAAGCGGCTCCCCCAGGACGGCCGCATCATGATCAAGTTCAGCAAGGACGGGAGAAAAAAGGAGCTGGACTTCCGCGTCTCCACCGTTCCCACCCTCTACGGCGAAAAAATCGTCATGCGGCTGCTGGACAAGGAAAACCTCCGGCTGGACATGACCAAGCTGGGCTTCGAGCAGGAGTCGCTCTCCAAATTCGAGCGCAACATTCTCCGGCCCTACGGCATGGTGCTGGTCACCGGGCCCACCGGCTCCGGCAAAACCAACACCCTGTATTCCTCCGTGGCCCGCCTGAATTCTCCCGAAACCAACATCATGACCGCCGAGGATCCCGTCGAGTTCCAGCTCGCCGGCATCAACCAGGTGCAGATGAAGGAGCAGATCGGCCTGAACTTCGCCGCCGCCCTCCGCGCCTTCCTGCGGCAGGACCCCAACATCATCCTGGTGGGCGAGATTCGCGACTTCGAGACTGCGGAAATCGCCGTGAAAGCGGCGCTCACCGGCCACCTGGTGCTTTCCACCCTGCACACCAACGATGCTCCCTCCACCATCAGCCGCCTGATGAATATGGGAATCGAGCCGTTCCTGGTGGCCACCTCCGTCAACCTGATTTGCGCGCAGCGCCTGGTGCGCCGCATCTGCGCCAATTGCAAGGAAGCCCTGCCCCTGCCGGAACAGACCCTGCTGGACGCCGGCTACACCGCCGAGGAAGCCAAGACCACGCAGATCAGCAAGGGCAAGGGCTGCAACATTTGCAACAATACCGGTTACAAGGGACGCGTCGGCCTCTACGAAGTCATGGAAATTACCGATGAGCTCAAGGAACTGATCCTGGTGGGCGCCTCGGCCATGGAACTCAAGAAGAAAGCTCTGGAGGGCGGGATGATCACCCTGCGGCGCAGCGGGCTGATCAAGGCCGCGGGCGGCCACACCACCCTCGAAGAAGTCATGCGCGAGACCGTGCTCTAGGGACACAGTTGGCTGCGCCCTCCGGGCTGCCTGTGGCAGCGGCCGGGAGAGGGAAGTGAGAATGGGGGAACTATGGCGTCGGTGACGCTGAGCGATCTGCTCAAGAAGATGATCGAGATGGGCGGGAGCGACCTGCACATCACCACCAACAGCGCTCCGCGCATCCGCGTCCACGGCAAGCTCCGCCCCCTCGATATGCCCCCGCTCACCGCCGCGGATACCAAGGGCCTGGCCTACAGCGTGCTCACCGATGCGCAGAAGCATCGCCTCGAGGAAAACCTCGAGCTGGACTTCTCCTTCGGCATCAAGAACCTGGCCCGTTTCCGCGCCAACGTCTTCCACCAGCGCGGCGCCATCGGCGCCGTGTTCCGCACCATTCCCTGGGAAATCCGCTCCTTTGATCAGCTGGGCCTGCCCGCCGTGGTCAAGGGCCTGTGCGACAAGCCGCGTGGCCTGGTGCTGGTCACTGGCCCCACCGGCTCCGGAAAGTCCACCACCCTGGCCGCCATGCTGGACAAGATCAATGGCGAGCGGGAGGAGCACATCCTCACCATCGAGGATCCCATCGAATTCCTGCATTCCCACAAGCGCTGCCTGGTCAACCAGCGCGAGGTGCATTCGGACACGCATTCCTTCACCAATTCGCTCCGCGCGGCGCTCCGCGAAGACCCTGACGTGGTGCTCATCGGCGAAATGCGTGACCTGGAGACCATCGAGAGCGCGCTGCGCATCGCCGAAACCGGCCACTTGACCTTTGCCACCCTGCACACTAATTCCGCCATCTCCACCATCAACCGCATCATTGACGTCTTCCCGGCCCACCAGCAGCCGCAGGTCCGCGCCCAGCTCTCCATGGTGCTGGAGGGCGTGCTCTGCCAGGCCCTGCTGCCGCGCTCCGACGGCCGCGGCCGCATTATGGTGATGGAAATCCTGATCCCCAACGCCGCCGTCCGCAACCTCATCCGCGAGGATAAAGTTCACCAGATCTATTCCGCCATGCAGAGCGGCGCCGGCCAGACCGGCATGCAGACCTTTAACCAGGGGCTGGCCAACTCCTACTTCAATAAACTTGTCACCCTGGAAACTTCGCTTTCGCGCTCGTCCAATCCGGACGAGTTGCAGGATATGATCAATCGCGGTGTGGCGACTCCGCAGCGCACCGGAACCACTCCGGTGCGTCGCTAGCCTGGGGAGGCGGCGGGGCAGCCCGGCACGGCAGAGGAGGGGACGGTCATGCCAGTGTACGCGTATCGCGGGGTAAATCGCGCTGGAACCACGGTCACCGGCGAGCGTCAGGCCAGCAGCAAGAACGAGCTCCAGTCGCTGCTGCGCCGCGAGAACATCACCGTCAGCAAGGTTTCAGAGAAGGGCAAGGAATTTGCCCTGCCCACCTTCGGCGGCGGCGTCAGCACCAAAGAACTGGCCATCTTTACCCGCCAGTTCTCGGTCATGATTGACGCCGGCTTGCCCCTCGTCCAGTGCCTGGAGATCCTTGCTGGCCAGCAGGAAAACAAGACCTTCGAGAAGATTCTCACCGGCGTGCGCGCCGCGGTGGAGGGCGGCTCCACCCTCTCCGCCGCCATGCGCACCTACACCAAGGTCTTCAATCCCCTCTACGTGAACATGGTGGAGGCCGGGGAAACTGGCGGTATTCTGGACACCATTCTTCAGCGCCTCGCCAGTTATATCGAGAAAAACGTCAAACTGAAGCGCGCCGTGCAGTCCGCGCTGATTTATCCCGTGGCCGTAATCGGTATCGCCGCCAGCGTCATCATCCTCCTGCTTTGGAAGGTGGTCCCTATCTTCGCCACCCTGTTCGCCGGATTGGGCGTCGAACTGCCTTTGCCCACCCGCATCGTCATCGGCCTCAGCCACTTCATCGGCAGCGTCTACGGCCTGCTGATCCTCATCCTGTTTGCCGGCACCGCCGTCGGTTTGAAGTTCTGGTACCAGACCACCACCGGCAGGTATGTGCTCGATTCCATCCTGCTCAAGCTGCCCCTCATCGGCATCCTGCTGCGAAAGATTGCCGTGGCCCAGTTCACCCGCACCCTCGGCACCCTCATCTCCAGCGGCGTGCCCATTCTGGAGGGCCTGGATATTACCGCGCGCACTTCCGGCAACGCCGTGGTCGAGCAGGCCATCCTCAAGACCCGCAAGGCCGTCGAAGCCGGGCGCACCCTGGTGGACCCCCTGAAGGAAACTGAAGTCTTTCCCAGCATGGTCACCCAGATGATCGGCGTGGGCGAGCAGACCGGCGCCATGGACGCCATGCTCCAGAAAATCGCGGATTTCTACGAAGACGAAGTGGACGCCGCGGTCAAGGACCTCCTGACCGCGCTCGAGCCTCTCATGATCGTGGTCCTCGGCGGCGTCGTCGGCGGCGTGGTCATTTCCATGTACATGCCACTGTTCTCCATGATCGCCAAACTCTCCGGATAGCCCCGGAACGGGGGCGCATCGGTGGCTTCGCAAGACTCGGGCGTGGAACAGACCGAACCGGAGAACTCCAGGGCCCCGGCTGGACCGCGCTTGGCTCCCGGCACATCCGCCAATCTGCAGACCTCAGCCACGCCCGGCCGCGGCGCCCCTGCGCAGGCGCGTCCCGCATGGAACCCTGCCGCCGATGCCGGCGGGGAAGATCTCCGGGAATGGTTGCAGTGGCTCTCCCGCGTTCGCTTCCTGCTGATTACCGTCCTCTTCGCCGTGGTCCTGGTGCTGAAGAATTACATCGGCGCCACCGCCCCGGCCACCTATTTCGTCCCTTTCATTCTGCTCTGGTATGCCCTGGCCCTCTTCTTCGGGTTGCTCATCCGCTCGCTCACCTTTCCCGTTCCGCGCCGCATTCCCCGCTGGGTCGCGC
>Ga0335083_10011044_pt1 | contig 10873 bp, 9 predicted proteins | sample Lox_Sample_42_FD_206716 | JGI IMG/M metagenome (GOLD analysis project Ga0335083, IMG submission 206716) | Soil microbial communities from Loxahatchee National Wildlife Refuge, Florida, United States - Lox_Sample_4.2 | ecosystem: Environmental > Terrestrial > Soil > Wetlands | place: USA: Florida... | reverse complement strand
GATCGGCGGATAGACCTTCATCGTGAAGCGCGCGCCGCCGCGTCGCTCGTTCGAGACGGGGAGGAGCACGGCGCCGAGCTTCAGCGCCAGCGACGCGGGCGCCGGCGTCGTCATCGCGTCGCGCCCGAAGAACGGTGCGGGCAGGCCTTCGTTCGTCTTCTGGTCGACCAGCATGAAGATTGCCTTGCCGCGGCGGAGCAGGGTAAAGATGCGCCTCAAGCCCGCCGCGCCCTTCGAGATCTGGTCCTTCGGCCCATTCTTCGCACGCTGGTTCACGAGCCAGCGATCGACATAGGGATTGTTCTGCGGGCGATAGACTTCGCCGCCCTCATAGCCCCGCTGCGTGGCGGCGAACGGCATCACTTCCCAGTTGGCGAAGTGGCCGGAAATGAACATCACGCCCTTGCCGCCGGCGACGAGGCCGTCGGAGATCGCGACATTGGGCACGCTGATGCGCGGATCGGGACCGTCGAGCCGGATCTTGTCGAGATGCGCATACTCCGCGACCGTGCGGCCCAGGTTGTCGCACATGTCGCGCAGGATCTGCTCGAGTTCCTCTACGGATTTTTCCGGATACGCGGCTTTGAGATTGGCGCGCGCGCGCTCGATCAGCGGGATGCGATAGAAAATCTGCCGCCCGATGAAGCCGCCGACGGCAGACGCGCCGTCGAGGCCCAGGATCTTGAAGAACCCGATGAAGGTGAAGAACGCCGCCGCTTCGCCCCAATAACGCAAGGTCTGGAGAAAAGAGAGCCGCGGTGCGTCGGCTGCCGTATCGCTCATGCTGGAGCGGGCGCTATCGCGTTCGGGCCAAGCCTGTCAAGCAGCGCCGCCAAGGCGGCCGGATCGTCGAAGCGTGCCGCAATCGGAAGGACGTCAATTCCTTCGCGCTCGTTCTTCGTTAACCGCACGAAGTCCTTCTCCGTGGTGACGAGGCCCGCGTCATTGGCGCGCGCCTTGGCCTTGAGCCGCGCGATCTGGGCCGCGGAATAGGTGTGGTGGTCCCCGAACGGGACGCTCTCAACGATCTCCGCGCCCGAGGCCGCAAGCGAGGCGAGAAATTTTGCCGGTTGCGCGATGCCCGCGAACGCGACCACGCGCCGCCCCTTCAATGTTTCGCTCGCCCTGGGCTCGAGATGGGCGCGCAACATCGGACCCGCCCAGGCGCCGAGCCTCGGCGTCCCGTCACCGACAAGGATCACGGCATCGGCGCGCTTCAAACCCTGCGCCACCGGCTCGCGCAAGGGACCGGCCGGAAGCATGCGCCCGTTGCCGAAGCCTGTGGCCGCATCGATCACCACGAGCGAGAGGTCCTTTTCGAGCGCGAAGTTCTGATGGCCGTCATCCATCACGATGACGTCGGGCGCGAAGCTGTCGGCGAATTCGGCGCCCTCATGACGATCACGCGCGACGATGACTTGCGCAGCGGCAGCCAGCAGGAGCGGTTCGTCGCCGACGTCGGCGGCGTCGTGCATGTCGGCATCGACCAGCATCGGTCCCCGCGCGCGTCCGCCATAACCGCGCGAAAGGAACATCACCTTCAGCCCCTGCGCTGCGAGCGCCTGCGCGACGGCGATCGCGATCGGTGTCTTGCCCGAGCCCCCCGCGGTCAGGTTGCCGACGCAGATCACCTTGGCGTGCGCGCGAAAGCGCCGCCCATTGCGCGCGCGCCACGCGACGCTCGCGCCATAGAGCCAGCCGATGGGCGTCAGGATGGCGGTGAGAATCCGCGAGAAGCGGTCGTCGCGCTCCCAGAACTCAGGCGCGCGCATGGGCACCGAGCAGCGTCTCGGTCGCCGCGAGGGTCTTCTCGACTGCGCCGCCAAGCGTGGCGGCTCCCTGAAAGGCCGCGTTGCCGGCGGCTTCGGCCTCGGCGCCATTGGCGATCAGGCGCGCCGCCAGCCCCGAGATCTCCGCCGCCGAATGCACGAGGCCGAAGCCCTGCGCGGCGAAGATCGCCGCGAACGCGCTTGCGGAGTTGGCGACATGCGGACCCGCGATCACGGCGCAATGAAGACGCGCCGGCTCGAGCGGATTGTGTCCGCCCATCGGCACGAGCGAGCCGCCGACGAAGGCGAAGCGCGCGAGGCGATAGAAGAGTCCGAGCTCGCCCATCGTGTCGGCGACATAGACCGCAGTGTCGGCATCGGGCAACACGCCGCGCGAGCGCAGGCGCACGCTGCGCGTGCCGCACAGCATCTCGATGTCGCCCGCGCGCTCGATATGGCGGGGAACGATGATGGTCAGGAGCTCCGGAAAGGAGCGGCGCAGCATGTCGTGTGCCGGCAGGATGGTCTCGTCTTCGCCGGGATGCGTCTGCGCGGCGAGAAGGATCGGTCTCGCTCCGATGGCCGCGCGAAGCGCCTGAAGCTTCGTCTCGTCGGCGGCAAGCGGCGGCGCATCCGCCTTGAGGCTTCCGGAGATGCGCACATCGGGACAGCCGAGCGCCTTGAAGCGCGCCGCAAAGGTCTCGTCCTGCGCGAGGCAGATGTCGAAGGACGAGAGAATCCGCTTCACCGTGGCAGGGGCCCAGCGCCAGCTCTCGAAGGAACGTTCGGAGATGCGCGCATTGATGAGCGCAAGCCGCGTGCCCCTTGCGTGCGCTCCGATGATGAGGTTCGGCCAGAGATCGGAATCGACGAAGAGGCCGACATCGGGTCGCCAGTGCGCGAGGAAGCGCGCCGTCGCCCTCGGCGTGTCGACGGGCACGAATTGATGGATCGCGTTCGCGGGCAGGCGCCTCTGCATCATCTCGGCCGACGCGACCGTGCCGCTCGTGACGAGCACATTGGCGCGCCTGGCGCAGGTCAGCTTCTCGATCACCGGCAGCGCCGCCACGCATTCGCCGACGCTCGCGCCATGGAACCAGACGAGAGCGCCTTGCGGGCGTTCGCGCGAGGCACGGCCCAGGCGTTCGCCCGAACGCGCGCGGTTCTCCTTTCCGATCGCCGCGCGCTGGCGCAGCAACAGCGGGACAGCGGGCGCGAGCGCAGCCGAGGCGGCGCGGTAGGCGAGCAATCCGAGAGCGGGACGGGCCATGCGCGATTTACGCGGTGCGGCTCTCGGCGACGGCCATGCCGGTGTCGTCGAGATTGTTCTGGTAGAGGCGCGCATAGAGGCCGCCGCGCGCCATCAATTCGCCATGCGTGCCCGACTCCACGATGCGGCCCTTGTCGAGCACATGGATCCGGTCGGCGTCCTGCACGGTGGAGAGCCGGTGCGCGATGACGATGGTGGTGCGCGACTTCATCAATGCGGCGAGGGCGTCCTGCACCTGCCGCTCGCTCTCCGTGTCGAGCGCCGACGTCGCCTCGTCGAGGAGGAGGATCGGCGCGTTCCTCAGCATGGCGCGCGCGATCGCGACGCGCTGGCGCTGGCCGCCGGAGAGCTTCATGCCGGCTTCGCCGACCCGCGTGCCGTAGCCCTCGGGCAGGGCCTTGATGAAATCGTGCGCGGCCGCGGCCTTGGCCGCTGCCTCGATCTCGTCCTGCGAAGCTTGAGGCCGCCCGAGCAGGATGTTCTCCGCCACGGTCTCGTCGAACAGCACGGGCTCCTGCGTCACGAGCGCGATGCCGGCGCGCAGCGACTGGAGCGTGACGCTCCTGATGTCGGCGCCGTCGATGGCAATCGTGCCGCTGTCGCTGTCGTAGAAGCGCAGCAGCAAATTGAAGATCGTGGTCTTGCCGGCGCCCGAGGGACCCACCAGCGCGATCTTCTGGCCCGGCGCAATGTCGAGCGTGACATGGTCGAGCGCCTGCGCTGCGTTGTCGGCGCGATAGGCAAAGCTCACATCCTTGAACTGGATCGCGCCGCCCCTCGGTGCGCGCGCGATCAGGAGCGGCTTCGCGTTCGGCACGTCGACGATCTCGGGCTTGGCGTCGATCACGGCGAAGACGCGCGAGGCGGCCGTCACGCCCGACGACACGAAGGCCCAGAGCTGGCTCAGGTTGCGCACCGGCTGCTGCGCCAGCAGCATCGCCGTCAGGAACGAGGCGAAGCGGCTCAGATCGAGCTCGTTGTGGATCGTCTGGTAGCCCGCGTAGAACAGCGTGCCCGCGGTCACTATCCCCGCGAACACGTCCGCGGTCGGGATCGCGGCTGCGCTGGTGCGCACCACCTTCAACAGATGGCGCAGCCTCTCGGCAATGCGCACATCCGCGCGCACCGACACGTGCTCTTCGAGGCCGTAAGCCTTGACGATGCGCCGCCCATCGAGCGCTTCGGAGAGCGCGGTGGTGAGATTGCCGGTCTCTACCATGCCGCGCGAGGCAGCGCGCCGGACCGAACTTCCGATCCGCTCCATGGCCCAGGCGACGAGCGGCAGCACGATCACCGACAACACCGCGAGCTTCCAGTCCTGGTAGATCATCAGGCCCGCGAGCCCGACCAGCTGTACCGACTCCATGCCGATCGCGGCGAGGCCCTTGGAGATCGCGTCGCGCATCAAGGTCGCGTCGTAGAGGAAGTTCGAGACGAACTGGCCCGAATGCACCGCATTCAGGGAGGCGAGGTCGCGGCGGATGAGATTGTCGAACATGTCGCGCTGCGCGGCCGCGACCACGCGCTCGCCGAGCGTGCCCACCAGCGTCTGCTGCGCGTAGAAGCTCGCCGCGCGGACCCACAGCACGCCGAGCGCGGCCAGGGGGATGATCGTCAGCATCGATGCGTTCTTGTGGAAGAACAATTCCTTGACCGCGGGCTGCACGATCCAGGCCAATGTCATCGTCATCGCCGAGGTGATGAGCATGCAGACGATGGCCGCGGCGAGCGCCGGCCATTGTCCCTTGATGTAGTCGTGGAACAGCCGCGCCACGATCGCGCCCGTGCGCATCGGCGCAGGCGCGCGCGCGATCGGCTCAGGCGGGGGAACGGCTCGGGAATTCATGCGCGGCCGGGTTTAGCACGCGAGGCGAGACTTTTCCTCCCCCCGCACGCAGTGCGGGGGAGGTGGCTCGCCGCGAAGCGGCGAGACGGAGGGGGCGTCCAGAAGGCGGAGCGTCTCAACCTCCAAATCGTTTTTTGAAATCCAGGCTCCATACCGCGTTGGGAGGGCCTCTCTCACTGGACGCCCCCTCCGCCTCGCTTCGCTCGGCACCTCCCCCATGCGCTTCGCGCACGGGGGAGGAAAGCCCTAATGCTCGTGGTGCTCGTGCGGGTCGGGCTCCATGAGCCGGTGGATATGCACCACGAAATAGCGCATTTGCGCGTTGTCGACGCTCGCCTGCGCCTTGGCCCGCCAGGCGATGAGCGCCTGGGCGTAGTTCGGAAACAGCCCGACGATGTCGAGCTTCTTCAGGTCCTTGAACTCGATCGAGTCGGGCGACACGAGTTCGCCGCCGAACACCAGATGAAGGAGCTGTTGCGGCGCATGCTCGGCCATGATGCTCAGGACCTCCGCGGCAGGTTGATATGGCTCACGCGTTTCAGGAGCTCGGCGTGCAGCGCGGCGCCCGCGCCCACCACAGAGGGCTGAGTCGCATCCGCCCCATTGTAGCGCAGGACGTCGCCGCGATGGCTGGTCAGCTTTCCCCCGGCCTCTGTCAGGATGATGTCGGCGGCAGCGAGGTCCCAGTCATGCTTGGCCGAGAGGGCCATCATCGCGTCCCACTGCCCGGTGGCGACGAGCGCGATCCGGTAGGCGATGGAGCTCCGCTGCTCGATCTCCATGGGCGGCCAGGGCACGTTCGGCGGATTGTTCCAGGCCGGATGGGAGAACATCGGCTTGTCGCCGAGGAGCCGGCAGCCTTCGACGAGCGTCCGTGCACTCGCGAAGATCGGCGCGCCGTTGAGCCTCGCGCCGCCGCCCGCGCTCGCGCGAAAGCATTCCTCGGTGATGGGATTGTAGACGACGCCCGCGGTCGGCCGCCCGTTCTCGACGACCCCGGCGCAGATCGTGAAGTGCGGCTTTCCCTTCACGAAGGCGAGCGTGCCGTCGATCGGATCGACGATGAAGACGCGCCGCGCATCGAGGCGCGAGGGATCGTCTTCGGTTTCTTCCGACAGCCAGCCGTAATCGATGCGCGCGCTGCGCAGCCGGTCGGTGAGGAACGCATCGACGGCGAGATCGGCTTCCGTGACGGGACCCGAGCCCTTTGCCTTGTCCCACTTCTTGTATTCGCCGCCATAGAACCGCCGCGCGATGTGGCCTGCCTCGCGGACGGCCTCTTCGAGCAGCGCGAGATCCTCTTCAGGCGCCGGCAATGGTCATGCCCTCGACGCGGATCGTCGGCGCGTTCGTGCCATAGCGGAAGACGAGATCGTTGGCCGGCGTGAGGTTCAGGAACATCTCCTTGAGATTGCCGGCGATGGTGATCTCGGACACCGGATAGGTGAGCTTCCCGTTCTCGATCCAGAAGCCCGCTGCGCCGCGGCTGTAGTCGCCGGTGACGCCGTTCACGCCCATGCCGATCATCTCCGTGACGTAGAGGCCTTCCTTGATGTCGGCCATCAGCGCTTCGGGCGTGAGTTGGCCGGGCTCCATGTACAGATTGGTGGGCGAGGGCGCCGGCGGTCCGCCGGTGCCGCGCGCCGCATGCCCGGTGGTCTGAAGGCCGAGCTGCTTCGCGCTCGCGCAGTCGAGCAGCCAGGTCGTCAGCACGCCGCCTTCTGCGAGCGCCCATTTCTTGTTGGCGACGCCTTCGCCGTCGAAGGGCTTGGAGCGCTGGCCGCGTTTCCTGTGCGGATCGTCCACGATGGTGACGGCTTTGGAGAACACCGCCTTGCCCATCGCGTCTTTGAGGAAACTCACGCCGCGCGCGATGGAAGAGCCCGAGATCGCGCCCGCGAAATGTCCGACCAGCCCCGCCGACACGCGCGGATCGTAGATGACGGGAACGGCCTGCGACTTCACCTTGCGCGGATTGAGGCGCGCCACCGTGCGTTCGCCGGCGCTCTTGCCGATCTTCTCTGGCGCATCGAGATCGCTGCCGTGGCGCGCGCTCGCATGGTCGTAGTCGCGCTCCATGGCCGTGCCTTCGCCCGCCAGCACCGCGACGCCGATCGAGTGGCTCGTACCGGCATGCCGTCCGAAGAAGCCTTCCGACGTCGCGAGCGCGACTTCGCTGCGCGAGAAGCTGGCGCCGCCGCCTTCCGAATTCGTCACGCCCTTGACCGCCATGGCCGCGGCTTCGACCGCGGTGGCGCGTTCGATCAGCGTGTCGGCGGAAGGCTCGTTCGGGTCCTCGGTATCGAGCGCGGGGAAATTCTTCGCGAGCCGGTCCTTGGGCGCGAGGCCCGCATATTTGTCTTCGGGCGCGAGCTTCGCCATGGCGAGCGCGCGGGCCGGCAGCTCCTTGAGCGCGTCGGCGGAGAAATCGGTGGAGGAAACGAAGGCGACGCGCTGGCCGACGAACACGCGCAGGCCCAGGTCGTGCGACTCCGCCCGCTCGACATCCTCGAGCTTGCCCAGCCGGTACGACACGCTCGCCGCCACCGCGTCGACGAGCAATGCGTCGGCCGCGTCCGCGCCCAGCGCCCTTGCCGAGGAAATGAGGCCCTCGAGGATCTCCTGCGGGTTCTTCTTGAACGCCAACTTCGCCTCTCTCTTCAGCCCCGCGGGACGAAAACCAGCACCACCAGCGCCACGATTCCGATGATCATCGACAGCCAGGTGAACACCATGCCCAGTAAACGCAGAACGGAGGGTCCCGTATGCCGCGAAAGTCCGATTCCGTGCAGGATCCGCCCCAGCGTGAGCGTGCCGCCGATGATGTGGATCGGGATCCAGGTTCCGCCCAGCATCAGGACGGCAATGAGTATGACGAGCGGCACGGGCACGTATTCGGTGTTGTTCTCGTGCGCGCGCATGATGCCCATCATGGCCGGGTTGCCGCCGTCGCCGATCGGCGTGTCGGTCTTCACGCGGGCGCGCGTGACGAGCATGCTCAAGACCAGCATGATGAAGGCGTTGGCCGCGATATAGAGGGCAACCATCCGCAATGCGTCGGCCCAGATGGGCATCGTCGAATCCTCTCCCCGTTGCTCCGGTTTGTCGCCCTTGTGGGGAGAATCCGCCCTTGGGTCAAGCGTCCCTCACGCCGCCGCTTTCCGGGCTTGACCCGATAGTCCGGTCCTGGGGCAGGCGCCCGCCAGCGCGCGCGGAGAGCGCGGAGCCAATCGAGGCGCGGACAGGATTCTCGCAAGAGGGCAATGACCACCTGCGTTGAGGCAGAGGTGTTTCACGCCAAGCCGCGAAGAGAATGCAAGCCGCGAATTTGGTTGGCGCGAAGCGCTCTTTTCCTTCGCGGCTTCTTTGGCTTCCGTCTTCGCGTGAAACGCGGTCTCGCCACGCAAGGGGCGTTGCATTCCCGCAAGGATCCCAATCCGCGCCTCGATTGGCTCCGCGTTCTCCGCGTGAGCTGACCGGCCGAAGCAACGCGGGAAACGTCGCGAGGCGTTCCGATTCGCTACCGGTCGCCGGCGGCGGTCGCGTAGACGACGTTGGCGCGATAGTCGACGTAGAGATGCAGCTGCCTCAGCACATCCATGCCGATGATCAGGGGCGGCGCCTGCATGCCCACGACGCGGAAGCCCTTGTTGATCTCGTCGGGCTCATGCACCTGCACGAGCTTGTCCGTCATGATGACGAGATCGGGATTCTTCGACTCGATCCCGCCGATCGAGAGCTTGCCGAATCGGTGGTGGTAGGCGTTCCAGCCATTGTTGTCGCCGGTCCCGATTCGCAGGACTTCCGAGCCTTCGAGACCGCGGCCGAGAATGGCGCCCGCCACATCCTCGCGCAGCACGCTCCAGGCGCTGCCAGTGTCGATGATGGCATCGATAGCGACGCCGTCGAGGTCGGCGGAGATATGCATCTTGCCGTCCATGTCGACATGCAGGGGCAGCGTGACGTGCGGCTTCTGCGTCCAGGTCACGACATTGCCGTCGCAATCATTGGGGGCGATCAGGTTGATCTTGCCGCCACCGAAATCGAAATCGACGTCGTAATGGGAAAGCGTGTCGGGCGCGATGGTGCCGGCCGTCTCGTTGTCGGACCAATGTGCCGGCATCACGAGGAAGGGCTGCTTGTTGATCGGGATGCCGCCCAGCTCCATCTGGTGCGCCATGGACTCGTATTCCATGCTGGCGCCGTTCAGCATGTAGAAGATGTGCACCGGCAGGTTCTTCTTGGGCAGGTTCAGGGCATAGACCGTCTGCCAGTTCAGCATGCCGAAGGTGGCACCCGTGTCGACGAGGAATTTCTCGCTGTAGCCCTCGATCTTGACGGGAACGGTCGGACGCCCCGTGGAATCGTAGGTGATCTCGAGCGAGGCGAGTCGGTTGGGCTTGCAGGGCGGCTCGAGCTCGGCATGCGCCAACTGGGGCGCCAGCCCCGCACATCCAACCGCCAAAATCCCCAAAACGCGTTTGACCCGCATCGACGCCACCCTTCGAAAAAGAGTGCCTGCAGTGTCGCACAAATCTGGCTCTTGGAGCAGCCGCTCCAGATCGGATTTTGCAGCGCAGCAGCAATTTTGCGTGATGCGTTTACTTAGTCCTACTGCGCGCCGGCGCCGGTCACGTAGAGCTTCTCCTCCTTGTAGGCGATGTAGAGGTGGAGCTTCCTTAACAGCGACATGCCGATCAGGAGAGCCGGAGCCTGCATGCCCGGCACGCGGAAGTCGTTGTGGATTTCCTCGTTCTTCTGCAGGTCGGCGAGCTTGTCCGTCAGCACGACGATGTCGGGATTCTGCACCGCAATGCCTCCGATCGAGAGCGTCTTGAACGGCACGCGGTAGCTGTCGAGCCCGGCATCGGTACCCGTGCCGGTATGCACCAGATCGGCTTTCGTGAGCGTGTGCCCTAGGATCGCCTCGGCCATGTCCGCGCGCAGGTAATTGTGCGGGCTCCCCGTGTCGATCATCGCTTCCATATCGGTGCCGTCGACGTTGGCGGTGACGAAGATCTGGCGCGCCTCGTTCACGCGCAAGGGCAGGGCGACATAGGCTGTTTTCGTCCAGTAGACGACCTGGCCCTCGCAGTGATCCTGCGAAAGGATGTTCATCTTGTTCTTCGCGAAGTCGAACTCGACGTCGTAATTGGAGAGGATGTCGGGATCGAGCGTTCCGCTCGCGTCCTTCATCGTCCAGTCCGCGGGCAGGACGGTGAAGGGATAGTGACTGGCGGTCAGCTTTCCAAGCGCGAAGTTCTTCACGAACGCCACGTATTTGATGTCGCTGCCGTTCATCATGAAGAACATGTTGCGGGGGATGTTGTCGTATTTGAGCTCCATGTCCTGCGAAGCTTTCCAGGTCAGCGAGCTGAAATTGCCGCCCGTGTCCACGAGCAGCGGCGCGTCCTCGCCGTCGAACGACGCGGTGACGATGATTGCGTCGTTTGCAGGCCCAAGGTCGAGCGAAGCGAGCTGCTTGAGCTGGCAGGACGTGGGCTCGTCGGCGCGTGCGCCCGAGAGCAACGCGCAGACGAATGCGCTCGCAAGGAAAAGAACAATACGCATGAATCCCCCGAGGATCAGGGGTCAAGCATTGCACGCCTGATTGCGGCGATCATCCACCCCAAAAGGGGTAGCCTGAAGGGCAATACAGAGCCGGTTCCTGTCGTCACGCGCAATCGCGATGTTTCAAGCTGATGATAAGCTGCAATTGCGGCGTTGAAGCTGTTTAGGTCAGCCGGTAGTCGGAGTAGCCGCGATTCCACATATTTGACGCCATATCTTTGCTCGACCTCAGTCCACTCCGCATGACTTAGAGGCAGATAGCTCCAGTCACTGTTTCCAGTTGACGCTAGGCAGAGTCTCAATTCGAAGTCTTTCGATACTGCGGTATTGAGATCAAAAACCATGATTAGCGAGTCGTCTCTGGAAAACGACCAACGAATAGGGGTCGTGATGCCTTTGTATTTGAGGGCGGAGAGA
>Ga0335083_10011043_pt1 | contig 10873 bp, 7 predicted proteins | sample Lox_Sample_42_FD_206716 | JGI IMG/M metagenome (GOLD analysis project Ga0335083, IMG submission 206716) | Soil microbial communities from Loxahatchee National Wildlife Refuge, Florida, United States - Lox_Sample_4.2 | ecosystem: Environmental > Terrestrial > Soil > Wetlands | place: USA: Florida... | reverse complement strand
GGAAACACTCGTTTGAGGCTTTCTTCGAAGGAATCCCAGTTGTACTCGCCGAAGAAGCTGTCGCAGAACAGGAAACCGCCGCGCTCCAGGTATTCGTGCAACGTCTTTGCCTGATTGTCCGAGAGATCCCAGGACATCGCCATGCCGGCGATCAGGAACGGCCAGTAGTAGATGTCATCCCCGTCGTCGAGGCTCACCGGCTGCTCGACCGAACGCACGTTGATGCGCGTGTTGCGGCGGATCATCTTGATCAGCTCGCGGTCGCCGCGGGGATAGTCGTCCGTCCAGCCGGTGCGGCCATAATGCCAGTCGCCGCCACCGCCGAAGAAGCCGCGGCCGCCGTCGGCGCTGGGGTACATCAGGCGGCCCACCACCAGCTCGCCCGGCACCTTGTAGTCGTCCGGTATGGGCGCCGCGGCAGCCTCGCCTTCGAAGCTCTCGTATTCGCGAAAAGGCATCGGATCCTTGAAAACCGGCGCGGAGCTGGAAGATGCGCCGAGGACAGCCAGCGTCCAGGTCGCGAACATGCCGGCGGACAGCCATCGAAGGGGCGTGCGCATGGGCTGAAGATAAACGCAAGCGTTGGTCGCGCGCCAGCCCCTGCTCCGGCGCGGGGTGGCGTGGACCCTGCACCAAGGCTCGCGCGCAAGGCACCCTCACCCCGGCTGAGGCAGATCCGGGCAGATCTTCGCGGCCACGTCCACCAGCCGCGCGCCGCTTTCCATCGAGATGCGCTGCAGCCGCTCATGCGCGGCCTGTTCGCTGAGCCCCAGTTCGGCCTCGAGGCGCCGCTTGGCGAGCTCCACCTTGTGACGTTCCTGCAGCGCGGCCCGCGCCTTCGCCAGTTCCGCGTCGAGCTGCTGCAGGCGCAGCGCCTGCTCGCGCACCCGGTCCAGGATCGAGCGGTTGAGCTCCGGGCTGATGCCGTCGGGTGGAGGATGATCCAGCGTGCTGGCCTGCATGCTGAACAGCAGCGGCTGGCTGTCCGCAAGCTGCGCCAGCCGCCGCGACAGCATCCGGCGGCTGTCCAGTTCCGCCCGGGCCCGGTCGATGCTCTGCCGGCACACCTGCAGCAGATCCTGCGCCAGCAGGTTCTCGACCTCGCGCATCGCGTCGATCCGGCGCGTGCAGACATCGAACCAGATTTCGGCCAGCGGTCCGGCGACCTGCTGGTCCGCGCCGGTGCGCTCGGCCACCTTGCGAAGCTGCAGCAGATCCGTGGCGACCGTCCCGGCCTGCACGCTGGTCCACAGCGTCATCGCGCCATCGCAGGCATGCTCGCCGAAGACGGCGAAACAGCGCTGCTGCCCTTCCCGCAGCCTCTGCATCGTGGCCTGCTGCCCCGCATCGAACCAGCCGGCCGAGAAACCCGCGACGCCGGTGGCTCTTTCCTGGCCGGCCAGTTCCTTGCCCTGCATGAAGTTGAACATCGCCACCAGCGAGCGCGTGACCGCGGGATCCATTCCGCCGTCGGCGGCCTCGAAGACTGCGGCCAGCAGGCTGCCGATCAGCCGCGTGAACTCCGCCGTGGCCTGCGCCGCGTCCAGTCGCTGCTCGCGCACCTGGCGGCGCAGCCGTGGCAGGCCCTCCAGCGCGTCCAGCAGATGCGCGATGCGGGCCAGCAACCGGGGCCGGCCCGCGCCGGTGCGCAGATCCATGCCCTCCAGGCACCGCCGCAGCTCGCGCTCGCTGTGCACGGCGTGCGCGCTGAAGCCTTCCAGCACATCCAGTCGTTCGGGCAGCGGCTGGCCCAGGTAGATGTTGGACCAGCCGCGCTCCTTCTGCAGGTCGTGGACGAACTGGCCGAGCAGCGTTGCCAGTTCGCTGGTAGCCACCAGGTCCTGCAGGCTCTCCAGTTCGCGGCGCCCGGCCGCGAGCATGAATCGCAACGCCGCGGGCAAGGCGCCGTCTTCCGCTGCGCCGCTCATTGCACCGCCGATTCTCCGGCGTAGACCATTTCTTCGCGCCGGCCGCCCGGCACACGTTGCGGCGCGGTGCGGTAGTGCGTGACGTACAGCGTCAGCCCGGTGAAGGCAATACCGCCGACCAGGTTGCCGAACATGGTGGGCAGTTCATTCCAGATCATGTAGTCGCCGAAGGTGAAATTGCTGCCCATGATGATGGCGGCCGGGAACAGGAACATGTTCACCACCGAATGCTCGAAGCCCATGAAGAAGAACACCATGATGGGCATCCACATGGCAATGGTCTTGCCGCTGACCGAGGTGGAGATCATCGCGCCCACCACGCCCGTGGAAACCATCCAGTTGCAGAGCATGCCGCGGATGAAGATCGTGAACCACCCTGCAAGGCCGTAGTGGGCGTAGCCAAGTGTCCGCGCCATGCCGATGCTGCCGAGTTTTTCGCCGACGGCGCCCGGTGTCGTGGAGAAACCGTAGCTCAGGATGAAGGCCATGGCGACGGCAACCAGCAGCGCACCGGCAAAGTTGCCCACGAACACCAGCCCCCAGTTGCGCAGCACCGCGGCGGGCGTGGCGCCCTTGCGCCGGTCCAGCAGCGCCAGCGGCGTCAGCATGAACACGCCGGTGAGCAGATCGAAGCCCAGCAGGTAGAGCATCACGAAGCCCACGGGGAACAGCACCGCGCCGACCAGCGGCGAGCCCGTCTGCACGGTGATGCTCACCGCGAAGGCGGCAGCCAGGGCCAGGATCGCGCCGCCCATGCCGGCACGGATCAGCGTGTCGCGCGTGGACATGGTGAGTTTCGACTCGCCGGCGTCGATCATCTTGGTGACGAATTCGGCGGGAACCAGGTGGGACATGACGATACCTCTGTGTGAAACCGGAAGACCCGGGGGAATTCAGCTCAATTCGACGCGCCAGCCATGCAGCCGCGCGGACCAGGTGCGCAGCCGCAGCTGCGCATCCTCGAGACACTGGCCATCCTCGAGACGGAAATGCTGTTTGTAGAGCGGGGCTGCGACGACCAGCGAGCCATCCACGTGGCCGACGATGCCGCGGCCGATGACATTCGCGCCGGAGCGCGGATCGCGGTTTTCCACTGCGTACACGCGGTCCTCGGCGGGGATGTAGAACAGCGCCACCTGCGTACCGTTCCACCAGGCGACCACGCCGGAGTCCGGCACCAGGTCGACACGGTGGCAGACCATCCGCCACCAGCCGGGAAGACGGGCGGGCCGGTAACGTGGCGCGAAAGCCAGGGCATTCATGCTTCTTCCTCCACGCGCGCCGGCCGGCGCTGGCCGCGCTCGCGCACATAGCGCAGGTCGGGGTCGCCGCCCTGCTGGTTGACGAAAGTGCGGAAGCGCTTGAGTTTCTCGGGGTCCCGCAGCGCATTGGCCCATTCGCATTCGTAGCGGTCCACCACCTGCTGCATCTGCGCTTCCAGTTCGGCGCACAGGCCGAGGCTGTCGTCGACGATCACGGCCTTCAGGTACGCAAGGCCCCCTTCCAGCGATTCGCGCCACACCGAGGTGCGCTGCAGCCGGTCCGCGGTGCGGATGTAGAACATCAGGAAGCGGTCGATGTAACGGACCAGCGTGACGTCATCCAGGTCGGTGGCGAACAGCTCGGCGTGCCGTGGGCGCATGCCGCCATTGCCGCAGACATACAGGTTCCAGCCGCGCTCGGTGGCGATGACGCCCACGTCCTTGCTCTGCGCCTCGGCGCACTCGCGGGTGCAGCCGGATACCGCGAATTTCAGCTTGTGCGGTGCGCGCAGGCCCTTGTAGCGGTTCTCGAGGTCGAGCGCCATCTTCACGCTGTCCTGCACGCCGTAGCGGCACCAGGTGCTGCCCACGCAGGACTTCACGGTGCGCGTGGCCTTGCCGTAGGCATGACCGGTCTCGAAACCCGCATCGACCAGCTCGGTCCAGATATCCGGCAGCTCGTGCAGCTGGGCGCCGAAGAGGTCGATGCGCTGGCCACCGGTGATCTTCGTATACAGGTCGTACTTGCGCGCCACCTGCCCGATGGCGATGAGCTTCTCCGGCGTGATCTCGCCGCCGGACACGCGCGGCACCACCGAGTACGTGCCGTCCTTCTGCATGTTGGCCATGAAGGTGTCGTTGGTGTCCTGCAGCGGCACCAGCGAGGGATCCAGGATGGGCTGGTTCCAGCAGGAGGCGAGGATGGAAGCCACCGCGGGCTTGCAGAGATCGCAGCCGATGCGGCCCTTGCCGTGCCGGGCATGCAGCGCCTCGAATGTGCGGATGCCCTCCACACGGACCAGGGCATACAGCTCCTGGCGCGTGTACGCGAAGTGCTCGCACAGCCCCTTGTCCACCGCGATGCCACGCGCGGCCAGCTCTTGCTCCAGCACGTTCTTCAGCAGGCCGGCACAGCCGCCGCAACCGGTGCCTGCACGCGTGCGCACCTTCAGCGCGCCCAACTCGGCGCAGCCGGCGGCCACGGCCGCGCACACCGCCGCCTTGCTGACATTGTGGCAGGAGCAGATCGCGGCATCGGCCGGCAGGGTCTCCACGCCAGGCAGCGCCGCGCCTTGCGCGGCGGGCAGGATCAGTGCGGACGGGTCGGCGGGCAGCCGCATGCCGCTGCGCACGTACTGCAGCAGCGCATCGTAATTGCGGTTGTCACCGACCAGCACCGCGCCCAGCGCCCGCCGGCCATCCGCGGAGACCACCAGGCGCCGGTAGCTCGATGTGGCCTCGTCGATGAAGCGATAGCTGCGCGCGCCCGGCGTGGCCGCATGCGCGTCGCCGATGGAACCCACGTCGACGCCCAGCAGCTTCAGTTTCGTGGACAGGTCCGCGCCGGTGAAAGGCTCGGCCGGCGCCTCACAGAGCGCGGCGGCGGCGGCGCGGGCCATCGCATAGCCGGGCGACACCAGGCCGAACAATGCGCCATTGCACGACGCGCATTCGCCGATCGCGTAGATGTCCGGATCCGAACTGCGGCAGGAAGCGTCCACGGCAATGCCGCCGCGCGGCCCCAGTGCCAGGCCACATTCGCGCGCCAGCGCATCCCGCGGCCGGATACCCGCCGAGAACACGACCAGATCGGTCTCCAGGTGTTCCCCGCCGGCGAAATTCATCCGGTACCGGTATGTGGTGCCGGCGGTGATGGATTGCGTGCTGCGCCCGGCGTGCACCTGCACGCCCAGCGCCTCGATCCTGGCGCGCAGCGCAACGCCGCCCGGCTCATCCAGCTGCACCGGCATCAGCCGCGGCGCGAACTCCACGACATGCGCTTCCAGGCCCAGCGAACGCAGCGCGTTGGCTGCCTCCAGGCCCAGCAGCCCGCCGCCCACCACCACGCCGCGGCGGGCACCCGCCGCGGCCGCGCGTATGGCATCCAGATCCGCCAGCGTGCGGTAGACCAACTCTGCGTGGCCCGCGGCACCCTCGATGGGTGGCACGAAAGGAATCGAGCCGGTGGCGATCACCAGCCTGTGGAAGCGGAAATCTCCCGCCGCCGTGACGACCACGCGCCGCCTGCGGTCGATGCGCTGCACCGCCGTGGCCAGGTGCAGCGCGATGCCGGGCATGGCGTACAGCGCCGCATCGCCCAGCGCCAGCGAGCCGGCATCGCGGCCGTCGAAGTATTCGGACAGATGCACACGATCGTAGGCACGCACCGGCTCCTCGCCGAACACGCGGATGCGATGGCGATGCAGCGCATCCCGCTCGACCAGCCGCTCGAGGCAGTGATGGCCGACCATGCCATTGCCGATGACCACCAGTGTCGGCGTGGCTTCATCGGCGGCGGTGCTGCGCATGCATTCTCCATGGACCAAAAAAAACGCCCGGGACCTTTTCAGGTCCGGGCGTCTTTGCCGTTGCTCAGGTTGCGGGTCGCTTCCCGGGGAAGCGACGGTAAACATCCAGCAAGCGATGTGCCAACGCCTGCTGCGCGCATACGCCGCGTCCCGGCCGGCAAGCATCGCGGTTGCGCATCACGAAGGTGCACGAACGCGTCCTTGCGCACCATCGTGAGTCCGGTGCGCTTCCATCGGCCCGCGTCGCTGCGCCTCCGGGGCCGTGGCGCAGTGGCACATGGCTTGCAACATTCCGCCGCGCGACACCTCGCGTGTCGACACAACGAGCGATGGCAAAGACGCCCGGACCTGAAAAGGTCCCGGGCGTTTTTTTTGCGCGCCCGAACCGCAAACCGATGAATGTCCTGCAAGGAGTCACCATGGCCGCGCGCGCGTATCCGCTCATTGTCTGTCTTGCCTGTGCCGGAGGTGTCGCGCATGCCGGCACGCTCGATGAGGCCATCGCCGCCTCCACACCATTGCTGGATGCCCGCCTGCGCTACGAGCACGTCGAGCAGCCGGTGACGGCGACCCGCACCGAGGACACGGCCAATGCGCTGACCGCGCGGCTGCGCGCCGGCTTCGAGACCGGCGCCGCGTGGGATACGCGGCTGCTGGTGGAAGGCGAGTTCGTGGGTGACTGGATCAGGGACTTCAACAGCACCGCGAACGGCCGCGCGCAGTACCCCATCGTTGCCGATCCGGCGGCCAGCGAGCTGAACCGGCTGCAGCTGGCCAACACCAGCCTGCCCGGCACCACGCTGACGCTGGGCCGGCAGCGCATCAACCTCGATGACCAGCGCTTCGTGGGCAATGTGGGCTGGCGGCAGAACGAGCAGACCTACGACGCCGTGCGCCTGGTGAACACCTGGGTGCCGAAGCTCACGGTGGATCTCACCTACATGAACCGGGTCAACCGCGTGTTCGGCGAGCATTCCGTGACGCAGCTGCCAACGTTTCGCGGCGACATCGTGCTGGCCAACGTGGCCTGGCAGACGCCCGTCGGCAAGCTGACTGCCTTCGACTACCTGCTGGACCTCAGCAACAGCCCCGCCAACTCCAGCGCCACCGGCGGGCTGCGCTTCACTGGGCAGAAGCCGGCCGGTGCATTGAAAATCAGCTACACGGCGTCATGGGCCAGGCAGACGGACCATGGCAACAATCCCGTCGATTACCACGCCACCTACCTGTTCGGCGAGCTCGGCCTGGGCCATGGCGGCCTCAGTTCCACTCTTGGCTTCGAGCACCTGGGTGCCGGCGCCCGCAGCTTCAGCACGCCGCTGGCCACGCTGCACAAATTCCAGGGATGGGCCGATGTGTTCCTGACCACTCCGGCCAATGGCATCGACGATGGCTACGTATCCCTGGGCTACGCCGCGAAGGCAGGTCCCTTCGACAACCTCAATGCCAGTGCGGCATTCCACGACTACCACACCGCGCGAGGCAGCAGCAGCCTGGGCCATGAGGCCGACCTGCTGCTGTCGGCGCGCCTGCAGCATGTCACCGGAACGCTGAAATATGCGGATTATTCCGGCCCGGTAGCGGCACAGGACGTCCGCAAATTCTGGCTCGAGCTGGTGTTTGCCTGGTAGGCCCCGGCCACCAATCTATCGTGCGGGTTGCAGCCGGATATTCTCGGTCAACTCGACCGAATGAACATGGTTGTCGACGCTTACCTCGAGTTCCGTTTTGGTCTGGATGAGGGAGCCTTCGTCGCCGGCTGGCGCATAGATCCGGACATGCCGGTAGCAGGCAAGGATGTTGATCGTCGGCGGAATCCCGAAGCGCGGCTGCGGCCTGAAAGGGATCTGGATCGACGTGGGGCATTGCACCCTGCTGAAGGTCACGGTGTCCCCCGACAGCTTGCCCAGATCGCCTTCTGCAAGACTTTGGCCATCCACTCGCAGATAGCGGATTCCTGGAGCATCGGGGTCCAGACCAAAGAGAATCATCCAGGGTCCACCGCTCGAAAAGAGCGTTGCAGACTGCGCGGCTTCGGCTCCTCCGTTCACACAGTGCACGCCGGGGCCATCGCCGATGATGATGCAATCGGCCCTGCCCTGGGTGATTCCCGATCTCGTCACGACATACCGACCGACCAGTCTCCTGAGCCACGTGTCCAGCTCACCCAGCTTCCTCGCGCGCGCGAAGTCAGGAGATTCGGTGGCATTACTCCGCTTTTCCATCACGGATGGACCGCGCGCCTGTGCGCTGGCCTCGCCGGCCGCGAACGCGGTGGCGCATATGAGAAATGCCGATGCCGCAGTAATTGCCCTGTTCATCGCGATGCTCCCTGCACTTGGATGTCGGCTACGGATCCTGTTTTGGGAGAGAGCCTACGCCGGCCGGACGGCGATCAATGTATAATTCAAATGGTTACGCAATATCAACAATATTGGCTCAATGCACTAGCATCGTTGGATACGAAAACCCGACAAACCTCCACAGCAAGGCGTCGGCAACTGGGTCGCCTTCTTCGACGCCGTGACGACGTGCCTGTGGAGAGGACGTTCCCGCCGGCCAGCGACACCTCGAACAGTCTTTGCAGGCGCTACGGGCGAAATTTTTCGGCGGTGACGACGCCACCAAGCGAGTTGGCGGGATATTCGGCGACGACCGGCCTGAGGAGTATTAAGGAGTAGTGCAGGTCGATCGGGCTATTTCTTCCACCCCGGCCCGGCCCCGGGCAGCAGGCCAACGATCATCACGGCCTCGATGCGCCGGATTTTTCCATCCTCGATCTTGAACAGCCGGGGGATGATCACCGACTGCTTCTTCAGCATGGCCTCGCTGAAGGGCACAATCTCGTCCTTGTTAGTTCACATAGCTGCTCTTCGTGCCACCGTGGTGGCACATGAACGTGCCGGAAACCAGGCCGCGCTCCACGTCCCACGTGGTGTTTCCAGCGTATTGCCCACGCCGGTGGTGTTTTCCCACCATCGCGGCAAGATTGGCATTGGCGATGCCCATCAGGCAGGCGCAGTCGCAATCACCGGCCGGCGCGGCGGTGGCGAGTACCGCGACCTTGTTCCTGTATCATTTTCCGCAATGAAACTGTTCTCTCGCCTGTTCCGCACGCCGCCTCCGCCGCCGGCATCGGCGGCCGCCGAATCTTCTCCCCCGACGCCCGAGCCCGCTCCGCCGGCGGTCGATCCGGAGGAACAGCAACGGCTGCTGCTGGCCATCGAATCCGGCTCGATGGATGCCGCTGAACTCATGCGGCTCGCGGTGGAGGGCCAGACCACGCGCCTGCGCCAGGCGGCTGCATCGCGGATCCAGGATCCGGATGCCTGGCAGGCCCTGCTGCCACGACTGCGCGGCCGGGACAAGGCTGCGTACAAGCTGGTCAAGCAGCGCCTCGAGGCGCTGCTGGCGGAACAGCGCAACGTGGCGCAGACCAGGAGCGACGCCGAGGCACTGTGCGCGGTAATCGAAAAGCTCGTCGCGAAACCCCATGACGCGCTGTTCGCGCCGACGCTGTCGGTGTACGCCGCGCGCTGGCAGGCCCTGCCCGCCGGCATCGATGCGGCGCTTCTTCAGCGCGGACAGCTTGCCCTGGATCGCGGCCAGGAAGTCCTCGCCGCGCACGAGCGCGAGCTGGCGCGCGTCGCCGCGGAGCGTGCCGCGGAACAGGCCCAGGAGCGCGCACTCGAGGCAGAACGCGTGGCGCAGCAGCAGGCGGCCGAAGAACAGGCCGCCATGGAAGCGCGCGAACGGGCGGCCGCGGAAGAGGCCCGCGAGGCCGAAGCCCAGGCCGAGGCCCGGGCGGCCGGCGAGAAGCTGGCCGCCGAGGCGCAGGCCCATGCCGAAATCCTCAGCCTGATCCGCCTCAGTGGGGCGGCCCTGTCACGCGGCGAGACGCGCAAGGCCGCGAGGTTCCGCCATTCCATCGAAGCCGCACTGCCTGCGGCGCCGGCATTGCCGCCACACCTCGCGCGCAACCTCGAGCAGCTCGACACGCGCCTGAACCAGCTGCGGCAGTGGAAGGACTATGCCGCCGCGCCCAAGCGCATCGAACTGATCGAGGAGGTGGAAGCACTGATCGGCGTGAATGAAGCCCCGGAGACCCTGGTGGAACACCTGCGCGCGCTGCGCCAGGAATGGCGCACGATCAACAAGGGCCTGGCGGTCGAAGCCACCGCCGAGGCGGAACGGTTCGAGCAGGTGTTCACGACCGCCTTCGCGCCCTGCCAGGCCTGGCTCAATGAACAAGCCGCGATCCGCCGCGCGAACCTCGATGCCCGCAGGCAGGTGCTCGAGCGCGTGCTGGCGTTCGAGGCCGGCCTCGATGCCGAACACCCCGACCATGCGCTGATGGCGCGGGTACTGCGCGAGGCACCCCAGGAGTGGCGCGGCCACGCGCCCGTCGATCGCGATGCAGGACGTCCGCTCGATGCCGGATTCTTCGGCGCACTGGATCGGCTGCGCGCCAGGGTGAACGACTGGTACGCGCGCAATGCCGCTGACAGGCAGACGCTGGTCGCGCGCGCGGCGCAGCTCGCGGCGAGCGCCGAGCTTCCCCGCGCCATCGACGAAGTGAAGCGCCTGCAGGCGCAATGGAAGACCATCGGTCCCGTTCCGCACGCGCAGTCCCAGGCCATGTGGGACGAGTTTCGCGCGGCGTGCAACGCGGTGTTCGAGCGCCGCCAGCAGGAACTGGCGCAGCAGGCCGCGACGCTCGGGCAGGCGAAATCCGTGGCCGAAGAGCTGTGCAGACAGATCGAAGAAGCGGGCCAGGCGGGTCCGGCGGATCGCGCCGGCGGCGAAGCCAGGCTGCGGGAGTGGCAGGACGCGTTCACTGCGCTCGGCGAACTGCCGCGCGGCGACGCACGTAACCTGCGCGAACGCTACCAGCGCGCGATGTCCCGCTATGAATCACAGATCGCCGGGCTCGAGCAGCGCGCGCTGGACGCCGCAGAGGCCAATGTGCTCGCCGCCGCGCGGCACGTGCGCGCCTGGCAGCGTGCAGTAATCGAGGGCAATGCCACCCGCGACGAACTGAAGAATGCCGCCGAAGCCTTCATCGCCGGCGTCCCGCGCTGGCCCAGCAAGGGCATCCTGCAGGCGCTGCGACAGTCGCTTGCCCGTGCGGATTCCGCGGAGTTCACGCAGTCCG
>Ga0335083_10011042_pt1 | contig 10873 bp, 6 predicted proteins | sample Lox_Sample_42_FD_206716 | JGI IMG/M metagenome (GOLD analysis project Ga0335083, IMG submission 206716) | Soil microbial communities from Loxahatchee National Wildlife Refuge, Florida, United States - Lox_Sample_4.2 | ecosystem: Environmental > Terrestrial > Soil > Wetlands | place: USA: Florida... | reverse complement strand
GCGGGCTCGTTGCCCGCGGGGACGTCGTCCCGGGTCCTGTTCGATGAGCTCATGGAAAGCTCCTGATTACTTGCATCGCAGCGTACGGTCTTCAGCTGCGCGAGCGCAGGACCTGGTTCACATACAAACCGCAGCGCGTCGCCGTGCGGATACGGCTATGACACAGCTCTCGTACGCCGACGGAAAAATGTGCGACCGGCAGAGCGTTATGTAACGGCGGCGCCGCTTCAGGCCACCAGCCGGTACACGGGGCGATAAGCGCTGCCGGGCAGACGCATGCGCTTCTGCGCGACGAAGGCGGCGAGCAGCTCATCGAGCAGCCGCATGACGCCCGGATCGCCGGCGAGCTCGTAGGGGCCGAGCCGCTCGATCGCCTTGATGCCGAAGTCCTTGACGTTGCCGGTGACCACTCCTGAGAAGGCGCGCCGCAGGTTCGCGGCCAGCTGATGCACCGGCTGGTCGCGCCTGAGCTCGAGCGCGCGCATCGACTCGTGAGTGACCTCGAAGGGCCGCTGGAACTCGACCGGCACCTGCAGCAGCCAGTTGAAGTTGTAGGAATCGTTGTGTTTGCGGCGGAATTCGCGCACATCCTGCATGGCGCGCACCATGCGGCGCGCGACTTCCGGCGGGTCATCGACTATGACGGTCAGCCGCTCGAGCGCTTGCGGCCCGAGCGTGCCGCCGATGAAGCGGCAGATCTGCTCGAAATAGGCGGCGCTGTCCTTCGGTCCCGTCAGCACGATCGGAAACGGCTGCTGCCGGTTGGCCGGATCGAGCAGGATGCCGGACAGGTACAGCACTTCCTCGGCGGTACCGGCGCCGCCGGGAAACACCACGATGCCATGCGCCAGGCGCACGAAGGCCTCCAGGCGCTTCTCGATGTCCGGCATGATCGCAAGCTGCGTCACGATCGCATTCGGCGGCTCGGCGGCGATGATCCCCGGCTCGGTGATGCCGATGTAGCGCCCGCCCTCGATGCGCTGCTTGGCGTGCCCGATGGTCGCGCCCTTCATCGGCCCCTTCATGGCGCCCGGACCGCAGCCCGTGCAGACGTCGAGGCCGCGCAGGCCGAGCTCATAACCGACGTCCTTGGTGTACTGGTATTCCTCGCGCGTGATCGAGTGGCCGCCCCAGCACACCACCAGGTTGGGACGCACCTTGTGCTCGAGGATGCGTGCGTTGCGCAACACGTGGAACACCGCATTGGTGATCGAGGCGGAGTCGGCGAGGTCGAAACGGCCGCTCTGCACGATCTCGTTGGAGGTGAACACCACGTCGCGCAGCACCGCGAACAGGTGCTCCTTGACGCCGCGGATCATCTGCCCGTCGACGAACGCGGACGCCGGGGCATTGCGCATCTCGAGCTTCACGCCCCAGGCGTGCCGCACGATGCGGATCTCGAACTCGCGGTAGCGGTCGAAGATCTCCTTGGCGTTGTCCGTGCGGGCCCCCGAGTTGAGCACGGCGAGCGCGCAGCGGCGGAACAGCGGATACAGCCCCGCCTGACCGGCATCCAGCAGCTTGTCGATCTCGGCCTGGGAAAGGCTCTCGAGACTGCCGCGCGGACCGACGCGCGCGTCGACGAATTCTGAGAGGTCGCTGGCCACGACTTGAGGGTGGCGATGGTGCGCGAAACGCTCAGGGATCGATATCGATCGGCACGGAATCGGGCACCAGCATCCAGATCTCCACCATATCCGCATTGGACACGGCGATGCAGCCGTCGGTCCAGTCATTATTGGCGTAATAGTCCGGATCGTGCCTCATGAAGTTCGGCTGCCCGTGGATCATGATCGAGCCGCCGGTGTCCCAGTGCCGCGCACGCGCGCGCTTCACGTCCGTCTCGTTCGGGTACGACACCTTGATCGACAGGAAGTAGTCGCTGCGCGGATTGCGCACGTCGAGACGGTAGCTGCCCTCGGGTGTGCGGAAATCGCCCTCGCGCTCCTTCTGCCCGACCGGGGAGAGCCCGAGCGCGACGCGGTAGGAGCGCACGACGTTACCGCCGTGCATCAGGTACAGCCGCCGCTCGGCCTTCTTCACCACGACGCGATCGACCGCCGGAAGCGCCTCGCTGGCGAGCGCGGCCGGCTCGGCAACGGACAGCGAGTCACCGTGTGCGGCGACGCTGACGCCGGCGAGCACCAGGGCCGCGGCCAAGTCTCTGAAATTCATGACGTTCCGAAGTCCACGAACAAGCTTGTGGCGATTATAGCCAGCGTGACGTACTGCGCCATGTACCTGGATCACAGCCTTCAGCCGCTGCCCCCCACGTCCTCGATTCGCGGTATCACGATCTGTGTCCCGGCCCGCAACTCGCTGAAATCGACGCTCGGGTTGTACTGCAGCAGCAGCCACTCGGGCAGCAGCCGGGCGCGCTTGGTGACCGTCCAGAGCGAGTCCCCGGGGCGCGCGATGTAGATCTCGGTGCCGGAAATGCGGTGCGCGGCGAAGTACGCCGCCTGCAGCTCCTGGTGATACTCGCGCCGGTGCTGCTCGAAGGCATCGTGGGTCGCCTTGTGGAAATCGAGCTTCAGGCGGTGCCCGACCAGCACCGGCTGCTTGCCGCTCATCCGATTCAGGTCGCGCAGGCGCTGCGCGCTCACGCCGAGCCAGTCGGCATAGTGACCGAGAGTCTCGTCGCCGGCGACGCGGATCGAGTCATCGCCGCTCACGCTGTAGTCGGTGGGGTCGACGCTCGGCTGGGCGTCGGCGGCGGGACCGAGCGCGGGACTCAGGGCCTCGGCCTGCGCGGCCGACACCGGCTGCATGCGGCTCGCGGTCACCGTGATGGTGGCGAGCGCCGCGGCGTCCTCGGCGCTCTCGCGCTGTGCCACCACCGGCGACACGGCCCCGAGGTCTGCCGCGCTGCCGGCGGGAGCTCCCGGCGCAGTCGCCGCGGCCGATGCCACCTGCAGCGTGGCGCCTTCCGGCAGGTTGATGCTGCGCCCGACCTTGAGCGCGGCGCTCACCCGCATGCGGTTCATCCGCGCCAGCGTCTCGATCGGCACGCCATAGCGGTCGGCGAGCCTGGCGAGCGTATCGCCCTCCTGCACCTTGTAGCGCTTGGGCTGCGGCTGCCCCGCGTACAGCTCGCGCGGGCTCAGCTGACGGGCCAGCAGCTCGGGCGTCCACTGCTCCGCTTGCGGCGGCAGCCGCAGCCGGTAATCGCGCGGCACGCGCAGCTGACCATCCCACACCGGGCGCAGCAGCGCCGGATTGAGCGCGCGCAACTCACCGGGGTCGACGCTCAGCACGCGCTCGAGCGTCGCCATCGACACGAAACCCGGCACCGCGACCAGGTGGAAGCGCGCTTCGCTCTGCTTCTGCACGGCACCGAAGTATTTCTCCGGGCTGTGATCGATGTCGAGAGCGGCGAGGAAGGACACGTAGAAGTTGCGCGAAGCGAAGCCGAAGGTACGGCTGTTGTAGCGGCGCAGGATCGTGACGATGTCGTCGGTGCCGAGCGACTCCCTGGCGTGCAGCATGCCGGCCGTACCGTGGTTGTAGGCGGTGAGCGCCAGCGGCCAGGTGCCGAGTACGCGGTAGTTGTACGCGAGCAGCTGCGCGGCGGCCTCGGTGGAGCGGAACGGATCGAGCCGGTCGTCGACCGAGGCATCGATGCGCATGTAGCGCCGGCCCGTCGAGCGCATGAACTGCCACAGGCCCGCCGCGCCGACCTTGGAGTAGGCGGCCGGATTGAACGAGGACTCGACGTGCGGCAGCACCGCGAGCTCGGCCGGCAATCCGCGGTTGGCGAGCGTCTCCGCGATGTGCGTCTGCCACGCACCCGCGCGGATCAGGCCGGCGCGGAAACGGTCCGCCTGCCCGAGCTGGAAGCGGATGTCGTCCACCGCCTCGCGCAGCCGCGCCGGGCCCGCCGCACCCCACAGCTCCCGGATGCGCTGATCCTCCTCGGCGAGCGGAGCGTCACCCGCGGCGGCGATGCGCCGCAGCGCTGCAGCGATGCGCTCACGGTGCGAGTCCACCTCGTGCTCGCGCGCGCTCTGCGTCGAGTCGGGTGCGAAATGGAGCGTCTCGTAGACGACCCCGAGGTTGTACTGATCGTGCAAAAAGCCGGCGTTGGTGTCGACCTGGGTGTACACCCGGATCCAGAACTGCACGTCGGGCTCGAGCGCCGCGGGCCGCGGCATCGTCCCCTCCGAGGCGCTGGCCGGTGCGACCCAGAGCGTGCACAGCCAGGCGAAAACGATCGCTCGAGCGCATGCTTGGCGGGGTGTCGGCTTCATTTACACCCTCATGAAGCTCATGTTCTCAAAGAGATTCAACGACGTGCGGCTCAGGGAGGCGCCTCGGTGAAAGACAAGCTCTCTGGAAACTGTCGAATCTCTTGACACTTTCGCTGTCGGGGGACGAAACGCAGGTCGTGCCGGTTCCCGCCGCGGATGGCCGCGACAGGGTATCGGAGCCTATTAGTGTGCGCCGCGTCACATTTGTACGGTCCCCCGGCTGCAACATGTCGCATCCCTTCAGTGCCCGGGATTCCTGGCACGGGTGTTGCTCATATATACCCATCAGCGGCACAGCCGCATGTTTGGGAAGCAAGCGAGCCAGGGCCTTCGGACAAGAAATGCCGGGTCCGGAACCAAAGCAACAAGCCGGGCACCGAGCGCACCGTATAACAACGAGAAGACGCTCCTCCACACAAGCAAGCGACCGACAACCCCGCCTCCAGCGGGGTTTTTTTTCGCCGCCCGATCGTCGGCGAAATACCCGCGACTGACAAGGTGCAGAATCGGGCCGATGCGGCGGCATGGGGCTCGCGTGCGTGTGATGCTGCCGGCTCTGGCGGCCGTCGGAGTGCTCGCGCCCGCGGCAGCCGCGGTCGCCGCGCCCGATTCCTCCACACCGACCTTCAGCGAATATTCCCCGCTCTCGACGAGCGCGGAGATCATGCGCCGGCTCCTGAGCCCGCTCACCGCGCGCGAGGTGCGGCGCTCGCTCGAGAGATCCGGGGAGCACCTGCGCGAACAGTCGATCGATCTGTCCGCGGAGCGCTTCGTGCTGTACGTGCCCCCACAGGAGCCGCCGGGTGGCTATGCGCTGCTGGTGTTCATTCCCCCCTGGGACGAGGCGCAGCTGCCGCACGGCTGGGACACGGTGCTCGATCGCCATGGCGCAATTTTCGTCAGCGCCGCGCATTCGGCGAACACCGCCGACCCCGTCGGACGCCGCGAGCCGCTGGCTCTGCTCGCGGCCTACAACGTGATACGCCGTTACCGTGTGGATCCGCTGCGCGTGTACGTCGGCGGCTTCTCCGGCGGCTCGCACATCGCGCTGCGCCTGGCGCTCGGCTATCCCGACCTGTTCCGCGGGGCGCTGCTCAATGCCGGCAGCGACCCGCTCGACGCCGGGCCGCCGAGCCCGCCGGAGCGAGCGCTGCTCGAGCGCTTCCAGGAGTCGACGCGAATCGTATTCGTCACGGGAGAGCACGACCTGCCGCGCCTGGCGATGGACCGTGCGAGCCTCGAGTCGATGAGCGAATGGTGCGCGTTCGACACCGCCGCCGAGATCACCCCCGGCGCAGGCCACGAGCTGGCAGGCCCTGCGGCGCTCTCCCGGGCGCTGGGCGCGCTCGCCGCTCACGTGCGGCCCGAGCCGGCAAAGCTCAATGCCTGCCGTCGCGTCCTCGATAAGCGTCTGGCGGCGCGCCTCGCACGGATTCGCTCCCTCATCGACGGCGGCCGCAGCGGCGAGGCGAGGAAGCTCCTGGAAGAGACCGACCGCCAGTTCGGCGGTCTCGCTGTCCCGGAGAGTCTCGAGCTCGCGGCGGCGCTCGACTGAGACGCTGCCCGCGCCAGCGGCCGGCGGCAAAAAAAGAGGCAGCCACCGCGGCTGCCTCAGGGACCAATTCCTACTCTGTCAGTTCGGTTGGTCTGTCTGCTGAGCCGCTCAACCACACTTGGAGTCGCCGCAATTGAGGCACGTCATGCAGCCGTCCATCATGACGACCGCCGCCGTGCTGCAACGGGCACAGAGCTGCGCCCCTTCGGGAAAATGCCCCTTGGCGAAGGCATCGGTCTGCCTGGCGCGCGCCTCGTACTCGGCGCGCTTCTCGTCGACCAGCTTGCGCTGGTGCACGTCGAGCTCGGTCTTCCTGATGAGCCCGATCGCCTGCAGATGCTTCTCGATGACGTGACCGAGCTCGGCGATGATCGAGGGCATGAACTTGCCGCCCGGCTGCCAGTAGCCGCCGCGCGGGTCGAACACCGCCTTCAGCTCATCGACCAGGAAGGTGACGTCGCCGCCCTTCCTGAAAACCGCGGAGATGATGCGCGTCAGCGCCACGATCCACTGGTAGTGGTCGAGGTTCTTCGAGTTGATGAAGATCTCGAACGGCCGGCGCTGCTCGTACTCGGTGCCTTCATTTAGCAGGATGTCGTTGATGGTCACGTACATCGCGTGATCGGAGATCGGAGTCTTGATCTTGTAGGTCTGCCCGATCAGCATCTCCGGCCGCTCGACCTTCTCGTGCATGCGGATGACCTTGGCGGCGCGCCCGCTCTTGTCGCGCACCTCCTCGGATTCGGCCGGCTGCGGCACGAGCTTCATCTCCGGCGCCCGCTCCTTGTCGCCGCCCTTGGCGGCAGCCTTGTCCTCGGGCTTCTGCACCGCGTACTTGACGATCTTGCGTTCGATCTTGATGGTCATGGCTGTCGTACTCCCGTGTCAGGTCTCAGTACCTGCCGAAGTAGCCCTCCTTGATCGCGTCATACAGGTTCGCCGCCGTGTGGATCTCGCCGTCGTAGTCGATCTCCTCGTCGCCACGTGCCTCGATCACCGTGCCGTCGTCGAGCGTGAACTTGTAGACCGTGTTCTTCAGGTCCTGCTCCTTCACCAGCACGCCCTGGAACGCCTCGGGGTTGAAACGGAAGGTGGTGCAGCCCTTGAGCCCCTGCTCGTGTGCATACAGATAGATGTCCTTGAATCTCTCGTAGGGGAAATCCGTAGGCACGTTCGCCGTCTTAGAAATCGATGAATCGACCCACTTCTGGGCCGCAGCTTGCACTTCAACGTGTTCCTTGGGGGTGATGTCCTCGGAAGCGATGAAGTACTCGGGTAGTCTCTCAGCATCGGTCGTGCCCCCCGGCGCGGCGTTGGGATTGACGAGCTCGCGGTAGGCGAGCAGCTCGAACGAATAGACGTCGATCTTCTCCTTCGACTTCTTGCCTTCGCGAATGACGTTGCGGAAATAGTGGTGCGCAAACGACGGCTCGATGCCGTTGGACGCATTGTTGGCGAGCGACAGCGAGATGGTGCCGGTCGGGGCGATCGACGAGTGATGCGTGAAGCGCGCGCCGGTCTCGGCGAGCTCGTGCACCAGGCGCGGCGCGACCTCCGCCACGCGCTGCATGTAGCGGCTGTATTTGGCGTGCAGCAGCCGTCCGGCGATCTTCGCGCCCGGCCGCCAGCCGTCACGCGCCATCTCCGGACGCTTGCGCAGCATCTCCTTCGTGACCGTGAACTCCTCGTTCATGATCGGCGCCGGTCCCTTCTCGCGGGCGAGCTCGAGCGCCGCCTCCCAGCCGGCGACCGCCATCTCGCGCGACACGTCCTCGGTGAACTGCACCGCCTCGGGCGAGCCGTACTTCAGGCGCAGCAGCGTCATGGTGCTGCCGAGCCCGAGGAAGCCCATGCCGTGGCGGCGCTTGCGCAGGATCTCCTCGCGCTGCTTCTCGAGCGGCAGGCCGTTGACCTCCACCACGTTGTCGAGCGCGCGGGTGAACACCTTCACGACCTCGCGGTACTCGTTCCAGTCGAACTCGGCGAAGTCCGTGAAAGGATGGCGCACGAAGCGCGTCAGGTTGACCGAGCCGAGGAGGCAGGAGCCGTAGGGCGGTAATGGCTGTTCGCCACAGTTCCCTGTCACGAGACCATTGAAGATCAGGTTGTTCCGGTCAGGCTGAGTGGTGTCGAACACCGCCTCCTTGCCGGCGTGCTCAATGCTCGCGATGGCGCTGACAAACGCTTGCTTGCGTGTCGACGGGTGCAGCTCGCGCCACTCGCGATACTTGCTGTTCTTCTCATCGGTGATGAAGCCGATCTCATCCATGAAGCGATTGCGCGACTCCGAGCCGATGATCAGCTCGTAGTCGGCCTTGCATTCATAGAGGCGCCGGCCGCCCTTGCCGTCCGGCAGGACGCGCTCGCTCGCAGTCCGACGCTTGAGAATCCGGCAGAAGATGCCGAAATTCGCCAGCAGCATCTGCACATCCTTGAGCAGTGACGGCAGGCTCGATGCGAGACGGATCGTGCAGTACGCGTTCTTGTCGTCACGCTGTACCGTTCCGTCGGCCTGGAACAATGCACGCAGGTACCCGCGGACGCATGCCTCGTTTCCGCGCCAGATGATCTCCGGCACTTGAGTCTTGGCTTTGGCGGTGAACCCGTAGTGCTCGAGCACTCGCGCCAGGATCACGGAGCGAATCATGACGAGGTTGCGTTCCGGCACCGGAACCGCGCTCACCCGATAGCCGCGCGGCGCCTGTGCCCATCCCGCGATTAGTGAATTGATATAAGTGACTACGTCGTCTGCGTAGCTGCGGTCCTCGCCCCAGAGGTTCACCACGGCGGCGTTTTCGCCTGCACCGCGATTGGTGAAGTGGCCGTCGCCGGTAATCAGCCCGAGCAGCGTCCCGAGCTCCTCGCTCCCGCAGCCGCCGAACTGGCCCTTGCCGGACTGCACCAGCAGCTCATCGCCCGGCTTCAGATCCTTCAGCCTGAGCTTGCCGCGCGTGGTGTAGAACTCATGCCACTCGGTGGCCTTGATCTCATAGCCATCTTTCGTGGTCACGCGATACACATCTGCCGACGGCGAGGTCATGAACGCCGGCACCGCCGGGCGTACCGTTACGCCCTCACCCTCGCCGAGGGCACGCTTGTCGACCGTCGCCTGGATGTCGACGCCGGCCTCGTAGAGATCGCCGATGCGCACCAGCCCATAGCGCGTCGCAAGACGCGTGTCCGCGGTAACGCACGGGTTGGTGGCGCGGATGTTCTCGCACCACCAGTTGTTGTTCATTTCATTTACGCGGTCGATGAGGATGAAGCCGGGCTCGGCGAAGTCGTAGGTGGACGTCATGATCACGTCCCAGACACGCCGCGCCGGCAGAGTCTTGTAGACCTTGCAGGCCACCAGGCCCTCGTCGTTCACGACGTAGCCCTGGTGGACGGACCACTCGCGCCACACGAACTTGCGCGCGTCGCCGAGGTCCGGGCGCTCCGCCTCGAACTCGCGCTGCGTCAGCGGGAAGGCCAGCTTCCATTCGCGATCCTCGCGCACCGCGGCCATGAACTCGTCGGTGATCAGCAGCGACAGGTTGAACTGGCGCAGCCGGCCGTTCTCGCGCTTGGCGCGGATGAACTCCATGACGTCCGGGTGGCCGACGTCGAAGGTGCCCATCTGCGCGCCGCGGCGGCCGCCGGCGGAGGAGACGGTGAAGCACATCTTGTCGAAGATATCCATGAAGGACAGCGGCCCCGAGGTGTAGGCGCCGGCGCCCGAGACGTACGCGCCGCGCGGACGGAGCGTCGAGTGCTCGTAGCCGATGCCACATCCCGCCTTCAGCGTGAGCCCCGCCTCGTGCACCTTCCTGAGGATGTCGTCCATCGAGTCGTGGATCGTTCCCGACACGGTGCAGTTGATGGTGGAGGTGGCGGGCTTGTGCTCCAGCGCGCCGGCATTGGAGGTCACGCGCCCGGCCGGAATCGCCCCGCGGCGCAGCGCCCAGAGGAAACGCTCGTACCAGTGCTCGCGCACCTCGAGACTCTCGACGTCGGCGAGTGCACGCGCGACACGCTTGTAGGTGTCGTCCATCGTCTTGTCGATCGGCGTGCCGTCCTTGGCCGAGAGGCGATACTTCTTGTCCCAGATGTCGAGCGATGCTTCCTGGAACGGAATCGCATCGATGTCCTTCGGGTCGATCTTCACTACGGTGTTCATGGAAATCCGCGGCGCTCCGGAAATCTTATTGACGCCTAGTCCAACGGATTACAGGGGAAAACCAGCCAAAGGCGGCGCTCAAGGAACCGCAAGCCCGACCGGTACCTGACTGTCCTTTTGAATCGGAACAGTTCAGGGCCCTGAAACCTCCCCCCGACTGCGTGACCCTCGTCGCTCTCGCGAACACAAGATCTTGTGTCGGGGTCAAAAGCCTAATGACGGTCGCCGGGTGCGTCAAGATTCAAAACCATATTTTGTCGTGTCACTTTTATATAGTTTTTTCATATACTTACAGCATTCTCCGCAGTAAAGTGCACGATAATTTTTTGGGCACCCCGGCCCTGCGGAAGTCAACCCCCAACCCCAATATATTGTGCCCAGGACGAGCACAGGTTTTGCACAGACTTGCCCACAGGACCTTTGATGTGGGGGGCATTTCCCGCAAACCGAACCCTCCATTCCTCATCCCGCCCGCCGTCGAGGGATCCTTGCTCGAGGCCGCTCATCGCGGCTCGTGAGCCGAGGCGCCATGGCGACACGCCTGCAGCCGGGAAGTCGCGTCACCGCCGCCGCGAAGACGCCGGCGCCGCACTTGAAAGACCCAAAGCCCATCCGCACATCGAGTGCAAGCGCGATTGCGCAGCGGTTTTTTCTACTTCAGCTTTCAAGAGGAGACCTTTCAATGACTATCGTTCGTTACGAGCCGTGGACACTCGTCGGGCGGCTGCACCGCCAGCTCGAGCAGGCCTTCGGCGATACTGACAGCGCGAGCGTCAGCTGGATCCCGCACGTCGACGTCCGCGAGGAGACCGAGCGCTTCGTGGTCGCGGCCGATCTGCCGGGCGTCGAGGGCAAGGACATCGAGATCACGGCCGACAAGGGCGTGCTCACGATCCGCGGCGAGCGCCG
>Ga0335083_10011041_pt1 | contig 10873 bp, 9 predicted proteins | sample Lox_Sample_42_FD_206716 | JGI IMG/M metagenome (GOLD analysis project Ga0335083, IMG submission 206716) | Soil microbial communities from Loxahatchee National Wildlife Refuge, Florida, United States - Lox_Sample_4.2 | ecosystem: Environmental > Terrestrial > Soil > Wetlands | place: USA: Florida... | reverse complement strand
GCCAGCACGTCACACGCGGGGCCGCGCGGCGCGATTTCGGTCAGCGCCTCATGGAAGCTTGCATCGCCCAGCGGGCGCAGGCTGGTGTAGTGCCAGGCCTCGTCACGCTGGGTCGGCAGACCGAGGCGGCGCAGCGACGCGGCGGCCGCCTCGCGGATCGCGGCGTCGCCGGGCAGACGCTCGCGCAACCCTTCGTAGCGGGCGAGGAACGCCTCCGCGCTGGTTTGCAGGGAGACGTTCATGCCGCCTCCGCCACCACCTGGGCGTAGCCGTGCTTCTCCAGTTCGCGCGCCAGTTCCGGCCCGCCGGAGCGGATGATGCGGCCACGCGCGAGCACATGCACGCGGTCCGGCACCACATGATCCAGCAGGCGCTGGTGATGGGTAATGATGAGGGCGGAAAAGTCCGGCCCGCGCAGCGCGTTCACGCCCTCGCCGACGATGCGCAGCGCGTCGATGTCGAGGCCGCTATCGGTCTCGTCGAGAATGGCGAGGCGCGGATGCAGCAGGCTCATCTGCAGCATCTCGTTGCGCTTCTTCTCGCCGCCGGAGAAACCGGCGTTGACGTTGCGCTTGAGCAAGTCCTCGGACACCGAGAGCCGCTTCGCCTCGGCGCGGGCGAGCTTGAGGAAGGTGACGGAATCGAGTTCCGGCTCGCCCCGCGCCCGCCGCACCGCGTTCAGCGAGGTGCGCAGGAAATTGGCGTTGCCCACGCCCGGCAACTCCACCGGCGCCTGGAAGGCGAGGAAGAGCCCCGCGACCGCGCGCTCCTCCGGCGCCATGCCCAGCATGTCCTGGCCGTTGAAGGTCACGCTGCCGCCGGTCACGGTGTAGTCCTCGCGCCCGGAGAGCACGTAGGCGAGCGTCGATTTGCCGGAGCCGTTCGGCCCCATGATGGCATGCACCTCGCCACTCGGCACGGTGAGGTCGATCCCGCGCAGGATGGGGGTACCGTCGATCTCGGCGGTCAGATTGCGGATTTCGAGCGTCATCTTCCTGTCCTCAGCCCACCGAGCCTTCGAGACTGACCTGCAACAGCTTCTGCGCCTCGACAGCGAATTCCATCGGCAATTCCTTCAGCACGTCGCGGCAGAAGCCGTTGACGATCAGCCCTACGGCGTCTTCCTCGGTCAGTCCGCGCTGACGGCAATAGAAAAGCTGGTCCTCGGCGATCTTCGACGTCGTCGCCTCGTGCTCCACCTTCGCGCTCGCGTTGCGGCTCTCGATATAGGGCACGGTATGCGCGCCGCATTGATCGCCGATCAGCAGGCTGTCGCACTGCGTATGGTTCCGCGCGCCGGCGGCCTTCGGCAGAATCCGCACCAGGCCGCGATAGGTGTTGTTCGAGTGGCCGGCGCTGATTCCCTTGGAGACGATCGTGCTGGTCGTATTGCGACCGATATGGATCATCTTCGTGCCGGTATCGGCCTGCTGATAATTATTGGTGACGGCGACGGAATAGAACTCGCCGACGCTGCCCTCGCCTTGCAGGATGCAGGACGGGTATTTCCAGGTGATGGCGGAACCCGTCTCCACCTGCGTCCAGGAGATCTTGCTGCGCGCGCCGCGGCAGGCGCCGCGCTTGGTGACGAAATTGTAGATGCCGCCCCGTCCCTCGGCATCGCCGGGGTACCAGTTCTGCACCGTGCTGTATTTGATCTTCGCCTCGTCCAGCGCCACCAGCTCGACGACGGCGGCATGCAACTGGTTCTCGTCGCGCATCGGCGCGGTGCAGCCTTCGAGGTAGCTGACGCTCGCGCCGTCCTCGGCGATGATCAGCGTGCGCTCGAACTGCCCGGTGTTGCGCGCATTGATGCGGAAATAGGTGGACAACTCCATCGGGCAGCGCACGCCGCGCGGCACGAAGACGAAGCTGCCATCGGTGAACACGGCGGAATTCAGCGCCGTGAAGAAATTATCCGCCGCCGGCACCACGCTGCCGAGATAGGCGCGCACCAGCTCCGGATGCTCGCGCACCGCCTCGCTGATCGGGCAGAAGATCACCCCGGCCTTGGCGAGCGTCTCGCGGAAGGTGGTGGCGACGGAGACGCTGTCGAACACCGCATCGACGGCGATCGGGTTGCTTCCCCCCTCGACCCCGGCGAGCAGCGCCCGCTCCTTCAGCGGGATGCCGAGCTTCTCATAGGTGCGCAGCAGCTCGGGATCGACCTCGTCCAGACTCGCCGGTCCCGCCTTCTTGCGCGGCGCCGCGTAGTAATGCGCGTCCTGATAGTCGATCGGCGGGTAGCGCAGCTTCGCCCAGTGCGGCTCCGGCATCGCGCGCCAGGCCGCGAAAGCCTTGAGGCGCCATTCCAGCATCCATTCCGGCTCGCCCTTGCGGGAGGAGATCAGGCGGATGATGTCCTCGTTCAGCCCACGCGGCGCGAGGTCCATCTCGATATCGGTCTCGAAACCCCATTTGTAACCGGAACCGGTCACCGCATTCAGGGTCTCAAGCGTGTCCGCATTGGCTGCCATGGCCTCGCTCACTCAACCAGGAGAGAAGTCTCGTTCGTCCGGCCTCCAGCCTCGCCGGCGCCGGTCTTGCTGCCCACCGTCGCTTCCCGCATATCGGCGAGGGTGATGGCGGTGAGCGCGTCGCGGATCGCGTCATTCACGGGATCCCACAAGCCGCGCACCGGGCAGATATGGCCGGCATCGCAGCATCCGCCGCCGCCCTCGACGCAGGCCGCGAGCGCGATCGGACCGTCGATCGCGGTGATCACATCGGCGATCGGGATGGCGGAGAGGGGCCGGGCGAGCCGGTAGCCCCCGCGCGCGCCGCGCTGCGAGGACACCAGCCCACCGGCGGCCATCGCCTTCAGCACCTTGGCGACCGTCGGTTCGGGTATGCCGGTCTTGGCGGCGATGCCTGGCGAGGTCTGCACCGCCTCCCCCTGCGAGAGGCGGATCAGCACCACCACGGCATAATCGGTCAATCGGGACAGCCTGAGCATCTTATCCGCCGTATGTGGACCAAGCTGGTCCTGTTTGACCGGAGATGGCCCAGGCGGAGAGCCGCGTCAAGGGCCGGAACAAACAACCCAGCCCCAGCCCCTGCCCCGCCGCGCCGCTGCTGGCCCGGCGGGAAAACCCCGTCGCCCGTCCGACGGGCGACGGCAATCCCGGCGCTACAGCCGGGCGATGAGCGCCTCGCGCAAATCGTCGGGCAAGGCACGGGAGGCACGGGCCACCGTGTCGAACCCGACGACCACCGCCCGCGCGGTCGCGGCGCAGTAATCACTGGTGAACAACCCCTGCCCCACGGTGAAGGATTTCGTCCCCACCTTCAGCAGATGCGTCCCAACCTCGATCACGCTCGGCCACCGTACCTCGCGGCGGTAATCGATCTCCAGCCGCGCCACCACCAGGCCGAACCCCGCCGGCCAGGCCGGCAGGCCGGTCAGATGCAGCAGCGAGACCCGTCCGGACTCGCAATAGGCGGCGAAGGCCACGTTGTTCACATGCCCGACCATGTCGGTGTCGCTGAAGCGCACCGACTCGCGCACCCAGAACTGGTAGAGGTCGCGCCGGGTCAGGTCCGGCGTCTCAAGGCTTTCGGGTCGTATCTCGACGTTCATTCTTCCCCTCCGCACGCTTCGCCCGCGCATGGGCGGCAGCTCTCCGCGAGCCATGCGCGCGCGGCGGCCGGCAAGCCCGGCCCTACCGCTTCCAGCACACACGCATGGTAGGTGTCGAGCCACGCCACCTCCTCGTCGGTCAGCAAGGCCGGGTCGATCAGGCGCCGGTCGAACGGCGCCAGGGTCAGCGTCTCGAATTCGAGGAAGGGCTTACCGGCCCCCGGCAACACCGCCTCCCGCACCAGCAGGAGATTCTCCAGCCGGATGCCGTAGGCGCCGGAGAGGTAGTAGCCGGGCTCATTGGAGAGAATCATCCCCGGCGCGAGCGCCACAGGCCGGGCCGCGCGCGAGAAACCGGCCGGCCCCTCATGCACCGAGAGGAAGCTGCCGACGCCGTGCCCGGTGCCGTGGTCGTAATCCAGCCCGACCTGCCAGAGCGCCCGGCGGGCGAAGGCGTCGAGATGCGGCCCGGCGACGCCGCGCGGGAAACGCAGCGTCGCGAGCGCGATATGCCCCTTCAGCACGCGGGTAAAGCGGTCGCACAGCTCGGCGGGCGGCGCGCCGGGGCCGGTCCAGATCGTGCGGGTGACGTCGGTGGTGCCGTCCGGATACTGGCCGCCGCTGTCGATGAGGAACACCTCATCGGGATGGATCGGCCGGTCGGTTTCGGGCGTCACGCGGTAATGGATCACCGCCCCGTGCTCGCCGGCGCCGCTGATCGCAGGGAAGCTCTCGCCGCGGAATTCCGGCAGCTCCGCGCGGAAGGCGAGCAGTCGGGCGGCGGCGGACAGCTCGGTTTCCTGCCCGGCGCGGCCGGAGAGCCAGTGCAGGAAGCGGCAGAGCGCCACCGCATCACGCGCCTGCGCCCGGCGCGCGCCCTCCTGCTCCACCGTGTTCTTGCAGGCTTTCGGCAACAGGCAGGGATCGGGCGCCGCCACCACCTCCGCCCCGGCCGCACGCAGCGTCGCCGCGAACCAGGCGGGCGAGGCCGCGCGATCGACCAAGACCCGCCGCCCGCCGAGCCGCGCCAGCGCCGCCGGCAACTCGGTCCGCGCGAGCGGCGTGACCTCCGGCCCGAGCCAGTCGCGCGTCGCCGCCGGCAGCTTGGCGGGGTCCATGAACAGCTCCACCCGCCGATCCGCGTGCAACACAGCGAAGCCAAGGGCGAAGGGGGTGAACGGCACGTCGTCGCCGCGGATATTGAGCAGCCAGGCGATGGAGGCCGGATCGGTCAGCGCCGCGGCATCGAGCTTCGCCTTGCCCAGCGCCTCGGCCAGTTCCGCCCGCTTCTCCGTGGCACTCCGCCCGGCGAAGGCGAGTGCGTGCGGCACCGCCGGGGCCACGGGCGGAGGCGGCCGGTCGGCCCAGACGGCATCGACCGGATTCTCCGTCACCGCGACCAGGGTCAGGCCGGCGGCGGTGAAACGGTCCAGCGAGTCCTCGCTGATCAGCCAGGGATCGTAGCCGATCCGCGCCCCCGCCGGCACCTGCGCGGCGAGCCAGGCGGGCGGCGGCTCCTCGATGATGTGGTGCGGCTCCCAGAGGGCGGACTCGGTCTGCTGCGCCGCCTGCAGCGTGTAGCGGCCATCGGTGAACAGCGCGGCGCGATCCGGCAGCACGATGGCGAGGCCGGCGCTGCCGGTGAAGCCGGTCAGCCAGGCCAGGCGCTCGGCGCAGGCGGGGACATATTCGCCGAGATGCTCGTCCGCGCGCGGCACCAGGAAGCCGTGCAGGTCATGCGCCTGTAGGACGGAGCGCAAGGCATCGAGGCGGGACGCCGCCTCGGAGGGGGAAGGAGCATCAATCATGCAACGTAAGCCCTCACAAGATAAGGCCAGGGGCTCTGCCCTTGGACCCCGCCAAAGGGCGGAGCCCTTTGGAAACCCTTCACTTTAAAGTATTGGGGGTCTGGGGCCTCAAGGCCCCAGCGGGTCCAGGGCGGAGCCCTGGCCTTGCTTACTTACCTTCGCGCGCATCGGGCTCTGCCCCCACCCACTATCCCGGAGCTTAGCACGAGCGTGGTCCAAGCCCCCTGATTAAACCGGGCGCGCAGCACGAGCCCCTGGCGCCGGTGCGCCGCCAGCACCTGCCGCGCCTGGGTCGCCAGCAGGCCGGAGAGGATCACGGTGCCCCCCGGCGCCAGATTGGCGGCGAGGTCCCGCGCCATCAGGCAGAGCGGCCGGGCAAGGATGTTGGCGAAGACGAGATCGTACGGCGCCCGCGCCCGCACCGCCCGGTTGCGCCAGCCATTGCCGAAGCGGGCATCGACCAGATGGCCGAGCCCGTTGGCGCGGGCATTCTGCGCCGCCACCCGCACCGACCAGGGCTCGATATCCACCGCCAGCACGCGCCGGTGCAGCAGCCCGGCTGCCGCCATGGCGAGAATGCCGGACCCGGTCCCGAGATCGAGGATGCGGCGCGGCCGCCGCCACGCCACGCGCTCCAGGGCGAGCAGGCAGCCGCGCGTCGAGCCATGCTCGCCGGAGCCGAAGGCGAGGCCGGCATCGAGCGTCAGCGTCAGCCGGCCCGGGGTCGCGGGCGTGCCCGCCAGATGCGTGCCGCGCACCGCGAAGCGGCGACCGATCAATTGCTCCGGAAAAGAGGCATAGGTGTGGGCAAGCCAGCCCTCCGCCTCGGTCTCCTCCCGCTCCAGCGTCGCCGCAACGCCGGTCGCGGCCTCGGCCAAAGCGAGCCCGGCGGCGAGAGCGGCCTCGCCCTCGCCACTGTCCTTCACGCCCTCGATCCGCCAGACCGTGCGCGCCTCATCGGTGGCGAACAGGCCCACCGTCTCGCACACGGCGAGGAACGCGGCCTCGTAGGCCTCGACGGCGGCCTCCGGGACGGTCACGGAAACGGTTTCCAGCCGGACGGCGTGACGCCTCACCGGGGCAGTCCCAGGCAGGCGGCGGGAACGGCGAGGCGAACAGGCGTCACGATAACTCCACTTTCTGTTCAGGCTATTCAGGACCGTGTTCCGGGAATGATGCCATCCGGGCGCGGCGGGGGCTCAGGCCTTCTGCACGAAACTGTCGATGACTCGCTTGGTGCCGGCCTTGTCGAAGGCGACGTCGAGCTTGTTGTCCTCCGCCGCGGTGACGACGCCGTAGCCGAATTTCGCGTGGAACACGCGCTGACCGACGGCGATCGCGTCCTCCCGCTTCGGCCGCGCCGGCTGCTCCCAGGCATCGATGGTGCGCGGCGCCCGCGCCACGACCGGCCCGCTTGCAAAAATGCTCGGGGCCCGCAGCCGCTCCTCCCGCGCCATGGCGGCGGAGCCGGCATGCTCCACCTCGGACTCGGGCAATTCGTCGATAAACCGGCTCGGAATGCTGCTCTGCCAGTTGGCATAGAGCCGCCGGTTGGCGGCATGGCTGATGATGGCGCGGCGGCGGGCGCGGGTCAGGCCGACATAAGCGAGCCGCCGCTCCTCCTCCAGCCCCTTGCGCCCCTCCCCGTCCAACGCCCGCTGGTTCGGGAACAACCCCTCCTCCCAGCCGGGCAGGAACACGGTGTCGAACTCCAGCCCCTTGGCCGCGTGCAGGGTCATCAGACTGACCCGGTCGCCCTCGGCGTTCTCCTCGTTCTCCATGACCAGGGAGACATGTTCGAGGAAGCCGTTCAGGCTGTCGAAATCGGCGAGCGCGCGCACGAGTTCCTTCAGGTTATCCAGCCGCCCCGGCGCCTCGGGCGATTTGTCCTGCTTCCACATCTCCGTGTAGCCGCTCTCGTCCAGCATGGTCGCGAGCGTGACCACATGCCCATCCCTGGGCAGGGCCTCGCGCCAGCGGGCGAAGCCGGCCAGCAGGGCGGCGACGCTCTCCCGCACCCGCCCCTTGAGGCCGCCGGCGCGGATCAACTGCTCGGCCGCGAGGGTGAGCGGAATCCCCTGCGCCCGCGCCGCCTCGTGCATCGTCCGCAGCGCCGCGTCGCCGACGCCGCGCCGCGGCACGTTGATGATGCGCTCGAAGGCAAGATCATCCGCCGGCTGGTTCAGGATCCGCATATAGGCGACGGCGTCGCGGATCTCCGCCCGCTCATAGAAGCGCAGGCCGCCGACCACCCGGTACGGGATGCCGAGGGTGATCAGCCGCTCCTCGAAGGCGCGAGTCTGCGCCCCGGCGCGGACCAGGATCGCCATCTCGGAAAGTTTATGCCCCTCCCGGCGCAGCGCCTCGATGCGCAGCCCGACCATGCGGGCCTCCTCGTCCGAGTCCCACAGGCTGACTATGCTCACCTTCTCGCCGTCGGCCTCCTTCCGGCCGGGGCGCAACGTCTTGCCGAGCCGCCCCTCGTTATGCGCGATCAGCGCGGAGGCGGCGGCGAGGATCGGCGCAGTCGAGCGGTAATTGCTCTCCAGGCGGATGATGGCGGCCCCGGGAAAATCTTTCTCGAAACGGAGGATGTTCTCCACTTCCGCGCCGCGCCAGGAATAAATCGACTGGTCGTCATCGCCGACGCAGCAAATATTCCGGCTGGCCTGGGCCAGCAGCCGCAGCCAGAGATACTGCACCAGGTTGGTGTCCTGGTATTCGTCCACCAGGATATAACGGAACATGCGGTGATACTGCGCGAGGATGTCCTCCCGCGTGCGCAGGATCTCCGTCACATGCAGAGTCAGATCACCGAAATCCGCCGCGTTCAGCGTGCGCAGCCGCTCCTGGTAGGCGGCGTAGAGGTCACGCGCCCGTCCGCCGGCGAAATCCCCCTCCTCCGAGGCGGGCACCCGCGCGGGCGTGTAGCCGCGATCCTTCCAGCGCTGGATCAGGCCGAGCACGGCGGGGGGCGGCCAGCGCTTGGCGTCGATTCGCGCCGCCTCCATCACCTGCTTGAGCAGGCGGAGCTGATCATCCGTGTCGAGGATGGAGAAATTGGAGGTCAGGCCCACCTGCTCGGCATGCCGCCGCAACATGCGGGCGCAGAGCGCATGGAAGGTGCCGAGCCAGAGCCCCTCGGCCGGGCGGCCGAGCAGGACGGAGACACGCTCGCGCATCTCGCGCGCCGCCTTGTTGGTGAAGGTCACCGCCAGCACCTGGCCGGGGGCGGCGCGCCCGCTCAGCAGGATGTGAGCGAAGCGGGTGGTCAGCACCCGCGTCTTGCCGGTTCCGGCGCCGGCGAGCACCAGAACAGGCCCGTCCACCGTCTCGACGGCGCGGCGCTGCTCCGCGTTAAGGCGCGCGAGGTAATCGGTCATGCGGGGAGAAAGAAGGTCGTCGGCACCCCGGACATATAGAGCCCGGGGAACCGGCGGCCAAGCGGCGCCGCTACTGGCGCAGGCCTCTCCCGGTGCCGTCCCGGTTCTCCAACAGCCAGAACACCTCCTCCAGCAGCACCTCGGCGGCAACGGTGCGGCCGCTGCTCCAGGCACGTTCCGCATGCCGCAGCAGCGTCATGACGTCCGTTTCCCCGGACATCAGAGGCGCACCGACTGGTAGCGCGGGAGTCAAATCCTTGGCCATGCTTCCCCCGCCCCGAAGCGTCCCCGCCGCGCCCATGCGCACGGGAAACGTTCCTTGCCTTTGGATGTCAGTAAGATCCCCCTGGTCGGGCCGCTTAGGGGCGCCGTCATCCTGCGCCGCGGACCGCGCGGCCAGCCCGGATATCGTTTTTCTTACGGAACGACATGCACACCGGCTTCCTTTCCTTTCAAGGGATTACCCTGGTCCAGGAATGTTATCGCCAATGACAAAGGGAGGAAACTGCAAAGGCACTTCTGACCGACGATTTTAACAATTAGTTGAAAGACTGCCGCTCTGACGAACTTTTTAGGAAAAAGGCCGCCGCCGGCCCGCATGCGTTGCCGGCGGCGGCCTGTACGGCGCAAGACCGCGCCCTGCCCCCGATTTCGGCGGACAAAACCGGTTCAGGCGGTCGCCTTATACCAACCGCCGCAAGTCTTGACCGATCGAGAAAAGGCCAGGGCTCCGCCCTGGACCCGTCACGCGCAGGCGTGCCTTCGCACGACGGGGGCAGCGCCCCCAGACCCGCACAAGTCTTAGAATCATTCACTAAATGGGGGCTGGGGCCGACGGCCCCATTGCGCCGTCGGCGGCGGGCTCCGGCGCCGGGCGCACCCCGAGGATATGCGCGATGGCATAGGTCAGGTCCGCCCGGTTCAGCGTGTAGAAATGGAACTCATCCACGCCGTTCGCCTGCAACAGACGCACCTGCTCGGCCGCGACCACGGCCGCGACCATGCGACGCGTCTCCGGATCGTCCTCGGTGCCCTCGAACAGCCGCTCGAGCCAGTCAGGAACGCTCGCCCCGCACAGGGCGCTGAACCGCGCCGCCTGGGCGAAATTGGACACCGGCATGATGCCGGGCACGATCGGCGCCGTGATCCCGGCCGCGAGGCAGCGATCGAGGAAGCGCAGATAGACGTCGGTCTCGAAGAAATATTGCGTGATCGCGCGCGTGGCGCCGGCATCGAGCTTGCGCTTGAGGTTGTCGAGATCGGCCTCCGGGCTCACCGCCGCCGGGTGCGTCTCCGGATAGGCGGCGACCGAAATCTCGAACGGCGCGATGCGGCGCAGCCCCGCGACCAGATCCGACGCATAGGCGTAGCCGCCCGGATGCGGGGTGTAGGCCGTGCCGGGCGGCGGATCGCCGCGCAGCGCCACGATATGCCGCACCCCGGCCTCCCAGTATTGCCGGGCGACCGCGTCCACCTCCTCCCGCGTCGCGCCGACGCAAGTCAGATGGGCAGCCGGGGTGAGACTTGTCTCCCGGACCAGGCGGGCGACGGTCGCATGCGTGCGTGCCTGGGTGGAGCCGCCGGCGCCGTAGGTTACCGAGACGAAGCGCGGCCACAGCTTTTCGAGGCGCCGCACGCAGGTCCAGAGCTGCGCTTCCAGCGCCTCGGTCCGTGGCGGGAAGAACTCGAAGCTGAGCGCCGGCGGCTTCTGGCCCTCAAGAGGCACGGGCAAACCGGAGAAGCGCGGCCTGGTCAACCAGCGCTCCAGCGTGGGTTTCGCCACACCCTCTCCGGGCGATCGGGGCAGAATTTGAGTCATTCGCTCTCCATGGGAGCGTTGCCGTTTGGACGCAAGTCGTCCAATGATCGTGCCGATCCGGCAACTATGCAGGGGTGGCCCGCGTTGCGCCTCGACGCATCCATGATAGACACTCAATGCAACGCGGCCACCCCCAAGGATTGGCCGCCCGGCTACATTCCGATCTGGTCCGCCACCGACCGCCTAGTATCGCCGACCGCTCACCGCGAGGATACTTCATGCGCGCAGCCCCTCCCCTTCGCCTGATGCCGGGCCGATGCCTGGTCGCGATCGGCCTCACGTC
>Ga0335083_10011037_pt1 | contig 10875 bp, 7 predicted proteins | sample Lox_Sample_42_FD_206716 | JGI IMG/M metagenome (GOLD analysis project Ga0335083, IMG submission 206716) | Soil microbial communities from Loxahatchee National Wildlife Refuge, Florida, United States - Lox_Sample_4.2 | ecosystem: Environmental > Terrestrial > Soil > Wetlands | place: USA: Florida... | reverse complement strand
CCGTTGATGCACCAGAAACAATTTTCACGACAGCGGTCTCCCGCTGCGAGGAGATCTGCATTGGAATTCTATGCGCGGTGCTGGTTCACGGCATATTGCTCCCGCGATCGGGCGCGCCAGTACTCCGAGCACGGCTGACGGCCTGGCTCAACAGCGTGGCCGCCTTCGCTGCGCAGACCTTACATGGCCGAGTTAAGGATGAAACCTTTGCACGGGAACGTCGACACATAGCGCTTGACGGTGCCGCGCTCGATGCGCTTTTTCATCCAACGCGGTACGAAGTCTCGAGCAAAGCCGCATTGCTGTGGCTACCAGTGCTGCGTGAAAACGCCCGCATTATCCCAGGATTGGTTAGCTTCATCACCGATCGTGCTGCGGCCTTGTGCAAGGAAGATTTGCAGGCTCACATTTCAGTCCAACCCCTATTGCATCGAGTTGCCCAATGGTTGAGTGACACGGCACCGTCAACTCAGTCCAAGTTCTCAGACTCAGTCATCGATGATCTGCTGATGCGCATTGGCGATTTGGGTAATTGTGCGAACACGAAGGGAAATTGGTCAGGTGTGTTACAGGAGGGCATAGCGACGCGCTTGCGAGAACTCGTCGAAAGGTGGACTCAATGCCTAGAGCTCTGCGCGCACATTTTGGCGACCGAACCTAATGAAATGCAGCCGCCGACAGAGCCCTTCCGTATAGCGGGCGATACTGATTTTTTTCTCGTGGCGATGTCGGGCGTTGCGATTTCGCTTACGATATTGATCGGCTGTGCCTTTTGGATCAGCACAGGTTGGGCAAGCGGGGCGGGCGTCCCGTTGATGGCGGCAATCACGGCATCGATCTTTGCGCAGCAAGACGATCCTGCGCCGTCGATTGCCAAGTTCTTTTGGGGTTATTTGCTCACGGTGCTGATCGCAGCTGTCCTGCTTTTCGGCGTGTTCCCAGCTATAGACGGTTTCCCGCTGCTATTGCTGGCGCTTGCTTTGGCCTACCTGCCTGCTGGTGCCTTTCAGGCGGTTCCCGCGTTTGCACCTGTGGCATTGGCAGTGGTCGTCAGCTTGGCGACCGCGATGGGCCTTGGCTCGAGTTATTCCGCTAACTTTGCAGTTTTTGCCAATAGCAGCTCCGCAGCGCTGATGGGTATCGCGTTTTCGGTTATCCTAAACCGCTTAGTGCGCTCAGTTAGTGTTGCTTGGCGCGTTAAACGGTTAGTTCAGGCCGACCGTGCCGATCTTTTGCGCCTCGCAGAAGGAGAGTCCGGAGAACTCCGCAGCCTTATGATAGCGATGTTCGACAGGTTTGAGGCGTTGGCTGCCAGGCTAGATTCGACCGACGCAACCTCCATGGGTTTAGTCGAACTTTCGGATCTTCGCGCGTCCTGGAACATCGTGCAGCTTCGAGAGGTTTTCGACACCCTTACACCTGACCTTCAACAAGCGGTTGCCGACGTCCTGAAGTCGCTTGCAGACGAGCTGCGTAGTCGCGGAGAGGCAAGTCATACACTTTCGCGTATCGACGCCGCTCTGAATGCATCCATGGCCCGAGAATGCCCCGCGGATCGCGTGGCCGCACTGTCCCTCGCTGGACTCCGCCTTGCTCGCTTCCCCAAAATGCCGCCGCCCTCTCCCAAAACACCGAACGACAGTTTGGGATGCGTCGCAGCGTGATTGCCGAGCTTGATATTCATGGCGTTCTGATTCCCGCCTTACTAGTATGGGGTGTGATCGCTGTGCCGATCGCGTTGCTGGTTGGGCGCGCTCTTAAGGGCGTCGGGTTCTATCGTTTCGTTTGGCACCCACCACTCGTCGACTTCTGTCTTTTCGTAATTGCGTTGGGCGGGGTAAGTGCTCTTTCGAAATGGATCGTGCCATGACGCCTAAGTTGCAGCGCTTCGGTCGGATTGCCGTCACTCTTGTACTTGTCTGCCTCGCGGGCATCGTCGGCTGGAACCTTTGGAACTATTACATGAACGAGCCATGGACCCGCGACGGACGTGTGCGCGCGGAAGTAATTGGTGTTGCGCCGGATGTTTCAGGTCTCGTCGCCGAAGTGCTGGTTCACGACAACCAGTCAGTGCGTCGTGGCGACATCCTGTTCCGTCTCGACCGCGCGCGATTTGTCTTGGCCCTTGCCCAGGCAAGGGCTGCTGTAGAAAGTCAAGCGGCAGCGGCGCGGCAAGCGCGGGCCGACGCCCAGCGTTACGCGCGACTTCCCGACTTCGCCATATCGCAACAGCGGCTGGAACAATCCGTCGCCCAAGCCGATGTTGCTGTCGCGGCCTTGCATCAGGCCGAAGTAGATCGTCAGCTCGCTGGGTTGAATCTCGAGCGCACCGAAATCCGAGCCTCCGCCGACGGAGTTATCACCAACCTGCATTTGGAGCCTGGCGACTATGTCGGTGCGGGCGTCCCCATTATGGCACTGGTAGACAGTGCGACGCTTCATATAGACGGCTACTTTGAGGAAACGAAACTCGAGCATATTCACCGTGGCGATCATGTGGAGATTCGCCTTATGGGCGACAGCCGCGTTGTGCATGGTCATGTCGAAAGCATCGAAGGAGCGATAGCGGACCGCGAGCGAACCGATGGCCTTCTCGCCAACGTCAATCCGACATTCGATTGGGTTCGCCTTGCCCAACGCATTCCGGTGCGCATTGCGATCGACGCGACACCTCCGGGCGTTCAGCTCATCCCGGGACGCACGGTCACAGTCGCCGTCTCGGCTCAAATGCCGTAGCCGAAGCCCTCGAGAAAGACGATCGATGTCCGTGTTTAAGAATTTTGGTGAATACAGCTTCTCATCGCCAAATAAATGCGAAATACGTTCTTCGATGTCATGTGCAGTTGCCTTGACGTCGTATTTCGACAACCGCCGCAGCTTCTCTGATTGGTCACACTCTTGGCGTCGGCAAAGCATTTCGAAGCTATGCAGATAGCTACCACGTTCTCACACGCAATCTTGTTGGTCTATGCCGCATTGTTTCCGGTAATTAATCCCATCGGCGGCGCGCCGGTATTCCTGAATTTCACCCGTTTCTGTGCGCCGGCTCAAAGATACGCCTTGGCACGAAAAGTAGCAGTAAGCAGCTTTCTGCTGTTGCTGGGATCGATGTTCATCGGCTCGCATGTGTTGAGCTTTTTTGGAATCAAGTTGCCGGTGGTGCAGATTGGCGGCGGAATTATCGTTATGGCGCTGGCTTGGAAGCTCCTAAACGCACCCACTGCTCCTCATTTTAGCGAAGCAGGCCCCACCCTTTCTCCGATTGTGCCAGAGGTTTTCTATCCGCTCACGCTACCCCTGACGGTCGATCCTGGCGCCCTTTCAGTTGCAGTCACCATCGGCAGTCATCACCCCGAGGCCGCAACCATCGAGCGTCTGCTGCTTCTCGCGAGTTCTGCGATAACCGGCCTGCTGGCGATTAGCCTCACAATTTATCTCTGCTATCGGTTTGCCGAAAACCTCGTGACGCTGCTGGGGCACGATGGAATGAGAGTCATCATACGACTTTCGTCATTCATACTGTTTTGCATTGGCATCCAGATACTTTGGACCGGATGGTACGAACTGGCGCACAGCTCTCTCTGACGGATTCTTGATTGCTCAGACGGTGATCCAATCGCGCGCACTACGCGAGAGGTCCGCCATGTTTCTCCGTAGTTGTTCGAGCGCAAATCCTAGCGCTAACAACTGTTCGACATAATTTATTGAAAGCGAGATCCGGTGGCCTTCATCGCGTCTCCGGACCATTGTAGGAGCGGATGTGTTCCGGAACGCCGTATTCTCCAATACATCGAAAACGTCAGGTCCTTTCAATATGCGATGATCAGCAAGAAGCAGCTCGAACTTGGTCCGCTATGGATATTTGGGCCGATTTAAACGAGAGCCTTCGGTGCTGTTAAGCCCATCGGACATTCAGGAATGCAGCACGGTATTGCAGCGATATTTGGCGTGAGAAAAGCGTGCAGCAAAGCGACGATCACGGTTGGGTAACTGAAAAGCTCGACAAATATCCCCTCAACCTGTGCCTCGGTAAGGGGTAGGTCGAGAGTTCAATTCTCTCCTCCGGCACCAGCACAAATCAACAAAAACGGCCAGAAGCGGAAGCTGGAATCTAAACTATCGCCGCCGGGCTTATGTTCTCCACGCGATGGTGCTGACCATGCGAGGGGGCATGAGGGCGCGGTTGCTGGCGTTTCGGATAGCGTTGGCCGCTATTCCCGAGGCCGCGTTTTTTCTATGTGCTGTTTGCGTATCGGAGCTGATCATTAATCGGGGGTAAACCTAGGACGTCGATTTTGGCGAGCGCGTTAGCGCCCGCTTCTGTTCCAGCCATTGCTGGAGAAGGAACTTGTGCACGGTCTTGATATGGTCGCCGCCAATACCTATGAGCACGGATGGCCATTTCAAAGGTCTGAAGAAGTCCACACATTCGGTTGCCAGCGCAATCATTGCCTAAAAAACGGTCAAGGCGAAAAAGAGCGTCGGCGCTCGTTTGGCGAGTTTTGTCCGAGTTGGCTCAGGCCGGCCCGTTTAGCCCACAATGCGTGTCACAATGAAAAGGCAGAGTGCCCCGGCAAACGTCGAGACGGTCGTGAGAAAACGCGGATGCGCGTGATGGCTCTCCGGCAACAGATCGCTCGCTCCGATGTACAGGAAGAAGCCGGAGAAGATGGCAAGGAATACCGCTACCACATTAGGCGGCATGGCGATCAGAAGACTTACCGATGCACCCAGGATTGGCGCTAGGGCGTCGATTGCCAACCAACGAAGCGCCGTTTTGCGCCCCGCCCCATTCTTCACCACGACATTGACGGTGTTAAGTCCATCCGAGAAATCGTGCACCAGGACGGCGGCAGCGACAACCCAGCCGACAGATTCGCCAGCTTGGAAGGCCACGCCAATTGCAAACCCGTCCATGAAGCTGTGCAGCGAAAGACTCGCTGCGCCTATCCAACCACGGCGTTCGTGGTGAGAGTGATGGTCGTGACTATGAAACGAAACAAGCCGGTCCAACAGAACGTAGAAGAAAAAGCCCAAGGCGACGATACCGACCACGTCGCGGGCATCGATGTGGCGCGCAGTTTCGATGGCTTCCGGAACAAGATCAAAGAATGCCACACCGATGACAGCACCGGCGCTGAACCCCAGCACAAGGTGCAGACGGTCGCGCATCGCGATGGCGAAAAGGCCGCCGCACATCGTGGCCGCGCAAGTCGCCAAAGCGATGGGCAATACGATGAAAGGCTGCATGTTCACTCCTTAGACTGCCGGAGAGCTGTCTTGGAACTTCAGCAGGCGGCCGGCATTGGCCATAACCGCAACGGTTCCTGCATTGTGCAAAATCGCCGCCATCAATGCGCCGCTGGGGCCCAATAGATTTGCAGCCGCCAGCACAACAATGAAGACCGTCCACCCCAAACCCAGGCCGACATTGACGAATATCGTGCCCCGACACCTGCGGCTTAGTCTGATACAAGTGCCGAGTCTGCGCAGGTCGTTGCCCATCAGGACCAGATCGGCCGATGCGAGCGCAACATCGGTGCCGTCAGCGCCCATGGCAATTCCGACTGCACCCGCCTTCAAAGCCAACGCATCGTTGATGCCGTCGCCCACCACCATCGGGCGATGCCCCCTATTTGTTTCCGCAAGAACGTAATCCATCTTTTCAGAGGGCAACGCCTCTGCGCGCACATTTTGAAGATTGATCTTTGCGGCGACGCGACGTGCCTCTTGAGCCCGGTCGCCTGTAATCATGATCTGCCGCTTGAGCCCAAGCTGATTCAGCTCGGCGACGGCGCTCTTGGCTTCCGGTCTGATCTCATCAGCAAGCAAAAGCCATCCGAGAAACTGCGGCCCTTTCGACAACCCGGCGATAGGACCGTCATGAGAGGGCACGGGCATCGCGGCAATATTGAGGCTGCGGAAAAGTTCGGCACGGCCAAGCGCAACTCGTTCGTTGCCCAGAAGCGCCGTCACACCGAGGCCACGTGTTTCGTGGATGTCGACGATCGGCAAGCGTTCGCTTTCCAGAACCTCTCCGCTCAAGGCGCGACTGACCGGGTGACTGCTTGCAGCACCAAGACTGCCCGCTAGCTTCATCAAGTCGGCCTTGCGCACGCCGGGCGACTGGACCACGCCGGCCACACGAAGGCGGCCCACGGTGAGCGTTCCGGTTTTGTCGAAGATCACCGAATCGACCGATGCAAGCTGTTCTAGAAAAGCAGATCCCTTGACCAGGATTCCGTGGCGTCCGGCAACGGCGATGGCGGCAATCGACGTGGCCGGCGCCGCCAGAACCAATGCGCAGGGACAAGACGCGACAAGGATCGCAAGCATCACCGTGGTGCTGCCGGTCAGAAACCACAAGGACGCCGCCAACAGCAGCACGAAAATCATATATTGCTCAGCGTAACGCTCGAGAAGCCGCGTGACCGCCGGCTTGGTGCGTTCCGCCTCTTGCATCAACGCAATGACCCGGCCGAGCGTCGTTTCTTCTCCGACACGCGCAATTCTCACGATAAGCAGGCCATCGAGATTGATGGACCCGCTGAACACATTTGAACCCGCCGCGACCTCCCGCGGAAGGGATTCGCCCGTGATCGACGCCATATCGACACTCGAAGTGCCTGTTTCGACCACACCATCTCCAGGAATGCGGTCGCCGGCGCGAATTTCGACACGATCTCCCGGTCGGAGCGCCTCGGCGGAAATTTCCTCCACCTCGCCGTCTTCGGCGCGAAGCCGCCTCGCATTTGTCTGGGTCAGCTTCGTAAGTGCGCCAATCGCCTCTTGCGACCCCAGAAGCGAGCGCTCCTCCAGGATGTGGCCGACCATCATGATGAGGGGCAGTAAAGTGGCCGTGATGAGATCGCCCGTTACCCAGGCCGCTATGAACGCCAATGCGATAAGCTGGTCGGTGATGCCGTGCAGATCCGGATATCGCAAGCTCCGCCATGCCGCCGTCAACGCGGGAACGCCCACCAGTACAGCGGCAATACCAGCAACGAGTTCAGCGACATCGCGTTGAGTTGGCTCGAGGTACCGCAATCCAACGGAGACAACGAGGCAACTGGCAGCAGCAAGCGACAGGACAAGGCGCCAAGCAAGCTTGCGCTTTTCTGCCGCGTTAAGGAGAACGAATTCATCAGGTAGCGGGGTGGCGATATTCATCGCACGGCTCCCGGCAGAAGGAGATGTGCGGCGCCCGACGAGTCCACCGCTTCCACGTGCCCGGCCTTCTTCAGCAGCGGACCGACGCGATCGTAATACAGTCGCGACATCTGCATTCCGCGCGACATTCCCTCCGTCTGCTGCGCCAGGGCGGCGATAGAAGCCGTCGCGACTTTCGCGTTCGAAATCCGCTCGCCCGCTGCTGCCGTCGCATCGGTGGCGATTCGGTCCTTCTCGCGATCGGTGTCTTGCATCATCGTTTCCACATAGGTGCGGGCCGTGGCGATGCGCGTCTGGGCGTTCTGCGAAACGATAAGGACATTGTCGAAGGCCGTCTTCGCAGCGGCAGGAATCGACGGAACCAGATCAACCCGGCTAACCGTGACGCCTAGGCTCGAACCCTGTTTCGCCAATTCTTGAAGCCGGCGATTGACGGCATTCAACAATGTAACGCGCAATTTATCGCGTCGCCTCACTTCGTTCGCACGAGACGCGATCTCAGGGCGTGCCACAAGAACCGAGTCAAGATCGCGCCCGGCGATGACGGAAATCGCGCTCGCAATAAAAAGCCGCTGAAGCGTCGGCGAGACATGCTGGGACGCCACCAAATAGGCGGCAGGATCGGTGATCTGATAGAAGAGCTGTGCCTGCAGGTACACCACTGCGGAGTCACCCGTCAGAAGAAATCCGCTGTTGAAGCGGGGATTATCGCTAAGCACGTATCCCTGTGCGGTGCTCTCTTCTTCCGCGGCATTGTCGCGGAAGCGCATGATGGGCAGCGGAATTTGCCGATCATGTGCGGGAAGGACGACCACGGTTTCGATCGGCTTCGGCCAAGCGATGAGCAATCCCGGCCCCTGAATGCGGGTCACTTGTCCAAAACGGACCACCACTGCCTGACTGTCGGGCGGTATCTGGTGAATGTTCGAGAAGAACCATCCGACGGCGATCACGCACGTGACGACAAACAGAAAACGAAACGCATAGACGACCGACTGTCCCAGCGGCCCAACCTCGCGGAGTTCGTCGACGACGTCACTCATCGCTTGCCCCCTTTCGGCGGGGACGACGCTGCGGCGGGCCCATCTACCAGCGCGCGGAACGGTGCCGCATCGGTGCGCAGAATAAGGCTGGTGTTGCTGCCAATCAGCGCATCCAGTGAATCGAGCGAGCGCAGCATGGTATAGAGTTGCGGATCGCTGGCGTATGCCTCTTTGTAGATCTTCGCCGCCGCAATGCGGGATTTCGCGTCAACATCCGCAGCGTCAGCCTTGGCCTGTGCAAGCTGTTCGCGGGAATCGCGGTCGGCGTCGGACTGGATTTTCGCGGCAGCACGGCGCCCTTCGGCGGATTGCTGGGCCGCCACGGTGTCACGCTCGGCCCTCATGCGCTCGATGGTCGCCTGCAGCGTCTCCGCGGGCAGCGTCAGCCTTTCGAGGCCCACCTGCCGCACACTGATGCCGTACACCTTCAGTGCCTGCTCGTTCATCCGGCTCTTGAGCGCGCTCTCAAAGCGATCGAGGCGGATACGGCCCGGCTGCGTGTTGACAAGATCGGATAGATCGAAACTGCTCGCAGTAATCTCAAGTGCCGAACCCATGAAACTGCGCAACTGCTCTGCCGCCATGGCGGGATCATTGCGTACCGCGCGCAGGAACTGGCGTACATGCTCGGGATCATCAGGCACCTGCCAGGCGATATAGGCTTGCACCAGAACACGAAGTCCGTCGCGCGTTCCCACGTCGTGCAGCCCACTCGACGTCGAGCGTAGGCGCAGGTCGACCCTGACGGTATTGTCGATCGGAGACGGCAGCTTCAGCGTGAGTCCCGGCGTTGTCAGAACGCGAACCGGATTTCCGAAGCGGGTGACGACGACGGCTTCGCCGGGACTGATTTGTACAAGACACGCCAAAACAGCCAGTATCACGACAATAATGGCCGCAATCATCATGCGGCGATTGCGCCGGAATGGTGTTTCGCTTTCACCATCATGGCCAGGGTGGGGGTGATCGTGATGGTGGTGATGATGAACCATATCGGGATTTCCGCTTTAGGGTTATTCTGGAAGGTCGGGGGTGGCAACAAACGGTCTAAGATCCAACGTCAGCGTGTTGTCGTGAGCGATCCGGTGATCGATGATTGTGAGCGACATCCCCGAAAGGTCTTTGTTCAAGTGCTCGAGACGCCGCTCGAAAAGGAATGCCGCACCGCCGTCGAGATGGGCTTCGTGATCGCCGGCGAAGAGAGTTAAGGCTGTCTGCGCCTCCCCCACACGCTCGGCAGCGGCGGCGTTGACATCATCCTGGGTTCGAGCCGCTTCTTGCTGCGCGTCACTAATTTGGTTGATAGCGCTGGCCTGGGCGGTAGCAATGGCGGCCTGCGAACGAATGGCCGCGGCCTCGACGCCTTGATAGGATGCTGCTGCCGCTGCCGGTGGATGGATTGCCTCTACCACGACGGCCATTATTTCTATGCCTGTATCGAGCGAAGCCAGTCTTGCCCGAAGTTCTCTTTCGAACCCGCGTACGAAGGCCTCGCGATTTTGCCCCAGAACATCGGCGATAGTGTACCGCGCGAAATACCGCGCCAGCATCCGGCCGGAAGTCGCGCGAATGATGCTGTCAGGCGAGGCGACATTGTAGACAACATCACGTGCATCCCGATCCGAAAGCCCGATGCGATAGATGATGCGCAGATCGATGTCGGCAACTTCGAAACTTTGCTTGCCGTTCGTGACACTGGCGACGAGATAACTGGCTTCCGAAGGATGATCCGCGGTCCATAGCCGGTCGGCGCTCGGCGGAGGAATACCTTCAACCGTGGACTTTTCCATTGGCTTCGGAGCGGCCTCGACGATGGCATCGCCTTCCGCGGAAAACACGATGGGGATCTCGTGAACCATGCCGTATTCGACGGGCCGCAATACACCAAACGGCCATGGCAGATGGACATGAAGCCCGGACGTGAAGACCGCACGCGGCCGTCCAAATGCTTCGTAGACCGCACGCTCGTTGATGCCCAGGGCGGTCACACCCGTCAGCAGCCAGCAAAACACCGCCGTCGCTACCAGAAGCGGAAGCATCGCGCGCTGGATAAAAGCCAAAGCCCAACTGCGCGTCAGATCGATTCCGAAACGTTCATGGATAGCGTGGTTCAGCGCGTCTAAATCGGGCAGGCGAAGGCGTATCAAGCGGGCAAAGACGCTGTCTGCATGACTTTGACGTGTTTTAATGGGCGAAAGCGGGATAAAAATATACGCAGCACTGCGCAGTATAAACTCCACAGCTACAACCGCGATGGTGATATCGGCCAGATGTCCGGCCCAGATCCATTCGGAAATGCCGAGCCAGCGAAGGGCAGACGACAGCCCCAGCAGAATCAGAACCAGGACAGGAACGCGCAGCAGAAATTGTAGCGATGGCGCTTCCGGCAATTGGGCCGCGGACAATTGCGCGAAATGCCGTTCGTAAACCAAAATGGGAAACGCGGCGAGGAACATGGCGGCCGTAGACCATTGGTCAAAAGCAGCCGGTGGCTTTCCGCCTACGATTGGCCACGCCAGAGTGAGTGCGAACAGCGCCAGCACGCTCGGCCAAAGGGCGGCGAATATCGCATACCAGTCGCCCCGCCAATCGATATTCATGATTTCCGGCCAGATCCTGTCATAGGCCGAACGCAATTTTTCGAAGACGACTGGCAATGGCT
>Ga0335083_10011033_pt1 | contig 10877 bp, 10 predicted proteins | sample Lox_Sample_42_FD_206716 | JGI IMG/M metagenome (GOLD analysis project Ga0335083, IMG submission 206716) | Soil microbial communities from Loxahatchee National Wildlife Refuge, Florida, United States - Lox_Sample_4.2 | ecosystem: Environmental > Terrestrial > Soil > Wetlands | place: USA... | reverse complement strand
GGTCCTGGGCGCACTCGACAACGGCTATTCCGGGTGAGGTCAGATTGTATAACTGGCTTCGATTCGGGACGTGCCGGCTGACCGCGCACACTTCTCTCGAGGGGAAGATCCTTAAGCTCGAAATGGAAGGAACGGGCCAAGGCTGCGACGTGTACGTCCAAAAACTTGGAGGCGGTTAGGCTGCGCCCACTGGAGCGCGCCTTCGATGCGGGGCACGCACCGGGCTCGGAACGCTTCAAGCCATCGGCGATTGGCTCGTGCGCACTTTCGCCCGACTTGCTCTCGGGTAGCGGCCGCGCAATGCCAGCTCGCGCAGCTGGTCGACGCGTCGCCGGTGCGTGAAATTGTCGAGAACGCGCGTTCTCGCGTTCACGCCCATGCGTTGCGCCTCTGCCTCGCTCGTCAACAATCGCGCCAGGCCCCGGGTGATCGCGTCGAGCTGCTCGCCGTCGACGCGCACACCGGTGACGCCGTCGACGACCGCCGAGGCGGTGCCCCCCGCTGTGCCAGCCAAGGCGGGCTTCCCAGCAGCGGCAGCCTCGAGGAAGACCAGGCCGAAACCCTCGGTATCGCCGGCGATGTCACGGTTGGGCATGGCGAACAAATTGCAAGCGGCGTACCAGCGGGGCAGATCGTCGTAGCTCACATGCCCCAGCAAATGCACGCGATTTTCCACGCCAAGCTCCGCGGCCAGCCGCTGCAAGTACTCCCTATCGTCGCCGATGCCGATCACGGCGTAGTGTGCATCGATACCCTGCTCGCCCAACGACGGCAAAGCACGGATCACGCTGTCGAAGCCTTTGCGGCGCTGCAGGCGCCCGACCGAGAGGATCAGTCGCTGTCCTGGCACAAGGCCGAGCCCCGCGCGCAGGACCTCGCCGGAGATCCCGGGCCGGAAGCGCTCCTCGTCGACCGTCGGATAAACCACCGCGATCCGTCCGGGGTCGACGCGGAGCAAGCCCGCCAGCGTCTCGCTCGTAAAATCGCTGTTGGCGAGCACGGCGTCCGCGCGCCTGAAGACGAAGCACATCAGCGCGAACTTTGTGCCTCGTCCCCAATTCGTGAGTTCTTCGCCGTGCGCGTAGATCAGCACCGGGCGCCCGAGCAACCCGGCGACCGCCCATGCCACGAGACCCTCAGGCAGTACCCTGCCTGCAAAGATAGCCACGAAACGGCGAGTCGATGCCAGCGTCACCGCTTTCACGAAAAGCTTTACGTACATGAGCAGCGATTCGGGCTTCAGCCACGGCACTCGCTTCAAAACGAGGCGATGAATTGAGTTCGGATGCGTGCGATCGAAGCTGGACGCGCCCGCCACGTCAGCGGTAATGACGTGAATCTCCTTTCCGCCCAGCCTCCGGAAGTCGTCGTCGAAGGACACCGCGGTCCCGCCCTTGGTGGGCAGGAAGAGCTCGGTGAGCACCAGGAACGGGGTCGTCGCGGGATCGCTCATTGACCCCAATCAGGGATTGGCAAGCGAACCGGGTCGCGACGTGTCACTCGATCGAGCCGCCTGCAAACCTGAGTGACTAAGGTTTGCGCTGCGGAGCATATACGGTAATCCCCGGCGTAAGGCGATCAGGAAAGCCGAGCGCTTCCGATATAACGGAGGCAAATCGCGCCTTTTGTGCATACCCAAGCTCTTCATTCCGAAGTGTCCAAAAGAATCTGTCGAGCCCCCTTCTCATAGCCGCATTTTTCGGCGCTAAGTAACTGCCGGAGTATACGTTCGAGACGACGATCCACTCGGGATTGCGCGCAGCGAGCGCCTCGGGCGACAGGTATTCTTCGGTGAGCTCAACATCGCTGGAGGGTGAAGGGAATTGATTCAGCGTGACCGTCTTCCACTGGCGATTCAAGCGAGGCAGTTGCGACCTGAGTCCATAAAGCTCGACCTTTGCGCCTGCGGCAACGTTCCGATTGAGCCACTCTTCGGCTTGATATCTGGGATCGCCAACCAGCGCCAGATCCATCGCGATCCCATTTCCCGATATGGCGACGATGGCACCAATTGCGAGCAGCTTTGAGACGAGCACTCTCGAAGCGCTCAATCGAGCGAGAAATACTCCCCCCGGGATCGCAAGTATCGAACCCAGCGGCATGTACGGCCGCTCGATCGGTACACCGGCCGGCAAGACCTGGCAAACCGTGAAGACGTAGTAGCCGAGCGCAGGCCAAAGGAGAACGGCGGCGATCGTTTTCTCTCGCAGAACAACATATATCAGACCCAGAATCGCAGCGGCGAACCCAACCCAGCCCAAAACGAATGTCATGCACTGGCCCATGTCTCGCCATCGCTGCCCCGAGACGAAGTCGAGTCGCCCGAAACTCGTCGTAATGCCAGCGTCGGGAACGTATCCTCCGGCGAGCCTGACGTGATTGATGAAGCCGCTGAAGTTCCACCACCAGTTCTCAGCGATCATGAAGGAGCAGACGAATACAAGCGCCGCGATTACATGGCGCCTGTCGACAACGGATCGAAGCAGAGCGACAGGTGTAGCAGCGCCATATGAACGACGCGCGAGCACCGCAACCAACGGGAACGGCAGCAGCACGAACAGACCGTACGCATAATCCTTCGTGGCAGTAGCGATGGCCGCTAAAATGGCGAGCCAGACATAGAAACGGAGCTCGAGCGTTTGAAGTGCTCGCACGTAACAATACAACGCAGCCGAGAGCCAGAATAGCATCGGTACATCGAGAGTCTCGACGTGAACGTAGTACACGATGGCCGGCGAAAAGCCGATGATGCACGCGGCGAAAAGCCCTGCTCTGGTCGAGTGCAGCGTCCGGCCGATTTGATAGGCCCAGTATGCGGTGCCCACAGCCATCACGGCCGAGGTAAGCCTCGTGATGATGGCCAAATGCATGAATATGGTATCGAAGTTCTGTAAACCGTACGGGTAACCGCCCTCCATCCGCAATCCGGACAAATTGCCGAGTATCCATTGTGCTGCCATGTACGGTGCGAGCAGCAGGAGAAGCACGTAGTAGTGAAAATTCGGATATGGCGTGTGCCATCCGGTATTCCACCCGTCCAGGAAGATCCTTTTCGCCGCGATCAAAGGGATCAGCGGATTGGAATCGTATCCCCAAACAATGTCCCGATTCGGGAGGCCATAGTTGATCTCGATGACGTAAACGACTAGCAGTGCTAACAGGAGCACTCCGAGTGCCAGGCGATCAAGGGAAGCGTGTATGGGAACGGTGTCAAGACGTGACGAGGCTGTCCGGCCCCACTGCCAAACCAGCGTATCGAAGGACTTGTGCGGCTTGGTCAGGATGGCATTTCCGAGGGTTCAATCGCAATGCCAGTCGTCGTGACCGCAGCGCCATCGCTGGTCGTCGCTTCGATCGTATACCTGGGTCGTCGCCGGGCCTCGTCCAGCGCCCTCCACAGATATTCACCCAGGATTCCCAGCATCAGCATCTGCAAGCCGCCGATAATCATGACCGCGACCATCAAGGACGACCATCCCTCTGCGGGGTGTCCGGAGACTGCGTTATAAATGATGAACGCGGCATAGCCGAAGCCCGCGAACGCCGTAAGCATGCCGAGCCACGACATGATGCGCACAGGCAAGAAACTGAAGGCTGCGATTGAATCGATGGCCAGCTTGACCTTCTTCGCCACGGTCCACCCGGAGTTACCGTGAAGCCTAGCCTCCTTCGTGTAGCCTATCGTCTCTTGACGAAAGCCCATCCAGGCAATCAGTGCGAACAAGCTCACATTGCGTTCCCCGAACCTGAGAAACGCATCGATCACTCGGCGATCCATCAGACAGAAGTCGGCACCCGTCTCGGCGATCTCGCTGATTCCGACGACGTTGCGCATGATCGCGTAATAAATCCTGGCAAGTCCGACGGTCGCGAGCTTCTCACCTTCACGCTTCTCACGAGCCGCCCAAATTACCTGCGCGCCCTGATTCCAGTGTCCCACCAGCGTGGGAATGACCTCCGGTGGATCTTGAAGATCCGCCGCGATGATGACGGCAGCCCCTCCGGCGGCGAGCGAAAGTGCGCAGCTCAGCGCCGCGTGAGAACCAAAGTTACGGGAGAACCGTACGCCGCGCACTCGCCTGTCGTTGGCACTGATGGTCGACAAGACACCGAATGTTGCGTCTCGTGAATGATCGTCGATAACGATCCACTCCCACTCGACGTCCAGCGGGTCTAACGCGCAGCAAAGCCGCCGGTACAATATCGGGAGATTCTGTTCTTCGTTGTAGGCGGGCGTTACGACCGAAAGCGATTTTCGGTTTGGGGACTGGGGCAAACCGACGCCGCGCTCTGAGGTCATTCTGACGCAACCGCCTCGACAAGAGCCTCGACAACGCGCCGCTGGTCATCTTCGGTCAACTGAGGATATAGCGGCAGCAGGATGCAATGGTCCTGCGCGTGTTCGGACAGAGAGAGGGGATGAAGGGAGCGGAAGTCCTTGTACGCTGGCTCCCGATGCGCGCACATGATCCCTCGCCGCGTCGCTATACCCAGGTCCAGCATTGTCTGCATGACAGAGTGCTGGTCGGATCCTTCCGGCAGTTCGACACAGAAACTCTGCCAATTGCTGCGAGCCCACGACGGCTCCTGCGGCAAGCGTATTCCCGGGACGTCAGCAAAAAGGTCCCGATAGCGCTGCGCAGCGAGGCGCCTCAGTTGCACACCATCGGGCAGGCGCTTCAACTGCTCGCGCCCGATTGCAGCTTGGATATCGGTCATCCGATAATTGTAGCCGAGCACCGGATACGATTCGAAGGACACCTGCTTCGCGTCGTGCCGCACGGTGTCGGGGATGCTCATCCCGTGGTGACGCCAGAGACGGAAGTTGGCGTCCCACTCTGCGTTGGCGGTCGTGATCATGCCCCCGTCGCCGGTGCTGACGACTTTGCGAGGATGGAAAGAGAAACACGCGATGTCCCCGTGCGGCTTGCCGATGTTTTGCCATTGTTCGTCCCAGAGGATCTCGCTTCCGAGCGCGCAGGCAGCATCCTCGATCACGGGGAGCCCATGCCGACGGCCGATATCTGTCATGGCTTGCAGGTCGCAAGGCATGCCCATCTGATGGACGCAGAGAATGGCGCGGGTACGGCCGGTCAGAGCCGCTTCGATCCGTTCCGGATCGAGGTTGAATGTTTTCGGCTCGATGTCGACGAACACCGGCGTCGCACCGCAATACCGAACCGAATTGGCCGTCGCAATGTATGAGTGGCTCGCTGTGATCACCTCGGTGCCCGGCCCCACGCCGACCGCCTGGAGTGCCAGGTGTAAGGCGGTCGTGCAGCTGGATACCGCGCAAGCGTAGGTCGAGCCGACAAGCGCCGCGAACTCTCGCTCGAACGCCGCCACCTCCGGCCCCTGCGTTATCCAACCGCTGAGAATAACGCGGCGCGCTGCATCCGCTTCCCGCTCGTCCATGACCGGCTTGACGATGGGGATCATGACGCCGGCACCACGCGATTGGCCTGCCACCAGGCGACCAGTCGGTGCAGACCTTCTTCCAGGCCGACCCGTGCCTGAAAACCCAGCAGCCGCTCGGCCTTGCTGATGTCGGCAAGACGCCGTGAAACTGGATTCACCTTGCGCTCCGGTCCGTATTCGGGTCGAAGCTCGCAGCCCATGACTTTCAAAAGCGAGGCTGCCAGTTCCTCGAGACTCGTTTCAGTGCCGCTCGCAATGTTGAACACTTCGTCGCTCACGTTTGACGCCAGGGCCAGAATGTTGGAACGGGCTACGTCTTCGATGAATACAAAATCCATGGTCTGCTTCCCGTCGCCAAGAATGAGCGGCGGCGCTCCGGCAGCGATCCGTTCCATCCAGCGAACCAAAACCTCCGTGTATTTGCCGTGCATATCCATGCGCGGACCGTAGACGTTGAAGTAGCGCAGCGCCACATACGGCAGCCCGTACATGTCGTTGAACGAACGAAGCAGGCCCTCGAGCAGGACCTTGGTGGCGCCATACCAGGTGCGATTGTTATAGGGGTGATGACCTTCGGCAGTTGGAAATTCATCCGCTTGGCCGTAGACAGACGCCGACGACGCGGCGATCACTTTCTTGACACCTGCCGCATGGGCGGCTTCCAGCACGTTGAAGCTGCCGTCGCACATGACTTCGAGAGCCGCTCGCGGTTCGGCCGCGCAAGCGGTGATGCGTAGCGTCGCCATGTGGATCACCGCGTCGATACCTTCTACGGTCTTGCGAAGGATATCAGTGTCGCGGATGTCGCCGCGCACCAACGTCACCCGGGGATCCCTGAGCGACCGCTCGACGTTGGCCAACGTCCCGCGGGTCAGATTATCGAGTATGACGATGCGGGCCGGCGAATAATCGCGCAGCAAAAGATCGACGGTGGTCGAGCCGACCAGACCGCACCCCCCCGTGATCAGAATGCTGGACCCGTGGATTTCCATTGCTATGGGATCTGTCGCGCAGGATTGCCGACGACCTTCGCATCCGAGGGCACGTTGCGGATCACATTGGAGCCGAGGCCTACCAAGGCGCGTAAGCCCACTTCCGAATGGTCGATCACGCACGACCCGCTGCCGATATAGCAATTGGCCCTGACGCGGACATGACCGGCAATGGTCACATTGGCACCTATCAAGGCCCAGTCTTCCACGAGCACATGGTGATGCACCACCGTATTGGGGAGAATGCACACATGGTTCCCAATCCTGGCACTACCGCTTATCACGACACCGGCCATGATCAGCACATTGCGTCCGATCACCGCTCGCGGCGAAGTCCGTGCGGTTGGATGTATCACCGTTGCAAAGCGCTCGTCGGGAATCCCCAGGCCTGCAATGATCTCGCTGCGCTCGCGGTAGGATCCGGGAGCGCCGGGGACGGCGAGTACTTGTGCGTCCGCGAAGCGGGCAAACGCCTCGCGGCCAAATACTTGGAGACCCCACTCGCTCGGGCCCTGCTTTTCGGGCGTGTCGTCGACGAAGCCGACGAGCCGAAACTGGTTTCCCAGGGCGTCGACAGCCTCTATAGCGTTGCCGTTGTATGGAAAAATCAGTAAGGGCTGCAATGCTCGAGCGCTCAAGAGTTCTTTTCCGCGGTAACGGTCTCCGGCCCCAAGCTCTCGGCAGTCGCGCATACCGCGTCGACGACTCGCTGAGTCTGTGACGCGGTCAACTCGGGAAACATGGGGAGCGACAGGACCTCGTCGGCCGCCTGCTCCGAGCAGGCAAAGTCTCCCAAGCGATAGCCGAGATCGGCGAAGGCTGGCAATGTATGAACGGGATGCGGGTAGTGGATACCAGTTTGAACGCCTTGCCGGCTCAGATCGTCCTGGAAGCGTTGCCGATTCTTCACCCTGATAGCATAGACATGGTAGACATGTCGAGCGTATGACATCGCCTCGGGCGTTGGCATTCCGCTCCCGGCGAACAGCTTGTCGTATCGTTCTGCAATCGCCCGCCGTGCTTCGGTCCAGGCCTCGAGATAGCGCAGCTTGACGCGCAACACTGCGCCCTGCAACGCCTCGAGTCGGTAGTTGTAGCCTTTGAGCACGTGGTGGTATTTCTTTTCGGCTCCCCAGTCACGGAGCATGCGGATAGTTCGAGCATGCTCCGCGTTGTTGGTCACAACCATCCCGCCCTCTCCATACGCGCCGAGATTTTTGCCGGGATAGAAACTGAAGCACCCCGCATCGCTCAAGCCTCCTACGCGACGGCCGTTGTATTCGGCACCGTGGGCTTGGCAAGCATCCTCAATGACTACGAGCTCGTGCTTCCTCGCGACGGCCAGAATGGGGTCCATGTCGGCCGGCTGACCGTACAGGTGCACTGGCACAATCGCCTTGGTCCGTGCAGTAATCGCGTTTTCGACCGCGGCCGGGTTCATGTTGAACGAACGTGGATCCACGTCCACGAGTATCGGCCGAGCGCCGGTGTAGCAAATTGCCGAGACTGTCGCGACAAATGTGAACGGGACCGTGATCACCTCGTCGCCTGGACCGATCCCCGCTGCGAGCATAGACAGATGCAAAGCGCTGGTGCCCGAATTCACGCCAACCGCATATCTCGCTTGGCAATAGGCCGCGAACTCCTCTTCGAATGCTGCGACCTCGCTGCCCAGAATGAACTGGCCGCTTTCGAGTACGCTTTCGACCGCGGCGTCGACTTCACTTTTTATGCTCGCATACTGAGCCTTGAGATCGACGAGCGGGATCATGCAACTTTCCTTTGCTGTGGCAGATAAACGGCCTCGCCACGGCCTCGCATCGAGCTGGTAGCCGCCTCGATGAGCTCCACGACGCGTAATCCAAATTGTCCATCGGTGATCGGCTTCGCGCCGCTCTCGATGCATTTGACGAAATGCTCACCTTCCACCCGCAGCGCTTCCGTTGTATCGAGCTTGGGCGCCCACATGTCGCCGGCGCGATAGCCGACGCGAAGCTGATAGATGCGCTGCGGGTCGTCGGTAAAGCTCACGCCGGAGTCATAAACCTTGACCTTCTCCGAAACCTCCATATCGTCGTAAACGATCATCTTCTTGCTCCCGCCCAGCAATATTTGCCGTACCTTGACTGGAGCGAGCCAGTTGACATTGGCATGGGCGATGATCCCCGAGTCGTAAAACAATGTGATGTACGCGAGGTTCTCCGGCGTACCGGCGAAATGAGTCATGCCGCTCGCCGATACCGCACTGGGATGCTCGCCCAGGAGAAAATCGAGGATCGAGAAATCATGCACCGCGAGGTCCGAGATCACGCTCACGTCGCGCTGAAACAGTCCGAGGTTCACCCGAATCGCGTCGTAGTAGTACACCTTGCCAAGGTCGCCACTGCTGACGACTTCCTGCATTTTGCGCACCGCACCGGTGTACACGAAAGTGTGGTCGACCAGAAGCGTAAGCTTCCGCTTTTCAGCCTCGTCTATCAGCTTGCGCGCCTGCAACGAGGTTTCGGTCAACGGTTTTTCCACCCAGACATGTTTGCCGGCCTTGAGTGCGGCCATGGCCAGCTCGAAGTGAGAGCTCACCGGGGTCGCGATGATAACCGCGTCGATCTTCGGATCCTTGACCAGATCGACAAAGTTGGTTGTCGTGTTGACCGCAGGGTAACGCCGCTTGGCGAGCTCGAGCTTCAGGCCATCGAGATCGGCGACCGTGTGCACGGTTGCTTCCGGAAGCTCCGCAAAATTCCGAACGAGGTTCGGTCCCCAGTATCCATAGCCGATGATTCCTACCCTGATCACGTTGCGCTCTTCTCGAAGGAAACGATCAGGATGCCTCCCAGAATCACCGCGAGGCCGACCACCTTGCGAATCGACAATGGTTCCTGAAAGAGAAGCACTGCGCCTGCGGTCACCAATGTGAACGTCAGGCTGACGAGCACCGGATATGCAACGCTCAGCGGCTCAGACGCGACGACGCGCAACCATATGAGGCTGGCAACAAAGTAGAGAACAAAACCGGCGAGGAACAGCGGCTGAGTCAGCAACCTGAGAAACGCGGTGACGACGGCGAAGATGGATTGTGGAGCGAACCCTCCGCCGGAATCGATCCCGCCGCGCATCATGAGGTTCGCCGCCATCGTCAAGCACGCAGTAAGCAGGACGAGTATCACCCCAGCGATTGACATTTATCGGCTCTCCAGGTGCCGCCGCGCATCACCGATCACTCGAGCCGGGACGCCGGCGACCACGGCATAGTCTGGCACATTCCTCGTGACGACCGCGCCGGCGCCGACGAGCGCGCCCTCTCCGATCGTCACCCCGGCCATGATCGTTACATTCGACCCGATCGAGGCCCGGGCCTTGACAAGCGTTGGTTCAACTTTCCAGTCACGTTCACTCTGCAAGCTGCCATTTTGATTTGTTGCCCGCGGGTATCGGTCATTGGTGAACATGACCCCGTGTCCAATGAACACCTCCTCCTCGATCGTCACTCCTTCGCAGATGAAAGTGTGCGAAGAAATCTTGCAGCGGGCTCCGACCGTTGCATTCTTCTGTACTTCTACGAACGCGCCGATCTTGGTGCCGTTGCCGAGAGTGCACCCATACAAGTTTACCAACTCCGGATGAAAAATCTTAACCTGATTCCCCATTCGGACGTCGTCAGCGATAGGCACGTTCAATTCCTTTCGGCGGAGACTTATGGCGCCCGAGCAAACGCAAAAACAAACCACGCCGCGGGCTCGATCGCCTGCGGGCAACCAGCGCGATGGCTGAAGCGCGTGCAGTTTACCGTACCCACGTTACCTCGTGTACTTCGAGACGATGTCTGAGGGCTTCAAATTGTGCAGGACGGACGGAATCCTTTGATTGCAAACTGGAACGGCGGGATGAGCTGCGGGGCCGAACGAGAAATTACTCAAGTCTTGAGGCTATCCTTGATCTCGAGTGGCGTCATCGTGACCCCGTTGAGTTCCGTCATGAAGAAATCGAAGTAGCGCCGGCACTTGTTCAGGAACCGGTCGAGGTCCGATTGACTTCGTACGTAGGGCGTTCCGCCCGGCATCACTGAAGGAGAGTGGAAGCTGAACACGAACACGCGCACCCCGTCGCGCAGCAGAGTGTGCGTCAGCCGCCTCATTTCCGGCTCGCTGTAGTCCTCTGGAGACAACCGGACGCGCTCCATCGCCCTGAGCCGAGCGAATACGCCGGCGGCTCCGATGCGTCGCATGAAGGGGCTGGTCGCCACTCTGTAAAACGGCGTGTTTCCGGCGCGCAGCCAACCCACGTAGCCACCGGTGCCGGGGAGACCGAGCAGCTTGCGCTGTCGGCCGAACCAGTACGGATGGCTGGTATAACCCGAATAGTCGGGACCGCCGTCGGCGGAGAAGTCGATCGGTACTGCAGGGCTGATGTCCACCTCGTAGCCGAGTTCCTCCAGGATTGCGCCCGTGTTGACCCCGAAACCATAGC
>Ga0335083_10011030_pt1 | contig 10878 bp, 8 predicted proteins | sample Lox_Sample_42_FD_206716 | JGI IMG/M metagenome (GOLD analysis project Ga0335083, IMG submission 206716) | Soil microbial communities from Loxahatchee National Wildlife Refuge, Florida, United States - Lox_Sample_4.2 | ecosystem: Environmental > Terrestrial > Soil > Wetlands | place: USA: Florida... | reverse complement strand
CGGTGTCCGTCTCGACATCGGTGTCCGTCTCGACATCGGTGTCCGTCTGCGCATCGGTTGCGGTCGTCGCGGATGGCTTCGCAGCCGCGAACTCGCGGGTCGGCTCGCCGTACGCGTACGTGTCCTCGTCCTCGCCGGCACCGCCGTCGTCGGCGCTCGCGCCGTCGGCGCGCGCATCGTCGCCTGGCGCGTCCTCGTCCTCGTCCTCGTTCGCGGAGCCAGCACCGGCTGCGCCGACCGCACTGGCGGCCGTGGTCTTGGCCGTCACTGCCTGCTCGGCGTCGCGTCCGGGCTCGTCGCCGCCGGCTGGCTCGTCGTCATCGAGCCAGGAGTAGCGGGTGGGCCAGTCGTCGTCCGCGTCCTTCGCGCTCGAGTCGCCCGTGCTTGAGCCGCCTGTAGTCGAGACGCCGGCGCTTGAGACGTCTGCGCCTGAGCCGTCCGTGGTCGAGGCACTGATGCTTGAGGCGGCCGCAGTCGAGTCCGCGGTGCTCTTCGCGGCGGTGGCAGGCGAGGCTTTCGCGTCGTCGTCGGCCGCCTTGGGCGTGTCGGTGGGCGGGCGGTCGTTGCCGGACGGGCGGTCGCCGCCGCGCCCATCCGCGGCCTGCCCGCCGGGGCGCTTGCCGCCGAGAGCGGGCTCGGCGCGGGTCGCGTCCAGAGTTGGTTCGGCGCGGGTCTTGCCGGGCGTGGGCTCTGCACGGGTGGCACCGAGGGCGGGCTGGGCTCGAGTCGGTGCATCGCCTGCCCTGCTGGGGGTCTTGCCGGAGGCGGTACGACTGTCGGCGGCGTCCCGGTTGGACCAGGACCAGCCACCACCCGACGAGCCCGATCCCGATCCCGCCCTAGCGGAACCGGAAGAACCTGCGCCGGCCGGCGGCTCGGCAGAGCGGTCCCGATCGAACCAGCTTGGCGGGGCCGTACCCGCGCCAGAACGGGAACCAGCGCCGGAACTCGCGCCAGCAGCGGGATTCGATCCCGCACCAGGGCTCGGCGCGTGCCACCCCTGGGCTTGACGAGCGTGGCTGGTGGAGTCCGCTTCTGGCATGTTCCAGGCGCCGCGGCCACTCGATGACGACGACCCTCCCGCCGGACCTGAACCGGACGACGCGGACGACGCGGACGCGCCCGCCGCTGCGGGCCGACGAGTGTCCTGCGCAGCGGGCGGCCATGCCGGGCGGTTGTCCCGGTCGGCGGCCGGCCAGGCCGGCTGCGCCGACGGGGCCGGCTGGCGTGACCACGGCTCCTGCGACGGCTTGGTTTCCCACGGAGGAGCCGGGTCGGACGAGCGTCCGCCTGGCGTGCCCGCCTGTGCGGTAGGCACCGGCACCTGCTCAGGGGATTGAGCGGCAGGCCGTGCCTCACGCACGCTCTGCCGCGCCTGCTCCTGGCCGTCGCCGCCCCTAGCGCCGACGACGGGCGGGCCAGGCAGAACGGGGCTGGCGCCCGCGTTAGCGGGCACAAGCCCCCGTTCCTCCCCGAAAAGCTCCTCGCGCTTAAGCACGACCCCGATCGCGAGTGCGACAAGCGCCACGGCACTCACCACAATCGCGACGTAGACCAGCAGCAGCTTGCTGGTGGCGATGCCACCAATAAGCACCCCGATAGCAACCGCGACCAGTGCGGCGCTGAACCGGATCACCTGTTGTTGTCTCCTCGTGTCCGGACGCGCCGGGGTAACTGCCTATCTAGCGCGGTTAGCGGCCGTCCGGGCGGAAGCCGCCCGCGTGCTCGGGAACCGCATACTGAGCCGTTGTCGGCGCGGAGCCCGACACTCCGGTGCGCAGCGCGGGCTGGCCAAGGCCGGCCGGAAGCTGCGGCGGGGTGGGCGTCGCGGCAGGCGGCATGGCCGGGAACGTGCCACTGTCGGTGACACCGGCCTCGAGGTCGCGGAGCTGACCCTCAAGGTACGCCTTGAGCCTGCTGCGGTACTCACGCTCGAAGGCACGCAGGTCGTCCACCCGGCGCTCAAGCTCCTCGCGCTGGGTCACCAGCGAGCCCATCGCCTGACGGTGCCGCTCCTGGGCGTCCCGCTCCAGCGATTCGGCGCGGGCCCTGGCGTCGCCAGTGATCTGCTCTGCCTGGCGGCGAGCCTTGGTGAGCACCTCGTCGGCCTCGCGGCGCGCCCTGCCGAGGGTCTCGTCCGCCTCGCGGCGAGCGTCGGCAATGGCCTGGTCGGCCGTCTGCTGCGCCAGTGAGAGCACGCGGGCGGCCGTGTCCATGTTGTTGTCCTCGGCCGGGTGGTACCCCCGGTCCATCATCATGGGCTCGGGCCGACGCGTCTCCATCGGCGGCTCGGACATCATCATGTCCGGCTTCGGGTCGGACAGCGGAGAGCTCAGCGCCATGGCTGGCTTCCCTCCGCCGCGCAGGACCTCGGCCAGCTTCGCCCGGAGCTCTTCGTTCTCCTGGATCAACCGGTCAAGCTCAGCCTCGACCTCGTCGAGGAAGGCGTCAACCTCTTCCTCGTCGTATCCAGGCCGGAGCCTGGTCGTACTGAACTGCTTGTTCCGCACATCCGCGGGCGTCAGCGGCATCTTGTCTCCTCGGCGCGCTTGGTTGTGTTCCTTAGCACCGTGTTCCTGAAGCACCGTGTTCCTCAGCACCGTACCTGCACAGCACGGTACAGGGTTCAAAGTCGCGGCACAGCCACCTGCAGCAAAATCAGTACCACGATGAACAGGACCATGAAGCTTAGGTCCAGGGATACTGTACCTAGCCGGAGGGGCGGGATGTAGCGACGCAGGAATTTCAGCGGTGGATCGGTAAGTGTGAAAATCCCCTCAGCCACCAGTTTCACGAAACGCGGCGGGTACCACGGGCGCACGAACATGTTGATCCAGCCAAGGATCATGCATCCGATCAGCACCACGAGGTACAGCGTCAGCAGGTAGGTAAGGACGACCTTCAGGATCTCCATCACATCACCCGTTATCGGGCACGCATGTACCCGCCCTTCGGCCTCCGCGCCCGCTAGCTCTGGTTGAAGAAACCACGCTCGGCGATCCGCGCCTTGTCTTCCGCGGTCACCTCGACATTGGCCGGGGAGAGCAGGAAGACCTTGTTGGTGACCTTGTCGATGGACCCGCGCAGGCCGAAGATCAGTCCCGCCGCGAAGTCGACAAGCCGACGTGCGTCGCTGTCGACCATCTCGGTCAGGTTCATGATCACCGGGGTGCCCTCACGGAAATGCTCACCGATGGTCCGGGCTTCATTGTAGGTGCGCGGATGAAGTGTTGTGATCCTGGCGAGCTCGACCTGCCGGGGCGGGACGGGCACAATTTGGTGGTCGCTCACGTACTCACCGTATTCGGCCCGGACGACAGCGGCCTCCATGACGTCGGCGGGCTCGTCATAGTCGTCGTATTCGTCATACGCTTCGTAGCCGTCCTGATACCGGCGATCGTCCTCCACGAGGCCAAGGTAGACCGCCATCTTGCGCATCGCGCTGGCCATCCTTCAGTCCTCCGTCGGTCCATAGCAACGCGTCGCCGCGTATCCAACACCCGTCAAATGCCTTACGCGACGGACATTACCGGACCGGAACGCTTCTGTTGCCGAGCAACGCCGTACCAATTCTCAAGTGTGTCGCGCCTGCCGCGATCGCCGCCTCGAGGTCGCCGCTCATGCCCGCTGAGATCATCGCGGCGGAATCGCGGACGGAACGGACCACGTCGCCGAGGTCACGCAGCGGAGCGAACGCCGCCACCGGGTCCATGTCGAGCGGCGCCACCGCCATCAGCCCGCCGAGTATCAGGCCGGGCTCCGCCTCGACCGCCGCCGCGACCTCGGCGAGCCGCGCGGGCGGCACGCCGCCGCGCGCCTGGTCGCCGGCCTCGCCAGAACCCGCGCCGGTCCCGGCGTCCGCCGGGTCGAGGCTGACCTGCACCAGGCACGTCAGCTCGCGCTCCGCGGCGCGGGCCGCCGTGCCGAGGGCGTGCACGAGACGGAGCCTGTCCACGGACTGGACCACGTCCGCGTACCTGGCCACCCGGTGCGCCTTGTTGGTCTGCAGCTGCCCGATGAAGTGCCAGCGGATCGCGGGGCGGTCCCCGCCGCCCGCGGCCACCTCCGCCGCCTTAGGGCCCGCCTCCTGGTCCCGGTTCTCGCCGAAGTCGCGAAGCCCAAGTCCGGCCAGCGCGAGCACGTCGGAGGCGGGGTAGGTCTTGGTCACGGCGATGAGCGTGAGCTCGCTCTCGTCTCGTCCCGCGGCCGCGCAGGCCGCACCGATCCGCGACCTGACCCGGTCCAGGCGGCCGGCGAGTTCGGCACGCCTGGACAGCGGGTCACCCTGGGATGACCCGCTGCCTTGCGAGGCCATCACTTGAGAAAGTCGGGGACGTCCAGGTCGTCTTCCTCTTCGAAGACCACGGGACGGCGACGGCCGGCGGTCACGTCGAAAACCTTGTCCTGCTTGCCGCGGCCCGAGTCCTTCCAGGACTGCCCGGTGCCGTGGGCGGACGCGGTCCCGCCCGCCGCAGTGTCCGTGCGGCCTGCGTCGTAGTTTCCGTACTCGTCGTCCTCGTCGGACGAGACGAACGAGACAGGGGAGGGCACATACCCGGCGGCCGCTTCGCCCGCGGGCTGCGCGAGCACCTCGCCGCCCGGGTGCGCCCCGGCGGCACCGTGCCCGGCAGCGCCGTTGCCCGAGCCTGGCGCCTTGCCCGCGCCGCCGCCTGCGTTACCGGAGACGGGCGACCCGGAGACGGGCGACCCGGACACGGCAGGCGCAGAGACTGACGGCCCGTGCGCGGGTGCCTGAGCGGGCACCGCGGCGCTCGTGGCGGCGCCAGCCGGCGCGTGTCCTGGCGTGGCGGTGTCGGCCTGGCCGTGTCCCGCGGGAGAGGTTCCCGTGCCGCCCCAGCTGGCGGATGACCCGCCGGACGCGCCGTTCCCCGCGGCGGGGCTCGCGCTGGCGCCGTTACCCCCGGCCGAGCTGTTGCCTGTCCCGGCCGAGAGCCGGCCGTCGGCCAGCGAGATCGCGGCATTCGAAGCCGGACGGGACGGGCGCTGCTCGTCGAATCCTGCCGCGATCACGGTCACCCGGACCTCATCGCCGAGCGCGTCGTCGATCACCGCGCCGAAGATGATGTTGGCGTCGACCGCCGCCGAGTTCGAGACGAGCTGCGCCGCCTCGTTGATCTCGAACAGGCCCAGGTCGGAGCCGCCCTGAATGGAAAGCAGCACGCCGTGCGCGCCGTCGATCGAGGCCTCGAGGAGCGGCGAGGAGATCGCCATCTCCGCGGCCGCGACCGCCCGGTCATCGCCGCGCGAGGAGCCGATGCCCATGAGGGCCGACCCGGCACCGGACATGACGGACTTCACGTCCGCGAAGTCGAGGTTGATCAGGCCTGGCGTGGTGATCAGGTCGGTGATGCCCTGAACACCGGACAGCAGCACCTGGTCGGCGGCCTTGAACGCGTCGAGGACGGAGACGTGCCTGTCGCTGATGGAAAGCAGCCGGTCGTTCGGAATGACGATCAGCGTGTCGACCTCGGCGCGCAGCCGCTCGATCCCGGTCTCCGCCTGGACGGCGCGGCGCTTGCCCTCGAACCCGAACGGACGGGTCACCACGCCGATGGTGAGCGCGCCGAGCGAGCGGGCGACGCCCGCGACGACCGGCGCGCCGCCGGTGCCCGTGCCGCCGCCCTCACCCGCGGTGACGAAGACCATGTCGGCGCCCTTGAGCACCTCTTCGATCTCCTCGCGATGGTCCTCGGCGGCCCTGGCGCCGACGTCCGGGTTGGCCCCGGCACCGAGCCCACGGGTCAGCTCCCTGCCGACGTCGAGCTTGACGTCGGCGTCGCTCATCAGCAAGGCCTGCGCGTCGGTATTAATCGCGATGAACTCGACGCCCTTGAGTCCCTCTTCGATCATGCGATTGACGGCGTTAACGCCGCCGCCGCCGATACCGACGACCTTGATGACCGCCAGATAGTTCTGCGGTGCTGCCACGAGGAGGGTACCTTTCCGCTCGCTTCTCCCTGCCCGGGTCCCCCGCGTTTCGCATTGTGCTCGTCGCACTCTGCTACCGCGCCAAGGCCCCGGCCCCGGCCCTGTTGGCTGCCCCTGACCGCCCGCGCCGTCCGCGCCCGCCATAGCGACTAGCCTACGGAATTCGCGGCCGAATGGGGCCCGGCCGCCGCCACACCCCAATTGCGTAACCGCAACTCGGCGGCCTTAGGTTTCACCTTCAGGTTGAGATTTAGAGTTTTGTCTTCCTAACGATTGATAGGGACAGTAGGGTGGTGAGCCGGCGTGGTCAACTAGCCACGCTCGAACGGCATGCGCGCGTGTCGCGGCCCACATTTTCGCGCCGTTAGCTGGTGACGACGGTGCCCGGAGCACTCACGTCGACGTAGTGCGCCTTGCCTGGCAGCAGGATGGCGAGCTCGCGGTTCTTCTGCCCCGCGCGGCCTGGGCCGCCCCAGAGCACGGTCTTGCCGCTCTTCAGGTGCAAGATCACCTGCTGGCCCGACACGTCGCCGCTTCCCGTCGCCTCGGTCACGCTCACCTGCGCCACCTGGCTCGCCAGCCAGGGCTGAAGCTCGGCGAGCACGGCCGCGGCGGCGGAGACGCTCGGCGCCCCCGCCAGGGCGCTGCCCGGCAGTGCGGTCAGCAGCTGCGGCATGGTGACCGGGCGGTTCTTCGCCCACCGCACGGGTACCCCCGTCGGGTCGACCAGGTCATAGCCGCCGCCCGCCATCTTGACCGCGAGGACGGGAACGCGCTCGGTGACCGCGATGACCAGGTGGTCGGGCCAGTTCGCCGACACCCGCGCCGACGCCACCTGCGGTATGGCCTCAACCCGGCGGGCCACCGCCCCAGTGTCGACGCGCAGCAGCGGCGTGCCTGGCGGCACGTCGGCCGCCGCGAGCACCCGCGCGGAGCTGACCAGGTGCGTCCCAGTCACCGTGACCGAGCGCACCACGAGCAGCCGGTTGCCGAGCAGCGCCCAGCCGACGCCGGCCACGATCGCCAGCGCGGCGAGCGCGAAGAAGGCTGTCCGCCGCCGGCGACCGCGTCTCCGCGCTCCCCGGCGCGGCCCCGGCCCGCGGCCCGGGGCGCCAGGCCCGCCTCGCCCGCCCGTGCCGCCGGGTCGCGGAGCACCAGCGCCGCCAGTGCCGGCACCACCAGTGCCAGCTCCGGTAGGGCCTGCTCCTGCTCTGCCGGCTCCTCCAGTGCCCACGCCAGCGGCGCCCGCTCCGGTAGCGCCAGCACCGGGAACGCCCGTCGAGTTCGCCCGCGGCACGCCGCCCGCCATGGCGGACGCGGCGGACGCGGACGCCGGGGACGGCTGCCGGCCGGATGCCTCGCTCCCGCCGCCCGGCGTGGCGTCGCTCATGGCCGGCCGGCCTCCGGTCCAGGCAGCTGCCCGGGCACCGGCCCGGCGATCTCGGCGAGGATGAGCGGTCCGATCTTGGTGATGTCGCCCGCGCCCATGGTCAGCACCAGGTCGCCGGGCGCGGTCAGCGCGGCGACGAACTTGGGAACGTCACCGGAGTCCGCGAGGTAGTGCGCGGCGCCGCCCGGCACCGCGTCCGCGACGAGACGGCCGCTCACCCCGGGCTCCGGGTCCTCGCGCGCCGCGTACACGTCGAGCACCACGGCCTCGTCGGCAAGCCCGAGCGCGGCGCCGAACTCGGCGGCGAAGATGCGGGTCCTGCTGTACAGGTGCGGCTGGAAGACAGCGACGACCCGCCCTGCGCCGCCGACGATCTGCCGCGCGGCGCGCAGGTCGGCAGCGAGCTCGGTCGGATGGTGCGCGTAGCTGTCGAGCACCCGGACGCCGCCCGCCTCCCCTTTCGGCTCAAGCCGGCGCGCGGCCCCCCGGTAGCCGGCCAGGGCCCGCGCCGCCACGTCAGGCGTGATCCCCAGCTCGACGGCGGCGGCGAGCGCCGCGGCACCGTTCAGCGCGTTGTGCAGCCCGGGCACGCCAAGTTCGCAATTCATCGGCCCGAACGGCGAACTCTCTTTTTCTGGCCCTACTGTCGACAAACCGCGACCGTCAACGTCAGAAAAAGAGAGTTCGTCAGGCTGACCCCGGTCAGCCCCGCTCCTCCCCGAGGAGCGGGGCGCCACGGTCAGCGAGAAGCTGGTGCGCATGCCGTCCGCAGCCACGTCCGTCACCCGGAAGTCGGCGTCGGGCGACTCCCCGTAGGTGACGACCCGCAGGCCCAGGTCGCGCGCGTGGGCGGCAAGCGCAGCGGTTCCCTGGTCGTCGGCCGAGGTGACAAGCAGGCCGCCCGGCGCGATCCGGTCGATGAAGGCACGGAACGAGGCGCGGTACGCCTCCTCGGTGCCGTAGTTGTCGAGATGGTCGGCCTCGACGTTGGTGACGACCGCGACGTCCGGCGCGTACATGAGGAACGACCCGTCGCTCTCGTCCGCCTCGGCCACGAAGTCCCTGCCAGGCCCGTCGGCCGCGCCGGTGCCCGTCGCGCCGAGCACGCCGCCGATCGAGTAGCTGGGCGCAGCGCCGGTCTCAAGCAGGATCGTGGTGATCATCGACGTGGTGGTCGTCTTGCCGTGCGTCCCCGTGACGGCGGTCACCCGGCGGCCCGCCATGAGCGAGGCAAGCGCGACGGCCCGGTGCAGCACCCGCAGGCCGCGCCGCCTGGCCTCGGCAAGCTCCGGGTTGCTGTCCCTGATGGCGCTCGACACGACGAGCGTGTCGGCGTCGCCGAGCTGCCCGGCCGCGTGGCCGACGTGCACCCGCGCGCCCAGGGCGGCAAGCTCGTCGAGGGCGGCTGAGGCGGCGGAGTCGCTGCCCGACACCTCGGTGCCGCGGGCAAGCATGATGCGCGCGATGCCGGACATGCCCGCGCCGCCGATGCCAACGAAATGAACTCGCCCCAGCTCACCGAGCGGCACCGGCTCGGTGGGCGTCACCAGCCCGGTCACCGGGCCTGCCGGTGGCGGCCGCCGCCCTGGCCGGAGGGCCGCTGCTGACCGTCGGTGTGCGGCGGTCCAGCCTGGTACTGCTGTGCCTGGCCGCCCGGTCGCTGTTGCTGCCTGGCGCTGTGCGGGGTGAACAGGCTACCCGGCTCCTGCGCGGACGGGGCGGCCCCGGCCGGCCGTGCTTGCGGCCCGGCAGGCGGGGCGTGCCTTGCCGACTGGGCAGGCCTGCCCGGCTGAGCGGGCCAGTCTGGCTGCGAGGGCCTGTCGGGCCGGGAGTGCGGGACGGGCCGGGCGGAAGCGGGGGGCTGGCCCTGCGCGACGCGTGGTTCCGCCGCGGCGCGGCCGACGCGCTCGGCGGCCACGATCTCGATGACCGCCTTCGCCAGCCAGCGGTCAGCGTCCCTGCGGCCCATCGCGGCAGCCGCCTCGGACATGCCGGCCACCTGGTCGATGTTGGTCAGCACGGGAAGCAGTGAGGTCTTGATCCAGTCGGCGGTCAGTTCCGCGTCCTCGACGAGCAGGCCGCCGCCGCGTTGCACGATGGGCATCGCGTTGAGCCGCTGCTCGCCGTTGCCGATCGGCAGCGGCACGTAGACGGCGGGCAGCCCGACAGCGGTGAGCTCGGCGCAGGTCATCGCGCCCGCCCGGCACAGCGCGAAGTCCGCGGCGGCGTACGCCAGGTCCATACGGTCGACGTACGGGACCGTTACGTACGGCACTGCGCCGCCGGCCGCCTGGCCCGCCTCGCGCTGCACATCGTCGGCGTTCTTCGGCCCCGTGACGTGCAGGATCTGCACCCCGGCGCTCCTGATCGCGCCGACCGCGCCGGCCACCGCCCTGTTGATCGACTTGGCCCCCTGGGAGCCGCCGAAGACGAGCAGTACCGGAAGGTCGTGGCGGAGCCCGAAGTGCGTGCGCGCCTTGTCGCCGATCGCGAACCTGTCGAGTTCCGCGATCTGCCGCCTGATCGGCAGCCCCAGGTACTTGGCGTTGCGCAGCTTGGTGTTCGGATTCCCGGTGAACACGTGCGTGGTGAGGTGGGCGCCGAGCCGGTTGGCGATGCCTGGCGAGGGGTTCGCCTCGTGCACCACGATCGGCACCTTGTGCCGCTTGGCGGCCAGGTAGGCGGGCGTGGCGACGTAGCCGCCGAAGCCGACGAGCACGTCGGCGCCGACCCGGTCGAGAATGGTGCCAGTGGCGTGGATCGCCCCGGCCAGCCGTCCCGGCACGGTGAGCAGCTTGGGCGTCACCGACCTGGGCAGCGGCACCGCGGGTATCAGCTCGAGCGGGTAGCCGCGCAGCGGCACCAGCCTGGTCTCCAGGCCGCGCTGGGTGCCGAGACAGATCACCTCGATGCTGCTGTCGGCCTCACGAAGCGCGTCGGCGAGCGCCAGAGCAGGCTCGATATGACCGGCTGACCCCCCGCCAGCTAGCACCACCCTCATCGAAACGCTCCTCGCTCCTCGCCCGGCTGCCATCTGCCCGCGGGCAGGCGGAGACCACCTAGGTCCCGCGCCGCGTCCCCTGGCGTAGCCAGCTTAGAGCGCGTTTGGCCGGGAAGTGGCCGCGTGCGGCCAAAGCCTGGCTCGCCCCGGGTACCCGCCGCGCGAACGCCATGAGCATACCTAGCCCCACCATCGTCACCAGCGCCGACGACAAGCCCTGGGAGACTAGCGGCAGCGGCACGCCTTCGATCGGGAACACCCCGATCACCGCGCCGATATTTACAACGGCCTGGATGATAATCCAGGCCGTGATGGCGCCGGCGAGCAGTCGGCTGAACGTATCGGGGACGCACCGTGCCACCCGCAGCCCCGCGTACGCGAGCCCGCCGAACAGCGCGGTCACGCAGAGCGTGCCGACGAGGCCGAACTCCTCGCCGATGATCGCGAAGATGAAGTCGGTCGTCGACTCGGGCAGCCAGCCCCACTTCTCCCGGCTCGCGCCGACGCCCACGCCAAAGATTCCGCCAGAGCCGAGTGC
>Ga0335083_10011029_pt1 | contig 10879 bp, 8 predicted proteins | sample Lox_Sample_42_FD_206716 | JGI IMG/M metagenome (GOLD analysis project Ga0335083, IMG submission 206716) | Soil microbial communities from Loxahatchee National Wildlife Refuge, Florida, United States - Lox_Sample_4.2 | ecosystem: Environmental > Terrestrial > Soil > Wetlands | place: USA: Florida... | reverse complement strand
GGATTGCTTTGCGCCGGATTTTGTGTTGTCGTGTTCATGTCATGAATGGGTTGATGGTTGGTTTTAGTCATACACCAGAGCGTGTGCCCGTTTTGCACGCGCTCGTCAACCCTTCATGGCATCTAACAGCCATTGCCTATTGATTGTTAGATTAAGAAATCAGGTTGTTCTGAAATTTGTTCCTAGATTCTAAATCACTTTTTTAAGAAAGAGTAAAAGGAGCCAAATCTTGTTTAAAAATCATGGTTTCTGACTGGCTCAGTTCATGCTTTTAAGGCCCAAAGGTTTCTCAACAAATCTAAACATATGAAAAAAGCTCTTAAGATTGCGGGAGGCATTTTATTTGGCCTGTTCACTTTGGCAACTGCGCTGCGATTACCGATTGCATTGACACGTTTCCATGAAGCAGGAACCCAAAACATGTCATTTGCTATCGGTTATTTAACCGGAACATGTGTGGGGATTCTGATATGGGGAGCATTGAGCTTTTACTTGTTCCGAAGTGCCTTTAGGACGAACACAAATTCTGACGCTTAGGAAAAAAAGCCAGATACAAAATTATGAAACCGACACACATTATAGTCATTGGATTGGTTTTTATGCTTATTGGCTATATAACGCCGCGAGCAGTTCCACCGCTTGCACTCAGCTTGAGTTTAGTTTTCATGCTCTGTTACATTGTTGGGCTTTTGATGCTCATAATCGGGAGTATGCGACTAAGCCGAACGAAGAAAAAAGAAGGTGATGTTTAACTATGAGTGCATCACGCTTATGAAACCTTTAAACGCAATATTTCTTACTGCAATTCTCACAGTACCGTTTTTTTTGGGACTTCGCATCGCGGGCATAGCTATTTCGTTTGGATGGTTTATCGTTCTTGCCACGGGTATTTGGGCGGCAATTGACTCATCCAAGATTCAGCTCAAGCGATACAAATCCGGCATTTCGTATGGGCCGGTGGTCTTATTTCTAGGTTTTGTGTTCCTTTGGATTATTGCATTTCCTTGGTATCTGATTCTTCGTTACAAGATTAAAACAGGCACGGCGGTATTGAAGGAGGAGACTGCGAGTGCTGCCGCCTAATACGTCCGTGAAGTTAGTAACAACAGCCCTCTTAACTTTAGAAGTAGTGGCTTCTTGATATGCAAATTGCCATTAACGCTTACTTTTCATTCTCGTTTCTGGTTGCCGGTATTTTCCTTTTTTACACCCTCGCAGTTAAATCCTTGAGGGACGGCAAAGCCAAGACTCGTTACGGTGAATTTCATAGGCAAACTGAACCATGTAATTTTTGGCTATTTGTAATTGTCGGGATTTTAGGGGCAGCAATTTCTTGTTGCGGAGCAATTTTTGTTTTGCTTCATCCATTAAAAATATAACCGCGTGTATAGTCTATGATGCCGCCCGGAGCATTCTATTTTTTATTTACCTATCTGATTACGCCTTTTTTGATTGGCGCGTCATTTCGCGAGCGGCATTACTTGGTGGCTTCTGCGCTGGCAATATGGTGGTTGCCGATGATTTATTCAGCCATCCAAGATTGGCGAAGGCACCATTTCGGATATGAGTCCCAGTTTTCCAAGATTTGGTTTTGGGGTGGAGTGTGGATTTTGAGCGTAGTGTATCTTGTCTTTTCCAAGAAGCACACAAATTGGCCTTTGCTTGCGATGATGGTTATTTTGCCAATTATTTCCATTTGCTATTTCATTTCCCGAAAATGCAAGGGGTCAATAATTTCAAACCACAACCCTTTCAAATAGTCAAAGATGTGAGAATGAAAAGTGAAGGAAAATCTAAATCAGATGGGCCTCAGATGTTAGGCTCATTATACTGTTAGGCGGCATTCGTATGCACTCAAAAATTCCAGCGGTTATTTTTCTGGTTCTTGGCGTCGGATTCATTGCATTCAGCAGACAGGTGATTGCCGGCGTTCACTGGCTCGACAGAAAGATTTGGACAGAGGAGAGACGCAGACAGTTTCCGGGACATGGCGGCAGACAATATGAGCCGTGGATGGCTGTGCTTCTCGGCGTGTCGTGGATAGTGTGCGCAGTTGTATTTTGGTTCACACCGTAGTTATGAGAGCTATGCCGCCTAACACCGCGCTGGAGCCAACGCCGACTGCCCCTTGAGTTTATGGATGGTTTGAGTTATACAACGGTTATCGAGTTTGCGGAGCCGCTCGCCGGTCGGCGTGACTCAGCTTTGGAAGGTTAGACCACATTACACGCCATGAAGTTTACAAGACCCCAATTTAAGGCTCTGCGAGTTTGGTTGGTCTGCACCCTTATCATGGCTTTTTACGAAATTGTCGGCCAGACAGTGTGGAGCATAAAGATGGCAAGCAGTGTGCCGATGCCTTGGAAGATTCTAACCCTTCTCCTCATGTTCACTATGGTTTGGTATATCTTCCGGCAGATTGACAAACGGCACCTCGACCGGTCGCTTCGCTCATTAGATAAGCGTTGGTTTATTTGGTTGGTACTTGTCGCATATACGTTCGCCGTCATCAGTGCGGATTACCGGATTCTTTTTCATATTGGCACCTGTTCTTGGATAGCCTTCATGTGGATTGAAATGAGGTACTACCGACGGAAGGGTGATAAATTCAGGAAAGATAATGTTGTGGCCTAACACCGCGCTGGAACCCACGGCCATTGCCCCTTGAGCTTTAGATTTAGCGATGAACATCCCTATGAAATTAAAATGAATCACCGAAATTTGTCTCTTGTTCTCCCATAATAGGATGCCAGCTTCCGTCGTCGCCCTTTATGGCCTGCCCGATGTTGGATAAGGATTCAGCGTACTCTTTGTCTTTAGCATCACTCTTTTGATTTTCCGCTTTACGTTCCGCTATCACCGAATCTGGGATTATGTCCCAATAGCGTGCGACATCATCTGGATTTACTGAGGCGTAATAAGTTTGATATAATAACTGTGCGTTTGTGTGGCCTAGCATAAATGCGGTTTTGTTAGCATCACCACATGCAGCGAGATGATATGCAGAAAAACAGTGGCGCATTGCGTTTTGAACATAATGAATTTTAGCCCGCCGCCTTAGTCTTTTCATTTGTTGGTTATAATTATTGGGTGCAATCCTCCCATCCGATTGACACAGTTTTAGCCATTCAACGGCATTCGGGGAAATTACATTGACACGCCTTCGTCGCTTTTTTGCTTCCTCCAATTCCACGGTTACCCTTCGATGTTTTAAATCTACCCTTTTCCATTCCAGCCGGCCTACTTCTTGCACCCTAACGCCGCAAAAGAAGACCAACGTCATGCAAGCGCATTCTGCCCTTTTACCATTTGCTAAAGCATATTGCAGCAATTGCCTTACTTCTTCTGGAGACAATGTCTTTGCCTTGATAACAACGCGTGCAGGTTTGTCCAAAGTTCTGAAAGGATTAAGATTGGCGTAATGGTTCTTAATCAAAAAGTGGTAAAGGGTTGTTAAATAATTAATATGCGATGTAACCGTAGTGGGACTCCAATGTTTATGGGAATAAATATACTTTTTGGCGTCTGCGGAAGTAATCTCATTTACCAATGTCTTGCTAGGGAATCCTCTTTGGAAAGGTTGAAAGAAAGTCATTTTACAATTCCGGATATAAATTGGGCTTCTTCCAACACCTGCTTTAGCTTTCAAAAAAATATTAATTGCTTCTGTAATCGTGATTTGACCTTTGGCGGGGCGTGCAAACTTAAGGAAGAAATCTACTGCTTCGTTTATCGTCGCGCCGTTGGCCTCCAACTTTGCAAGAGCAGCCAGTATCTCGGTTCTGGCTACTTGGTTGAGGTCGGTTAAAAAATCCTTCTTCTTAGCAACGAGCTTGGAGTTCCATTCAAGTTGAAATTGCTTAGCTTCATTCTCTCTGGCAAATGACCGAATATCAGCTTTTCCGTCATTTTTCTTGCCAATTTGAACCTTCCAAGTCACATTGCCGCTGCGATGTTTTTGGGGCCAGATTCTGGCCTTTTGGATTTGCGCAAGCCTCATGTGTTAGTCACGCTACGCAAATTACTACGCAATGTCAAATGACTCGCTTCTGGCATTGTTAGTTAAGACATTGCAGGCAAATAAATTAGTGGGGTCGTAGCTCAGTTGGTAGAGCGCCTCGTTCGCAATGAGGAGGTCAGGGGTTCGACTCCCCTCGGCTCCACCAGTCTTCGCTCAGAGCAACGCGGAGAGCGAAGACTGCCGGGCCGGCGCGTAGCGAAGGCAGGCCAGAACGATAACTATTGCAAAAAGTGCCGCGAGCTACGACTCGACAAGGCCATCGTCCTGGAATGTGTGCCGATTCTTTTTGCTTTTTAATGAAATCTATCACGTTATAACTGCGTCTGTGATAGTGATAGACACATTTTATCAGTACTCCGATGGCAAAAATCTTTAATGTCGCTGTTTTAGTGTGCGCGCTGACCGGCGCCTCCCTGTCAGGGCGGGCGCAAATGGCGGTGCCACCGCCGGCGCCCGCCTATCAGCCGCTTTCCGACGATCAAATGGACCAGTTGCTGGGACCGATTGCGCTTTATCCGGATCCGTTGATTGCGCAGGTACTTCCGGCGGCCACGTTGCCCACGCAAATTGTCCTGGCCGACCGTTATGTGACCGGCGGCGGCGATCCCAACGCGATTGACCAGCAACCTTGGGATACCAGCGTGCAGGCGCTGGCCCGCTACCCGGACGTTTTGAAATGGATGGATGACAACCTGAACTGGACGACTGAATTGGGGCAGGCTTTTCTCAACCAGCAGCAGGATGTGATGGATTCCATCCAACGCCTGCGCCAATCGGCCCAAAACTTTGGCAACCTGCAATCCACCCCACAGCAGCAGGTGGTGGAGGACAATGGTGGCATTGAAATTCTACCCGCTGATCCGCAGGTGATCTATGTACCGGTCTATCAGCCGGATCAGGTTTATTATCAAAGCGGTTTCGGCCTTTCTTTCGGCATCGGTTTTGCGATTGGCGGCTGGTTGGATTGCGATGTGGACTGGCATAACCGCCATCTGATCGTATGGGACCGTGACCATCCGCGTCCGGCCGATTGGTGGCACGAGCGTCCTGCGCAGCGCGCCTCGTTTATTGGCCGCCAAACGAACGTCTGGCGTCCTGAAGATCATCGCGACAACGACGTGGTGGACCGGGGCGATCGTGGCTGGAACAATCAGCCGGCCGTGCGCCCGGTCGAGCAACACCCGGTCACAACCATTGGCACTCACGTCAACACGCCCCGGCCCGCCGCCACACCCCGACCTGCGTCGGTTCCGGTTGAGCGCCGGCCCGCGCCGGCTCCGGTTCAACATTACCAGCCAATCAGCCGGCCCACCTCCAACGGCGCGTTCATCGGCATCCAAAGTTCGCGCGATACGAAAACCTATAGCAACCGTGGCCAGCAAAGCAGGCAGACGGTCACCCATCCAGCGCCGGTATCCCGTCCGGCTCCCTCTTCCCACAGCGGCGGCGGTAGTGCCGGCCATGGTTCCGGTTCGCAGCCTAAACACTAAAGTTTGCGCCCATGAACCTTACGAACATTTTACCGCCGATGATAATCAACCATCTTCCCCGGTTGGGCCGCACAGAAAATTACGCACTGATTCTGACCGTGCTCATGCTGGCACTGCCCGCATTCGCGCTGGCCGCCGATGAAGAGAGCTTCAGTTCACCCGATGAAGCTGTGAACGCCCTGATTGCGGCGGCGACGAACCACGACACGAACGCCATGCACGCCATCTTTGGGCCGGAAGGGCATGGTCTGATTTCGCCCGATGTCGTTCAAGCCACGCAAGAATTCAAACTGTTTGTTCAGCGTCTAACGGAGAAGACGCAATTCAGCACCAACTCCGACTCCAACCTTACGCTGGAACTGGGCTCGGATGGCTGGCCGTTTCCCATTCCGCTGGTGAAGCAGGGCGGGCAATGGTTTTTCGATACGGCGGCGGGCAAAGAGGAGATTCTCAATCGCCGCATCGGCATGGATGAACTCGGTGCCATGGCCGTCTGCCGCGCCTATGTGGATGCCCAGCGCGATTACGCCGGCCAGGATCGCATGGGCGACGGCGTTTTGGCCTACGCACAGTTCCTGCGCAGCACACCCGGCACGCACGACGGCCTTTTTTGGCCGGCCAAACCAGATGAGGAATTGAGTCCGCTGGGTCCGCTCGTGGCCGCCGCCCGCGTGGAAGGTTATCACCGCACCGCGAAGATGATGAACGATGAACAGGCGCCCTATCACGGTTACTATTTCAAAATCCTGACGCGCCAGGGCAAACACGCACCGGGCGGCAAGTATGATTACATCATCAATGGCCGGATGATTGCCGGATTTGCGCTCGTCGCCTGGCCGGCAGAATGGGGCAATACGGGCGTGATGACTTTCATCGTCAACCAACAAGGCAGGATCTTTCAGCGCAACCTCGGCCAGAAGACCGCGAAGCTGGCAGCGGCCATGACCACTTACGACCCGGACGATACCTGGACTCCGGCTCAGTAAGGCTTGAGGTGGAAATCCAATTGGTCTGTTCGCGGAATCCTTAAACAAATGCCGTCACGGGTTGTTCCGCGCTCACGGTCGCAACGCCCAAATAGCGCCTGCCCCAAGCCAAGCGGTCAACCGGTTGGCAAGGCAAAGTCGGTGGCTCTGGCTGGGGAAAGCGCGAAAAGAATTTGATTGTCACGATTGACTTCGCGGGTCAATTTTCAGCAGCCATGTCCCGCACGGTGGAATGGGATCGTTAAGCGGCGACGCGTGAGCGCAACCATGCCATGAAAAAATGTTCATATTGTGGTGCCGAATATCCCGATGACGCGCTGGTGTGTACGATCGATCATACACCGCTCGACAATCCACCGCCGGCCCCGAAAGAAGCCCATTCCGTCTTCGGCATTATCTCATTTGGGATTTCCGTCGTGGTGGGTGTCCTCGTGCTGGTGCTGTTTTGTCTGGCATCGATTTTCAACGCCCATCGGCTTCCTGGAGAGAGAACTTATCCGGGGCAAATCATTTTGGGATTGGCGATGATTTTTCTCATGGCATCTGACGTAGTGGCGGTCGGATTGGGCATCGCAGCGTTGTGTCAAAAAGGAAAGAACCGGTTGTTGGGAATACTCGGACTGGTGTTTTCCGGCGCAACGATATTGGGCACCATCGGATTGATGATTATAGGGCTCGTGTACATGGGATCAGTGGCCCGGATTCACGAAGCACGCCCAAATCAAGTTAATGCGCCATCCGCGGCTTTGCCGTTCGCGGTAACCACCGTCTGGCCCGACGAGGAAAGCAAGGAAATGTATAATCGGAAGGTGCTCGCAAAGAATTTGATCGAGGCCAGGAATTATGACGAACTCGACGAGACGGCCGGTAAACTCCGATCTTCCAGGGAATGTTATGCCAACGGCGTGTGGAAGCTGAACGATATTTATACCGGGCTTGTTCCGGCGGATAAAGCATCCGACGATGAATGGCAAAATCGCATCACCGACTTGCAAGCATGGGTTGCCACCAAACCGGATTCCATCACCGCTCGTGTCAGTCTGGCCGATGTTTTGGTCAATTTCGCCTGGAAAGCCCGGGGCGGGGGCTGGGCCAACACGGTCTCCGGTGAGGGTTGGCGAGCATTTGATGACCGGCTCCATCAGGCAATGGCGATATTGAACGCCGCCGAAAGCCTCAAGGAGCAATGTCCGTATTATTGGACCGTCAAAATGAGGGCGGCTCTGGGATTGCAGATGGATAAAGCGAGATTCAATGACATCTTTCAGCAAGCCACAAATTATGAATCCGACTACGAGCCGTCCTATGTTCAGCGGGCAGTTTATCTGATGCCTCGATGGTATGGCAGTGAAGGGGAGCTGGAGGCGGATTTGGAGAAATCCGCGGACCGCATGGGAGGTGATGACGGAGACATGCTTTATGCCCAGGTCGTGTGGGGCATTCACGCCCGGGCAAGTTCCCCGAATGTTTTTGAAGAAAACCATTTTTCGTGGCCGCGAGTTGACCGGGGGTTTGCCGTCATCGAAGAGCGTTTTCCTTATTCCCTGGCGGCCAAAAGCGAGCGGGCCTATCTGGCGTATTATGCCGGCGACGCCCGGAAAACACGCGCCTACCTGGCGCAAACCCAGGGGCAAGCCGATTTAGCCGTCTGGTACACCAGGAACGAGTATATCCGGATTGCGAATTGGGCGTACGGACAATAACCACTCGCGGCTCTCGTCAGCAACAGTGGAAAGTTAAGTTCTGGGTTTTGAGACCGGGTTGCGGAGGTCCGAATCGGCTGTATTTCAGGCTGCGTACTTGAATTGTTGGTTCTCACGCATATGGACCAGGATACATTCATAAAGTCGGCCCGCTTGCTTCAGCACTGGCACACAGCGGCGAGTGACATTGCGTCCATCGTCATTATTCCGGTGCTTGGAGTTGGAGCCGTCTGCGGCTTCCTGCTGGCGCGGTGGATATTTCGCGGTGGTCGGTCACGGCTTTCTTTTTCGGATCGTCTGCCATCACGGGTCTACTTCTCCCTCTCAAAAACTTTGTAGCTGTGCGGCAGGAGGCGGACGATGAAAAATTCACGGTTTTCGACCGATGACTGTCGGCGTGCGCCAAAGCCCATCGGTTCTTCCGGTGCCTGGCCGGCAATCTCTTCGCCGGTGACCAGGTTCCGCAGTTTGGTGTAATCACCGGTCACGGACACTTTTACATCGGTTTCCCCGGGCAGATAGGATTCCACGATAAATGTATTGTTGTCATAGGCGAACAGCGTGACCTGGCTCGGACCGTCCAGACGAACGGGGAATCCGCGCATGAGATAGCCTTTAATGGCGCTCGTGACAGCCGGCGGCAACCGGTATAAATCGGCGAAATTGTCGGGAACGGTCAGCACGTACAACACGCCTTTGGCATACCGGTCCATGAGCAACAGCGGGCAGGCGCCGCCGTTGGCCGTCGCGCGCACCAGCGGCCAGGCATCATTGGTCAGAAATTCAATCACCGGCAACAGGATGGCTGAGTTGGGGTCATTGCCGAGATACGCTCCGTTGCCGGCGCCGAACCCGCCGTAAAACTCGTGCGCGGCCAGTTTGCGGTCGGTGTAGCGCAGTTCCACAATGTCATTGATGCCCCGGTCGGCCAGTGCATGGAGGAGGCCCGAGGTAATGACGACGGATTTGCCGGCGGTGAGTTGCGCTTTGATTTTGGCGACGATGTCAGGGTCAAATTTCGCCGATTCGGTCAACAGCACCATGTCGGCGTTGGTGGGGAAATACGGATAGAGTTCAATCGGAATGCCAATCATGCCGAGGTAATTGTGCAGGAAATCTTCGCCGGTGGATTGATACGGTTTGTAGCTGGCGATACCGATTGGATTGCCGAGCTGGCCGAGGAACGGGTCCAATTGTTTCAGACTGCAACTGGCGACGGAAGCGATGGTGGGGATCGCCAGACCAGCCGGATGGTTGGCAGCAAAATCCGCCAGCATCCGGCGGTAATCAAAACTGGTGTTTAGATTTTGCCAGGCTGCGCGGTCGCCCGGCACGACCGGCCGGCTCATCGCCGACCATTCGAACAGCATGATTTCCGGCGCCTTGGCAAACAGGGTGTCCCAGAGCTGTTCGGCGTAGCGGTCAATGTACCGGATGCTGAAAGTGTCCACCCAGCCACCACCGTTGCGGCCCGGCGCAATTTCGTCAAAGTAACGGATGATTCCGTAACTCTCGTATTGCTGCAAATGCTGATCGGTGATGACGGGGTCGCGCGTTTCCGTGCCGGTGTAAATGCCGTCGAACAGTTTGGGCTCCCGGTCGAGGTCATAGCCAAGTCCCTGAAAATGCTCGTACCAATTGGGGAACTTGATGATGAGTTTGACCTTGGGATTGACGGCGCGCGCCGGTTTGATGATCAGGTTTTCTGCGGCCTCATCCATTAATGCGAGCCGGAACTGCGACCAACTGTTCGTTCGCTTGGCGGCGATGTCGGAATCGGTCTTGGTGTTCACAAAAAAGAAATCGTCCTGTATCACCTCGTCGAAATGGCGTGCCGCCAGTTCGGCCGCGTGCTGGATGAACTGCCGGTCCTGCGGGTCGGTGTAACAAAATGATTTGAATTGGCCGCCACTGCCGCCGTCGGATAATGCCATGCCCCCGGCGACGCGTACGCCGCGGTCGAGGAAGAATTTTTTGACCTTTTCCAGCAATTCGTCGCTCGCCAGATCCCGGTTGCGCTGCACCTCGATATAAACCTTGTCCACCTTTAACTGGGCGCTGATGCGGTTCCAATCGTCCTGCAACTTTTGCGCATTTTCAAAACTGCGGACCACGCCCACGGGGATGTAGATGGCCACGTCGAAGTTCGTATAACTGCCGGCCCGGCTGCAAAATACCGGCAGGACGAGGGTGGCAAAGAGAATGGACATTACTTTGGCATTCATAGGAATCTGCGTCGCCCGAAAGTAGAAGAGTCGGGTCCATGCCGCACGCGCAAAAATTGACGACAAGAGCATTGCGAATGCGCTTCCCGCTTTCAACTCCCTCGCCCCGCCCGGGCGGCGAGAAAGTCAGGGCGAGGGGACTTTGGCGGAGAGGGTGAAACTTGCCGGCATGAACAACCGCAGCGTTGTCTCAGCCGCGACCCCGGCCATCGCTTTTATACCTTGCGTCGTGAACTGAACACGTAGAGACCGCCCAATCCCAGTATCGTACACACGGAAGGTTCGGGCGCGGGCTGGAAGGCCATGTACTCGGGATAATCCAATCCGGAGGCGAACAAGCTGGTCACGCCGCCCGAAGTGATTTTATAAATGCTGTTACTGACGGGGCCGAACCAGGTTGACACAAAAAGATTGCCCGCCCTGTCAAACGTCAGACCAATGGGACTATTGAAGC
>Ga0335083_10011028_pt1 | contig 10879 bp, 6 predicted proteins | sample Lox_Sample_42_FD_206716 | JGI IMG/M metagenome (GOLD analysis project Ga0335083, IMG submission 206716) | Soil microbial communities from Loxahatchee National Wildlife Refuge, Florida, United States - Lox_Sample_4.2 | ecosystem: Environmental > Terrestrial > Soil > Wetlands | place: USA: Florida... | reverse complement strand
CACGCTGGGCAACCTCGGGCCTCTCACCGGCATGGCTGGCATCTGGACCAGCGCCGACGGCTTGGACGTCAATCCAAAACCGGACGGTCCCGAGCATCAGTCCTACATCGAGCGCTACGAACTCCAGCCGATCGACGCCCAGACCAACGGGCCGCAGCTCTTCTACGGCCTGCGCTATCACACGCGGATCGTGAAGCCGGACGATCCGGAGACCTTTCACGACCAGGTCGGTTACTGGCTATGGGAGCCGGCCACTTGCGCAATACTGCTGACGCTGTCGATCCCCCGAGGCCAGACCGCGATGGCCGTCGGCCAGGCAACTCCCAGTGCGAAATCGTTCACACTCGAGGCGGTGCGTGGTTCGCTCACCAACGGCATCGTCTCCAATCCCTTTCTCGAGCAGGCGTTCCGCACAGATCGGTACGCGATCAAGGTTGACATCCACGCGGATGGTACGTGGTCTTACGAGCAGGACACGCTGCTGATCATCCCTGGTCAGCTCGAACCATTTCACCACACCGACCGCAACCGGCTACGCAAGATCGCCGAGGCAACACCTAATCCGACGGCGCTGGCGGCACGACAGACGGCCGGGTAGAGGCCACTAGCGATCACCACGCTTGTTGGGGGCGCGGCTGGAGCGCTCAGAGGATGCGCTTTGGGTGCGCATAAGTCGCCCCGCTCCTGCGGTGAAGAAACCACAAGCCTATCCACGCGCCGGCCGCACAGCCCGCGAGGAATGCGACGATAACCAGTGTGGTTGGGACCATAGTGCTTACCGCATTGGATATGCTGAAGTTGAGCATAAAGGTCGTGTGTGACGCTTTCGCGACCGCAGGGCATCGCCCGCCACCCGACATTGGCGATTACCCATATAATCAGGACCGGGTAGGTCCACCATCAGTCGCGCATGGCGGATATCAGTGAGGAGGTCAAGGCGATGGACAGCTCAATGATCAAGGGTGTCGTGATCGGTGGTATCGCGATGGTCGTAGTTTCGGCGGGCGCAGTCACGGGGTACAAGGCACTGACCAAGCCGAAGTTCGCCGACGTCGTCGCGGTGAAGGAAGTCACGGAGACAGTCGTGACCCCGCGCGAGGAATGCGCGGACGTGCATGTGCATAAGCAGGCCCCGACGCAGGATCCGAATCGCGTCACCGGGACAGTGATCGGTGGAGTTGCCGGCGGTCTCCTGGGAAGCGCGGTTGGCTCGGGCACTGGCAGGACGGTGGCGACCATCGCCGGGGCTGCAGGCGGGGCGTATGTCGGAAACCAGGTGCAGAAGAACGCACAGCAAAAGAACGTCGTCACGTCGACGGAACGGCGCTGCAAGACAGTCAACGACACGACGCAACAGTTGGTCGGCTACGACGTTACCTATCGCCTCGAGGGCAAGGAAGGCGTCCTGCGCACTTCCTTCAAGCCGGGCGCTACGCTGCCGGTAAAGGATGGGCAAGTGGTCGCGACGCCCCCAGCGGCTGGGTAAGCATGCGGCCCGCGTGCATTCCGGAGACACTTGATCTGGTTTGGGAGGCGTCCGCAGCGAGCAGGTGAAGGGTGGGGCGATGGAGAAGGTCGGCGGCAAAAACCTCAAGCGTGCCGTTTTGACGCTGCTGTGGCGGGTTGCTTGTTTCCTGGGCAGGACCGCCAGGCGTTTCTTTGTCGCTCTCGGTGTGCTCGTGGCCCTGATCATCGTGGGCTACGTCGAGTTTGAATCCATCGTCGAAACAATCGATTCTCATTATTCCCGGGAGATCGACGCCTATCTGGGCATCGACAAGAATGCAATCGCGCGCTTGAGCGACCCGGCCTACTTTGTCCAGGAATCGGTGATTGTCTCGGAAGATCAAAAGGAGGTCGCCTGCATTTCGTCGCCAGAGCATCGCATTCTCCTCAACGATCCAGCCTTGATCCCGCCGCTCTTCACCAAGGCGATCATCGCCTCCGAAGACAAGAACTTCTTCACACACGAGGGGATAGACAAGGTCGCGATTCTGCGCGCGCTCGGAAGGCGGCTCCTGCAGGAGAGCCGCTCAGGGGCCTCGACACTGACGATGCAGATCGCGAAGCATCTTCGCGGCGGCACGGGTCACCCATCGACCGAGATGGAGAAGATCGGCGACATCGTCATGGCGCTGCGGATCGAGCGCGAGTTTTCCAGGCCCCAGCTTCTGCTCAAGTACGTCAACATGCCCTACTTCGGCCGCGGGCAATACGGGATCGAAGCGGCGAGCCGCACGTATTTCGGGAAACCGGCGAAGGATCTCGCCCTCCATCAAGCGGCTTTCCTTGTGGCCCTCATCAACAAGCCGGCATTGCCCGACCGCCCGTTTGCGACGGATCCCCTCCTCAAGACACGCGACGAGATCCGCGATGCCAATTGGGCCGAGACGGCACGCGGGGCTATTCGCGTCCTGGGGCTGATGCTGGATCAGGGCGACATCACCGATGTGGAATATGCTCGAGCTGCAAATCTTGTCGAGAAGTCGCTGCGCGGGGAAATAATTTCGGGGGCCATGGGCTGTGGAGCGCATGACCACTTCCTCGAGCGTGTGCGCATCCTGTACAAGGATCGCTTCCCGATCAACAAGGGCGGGCTCACGATCTCGATCACCCGTGACGACGGGCTCCAGGATGTGCTCGACAAGGCGGTCGAGATGACGCTCCACACCTACCTCGCCCGTCATCCGAAGGATGTCGACAATAGCCAACTGCGCGCAGGAGCGTTTGCGGTTGATTTCACTGGCGACGTGCTTGCCGAGGTAGGGAATGTCAACTTCAGGCAACAGCAATACGACGTGATCGCGACCGGTTGGCGACAGCCGGGGTCGACCTTCAAGATCTTCACCTATGGGGCCCTGGTCGAGCGGCTTACCAAGGAAGTGCTGGCCGCCAAGCCTGCGCCGCAGACCGTCGAGGAAATCGCCGCCGAAGTGTTGCGGCGCTGTATGGTCCTCGATGAGCCGATCTTCGTCTCTCTTGGTCGCGGACGCGGCGTCAAGAAGATCGAGAACTTCCACTCGCGCTCCGAGCCGGAGTACCGCGGCGACATCAGTTGTCAAATCGCTTTGGGCGAGTCACGTAACACGGCGGCGATGCGCGCCGGAGCGCGCGCCGGGATCAAGAATGTCATCGCACTCACCTACCGTCTGGGAATGCCGAGGGACCCGAAGCACATGCTTCAGCCGTACCCGACGACGGCGATCGGCGCCTCCGAAGTCAACCCGCTGGCGATGGCTTCCGCCGCTGCTTTTGTGAACGGCGGCTTTCGAGTGACGCCGCGCTTCGCCAACGATGTCTGCCACGACGGCAAGTCGCTCCTCTACAACAACGATCAAGGTGATCCAAAGGATTGCGACACCAGGGGTGAGAATCATCCTTCGCAAGAGCGGCTGATGCATCCCGCGGTCTCCGCGGCGATGATCGAGCTCTTGAAGGCCCCAGTTGATCTTGGAAGTACAGGCACCGCCGCCGCGCTGCGGAGCGGCGTCATCCCCGGCATGGATCCGTTGAGTAACGAAATGTGGAGCTTGAAACCCAGCGAAAAGGTTAAGCGAAGCGTTGCTTTTCCCGTTGATCGAGCCGGCGAGCTCGCCGCGAAGACCGGTACGGCAACCAATGCCGACGGCAAGACCTCCGACGTGTGGCTCCTTGTGTTCGTTCCAGGCCCACCGGACCATCCCGAGAAGGGGGTGATGCTGGGATTCTGGATGGGGAAGGACTCGAAAGATCACCCGCTCGGTGAGCGCGGCGCTACCGGGGGGCCAGGCTTCGCTGAATCGGGTGCTCGCAACTGGGTGCATTCAGCAGCGACCGTACTGGCTTTCTTGCAGAACGAACGCGGACTGCTGAAGCCCGGATACAAGTTTCAGCCGATCATTCGCGACGCGACGCTTATGAAATTCAGCGTGGGGAACTCCAGTCGTTCGCCTCGCGAGATCAGCTCTCGCGAGGCGGTGGCCGTGCGATTTTGATCCCTCGCACTCGCGAAATTTTCCGGGCGGCGATCGCCCAGATCGCAGGACCTGGCCAACTTATCCACAATTTCTGTGGATATAGGTGTGGATCAAGCGCGCTGTTGCCCGACCGAGCTTGCTCGTCCGTAGATCGCTAAGAATTTGTGCAATGAAGATTCGTGGCGAGTGTCGACGGTGAACACACGCACCCGGATCTGTCGGGCCCTGCCCACGAGCGTGCGCCGCACGATCACAAGCACTAATACTTTAGCTAAGGTCGGAACTACTGCTTTGTCGGATTGAGACGGTCGGTAAGGTCGCTGACCGGGCAGTTCCAGACGCTTCCCGTTCGTCGCCGGCCGTCCACCGCGCTCGACGACGGGCGGATGATAAAATCCCGCGAATTCGATCGCAGGATCGCACGATCATGATGCTGCCGTCCCACTCTTACGAAAACGGGGCCTGACGCGGCACCTCCACAACGCGGCCGCGCCAAGGTAGCGCTTGTCGCGCTGCTCGCAACCGCGCTGGCGCTCGCCGCCGCCGGGTTCTACGCGGTTACGTCGCACGGGCCCGGCGCCCCGGCCGCCGAGCCGCGCCCGGCTGCCGTCGCGCAGTCGGCAGAAACAGCGCAGCCGGGGCAGCAACAACTCTCGCCGACGCCGATCGGCTGGGTCGACGCGCCCGACGCGGAGTTCGTTCTGTCCACGTCGCTCGATGTGCACGGATGGGCGCTCGACCGCGCCGGCATCCGACGCGTCGAGGTGCGTGTCGACGGAACGCCGTACGAGGCGCGCTATGGGCTGCCGCGGCCGGACGTCGGCAAGGACAAGCGAGGTTATCCGGGTGGCGACAACGGCGGCTTCGAGTTCCGTCGCGATTTCGCCTCACTCGCGCCGATCCGCCACGACGTCGCCGTCGTCGCCATCGCGAATGACGGCCGCGAAGCGGTGCTCGCGCACAAGAGCCTGGTGCCACCCGCCGCGATGCATCGCGCGAGCGCGCTGCTCGACGCCCGGCCGTCGCTCGCGACGAAGCAGTTCACGTTCCTGATGATGACGTCGGGCGTCGTCGAGCAGATGGGCGCCGCCGAGTTGGATACGCATTACACCGGCTACGGCTCGCGGACGATGCGCGTCGGCATGTCGGTGCCGATCTTGTACTTGCGAACGACGCGCGGCGCCGCCGGCGACTATGCGTTCGATCCAGACTTTGACCTGTCGCGCAAATGCAAGGATAGGCCGATCGCCGACGACAATCTGAGCGGTGTAATCCGCTACTCCGTCGCGCACCATCTGCCGGTGCAGTTCATCATGAACGGCGGCATTTGGGCCGACGCGTCGTGCGACATCCCGGCGTGGGACGCGAACGACATGCTCGAGCAGGACCCGGCGAACTGTCAGTGGACCGCGCAGAACGAAGTCTTCCCCGACGATTACCTCAAGAAGCTTCCGGGATCGACGAACTCACCCGAGCTCGCGCGCTCGCTCACGTACAACGTCTACGCGAGCCGGGTACGCGCGTACAAGCGGCGCAACCTGCAGGCGGCAGCGCGCGTGATCGCCGCGTTCGCCCGCGAGCATCCGGACCTCTTCGTCGGCATCGCGCTCGACGCCGACACATACATGAACCCGTTTTACATGCAGAGCGGCCTGTTCAAGCTCTTCGATTACAACCCCGGTATGCTGAAGCAGTTTCGCCACTGGCTGCGCGGCGACGGCCCATACGCCGGCAAGCCAGAACCCGGCGCGCCGAACCTGATCGCGTACCGGCGCGCGAAGCCGCTGACGCTCGCCGATGTGAATCGCCTCGCGCGAAAGCACTGGACGTCGTGGGACCTGGTCGAGCCGCCGCGTACGTTCCCCGGCGCCGGCGGTACGCCGCTCGCAGGCGAGCCGCTCATCTGGGACGACCCGTGGTATCAGGAGTGGCAGGTGTTTCGCCAGCACATCGTCGGACTTCACTATGACGAGCTCTCCGCGTGGGCGCATGAAGCCGGCATCCCGAAGGACCAGATCTTCTCCGCACAGGGTTTCATCAAGCCCGACGACGATGCCAAGCCGATCGCGATTCGTATCCAAAGCCGCGGCCAAAACTACGATACCTCCGGCGTGTCGATCGAAGGCAGTATCCCACGGTACGGTCATCTCGGCGCCATCATCTACGGTGAGTGGTACAACATGAGGATGGAGCAGCCGAACAGCCTGTTCGCGACATTCGGCCGCCTCGATCCAGGCTGGGCTATCGTCGAATTCAACCCGACCGACCTCAAGCGGCCGACGGTGCTGCCCGTCTACGCGCAGGCGTATCACGCGTTTCGCGACATGTTCAACAACGGCGCAAGCGAGATCTCGGCGATGGCGTGGAACGGATCGAACGGCATCTTCGTCGGCCAACCCGGATACGTTCCCTACACTTCGTGGCTCAACACGCCCGCGGAGGACGCGATGCGCGATCTTTTCGTCACGCACGCGGACGTTCCTCGCGGCGCCCTGCTTTGGACGTTCGGCTCGGCGCAGCTCGCGGACAGCGACGGCTGGACGGCGCAAGCCGGCAAAGCGACGCCGGGCAACGCTCATCTCGCGCTCGAGCCGAGCGCCGGCAGTGTCAAACTGCACTCGCCCAGCGATCTCGTCGTGCGACCGCGAACGATCGATTTCGCGTCGCTCGACTTCGGCGACGGCGCGAAGCCCGCCCGCGCGAAGCTGCTTGCGCGCGTCGATGGCAGCGATGAATGGCGCGAAGTCGGCGTGAGCGCCGACGCCTCGCGCATCGCGATCCGCTGGCCCGCGCAGTGGACGAAAGGCGACACCATCGTAGTGCAGCTCGGCATCGACCTCGCGTTCGCGGACAGTGCCGGCCGAGCCCGGCTCGACCGCGTGATGCTCTATCCGTCCGCGTCGCAGCGTTAACTCCTATCCGTCGGCGAGAACCCTCAGTAAGGACGAAACCATGCCCAAGATTCGAGCCGGTAAGATCACGATGAATTACGACCAACAGGGAAGCGGTGAGCCCCTGGTGCTCATCCCATATCTGGCGGCCGACTACGCGTGTTACGCGTTCCAGGTCCCAGACTATTCGAAGCATTTCACCTGCATTTCTGTCGATCTGCGCGGAACCGGAGAGTCGGATAAACCGGCCGGCGTCTACTCGACGGAGATGTTCGCCGACGACATCGCGGCATTCATGCAGGCGGTCGGAATACCCAATGCCCACGTTTACGGGCTGTCGTTGGGGGCAGCCACCGGCATCTGGCTGGCCGCCAAGTATCCCGACCGGGTCAAGTCGCTGTCGCTGCACAGCGGCTGGTCCAAGAGCGATGCCCATCTCACGACAGTCGTACGGGGCTGGCAGGTGATGGCCAAGGCGCTGAACAGCGTGCCAGAAATGGTGATCCAAGGGATCTTCCCGTGGTGCTTCACGCCCGAGCTATATGCGCAGAAACCGGACTACATCCAAAACCTGTCCGACTTCGTGCGCGGCCGGCCCAAGCAGCCGGTCGACGCATTCATCCAGGAGTCCAATGCGGTGATAGCCCACGATGCCGAAGCGCAGCTCGGAAAGATCCGTGCTCCGACGCAGATCACCTGCGGGCGGCACGACCTGCTTACCATCCGCTTCACCGACCGGCTGAGGAACGGCATCAAGGATTCCGAGCTGTACATCTTCGAGGATTGCTCGCACGCGCCGCTGTACGAGAACGTGGCCGCGTTCAACGAGAAAACGCTCGCATTCCTGAAGAAGCACGGAGGCTGAACGCATCGAACGCGGGGCACTCTGGCCTTCGCAAGGAGAACGTCAGGGTTTCGTCAGGTAGTGGGCCATGCGTCGGAAGTCGATTGTGGACGCTCGACGGTCGTGAAATAATCGCGGGGCGCGCCAAGTTGAAGCGGCCGGCCTTGGCGCCCACCCCGACCCCTAGGCGCATTGCGCCACGCCGAGGCGTACGTGCCAATCCGGCGATAACGAACAACAACATTCGGGGGAGATCCCATGTCTCGGCTGTGGTCGCCGGCGTGTCCTATACGAGCAACGACCCGGACCCCGACTCCGGGTTGCCGCCTCTTGATCCCTTCCTCCCGTTTACCCGCGCCTTCTTGTGGGAGGACGGCGGACCGAGCGTGGATTTGAATGCGTTGATTCCTCCGAATTCCGCTTTGAAGCTGACGACCGCGGCTTTGATTACGGAGAATGGCGAGATCGTCGGCGTCGGGAAGCCCCTTGGCTGCGCCGATGACGATGACAGCTGTGGCCACGCGTACGTCCTGGTCCCGTGCGACGAGAATCATCCGAACCTTAGAGGTTGCGACTACAACCTGGTTGATGCGAGTGACACGACTCAAGGGCGTCTGGCGCAGGTCGATTCGGCCTCGGGCGGCGCAGGTGTCGCCGATTTGTTCCCGGCGGAAAGGGTGAGGCGTGTTCGTTCCATGATGTCGAGTCACAATCGCTCGGTCCGGAGTTTGGTCGCGGACTTGGCGAAGAAATAGCGCCAACTAGACTCCTAACGTCCTCGAGCGCGGCAGTCGGGGGTTCTATGTCTCGGTCTTTGCGCTTCCTCCGCGTACACCGACTAACGTTGTCGGCGTTTCTCGCACTGCTTGCAGCGGTATTCTTTCCAATTCAACTCGTCGCGCAGAACAATCAAGCCACTCCCGTCGCGGCTATCGAGTATTACTATTCCGCTTGGAATTTCTATTTCGTGACCGCAGATCCCGTCGAAATAGCCCTGTTGGATGGCGGTGCCTTCGGCGGCGTGTGGCAACGCACTGGCCAGCAATTCAATGTTTATCCGCTTGTCGGTGCGCCGGCATCCAGCTCAACCGTGTGGCGATTCTTCAGCACGACCTTCGCACCAAAGAGTTCACATTTCTATACTGCGATCCTGGCTGAATACAACGAGCTGGTGGCTGAGAACGGTGTCGGCTGGAAACTCGAAGGGCTGGTATTCAGTACGATGGTGCCTGCAAGCGATGGCACTTGTCCCGCCGGTAGTATCCCGGTCTATCGCGTGTACAACAACGGGATGGGTGGTGCGCCCAACCACCGTTTTACGACGGACGTGAATATACGCGCCCAGATGCTCGCAGCCGGATGGAACGCCGAAGGCTACGGCATCGGTGTGACTTTTTGTTCGCCTGACGGGCCGCCGGTTGCGTACCAATTTACAACGATTGATTTCCCCGGGGCGACGGACACGAACATTAATGGAATCGTTGATAGTAACGACGGCGTCGCGCTGGTCGGTATTTTCGACGACGATACTTGTCCTCTTTCTTGTCCCTTCCGTCTTAATCTCACAGCGGGGGCCTCTACCTTCACGTCCCTGCCTCAGTTACCCGGCTTTGCCTCAACCCAAGCGGTCGCGATCAACGCGGCTGGCACGATCGTCGGCGGCGCATTTGACGCGGCTGGGAACGAAAGCGCATTCATTCTTGACAAGAGCGGTAACTTCACCGTTTTCTCGAACCCCGGTTGGCCGAATAGCGAAGCCAGAGGCATCAGCAGCACGGGGAGGCTCGTTATCGGAAGATCTGTTGTTAACGATGCAGCAGGCAACCACCTTTCGGCTGTCGGATTCATCTACGACGTAGAGCAAAACACCTTCACGCCGATTCTTCCAGGCGTGGGCGTTGATGTCGTTGCCCAAGGCATCAACGCGGCTGGCCAAGTCGTCGGCCATGTCCTCATGCCTGACGGCAGCAGGATCGGTTGGTTGCGCCAACTCAACGGAGACATTACGTTATTCCAGGTCAATGGCTTAAGCACCTTGGCCCGCGGGATCAATGACTCGGGGCAGATAACCGGCTGGGTTATTCCCATGCCGGGGCAAGGCAGGCTTTTTGTCACCACTCTCGTGGGAGCACCCGGCGTCGAGGCGGTTAGCATCCCGGATGCCGAGTTGCTCGAATATCCTGGCGCACCGCTAATCTTTCCCGAAGGCATTACGAACACGGGAGAGATCGCCGGGATCTGGAGCGACGGTCAAACCCAGCACGGTTTCATCGCGACACCCTCGCGAAAGTGATGCGTATGCAGAACGCTCTGTTGGTTTTCGTTACCGGCTACAAGCCTTCGACAGAGAAGTTACCGAGAGCGGTCCCCTTGCGGACGCTCGCCCGCGCTATAGGAACGGAGAAGCTCATAGGTCGTTCCTTGACCCCTTGAGGCCGACGGCGTAGCTTTTCCTTCAAGATCTGAACACTAACTAACATTGGGGGGCATGATGGCAAAGCATTCACTTCGAGCCGTTCTCTTTGGTTCTTCGGCTCTCCTGTTTTCGACCGGTGTCGCCGCTTTGGGTAACCTGGAGAACCCGCAGCCCAAGGTTGGTTCCATTCGGGTGTGTCAGTGTGACCGACTTGGCATCGACAAACGTGGCGCGCATTGCTTCTCCTTTCGTGCGGAGCGTCTGGGCTGGAACGCCAGCACCCTTCCAGAAGGCCGACGCCAGTTCTGACTGCGGCACGCCGAGTCGCCGCGAGAGGTTCGCAGTCGGATACTGACCATTGCCCAGGTTGACGAATCGCATACCGCTCTGAAAGAAGGCCTGGGTGACGGGCTCACCAGCCTTGGCGCATGCAGCTTGGCGCGCCTGCGGCACGCCTGCCAAAATGTCGTCCGCCTCCCCAACGTCGACGAAGATCTGAACATCGAACGCTTTGACGATCGCGAGGCCAAGCGCAGGCGGGAGCGTGTCGTAGCTAGCCGGCACTTCATCGTAGGATCGACGCGCCAGGCTGTCGCTCGCGAGCGAGATCATCGGCTGCCCCCCGGCTTTCATGGTCTCGATGGCGATGTTCTCCATGAGTTTTTCATCGCGAACGCTTCCGGTGATTAGAACCTTGTCGCCGGTCTTGATCATTCCCGCCTGAACGAGATTCCGTGCCACCGCCTGAAGACTCGCCCTTCGCCAGACCCAG
>Ga0335083_10011027_pt1 | contig 10879 bp, 10 predicted proteins | sample Lox_Sample_42_FD_206716 | JGI IMG/M metagenome (GOLD analysis project Ga0335083, IMG submission 206716) | Soil microbial communities from Loxahatchee National Wildlife Refuge, Florida, United States - Lox_Sample_4.2 | ecosystem: Environmental > Terrestrial > Soil > Wetlands | place: USA... | reverse complement strand
GGCCACCGACGACAGCTACGTTCCCACCACCACGGTCTGCTCGGGCGCGCTGGTGGGCACGCACAACACCTACAACGTCGGTCCGGGCCAGACCTACACCGACACCACCAACGTGCCCTGGCTCTCGCTGCAGGCCGGTGACGTGGTCAACGTCTACTACCAGAGCACGCCCTACCACACCTACATCGCGCTCATGGCCCAGGGCACGGCCAGCAATCCCGTGATCATCAACGGCGTGACTTCCAACGACGGCAACGGCAATTGCAGCCGTCCGGAGATCAGCGGCACCAATGCGGTGTACAGCGCCGACCGTTCCACGGTGACCTACGACAACGCCTATACCAGGACCGACGACGTGTTCGAGATCTGGTATGGCCAGGGCCACTACGGCCAGAAGCCCTCGCACATCACCATCCAGAACCTCAAGATCACCAACGCCGCGAGCGGCAGCTACGCCGGCGGCACGGGCATCAACGCCATCACCGCCGACGATCTCACGGTGCAGAACTGCGAGATCACCAACAACAATGGCTGGGGCATCTTCACCAACACCAAGAACGATTCGCCGGCGGGCCAGGAAACCAGCTATCGCACCGTGGTGCGCGGCAACCAGATCTACAACAATGGCGTGAACGGCAGCTACCTGTACCACAACCTCTACATCCAGGGTTATCGCCCGGTGATCGAGGGCAACTACATCGGCGCCCTGCAGAGTGGCGCGCAGGGCTCTTCGCTCAAGGATCGCTCCAGCGGCACCATCATCCGCTACAACACCATCGTCGCGGCCGCGCGCGCCATCGACCTGGTGGAGACCGAAGGCGGCCACGGCACGGTCGATGCCGATCCGCTGTACCGCGACGCCTGGGTGTACGGCAACATCATCATCAACGACGACACCACCGGCCAGGGATCGGGCGACCTGATCCACTGGGGCTACGACAACTGCTTCTACTGGCCCTGCAACCCGCCGGGCACGTTCGTCGAGGCGCGCACCGGCACGCTGCATTTCTACGCCAACACCATCGTCGCCAACATGCATGGCGACCGCTGGGCGGTGTTCGACCAGCAGAGCAACGGCAGCTCCATCGATCCGCACAACATCGTCGAGCTGCAGAACAACATCCTGTGGAACATGGGCACGGCCCAGATGAGCATGGCCCGCGACATCGGTGACGTGCGCTTCCTGGCCACCAACTGGATTTCCAGCGGTTGGGTGGCGGGAGACACGGGCAATACCGTGTCGATCTCGGGCACCGCGAACCTCATCGAGGGCACGGATCCCATGCTCGATCCGACCACGTATCGTCCGCTGGCGGGTTCGCCGGTGATCGGCCAGGCTTCGAGCAACACGCCGACCGCGGTGCTGTACGAATACGACAGCACCTCTTCGGTGGTGGCGCGCGCCACGGCGCTGGACCTCGGCGCACGCGAACACTAGAACCCCAACATTAAGAGTTCGTCAGGGTGCGACCCCGCCAACGCGGCCGGCCGGTCGGCTGAGACATCCCTCACGGAGCCGCACCGCGCCGTACGCTTACCATGCCGGTACTCATGCCGGTATGAAATCCCAAGCGCCACAAGTCTCCATCGTCCTGCCGACGTACAACCGCCGGCGCACCCTGCTGCGCGCGGTGCACAGCGTCATCGCGCAGACGTTCCAGGACTGGGAGCTGATCGTCGTCGATGACGGCTCCACCGACGGCAGCGCCGACCTGCTCGACGGCCTCGACCCGCGCGTGCAATGCCTGCGACGCGCCAATGCCGGCGCCGCCGCCGCGCGCAACGCCGGCTTGGCCGTGGCCGCCGGACGCTACCTCAGCTTCCTCGATTCGGACGACGAGTGGCTGCCCCACTTCCTGGCGCTGACCGTGGGCTTTCTGGAGCGGCATCCGGACCAGGGTTACGTGTCCACCGAATCGTTCGACATGAAGCCCGACGGACGTTGCGTGCGGCAGGACGTCGACGCGCTGGACGGCCACTACGTGTGGCTCGCGCGGCGCCTGCAATCGCATGACCTCGATCTGCCGGAAGGCAGCACGGATCCGTACCTGCGCGTCTACCAGCGCTGCCAGCCGCTGGGCGAATGGGCGCACGCGCACGCGCCCGAGCAGCTGCGCGAGGAACCCTGGCTGCGCTGGTACCAGGGCGACATCGCCGAAAAGTATCGTTGGGGCTATTTCCACGCGCTGTGGTGCATCGTGGCACGGCGCGAACTGGTGGCGGCGGCGGGACCGTTCGCGGAGGGCCGCCGCAGCTGCAACGACCTGGAATTCCTGATCGAGCTGGCGCGCCGTGCGCCCTCGAACATGATCGCGGTGCCCTCGGTGCGCAAGAACCTGGTCGCGGCCGACGCCGGCGCGGCGCAACTCTCGCGCGGTCGTTCGTACGCGGACTTCACGCGCAACTTCGCGCAGGTGATCCACCAGTGCTTCCTGAGCCGCGACCCGCACAACGCCGAGCTGCAACGCATCTACGCGTTCCGGCGGCTCGAAGCCGCCAAGGCCGCGCTCAGCAACGGCCTGCGCACCGAAGCGCGCGAACACCTGCGCGTCGCGGGCGCGACGCTCAACTGGCCATCGCTCTGGATCCTGAGGGCCATGGCGTGGTGCGCGCCGACCGACACCCTCGCGCGCGCCGGCTACGCTCTCTACAATCAGCTGGAATCGCGTTTTCCGGCCCTGGTCTGAAGTCCGCATGCCCGACGCCCACGCGCCGCAAATCCTGGCCTGGCCCGCGCCAGGAGCACCCGAGCTTGCGCAATGGCAGGCGCTGTGGAGCGAACTCGCCGCTGCCCCCGACCTCGCGCCGCCGTGGTGTGACGCCCTGATCGCGGGGCACGGCATCGATCCGTCCTCGCTGCAACTGCTCACCCTGGGCTCGGGGCAGCGCCTGGACCTGGTGTTCCCGTTCCAGCGGCACGACGAACGCATCGCGCCCGGGCTCAGGGTGCGCGGACTGCGGCCGGTGCAGAACGTGTTCGCGCTGCACGGCGGGCTGCTCACGCGCGGCACGATGCAGTCCGGCGTCGACGCGCTGCTGGAGGCGCTGCTCGAACGCGTGCCGGGCTGGGATTGCCTGACGCTGGGCGAGCTGGTGATGGATTCGCCGCTGTTGGAGGCGTGGCAGCAGGCGGCAGGGCGACGCGGCTTCGCGACGCAACTCACGGTGGGCGAACGCCCGCCGTTCATCGCTGCGCCGCCCGATTTCGCCGGGTTCCTCAGCGGCCGCTCCGCACGCTTCCGCAAGAAGCAGCGCGCGCATCTGCGCGAGCTGTCGGGCGATCCCTCGTTCACCCTGCAGGTCTACCAGCGGCCCGACGAAGTGGCCGCCTTCATGGCGGCGGTGCTCGAGATCGAACGCCACAGCTGGAAACACGCGGCCGGCATGGCCATCAGCGCCCGGCCATGGGAGCAGGCGTTCTACGATCGCCTGCTGGCGCATTTTGCCGCGCAGGGCATGCTTATGGGCGCGATCCTGAACGTCGACGGGCAGCCGGCGGCCCACAGCATCGACCTGGTGCGCGGCGGCCACGTGTGGGGGCTGAAGACCACCTTCGATGCGCGCCACGCGGCGCGCGGCGTGGGCACCCGCCTGCTGGTGGCCATGGTGCAGCGTTATTTCGATGCCGGCTGCAGCGAATACGATTTCCTCGGCACGGATGAGCCCTACAAACTCGAGTGGACCACCACCGTGCGACAGCACGTGCAACTGCGCCTCTGGCGCCGCACGATCCGCGGCCGGCTCGGCCGACTCAAGCACCACTTGCAAGGAGTGCGCAGATGGATGTCCCGTCCCCGAAGTTGAACGCCCGGCAGCCGGGCGCGAAGCGGCGTCTCAAGCGCGCCTTGCTGCCGGTGCTCAAACCCGCGCTCGACCGGCTGCTGCTGTGGCGCGGCGCGATCATGGCGCGCACCGGCTGGAAGCTGCGTTCCGGCGGCTTCATGGTGGCGCACACCGCCGGTCGCGGCCTGGGACTGTTCGTCACGCGCGCGTACGCGCCGGGAGAGCGTGTGATCGCCATCACCGGCGAACCCGTCGCCGCGCGCGGCGAGTACACCATCCAGACCGGCCCCGACGCGCAGCTCTACCCTTCCGCGCCGCTGCGCTATGCCAATCATTCCTGCGAGCCCAACGTCGGCATCCGCAGCGATGCGCAGGGCCAGCCCGCGTTCCACGCCATGCGCGCGCTGCGCGCAGGCGAAGAAGTCCTGTGGGACTACTGCATGTCCGAACTGGAGCTGGTCATCGACGGCAAGCCGGCGGGTTTCACCTGCCGCTGCGGCGCGCCCGGCTGCCGCGGCGAAGTCGCCGGCTGGCGGCATGCGCCCGCGGAGGTGCAGCAGCGCTATCGCGAGTGGATCATGCCCTACCTGCGGGACCGCGACGGGACCTGAAACGCCCGACACGGCCAGCGGCGCGACGCTGACGCTTCAGCGCGGTTGCTGGCGCAGCCAGGCGAAGGTGCGCTTCATGCCCTCCGCGGTCGCCACCGCCGGCCGCCAGCCGAGTGCCTTCAGCCCCTGGTTGGTGTAGCGCAGCGGCGTGAACATCGAACGCAGCGTGAACGGCGTGAACACGGCGGGCAGCTGGCCTTTCGACCTGCGGTGGTAGCGCAGCATCCATGCCGCAGCGAGGCGGAACGCGAAGCGCGGCAGCGGAATCACGCGCAGCCGCTGCACCGAGCGGCGATACGCCCTGAGGTAGGCCCGGCAGGTCGGCAGATCGTCATCGACCACGCTGAACGAGGCGCCATCCGGCGCCCTGAGCGCCGCGAGCGCGACGGCGTCGGCGCAATTCTCGACGTAGGTGAGCGGCAGCAGCGCGCCGCCACCGAGGCTCACGAACCATCCCATGACCTTCAGGCCCACGCGCGGCGAGAGCGCGCCACCGCCCGGTCCGTAGATGACGCCCGGCCTGAGCACCACCGTCTCGAAACCGAACTGGCGGCGGTATTCCGCGAGCAGATGTTCCTGCCGCGTCTTGGCGTAACCGTACGGACCCTTGTCCGCGCCCACTGGTTCCAGCGCAGTGTCGTCCGCCAGCAGCGCGCCGCGGCGCAGCTCGAAGGTGCGGTACACGGAGAACGAACTGATGAGCACCACGCGGCGCACGCCCGCCGCGCCCGCGGCAGCGAACACGTTGCGGCTGGCCACCACGGTGTTGGCGAACATGTCCGCCGCCGCGCCCTTCATGCCCGCCGCGGCGTGCACCACCGTGTCCACGCCCTGCAGCAGGGCCGGCAGCGAACCCGCGAGCAGCAGATTGGCGGAAACCACTTCAATGCCCGCCGCAGGAAAATCGCGTTGCAGTTCGGCCACGAGTCCGGCCGGCGGCTGGCTGCGCACCAGCAGGCGCAGATCCGTCACGCCCTGCTGCAGCAGCGAGCGCGCGATGCGGCGACCGAGGAATCCGGCGGAGCCTGTCAGGAGGACTTTCATAGCGCCGCCACGATGCGATCGATGATGCGCGTGACGCGCAGGATCTGTTCCGGCGGGATCGGCGCCGGACCCTTGCCCTGCACCGCATCGTAGAAGCGGTTCAGCAGCACCCGCATGCACTGGAAGTAATGGTATTCGTGGCGCCGGAACAGGCGCAGGTTGCGTCGCGCGTTGCGCCGGTACTGACGCGCCTGCACCCAGGCCGGAAACAGCCTTCCCAGCGCACTGGGCTGCGCCCAGCGCGCACTGTGCACCAGGGTGCGCGCGGTGTAATCGAGTTCGACCGAGTCCAGGGTGCCCAACACTTTCAGCTGATGCGGCACCGGCCGCGCGTGCGCCGTCACCGTGCCGCTGACCGTGACCTGGCCGCTTCGGAGCATGAAGCGCAGTTCGTCCGGCATGGCGTCGACGATGTCGCTGCCGATCGGGTCGCGGCGCCGGAACGCCAGCGCCTGCACCTCGAGCTCATCGTCGAGGAACGGCACCACTTTCGCGAGCACGTGGTCGAGCACGTTGTGGAACAGCTTGCCGGGCAGCCGGTGCACCCAGTGGCCGGGATCGCTCATCACCGCGAGGCCGTAGTCGCCGGCCAGGTTGTAGCCGTAACTGGTGTCGAGATGCACGATCTCGCCGAGCGCATGGCTGGCCAGCAGCTGCTCGAGTTCGAGGCCGGGCGGCTCGTAGTTGTAGAGATAGTTGACGCCGAGCTGCAGGTTCAGCCGCGCGGCATGGTCCAGCAGTTCACGCGACTGCGCTTCGGTCAGCGCGAACGGCTTCTCCATGAACACGTGGCAACCGGCGTCCAGGCACAGCCGCCCCAGCACGAGGTGCGAATCCGGCGGCGTGGCGATGTGCACCACGTCGGGCTTGACCTCGGCCAGCATGCGCGCCAGGTCGGTGTACTGGCGGGGAATGCCGAAGCGCACCGCCAGCTGCTCGGCCATGAGCGGCTCGCGATCGCAGACCGCCACCACTTCGCCGCGGCCCGTGGCGCGCAGCTGTTCGACATGGCCGTCGGCGATCTTGCCGCAGCCGACGATCGCGACGCGCACCTTCAGCGTGCTCCCTTGCTCATGAGCACCACTTCCACGGTCTGCAGCAGGATCAGGATGTCGAACACCAGGCCGTGGTTCTTGATGTAGTACAGGTCGTACTGCAGCTTCTCGAGCGAATCCTTTTCCGACGCGCCGTACGGATAGCACAGCTGCGCCCAGCCCGTGATGCCGGGCTTCACGCAGTGCCGCTCGCTGTAATACGGGATGCTCTCGACCAGCTTCTCGACGAACTCCGGCCGCTCGGGCCGCGGGCCGACGAAACTCATGTCGCCCTTGAGCACGTTGAGGATCTGCGGCAGCTCGTCGATGCGCACCTTGCGGATGAACGATCCCACCCGCGTGACGCGCGGATCGGCCTTCACCGCCCACTGCGCGCCGGCCGCCTCGGCGTTGACGCGCATGCTGCGCAGCTTCAGGACGCCGAACGGCTCGCCGTTGAGGCCGACACGGATCTGGCGGTAGAACACCGGCGCGGAGAGGCCCTCCTCGATCTTGATGGCGAGGATGCCGCCGATCAGGAACGGGCTCGCGATCACCAGCAGGCACAGGCTGGCCACCAGGTCGAACGCCCGCTCCCAGAACTGGGTCCAGCGGCCGACGTTGAAGCCTTCGCCGAAGATCATCCAGCTCGGGTTGAGCACATCGAGGTACACCTTGCCAGTCTCGCGCTCGAGGAAGGCCACCAGCTCGGTGACCTTGATCCCCGCCAGGCGGCAGGCCAGCAGCTCGCGCAGCGGAAAGTTGTGGCGGCGATCGTCCATGGCCACCACGATCTCGTCCACGTCCCGTTCTTTTGCGCACCGCAGCAGAGATTCCTGGGACCCGAGGATCTGGGTCGCGGGCACCTGGGCCGGCTCACCCGGGATGCTGACATAACCTGCCACCACGAACCCCCGTCGGTCGGAGCGGCGGCGCAACTGGCTGATGCTCACCGCCCGACGGCCGGCGCCCACCACCAGCACGGAGGGCTTCAGACGGTCGTCATCCAGCAGCCGGCCCGCGCCGAGCCGGACGGCCGAAACCAGCGCCCAGGCCAGCAGCGTGGCTTTGACGCCCACCGACCTCGGCAGCCACAGATCCGGCCACAGCCGCAGCAGCAAGGTGGCCAGCACCCCACCCAGGCAGACGCTGATGGTGATGCGCAGCAAGGCGCCCGCGACGCCGAAGCGCTGGCGCACGCTGAACAGGCCCAGCGCGGTCATCATGACGAGGATGAAACCGCCGAACACCAGCGTGTGCGTCCAGACGCGCCAGTTCTCGACGCGCACATCGGCGCTGACGCTGCACACCAGCCAGCAGGCCAGCAGCGCGGCGAGGGTTTCAGCCAGGCCAAGCAGCAGCAGCCCGACACTCAGGTGTTGGCCGAGAAAACGGATTCGCATAGGTCTCGGCAGTCTAAAGGGTGGGCCGAGGGCCCGACACGACCGGATTCACAACCCGATCCGACTTCCGCCAGCACCAGGATGGTGATGGCGTCCCCAAGGGGATTCGAACCCCTGTTACCGCCGTGAAAGGGCGATGTCCTGGGCCTCTAGACGATGGGGACCCGGATCCCTGGTGAGTGAGCAAGTGGTGGAGCTAGACGGGATCGAACCGTCGACCTCTTGCATGCCATGCAAGCGCTCTCCCAGCTGAGCTATAGCCCCACAGAAGGGCGGCAAAGGTACGCGGCGGGCCCCTGCGCTGTCAAGGAAGGCGCAGGCGCACGCCGCATGCGATGCGCGCCGGACTACTGGACCGTGACCGTGATCGAGCGCGAGGAGCGGCCGAACGCGTTGGTGGCGTACAGCTTGTAGGTCGTGGTCGCGGTGGGATGCACGATCACAGGGCTGGTGCGCACCGGTCCCACCTCCGGACTGATGATCAGCGTGGAGGCATCCGGCGCCGCGAACGACAGGCTCACCGCGCCGCCGGAGGCGACGCTGGTCTTGTCGGCCGCGAACGCGCTGATCACCGGCACCGAACCCTGCGGATCGCTGGTGATCACCGTCCCGAGCTGCACCACTTCGAAATCGCTGGCCTTCACGTTCTTGAGCGCGTTGAGGTCGTTGTCGTCCCAGCCGGGGTCATTGGCCCCGCTCAGGAACAGGTTGCTGCCGTTGTCGGCCAGGATCATGCCGTACTTCTTCAGCGCCTTGAGGATCACCTGGTTGTCGGCCGAATACCCCGAGATGTCGAACGAGGCCTTCAGGCGCAGGCGCATGCCCATGGGCGGGAGCGAGGCGCTGGTGGAGCTGCTGGCCCAGTGCGTGGCCGGCGCGACGTACGCCTTGCGCGTGCTCTGCACGGTGAAGCGCAGCGCATGCTCGATGGCGCCGCGCGCGACTTCATCGTGGCGCGCGAGACCCGGGAAGATCGGCAGCCCCGCCGCGTCGGCCGAAGTCCAGCCGTAGGGACGCGCGGTATTGCCGGTCACGTCCCACAGCGCGGTGGAATCGGCGTTCCAGCTGCCGTTGGCATTGGCGCTGGCGGTGTACAGCTCGTACAGCCAGCACGTGGCGCGATCGAGCACCAGCACATGCGAGTCGCCGTCGTTCTCGATCGGCGCATTGGCGGGAATCGCGAATGGACCCGGATCGCTTTCATCCGCGTACGCGCCGAGCTCCACCGCGACCTTGGCCTGCGTGTTGCTGTCGACCACCACGTAGGGAATGCCGTACTGCGTGCCGAAATCCGGATGCAGGCCGGTGTTCGTGCCGATGTTGGCGAGGTACGTGGCGGAGTTGGCGTCCACCGGCAACGCGGAGACGTCCTCGTTCCACAGGCTGGTGTCGTCGAACAGGCGGTAGCCGCCGAGATCGGCAGCAATGCCGGTGGCGAAACTGCTGGTACAGCTGCCGCTGCTGGCCACGCCGCCCGAGGAAGAGGAACTGGAGGAACTGCTGCTGGAACTAGAGCTGGAGCTGGAACCACCGGAGCTGCTCGAGCTGCTGGAACTGGAGCTGCTGGAACTGGAACTGCTGGAGCTCGAGCTGGAGCCGCTGCCAGCGCCGCCCGAGCTGCTGGTGGAACTGGAGCCCGGGCTCGCGTCCCCGCCGCCACAGGCCGCCAGCGCCGTCAGGCAGCAGGCGGCCAGTCCGAGATCCCTCAGCCTTCGCATGAACATGGTCCAACCTCATTTCACCGTGACGGTCACGGTCTTGGTGGTGCGGCCGTACGCGTTGCTGGCGTACAGCGTGTAGGTCGTGGTCTTGGTCGGGTGCACCGTGATCGGACTGCCGCGCGCCGGACCCTGCTCCGGGCTCACGATCAGCGTCGACGCGTTGCCGGTGGCGAACGACAGTGTCACCGCCGCTCCTGAAGCCACCGCTGTCGGGTTCGCGGTGAAGCTGGTGATGGTCGGCGCGTTGCCGGTCGGATTCGACGTGTACACCGTGCCCAGCGTGACGACTTCGAAGTCGTTCGCCGTGACCTTCTTCAGCGCGCTGAGCTCGCTGTCGTTCCAGTTCGGATCATTGGCGCCGCTCAGGTACAGGTTGCTGCCATTGTCGGCCAGGATCATGCCGTACTTCTTCAGCGCCTTGAGGATCACCTGGTTGTTGGCAGAGAAGCCCGAGATGTCGAACGAGGCCTTCAGGCGCAGGCGCGTGCCCATCGGCATCAGTGAGGCGCTGGTCGAGCTGCTGGCCCAGTGGGTGGCCGGCAGGACGTAGGCCTTGCGCGTGCTCCTGGCGGTGAACCGCAACGCGTGGTCGATCAGGCCGCGAGCCACTTCATCGTGGCGCGCCAGGCCTTCGAACACCGACAGGCCGGCCGCATCCACCGAGGTCCAGCCGTACGGGCGTGCCGTATTGCCTTCCATGTCCCACAGCGCCGTGGAGTCCGCGCTCCAGCTGCCGTCGCTGTTGATTCCGGCGGAATACAGCTCGTACAGCCAGCAGTTGGCCTTGTCGAGCACCAGCACGTGCGAGTCGCCATCGTTCTCGACCGGCGCATTGGCGGGAATCGGGAACGGACCCGGATCGCTCTCGTCGGCGTAGGCGCCGAGATTCACCGCCACCTTCTTCTGCGTGCTGCCATCGACCACCACGTACGGGATGCCGTACTGAGTGCCGAAATCGGCGTGCATGCCGGTGGTGGTGCCGAGGCTCGCGATGTAGGTCGCCGAATTGGGATCGACCGCGGCGGTGGAAATGTCCTTGTTCCACAGGCTCGCCGTGCTGAACAGGCGATAGCCGCCGAGATCGGCCGCGATGCCGGTGCCCATGGCGCTGCAGCTGGTGGTGCTGGCGGTGCCCGAGCTGGTCGAGCTGCTCGAACTGGAGCTGCTGCTCGAAGAACTGCTGGACGAGCTGCTGGAGGAGCTGCTGGAACTGCTGGAACTGCTGGAACTCGAACTGGAGCCGCGCGACGGATGCCAGTGCCAGCGCAGGTCCGTCACCTTGG
>Ga0335083_10011025_pt1 | contig 10880 bp, 9 predicted proteins | sample Lox_Sample_42_FD_206716 | JGI IMG/M metagenome (GOLD analysis project Ga0335083, IMG submission 206716) | Soil microbial communities from Loxahatchee National Wildlife Refuge, Florida, United States - Lox_Sample_4.2 | ecosystem: Environmental > Terrestrial > Soil > Wetlands | place: USA: Florida... | reverse complement strand
GCTTTACCCGGCCGGAAAAGGAAAACGCACTGACGTTGTCCATGTATCGCACGATGGCCGACGCTCTGGAGGCTGCGCGTGACGATGACTCGGTTCGGGCAGTCGTGATCGAAGGGGAGCCGGGCGTCTTTACCGCCGGTAACGATATCGCCGATTTTCTGGAGGGGGCGCCAGCGCCGGGCGTGGCGATCAATGATTGGCCGCCGTTCCGGTTCATGGAGGCCCTGAGTGCCTTCGACAAACCAGTGGTGGCTGCCGTGACAGGGGTTGCCGTCGGCATTGGTGTGACGATGCTGCTGCATTGCGACCTGGTCTACATCGCCGACGATGCGAGGCTCGCGTCGCCCTTTGTAGCACTCGGCCTCGTGCCGGAGTTCGCATCGAGCCTTTTACTTCCGCAAGGTGAACTGCACGCTGAGCTTATGCGTACGGTGGGCATGGCCGGAGCCGGATCGGTCAACGGGCGGGTGGGGTGCTCGCGTGATCGCCTCGATCTCCTCGATCCCCGCGATCCCCGCGATCCCCGCGATCGATCAGCGCGTTGAGCAGCTCGATCGGCAGCGGGAAGACGATGGTCGAGTTCTTGTCGGCGGCGATCGTCGTGAGCGTCTGCAGATAGCGCAGTTGCATGGCTTGCGGCTGCAGCGCGAGCCGTTGCGCGGCCTGCAGCAATTTTTCGGACGCCTGCAGTTCGCCTTCCGCGTGGATCACCTTCGCGCGGCGTTCGCGTTCGGCTTCGGCCTGGCGTGCGATGGCGCGCACCATCGTTTCGTTCAGGTCGACGTGCTTGATCTCCACATTCGATACCTTGATGCCCCACGTGTCCGTTTGCGCATCGAGCGTCTTCTGGATGTCGGCATTCAGTTGCTCGCGCTCGGCGAGCAGCGCGTCGAGTTCGTTCTTGCCGAGCACGGAGCGCAACGTGGTTTGCGCGAGCTGGCTCGTCGCCTCGATGTAGCGCGCGACCTGGATCACCGCCTTCTCCGGGTCGACCACGCGAAAGTAGACCACGGCGTTGACCTTCACCGAAACGTTGTCGCGCGTGATGACGTCCTGCGAGGGCACGTCGAACACCACGGTGCGCAGGTCGATGCGCACGGCCACCTGAACCATCGGGATGATGAGCACGAGCCCGGGCCCCTTGACCTTCCAGAAGCGCCCCAGCATGAACACGACGCCGCGCTCGTATTCCTTGAAGACGCGGATGGACGATACGACGAGCAGCACCGCCAGCACGAACAGGAGGCTCGTGAAGCCGAACGTGTAGCCGATCATGAACGTTCTCCCTCGTTGGATGTCGTGTCGTGCAGCGGCGTGACGGTGAGCGTGAGGCCGCTGCGAGCGGTCACGCGCACGCGGCTGCCGGCGGCGAGGGGCGCCGCGCACGCGACACGCCAGCGTTCGCCGTGCACGCGCGCCCAGCCCGTGGCCGAAGGCGCACGGCCCGGGCGGGAATCGGGGTGCAGGCCGTCGTCGATCACTTCGCCGATGCTGCCGACCATGGCCTCCGCGCCGGTGACGACGGGCCGCCGCCGCGCGCGCAGCGCCACGCTCGACACCGCGGCGACGAACGCCGCGCCGCCCAACGCGAGGCCCGCGATGAGCGGCAACGGGATGCCGTAGCCGGGCACGTCGGTATCGATGAGCATGAGCGCGCCGATCGCGAACGCCACGATGCCGCCGAAGCCCAGTACGCCGAAGGTCGGTAGAAACGCCTCTGCAACGAGGCAGGCGAGCCCAAGCAGCACGAGGGCGAGGCCCGCGTAGTTCACGGGCAGCAATTGCATGGCGAAGAGGCCGATCAGCAGGCAGGTTGCGCCCGCCACGCCGGGCAGCACGAAGCCGGGGTTGGCGAATTCGAAGAAGAGGCCGTAGATGCCGATCGTCAGCAAGATGAGCGCGACGTTCGGGTCGGCGATGATCGAGAGGAAGCGGTTGCGCCAGTCGGGTGCGACGACTTCGAGCGGCGCGTGCGCGGTGGCGAGCCGCAACGTGCCGGCCGCGGTCGTGACGACGCGGCCGTCGAGCTGCCGTGCGAGGTCGGCGGGATCCTGCGCGATCAGGTCGATGACGTGCTGATCGCGCGCTTCGTCGGCCGAGAGGCTCACGGCTTCGCGCACCGCGCGCTCCGCCCACACGGCGTTGCGCCCGCGCAGTTGCGCGAGGCCGCGAATGTAGGCGGCGGAGTCGTGCATGATCTTGCGGGTTTCGGTGGATGCGCTGTCTTCGGCTTGCGCGCCCGATGTGCTCGAAGCGCCTGATGCACCCGACGAGCCTGCGTTCCCTGCGGGGGCTTCGGGCCCACCGGCCGGCGCGCCGCCTGCGCCCACGCCGAGCTGCACGGGCGAAGCCGCGCCGAGGTTGGTGCCGGGCGCCATTGCCGCGATGTGGCTCGCGTAGACGATATAGGTGCCCGCGCTCGCCGCGCGCGCGCCGCCTGGCGCAACGAATGCCGCAACGGGTACCGGCGAGGCCAGGATGGCCTTGATGATCTGGCGCATCGAGGTATCGAGGCCGCCGGGCGTATCGAGTTCGAGTATCGCGAGGGGCGCACGCTCGCGCGCGGCCCGTTCGAGCGAGCGGACGATGAAATCGGCGCTCGCCGGCCCGATCGCGCCGTTGACGGTCATGACGACGACGGGCGACGTCGCGGCGCGCGCAGCCACTGCCGCGACGGCTGCGCATGCGATGAGCAGTGCGGCGAACAACACGGCGCGGGCCAGCCGCGCCGCCAACGGATGCTGCGGATGAGAGGGCGGCGCGTCGTGCACCGCGGCAGACGAGGCGTGATGATCGCGCATCGGGACGTCCGGACGGCGCGCGCCAGCGCGCTCCGGTCCGAAGATGGGGCAAGAGCCGATATCTGAAGATTAGGCGCTTTCCTGGCAAAGCGCGAACCGGCTCGCGGACGGTGACAAAGCCCAGGCGCGGCGGTGCGCTGGCGGTTCGAATGCACGTCGAGCGTTGCGCTGCGTGCGCCTTGCACCGCCTCGAATGCAACGGACGAAACGGCCGCGAATCTCTCCGTTTGCACGCAAAGCCCCTCGATGATTCACAGCCTGATTGGCTGGTGGAACACGCTGTTGAGCAACCCCGGCGGTATCGAACCGTTGTGCCCGCAAGGGCGCTGTTGAGGGCGCGGCGATGCGCCGCGAACAGACAGACGCCAGCGACGCCGCCGGCGAACGCTACTGGGTTCTGCCTGCAGACGGCGCAGCGATATTGAGGGCAATGGCAACCGGCCCGTCATAGGGGTGCCGGTGCGCTAAGCACGCGCCTACGCGACCCACATGATTGGCAATGCCAGGGATCGGACATGCGCGATTCGCGCGGCCGCGGCGCGTTTTGCGTAATCCCGCGACAACTTGCCGGGAGATTCCGGCCTCGCCGGGACGGCGAGGCAGATTCGGTGCGGGCGGATGCCCCGGAAATCGAGACATCGCTGGGCGCTACATGAATCCCGGCCGCTCGATGCGCGCCGGCGAAACTGCGATCGCCCCGACGCGCTGCCGGGAGGCGTTCGCGATGGTCGGGCGCCCGGGTCTTACCCGCCGCTTACCAGCGGCGCTGGGCTTCGGCGAGCAGTTCGCAGTAGTCCAGGTGGCGGTTCATTGCTTCGACGCCGAGACGACGCAGTGCAGCAAGGATTCGAGCCACATTTTCGACGATTGCACCCATGATTTCCTCTCTGTAAGGGTATGCACCTAAGGGTTAACCCTATTATAGGGAGTTCGGGACGGAATGCAATGCTGATCAAAAAAATATGTGCGGTGCAACAAAGCCTTTCATGTGTCCCCTTATTGGTGGTTGGCTTGTGGTATCACACTGTATCCAGCCGCATTCCCGACAACCACGTTTGCAAAAAGGGCGCACGCGCAAACAAGCCAGATACATCGCGGCGTTCAAATGTCTCCTACGCAAGGTTGATTCACGACAGTGCGCTAGCCGCCCAACCAACGTCAGGAGAAACACCATGAAGCTCGTTCGATCCCTCGCCATCGCTGCGCTCGTTGCCGTTCCCGTGCTCTCGTTCGCACAATCGAGCCAGCCGGTCACCCGCGCCGAAGTGAAGGCCGAACTCGTGCAACTCCAGAAGGCCGGCTACCGCGAGTCCAGCGACTACACGCAATACCCCGCCCATCTGCAGACCACGTTGGCGCGCATCAGCGCCGAAAGCGGCGCCACGGCATCGGCATCGGCGTCGGCATTCGGTGGCGTAGCACTGGGCACAACGGCAGCAGGCAGCCGGACGACCGCCCGCGCTGTATCGAACGCTGGCGTGAGCGTGCCGGATCAGGATGCGGTCGGCCTCGAGCCGATCTACGCTCACTCGTAATGCGCGCGGCACCGTGTCGCGAAGCGGGCCGCGCGACGGCAGGCTTCGCGGCTTCGGCCATCTCCACGCAAGCGTGAATGCGCCTCGCAGAAAAGCAACGTGCCGGCCTGCGAGGCGCTGACGAATCGCTTGTCCGTGAACCCGGCCACACTGATCGGCCTGGCCGTACCGTTCGTATTCGATTCGCGTTGCGCAGCGTTGCCACGTATGGGCGCGCGGGCGCTTTTTGATTCGCTTTGTGTATGTGCTTCATGAAGACACATTGGGATACAAAGCAATTTTCCGGCTCGACTATAAATTCGTAGAGGCGGATGAGTCATCGCCACGAGCACGATCGACCGATCTGCCGACGATGGCGAATTCACGAGGCCAGGCCGGTCGGGCTCGGCCTGCATGCAAACGAAAAGGAGAATAGGTCATGTCAGATCCCGTCAACGTCCGGCGTCGTCGCCTTCTCGGTACTACGCTGGCCGGCTTCACGCTCGCGGACCTCGCGTTTGGCGGTCTCGCGCACGCGCAGTCGGCTGGCGGCACGGAAGGCAACACGCGCACGGGCAGCGGCGTATCGTTCGGCCCGATCAAGCAGATCGATGCGGGCCTGCTCAACGTGGGCTACGCTGAAGCGGGGCCGAAGAATGGCCCGGTGGTGTTTCTGCTGCACGGCTGGCCATACGACATCTACAGCTACGTCGAGGTCGCGCCGTTGCTGGCCGCGGCCGGCTATCGCGTGATCGTGCCGTATCTGCGTGGTTTCGGCACGACGCGCTTTCTCTCGGCCGATACGATGCGCAATGGCCAGCAGGCCGTCACCGCCGTCGATATCGTCGCGCTCATGGATGCGCTCAAGATCGATCAGGCCGTGTTCGGCGGCTACGACTGGGGCGCGCGCACGGCGGATATCATCGCCGCGCTGTGGCCCGAGCGTGTGAAGGGGCTGGTTTCGGTGAGCGGCTATCTGATCGGCAGCCAGGAGGCGAATCGCAAGCCGTTGCCGCCGGCAGCGGAACTCCAGTGGTGGTATCAGTTCTACTTCTCGACGGAACGCGGCGCGCTGGGCTACGCGCAAAACCTCGATGCCTTCAACAAGCTGATCTGGCAACTCGCATCGCCGAAGTGGAACTTCGACGATGCGACCTTCGAGCGTACCGCAGCTTCGTTCCAGAATCCGGACCACGTGGCCATCGTGATCCACAACTACCGCTGGCGGCTTGGCCTTGCACAAGGCGAATCGAAATACGACAGCATCGAGCAGCGCCTTGCTTCCTCGCCGCCCATCACGGTGCCGACCATCACGCTAGAAGGCGATGCCAACGGCGCGCCACATCCCGCGCCGGCCGCTTACGCGAAGAAGTTCACGGGCAAGTATCTGCACCAGACCATCGAAGGCGGTATTGGGCACAATCTCCCGCAAGAAGCGCCGAGGGCGTTTGCGCAGGCTATCGTGCAGGTCACGCATCTGTGACTGTGAGGCGCCGCCGCTCGGCGCGTTGTGCCCGGCAATCCGGTTGCGATCGAGGCCGCTCAGCCTTGGGCGTTGCCGGTTCCGGGCGGCACGACAGTCGTCGATCTGCCAAAATCATAAGCAATCCGATTAATTTCAAGCGTGACATCGACACGCCGGGCGACAACCGTGCGACTGATGGTGAAGCGCTAGCGCCGCCATGTATCTACGGCGCCCCAAGAAATTCGCGGCATGCCCGGGACAATTGCGCGAGACGCGTTGCATCGAGTTCGCAATCGCAAGAAGTCTTCTTGATGTGCCGCTGACTCGTTGCGGGGTCGGCGGCCGCATGCTATCAACCCTGCTTGTCGTTGATTCCAAGCAGCGCGCGAATTTTCTGCTCCGTCTGCGTGTAATCCCCTTCGCCGAAATGGCTATAGACGAGCTTGCCGTTCTGATCGATCAGATAAAGCGCTGGCCAGTACTGGTTGCCATAGGCGTTCCACGTCGCATAGCCGTTGTCCTGCGCGACCGGATATGTAATGCCGTATTGCTTGATTGCCTTCTTCAGGTTCGCGGTATCGCGCTCGAACGAATACTCGGGCGTGTGCACGCCGACCACCACGAGCCCCTTGTCACGATAGCGCGCGTCCCATTGCTTGACGTAGGGAAGCGTGTGCACGCAGTTGATGCAGTCGAAGGTCCAGAAGTCGACGAGCACGACCTTGCCGTGAAGCTGCTTCAGGTCGAGCGGCGCGCTGTTGATCCAGGTGTTGATGCCCGTGAAGTTGGGTGCGCTCGCGCCGGTTTGCACCGTGGCCATGCCGCTTGGCGGCTCGTCGGTGGACGCGAAGGCAGCGAGCGCGGCGGTAGCGGCGAGACCCGCGGCAACGGCGGCGATTTTGATGCGGGAGATCATGGCGGGTTTTCCTTGAATGGACGTACGAGCCTATTGGAGCGCACGCACGTATCTGCCAGATGTCCCGCCGCGACGCTGTTGAAACGTAGTGTGTCCCCGCGACACCGCGATACGTTGAGATACAAACCGTGCGAAGCCGCATGCCGTCGAAGCGGATTTGTATCCGCCTGTATCTGCGCCGCGGCGTGATACATGGCGTTGCACGACGCGCAGGTTCCAGACATGCCCGCGATACATGCGCGCGCTGAAATACCGCATACGCACCGATGTGCCGGATGCGACGCGCCCTGCGTCGCCGGTCCGTCCCGCCGACTTTCGTCTGGAGAGCGAACTCATGTTACTCATCGTCATCGCGTTCGTGGGCGGTGTGTTCACCGTCCTGAGCCCATGCATCCTGCCGGTCGTGCCATTCGTGTTCGCGCGCTCCGACCAGCCTTTCGTCACCGGCCGCCTGCCGATGCTGCTCGGCCTCGCGGGCACGTTCGCGCTGCTTACGGGGCTCGGCGCGGCCGGCCTGAACGGCGCGGCGCAATTGAGCCAGTACGGACGCTGGATCGCGCTCGCGCTTTTCGCGCTGTTCGGCGCGGCACTGCTGTTTCCCGCGCTTGCCGCACGATTGTCCGGGCCGTTGACGGCGCTCGCCGATCGCTTCATGGCGCGCTCGCACGAGCACGGCGCATCGCGCCAGATCGGCTCCGCCGTGCTGCTCGGCGCGGCGACGGGCTTGCTCTGGGCGCCGTGCGCGGGGCCGATCCTGGGTCTGATTCTCACGGGCGCGGTCCGCCATGGCGTCACCTGGCAAACATGGAGCGCACTCGCGGCCTATGCCGTGGGCGCAGCCAGTTCGCTCGCGGTGGTAGCGGGCCTCGGTCAACGTGCAATGGCCGTGCTCAAGCGCTCGCTCGGCCTCGGCGAGCATTTGCGCCGTGCGATGGGTGCGCTCGTGCTCCTCACGGTCGGCGCGATCGCGCTGGGCGTGGACACGCGCGTGCTGGCGCTCGTGCCGGGCGCACCGACCGAGGGCCTGGAAGCGCGGCTCGTCGGGCTGCTTGCCTCGCCCGCCGCCGCGCCGCAGGTGCGGCAAACGTTGCGAGCGGCGCGCACCGGGAGCGATTCGCTATCGGGAGAAGCGGCGCAGTCGGCCTACATCGTGCGCGTGTCGATGCCTGCTCCCGCGCCCGCCTCCGCGCTGCCGGTGGAAGGGCGCCTGCCTTCGCTCGACGGCGCGACCGCGTGGCTCAATTCCGCGCCGCTCACGCCCGATACGCTGCGCGGCAAGGTCGTGGTGGTCAACTTCTGGACCTACTCGTGCATCAACTGTTTGCGGACTTTGCCGTACCTGAAGACCTGGGCGGCCCGCTACCACGACGACGGCCTCGTCGTGATCGGCGTGCATACGCCGGAATTCGGCTTCGAGCATGACACGGGCAACGTCAGGCATGCATTGGCAGACCTGAATATCCAGTACCCCGTTGCCGTCGATAGCGATTACGGCATCTGGCGAGCGTTCGGCAACGAGTACTGGCCGGCGTTCTATATCGTCGATGCGCAGGGCCGGATCCGCTATCACCACTTCGGCGAGGGCGGCTACGGCGAGGCCGAGCAGACGATCCGGCAATTGCTGGCCGACAACGGCCGCGCGACGCCCACGGCCGCCGCGCAACCGCCCCAGGCGGGCGGCGCGCTGGCGCCGGCGGATCAGCGCGATATTGGCTCGGGGGAAACGTATGTGGGTTATCGCGAGGCACAAGGCAACGCCAACCTGCAGCGCGTGCAGCCCGATGCGGCCGCGGCTTATACGCTGCCCACGCAGCTCGCGGTGAACGAATGGGCGTTCGGGGGGCAATGGAGCGTCGGCGCCGAGTCCGCGGTGGTCGCGGCCCCGCAGGCGAGCATCGCGTATCGCTTCCATGCGCGCGATCTGCATCTCGTTCTGGCGCCTTCCGCGGATGGCAAGCCTGTGCGTTTTCGCATCAGCATAGACGGCGCGCCGCCCGGTGCCGCACACGGCGCCGATGTGGCCGCGGACGGCACCGGCATCGCGACGAGCGCGCGCCTGTATCAGCTCGTGCGCCAGGCCGGGCCCATCGGGGATCACACCTTCGAGATCCGCTTCCTCGATCCGGGCGTTCACGTCTACACCTTCACGTTCGGCTGATACGCCGAGGCGGCCCACGGCGCCTCGCGCCGCTCCTGGAAACGCAACGCCACCGTGTTTTCACGATCATGGTGGCGTTTGCTTTGCGGAGCTTACTGCGGGTTCTTGTCGCGCTATACATGGGCGGGTAATGAGGACAAGCTCGCAGGCACCCGAGAACCTGAATGGAAAGGCAGCAGATATATCGGGCATTCCAATACTCATACTCCATCTCGATATAGCGTTGATTCGAATCCTGATGTGCGTTTGCCGGCATTGAAAAGATTTGATTCGCCATTCTTTGAATGGTCGTTGTACTTGACGACCCTTCAGCCCATGGCCTTAACGTGACAAGGCATTGCGCGACTGATCGGGCATCCGTACGCTCCAGCCAGCCATCGGCATGCCAGTCCGTGCGTGCCTCGCAGCCAATAGACTCGTCATCTATTGGAAGCACCACCGTGCTCGCCTCCGAAAGACCCATTCAGTCTCCTTAACCGCTAAGAAAAGACTATTCCGCTTGATACTCACAACGTTGACACTTTTTGACAAAACGATAAATGAATGCTTGCTATAGTGAATTTAGGCTTCCTATAGACAAGTCGAAAATGCCATAGTCCGGTATTTGGACGAGTTGTCGTTGCAAGCCTGAAGTCGGCATTAAATTCACGTAATCTCAATGACGCTTGTGTTGCAAGGACTGAAGGTGAAAGAAATGATGAAAATAAAGACGAACATCAAGGCTTTGTGTGTTGCGGGGGCAATGGCTACGGGGCTGGCTGCCTGCGGTGGTATGGCGGGCATGGATCCGAACGGAATGGCTGCAGCAGGTACCAATGCGTTCAAGGCGGCAACGCTGTCCGATAGCGATATCATCGCGCTCTCGAATGAGGCGTGTAAGGCAAGTGACCAAAAGGCCACTATTGCGCAGCCGGGCAGCAAATACGCGAAACGCCTTGCAGTCGTAATGCAGGGGTTCGGTGACATGACGCTCAATGGGCAGAAGATCAACTACAAGGTCTACATGACTCGTGACGTCAACGCGTGGGCTATGGGCAATGGCTGTGTGCGCGTCTACAGCGGTTTGATGGACATGATGAACGACGACGAACTGAGAGGTGTGGTCGGTCACGAAATGGGGCATGTCGCGCTGGGCCACACGAAAAAAGCGATGCAGGTCGCCTACTCCGTGAGTGCCGTCCGGGGCGCCGCGGGCGCAACGGGTAATGCGGCGGTGTCTGCGCTCAGCAGCTCGCAGATGGGGGATCTGGCCGAAAAACTCATCAATGCCCAGTTCTCCCAGTCACAGGAAAGTGCAGCGGACGACTTTTCGTTTGACGTTCTCAAACAGAAGAATATGAATCGGAAAGGTCTGGTCACGGCATTCGAGAAACTCTCGAAGCTGGACGGAGGGCACAGTTCAATGCTGGATTCACATCCGTCCTCGCCAAGCCGCGCTACTCATATCCAGAGCCGGATCGACAGCGAAGGCTGAACGCGGTGAGCAAGTGGTTGCGGTACGAGTGAGATGGACACTGTGGTCGTGGTCCGGCTGACCGGTAACCGTCGTTCTCATCGCGACCGCAACTTCTGCAGCGTGCGCAGCGGTTGGCGGGCACGGTGCAGGAATGCTCCGGTCCCGCCCTCTGTACCACCGCCGCGGTTATCTCGCTGCCCTTTCTATCCTGATCCAGCGCTCGCTTCGGCCTTTCCTTCCATTCCTGACCAGAACAATCTCGCCTGTTTTCGGACACTTCAGCGAGCTCCCCTAGCTCGAAGCCGGTAAGCCGATCGAGGAGTGCGGGGCGGCGCCTTCTCCCATTGACCCCACCATGTAGGCCGGGAACAGGCGGTCTTGCCATAGGCCGCGCGAGATCCAGCAAGGCTTAATCTCGTGGCCGGGACTGCGCCTCAAAGCCGCCGAAAACAGCACCCGGCCCTAGATATGCCAACGGCCCAGCCTTGTTACAAATTTGCTGGCTTCGTTGCGCGCGCAACTTTCTGTCATGCGTATACTGGCGCGCGATACACCTCGTCTCACTATCCC
>Ga0335083_10011023_pt1 | contig 10881 bp, 10 predicted proteins | sample Lox_Sample_42_FD_206716 | JGI IMG/M metagenome (GOLD analysis project Ga0335083, IMG submission 206716) | Soil microbial communities from Loxahatchee National Wildlife Refuge, Florida, United States - Lox_Sample_4.2 | ecosystem: Environmental > Terrestrial > Soil > Wetlands | place: USA... | reverse complement strand
ATTGATCAATGCCGCTACCGATCGTGACCGGCATTCGGTCCAGGTGACAGGCGGGCGACCGCGCGGCCTTGTCAGTCCTGGTCCGTACCATCACGGCATGCCCGGCTCAACGCTCCCGAACGTCCGCGGCCCCGATGACGGCACCTGGGCCATCGTGCGACGGCGGATCTGGATGTACCCGCCCGAGCCGCCGGGCCGGCCGGGCACCTGCGTCGTCTGCCGCGGCCCGGCCCGGCCCGGGTATGCCCGCTGCTACCAGTGCGCCCAGCACGACCTGCTCGGCCCGGGCCTGCTCGCCGACGCCGTGGCGCCCATCTCCTACGCGGTGAAGGGCACCGCGTTCGCCGTCGCCCTGTGGCGCTACAAGGCGTGGCGGTCGCCGGACCCCGCCGCGCGGGCCTGGTTGCTGGCCCTGCTGCTCAGCTTCCTGCGCGACCACGGCCGTTGCGTGTGGCGGCACGCGGGCATGCCCGCCCCTGGCCGCCTGGCCGTGGTGCCGAGCGGCTGCGGCCGGACGGGACCGCACCCGCTGCTCGACATGGTCGGCCCTTACCTGCGGCTGCCGGTGACAGGGCTGGTCATGAGGCCGGGCCAGCAGGGCCGCGACCCCAACTCGAACCGGTTTATATCCGAACGGACCGGGCCGGGAGCCAGCGTGCTGCTCCTCGACGACTCCTGGGTGTCGGGCGCCAGCGCCCAGTCCGCGGCCGCCGCGCTCAAGCGCGCGGGCGCCCGCCACGTGGCGGTCGTGGTCCTCGGCCGGCATGTGGATCCGGCCGACCGGCTGAGCGCCCCGCTGGCGGCCCGGCTGGCCCCGCGCGGCTACGACCCGGACAGCTGCGCCGTACACCTGGCGCGGCCCTAAGCTGGAACGGTGACCGCCGAGCCCCCTTCGCATACCGCGCTGGTCAGGCGCGCCCGCCGGATTGCCCGCGAACTAGCCGTGCTCTATCCGGACGTGTACACCGAACTGAACTTCACGACTCCGCTCGAGCTGCTCGTCGCGACGATCCTGTCCGCGCAGACCACCGACAAGCGGGTCAACATGGTGACCCCGACGCTGTTCGCGCGCTATCCCACGGCCGCGGACTACGCGAGTGCCGACCGTGACGAGCTGGAGAAGATCATCACCTCGACCGGCTTCTACCACGCCAAGGCCACCAGCCTGATGGGCCTGGGGCAGGCGCTCTGCGAGCGGTTCGGCGGGGAGGTCCCGGGGCGGCTGAAGGATCTGGTCACCCTGCCGGGCGTGGGCCGCAAGACCGCGAACGTGGTGCTCGGCAACGCGTTCGGCATCCCCGGCATTACCGTGGACACGCATTTCGGGCGGCTGGCCCGCAGGTTCGGCTGGACCACGGACCTGGACCCGGTGAAGGTCGAGGCGCAGGTGGCCACGCTCATCCCGCGCAAGGGCTGGACCGACCTGTCGCAGCGGATGATCTGGCATGGCCGCCGGGTCTGCCACGCGCGCCGTCCGGCCTGCGGCGCGTGCGGCCTGGCCCACCTGTGCCCCTCCTACGGTGAGGGGCCCACCGACCCGGAGGTGGCCGCGAAGCTCGTCAAACCCGGCCCGTTCTCGTGACCCCGGGCCGCGAGCCGGCCCCGCCCTGGCTGATCCGGCTGGCCGATGCGGCCGGGACGATGGACGTGCCGGCGCCGCTCGCACCGCCCGCCACCGGCGGCAGGCCGTCGGCCGTGCTGGTCCTGTTCGGGGACGGCCCGGACGGGCCCGACCTGCTGTTCATCCAGCGCAGCGACGAACTCCGGCTGCACGCCGGCCAGCCGGCCTTCCCCGGCGGCGCCATCGACGCCGGCGACGGCGGCCCGGTCGGCGCCGCGCTGCGGGAGGCGGCCGAGGAGACCGGCCTCGATCTGGCGGGCGTCGACGTGGTCGGGACCCTGCCCGAGGTCTTCATCGAGCGGACCGGGTTCCGGGTGGTCCCGGTGCTGGCCTGGTGGCGCAAGCCGTCCGCGGTGGCGCCGGTCGACACGGCGGAGGTGGCCGCGGTGGAACGCGTCAGCGTGGCCGAACTGGCCGATCCCGCCACCCGCCTGATGTTCAGGATGCCGAACGGGCGCGGCGGCCCGGCATTCCGCGTCCGCGGGATGCTGATCTGGGGGTTCACCGCACTGCTGGTGGATCGCCTGCTCGCGCTGGGCGGCTGGGAGAAGCCGTGGGACGTCAGCGTCGTCGCCGACTTGTGAAATACGTGCACGCGCTTGACAACGGCGAAAATGCTTTACCGTTAGGTCGTGCGCGGTGATGTGCTCGACCTCATCTTGATCGTGATCGTGGTCGCGTTCGCCGTGTCCGGCTACCGGCAGGGCTTCATCGTCGGGGTGCTCAGCTTCCTCGGCTTCGTCGGCGGCGCGCTGCTCGGCGCCGAGTTCGGCCCGGCCATCTCGCGCGCCCTGGTCGGCGGCCAGACCCAGCAGGATATCGTCGCGGTCGTCCTGCTGGTCAGCTTCGCCGTGATCGGGCAGTTCATCGCGTCCTCCATCGGCGCCGCCATGCGGTCCACGGTGACCTGGCGCTCGGCCACCGTGGTCGACTCGGTGGGCGGGTCCGTCGTCAGCATGATCTCGGTGCTGCTGATCGCCTGGGTGGTCGGCTCGGTGCTGAACGGCTCGCCGTACCCCGTGGTCGACCAGCAGGTGAACAACTCGGTGACGCTGCAGACGCTGGACAAGGTCATGCCCACGCCGGCGAAGACGATGTTCTCCGATTTCCGCCGGATGCTGGCCAGCAACAGCACCTACGCCCAGGTGTTCAGCGGCATCGGCGCGGAGCACATCCTCGCCATCCCCGCCCCCGATCCCGGCGTGCTGGACAGCGCGGGCTACCGGGCGGCCGCCGACCGGGTGGTCCGGGTGCAGGGGGTGGCGCCGAGTTGCCAGCGCTCCATCGAAGGCTCGGGCTTCGTCATCTCGCGCAACCACATCATGACCAACGCGCACGTGGTGGCCGGGGTGACGGAGCACCAGACGGTCACCACCACCAGTGGCCAGACGCTGGCGGCCACCGTGGTGTACTACGACCCGCAGGTGGACGTGGCCGTGCTGTACGTGCCGGGGCTCAGCCTGTCCCCGCTCCGGTTCGCCGGCCAGGCCAACCCCGGTGACAACGCCGTGGTCGCGGGCTACCCGCTGGACGCGCCGAGCCTGCACGCCGTTCCGGCCAGGATCGGCGGCATCCAGAACGCCCAGGGCCCGAACATCTACCAGACCGCCACGGTGACCCGGCAGATCTACGAGATCCGGGCCGTGGTCGAGTCGGGCAACTCCGGCGGCCCGCTGCTGTCCTCCGACGGCACCGTCTACGGCGTCGTGTTCGCCGCCGCGGTAGGCGTCAACGACACTGGCTTCGCCCTCACCGCCGCCCAGGTGCGCGCCGACGCCCGGGCCGGCGAGCGCTCCACCACCGCCGTCTCCACCATGGGCTGCGACTAGCCCCCGCGCTCGCGCCTTACGACATGGTTGTCCCTGCCATGCAGCAGGAACGACATGAACGCGGCATTCATGTCGGAGGAAGAGCTGGCCGGCCTGGTATCAGCAGTGACGGTAGCGTGCCCGAAGCGCAGTAACACCAGGGGCCCCAGGACTCGGGCGGGGCGGGCACCGGTTAAGGCCCGGCGGCGAGCAGCGCGGGGGACAGGTCGGCGGGCGGGATCCCGTCGAGCCCGTCTCGCTCGATACGGGCGGCCAGGTCATCCGAGGCCGCCAGGAACGAGGCAGTATCCATGCCGAACGGGTTCGCCGGCCGCCTCGCCGCCGGCTGGGAGCCAGCCCCGGCCTGGGCGGCACGGACGCGATCGGCGCCCCGGCGGAGCAGGGCGACCGCGCCGCGGGCGTTGCCGCGCCTGGCGTGGGTCAGCCCGACCGCGATCTGGGCCAGGCCCTGCCACAGGTCGCGCTCCTCCGCCGGCCCGGACTTCCAGGCCGCCTCGAGCACCTCGTGCGCGTGGAACGGGCGCCCGTCACGGAGCAGCCGGTCGGCCAGCACGGCCGCCTCGGCCCCGCCGATCACCAGGTCGTCGGGGATCCGGTCCATCCCGGAAGCCCGGGAAGCCTCAGCCGCCCCGGAACTCGCGGAGTCGGCGCGGCCGAGCGGCCGCCCCAGCCCGTCACGCGGGCGTGCGTTGCGCGGACGCCCGGCCGGGTCGCGGTCGCGGTCGTGCTCCCTGCTCACCGCTCCGGTTCCGGGTCGGCCAGCCAGCCGAGCAACTCGGTGTTCAGCACCTCCGGGCGTTCCTCGTGCGGGAAGTGCCCGGCGCCGTCGATCACGCGCCATCGGTAAGGACCGTCGACATAGCGGCCAGCTCCCCGCGCGGTCCGCGGCAGCACGCAGGTGTCCAGGGCGCCGTGCAGGTGCAGGACCGGAGCCGCGATGGGGGTCCGCATGTGCCGGGCATAGCGCAGCCCGTCGGGCCGCACGCCGCTGCGGGCGAGCCAGCGGTGATATTCCAGTGCGGAGTGGGCGGCCGAGGGGATCTGCATGGCCCGCGCGTAGATCTGCCCGGCCTCGGCGTCGGGCCAGCCGGGCGCGGACCACTTCTCCAGCAGCCGGCCAACCTGGCTGGCGTCGTCCTTCAGCAGCTGGCGCTCGGGCCAGACGGGTAGCTGGGACGTGAGCGCGTAGCCGTTCCGGCGGCCCTGGCCGAACAGGTCGGTGACCATCGAGGCGCGTATCCGCAGCGGGTGCGCCATCGAGATCACGGCCAGCCGCCTGACCACCTTGGGGTTGTACGCGGCCAGCGTCCAGGCGGCCAGGCCGCCCAGGCCGTGCCCGATCACGATCGCGTTCGCCTCGCCCAGCGCCCGGACCAGCCCGGCCGCGTCGGCGGCCGCCGTTATCAGGTCGTACCCGCGGGGCGGCTTGTCGCTGCCGCCGTAGCCGCGCAGGTCGACCGCGACCGCGCGGAAGCCCGCCTCGGGCAGCACCGCCAGCTGGTGGCGCCAGGTCCACCAGAACTCGGGGAACCCGTGCAGCAGCAGGACCAGCGGCCCGTCACCGGCCTCGGCTGCGTGGAAACGGGTGCCGTTGGCCGAGATGGACCGGTGATTCCAGGGGCCGGCGATCTGGACCACGGCGTCGGCGCCGCTGGTCATTGCGGTCACCTCACCTGGTGATCTCGGGGTGCTGGCCGTCGGGGTGCTGGTTTTCGTGGCGCAGCAGATCCAGCCCTTCGGTCACGGTCTTGCGGGTCTGGCTGAGGCCGGTCATCCGCCGCAGCTTCAGGTAGGCGATTCCGAGCACGAGGCCCGCGAACAGCACGTAGGCGGCGGACACGATGAGGAAGGCCGCCCACGCCCAGATGCCGAGCGCGACCAGGCCGAACGCCAGGGCGATGGACAGCAGGACGAGGACCAGGCAGGCCACGAAGGCGGCCACGCCGCCCAGCGCGCCGGCCAGGCCGATCCGCTGCACGTCGCCCCTCAGCTCGGTCTTGGCCAGTTCGATCTCGTACCTGATCAGCTGGGACACGTCCTTGGCGGCCAGGGCGACCAGATCCCCCAGTGACTGGCTATCGCCGGCGGGTCCCGGCGTCTCGCTGCGGACCATCCAGTCCATCTCCCTCGTGTGCGGACCACCGTCCGCGCTCCGGCACGGCTAATGGGCACCCGCGTCCGATTGCTCCTCGGGGCTTGCACATGTTCGGCAAAGTCCAAGGCTAGCGTTGCCGGTGGGATCAGGCAGCACCGAGGACCGGTACGGCGTTTCAGGCCCGTGTTGCTGACGACGCGGCGCGGAGCGAGCATACCGGTCAGGCGGGTCGTCCGGCCCGCCCGGCCCAATTGACTGTGTGGGTAAATTGTGGCATTTAACCTGAAAACCCACACTTTGCCGGATTGTAACGTCACAAACGCATGCAAACGCCGACAGAACCGGAAACCCTGCGGGAGCCCCCGAATAGCGAGCGGCGCCCCTGGCGGGGGCGCCGCTGCGAAACCACGTCAGGCCTGGCTACCAAGCGTGCACCTTCTTCGTCAGCCAGGCCGGGCGTGAACCGTCCTGCCTGGTCTGACACGCCTCCCGCGGCTGGTCGCGCGTGGGTACCCGGCTGCCGTGCCCGGACGCGTCAACGTCCGTAGCACGTTTCTATGACGAAATCGCCAGCCTGCAAAGCCCTGGCGCGTGACCAATTCGTGATCTTAATCAGTTGACCCGATCACATGCCGTTAACTTGTGACTCGCGCGATCTGGCGCGCCGCCGCCGATAGTCGGCTATCAGCGGTCCTAATGGCTGGACAGGAGGGCTGAGGCGGTATTCGTCGTTGTTTGCGGACCGTGTCCGGAGTTACGAGTGGGTTCCGCACGGCGATATCGGTCATCTTACTAAGTGATACTCGGGTAACCGGGCCGAGCCTGCCTTCTGGCCGGCAATCTCGCTGAGCCCCTAGCGGGACCCTCCGGCATATGTTGTAATTCGGATTGGGCTGACGCTGCAACGGGTACCTGTGGCGGACACGCCACTGGTCGTCGCGAAACCGGCACTGGTGGTCGCATACGGGGGCACTTTGCGGATAAGCTTACGATAGGACGGAGCCGGCCTCCCCCCCCAGGGCCGGACCGTGCGCGCGGGCGCCGCTCTCCCCCCCGGCGGCGCCCGCCTCCTTTTCTGTGACAGGCCGCCGAGGCCAGGTACCCAGGGCCCGGGCTTCAGTCCGGGTCGGAAAGCAGCATGTCCAGCAACGCGACCGCGCCTCGCTTGGACAGCGGATGATTGGCGTTCCCGCATTTCGGCGACTGCACGCACGAAGGGCAGCCGGCCTCGCAGTCGCAGCCGGCGATGGCCAGCCTGGTGGCGCGCAGCCAGTCCGCGGCGGCGCCGAAGCCGCGCTCGGCGAACCCGGCACCGCCGTCGTGCCCGTCGTAGACGAACACGGTCAGCTTCCCGGTCGCCGGATGTCGGGCGGCGGAGACGCCGCCGATGTCCCAGCGGTCGCAGGTGGCGAACAGAGGCAGCAGGCCGATCGAGGCGTGCTCGGCCGCGTGGGCCGCCCCGCCCAGGTCGACCCCGGCGCCGGCCAGGGCGTCGGCCGCCTCCTCGGACAGCGTCCACCACACCGCCCTGGTCACCAGGTGACGCGGCGGCAGGTCCAGCGGGATCTCGCCGAGCGAGGCGCCGGTGTCCGTGCACCGCTTGATGAAACTCGTGACCTGCCGGGTCACTCGCACGTCGCCGAACCGGACCTCGGCGGCGCCCCAGGTCATCTTCCGCCGCTCGCCGCGAACCTCCACCTCGGTCGTGGTCCTGGCGGTCGTGGTGTAGCCGGGCTCGCCCGGCTCGACCAGGGCGACCCGGTCCTCCAGGTCGAGCGCGCCCACCAGGTAACTGTCCCCCTGGTGCACGTAGACGGCGCCCTCGTGCACGATCAGATGCGCCGAGGGCTCGTCTACGGTCCCCACCAGGCGGCCGGTGGCCCGCTCCACGACCCGGACCGGCGCCAGCCCCGCCCCGCGCAGCCCCAGCGCCGCGGCCGCGTTCCGGCGCATGCTGTACCACCCGGCCGGCCGGCGGCGCAGCCGCCCCGCCCTGGTCAGGTCGTCCACCACGGTCCGGGCCGCCGGGCCGAACAGGTCCAGGTCCCGCTCGGTCAGGGCCAGCTCGGCCGCTGCCGCGCACAGGTGGGGGCCGAGCACGTACGGGTTGTCCGGGTCCAGGACGGTGACCTCCACGGGGTGCCCCAGCAGGATCTCCGGATGCCGGACCAGGTAGGTGTCCAGCGGGTCGTCCCGGGCGATCAGCACCGCGGCCGCGGCGCGCCCGCTGCGCCCGGCCCGGCCGGCCTGCTGCCATAGCGCCGAGAACGTTCCGGGCCAGCCGGCGATCAGCACCGCGTCCAGGCCGGTGATATTGACCCCGAGCTCGAGCGCGGTGGTCGTGGCCAGCCCGACCAGGCTCCCGTCGGACAGCGCCGCCTCCAGCCGGCGCCGGTCTTCCGGCAGGTATCCAGACCGGTAAGCCGCCACCCTGGCCTCCGCGACGTCCGCCCCCGGCCCGGGCCCGGCACCAGCCGGGGCGCCGTCCAGGCACCGGCGCGCGGCCAGCGCGACCGCCTCGGCCCCGCGCCGGGACCTGATGAAGGCCAGCGTCTGGATGTTCTCCCTGACCAGCCGCCCGAGCAGGTCCGCCGCCTGCGCGGTGGCGGTGCGGCGCAGCCGGGTGCCCGCCTCGCCGCGTGCGTCGGTCAGCGGCGGTTCCCACAGCGCGAAGGCCAGCGGCCCGCGCGGCGAGCCGTCCTCGGTGATCTCCTGGGCGTCGAGTCCGGTGAGCAGGCGGGCGCAGGCGCCCGGCGCCCCGACGGTGGCCGAAGCGAGGATGAAGACCGGCCGCGGCTGCCCGCCGGCCTCAGCCGGCGCGTGATGCGCCACCACCCGGCGCAGCCGCCGCAGCACGTGCGCCACGTGCGAGCCGAACACCCCGCGGTAGCCGTGGCACTCGTCCACCACCACATAGCGCAGCCGGCCGAAAAACCCGGACCAGCGGTGGTGACCGGGCAGCAGCGCCCGGTGCAGCATGTCCGGCGTGGTCAGCAGGTACCTGGCGTGGCTGCGCGCCCAGTCCCGTTCGGCCCGGGTCGAGTCGCCGTCGAAGACGGCCGCCTGCACCCCCGGCAGGCCGAGCGCCCGGATCGACCGGAGCTGGTCCGCGGCCAGCGCCTTGGTCGGCGTGACGTAGAGCACGGTGTCGCCCGCCAGCACGGCGCTCAGCGCGGGCAGCAGGTAGCCGAGCGACTTGCCGGACGCCGCCGCGGTGGAGATGATCACGTTCCGGCCGGCCTGCGCGTGGTCCGCGGCCAGCGCCTGGTGACACCACGGGGCGCTGATGCCGCGGGCCGCGAAGGCCTCGGCCACCGGCACCGGCACCCACGACGGCCACGGTACCTGCCGGCCGTCCCGCGCCGGGATGTGCTCTACGTGCACGGGGCGGCCCGCCCCGGGGTCGTCGAGCAGGATGCCCAGGGCGCGGTTCCCGGCCCCGGCCACGGTGACAGCCTCAGCCATAGCCGGACCGGCCGCGGGAAGGGAAGGCAGCGGAGGGGAACTGATTATCGACACAGCCCTACCAGTGTGACATCGCATCCGCCCATAAGAGGAGATTTCGCGTGTGTCGACCTGAAGTCATACCGCACGCGCGGATTGTGCCCCGCCGGTGCCCCTGGTTCGGTTACATGGCAGCCGGCCCAGGGTACTGCCATGTAACGTGTTTTCGTATAGACATGACACCGGAGCGTGGTTGAATGCCGCAGGCGATCACGCCCTAGGCTCTGCTAGTGAGCCCCCGCGCCTAGTGCGGGACGATGAGATGACGCCGTGCATGGCGCTGGAGGATTTGTGGATCTGAAGCTAGGTCACTACAACAAGGACGGCATCGAGGTCGTCGATGTCGAGGGCGAGATCGACGTCTACACGGCCCCGCGGCTCCGTGAGCTGCTCATCGATCTCGTCAACAAGAACAACTACCAGCTCGTAGTCAACATGGAGAAGGTCGAGTTCCTCGACTCCACCGGGCTCGGGGTGCTGGTCGGCGGCCTGAAGCGGGTGCGGGCGCACGACGGCTCCCTGGATCTGGTGTGCACGCAGGAGCGCATCCTCAAGATCTTCAGGATCACCGGGCTGACCAAGGTGTTCGGCATCCACAGCACGGTGGACGACGCCATCGCGGCCAAGAAGCTCGAGAAGTAGCTGCCGCCGGGACGGACATCCTGCCGAGTCATGGCCACCGTAGAAGTCACATTCACGCCGCTGCCCGCGCATGTCCGCACCGCGCGGCTGGTCGCCACCGCGGTAGCGCGGCGGAGCGGGGTGGACGAAGCGCTGCTCGACGAGGTGCGCCTGGCCGTGGGCGAGGCTTGCTCGCGCGCGGTCGAGGCGCACCGGCGGCACTGCCCGGCCGAGCCGGTCAAGATCGAGATGACCGACCAGGGAGAGCGGTTCGTGGTGGTGGTGAGCGACCAGGCCCCCGCGAGCGCCGCCACGCCGGGCGCCGGCACGGCTGCTACCGCCAGCGGGGGCAGCGCCGGTACCAACGGGCATGGCGTCAGCCAGGGTGCCGCCACCCTGGTCCAGGGCGCGGACGACGCCGGGATCCCGGCCGGCTTCGGGCTGGCCGTGATCTCCGGTCTGGCCGACGACGTGCACGTCTCGTCGACGAGTTCCGGCGTGAGCGTCCGGATGAGCTGGCCCTCGGCCGCTCCCGCCTCCTGACCCCGGGCCCGGCACCTACCTGCTGCGTATCAGCCGTCGACAACCCGTTACACTGGCATGTCGTGGTGATAACGAGAGAGTCACGGATTTGTTAGGAACGGCCCGATGTTAGTGGTTCGGCCCGCGCGTGCGTAGACTCCCGGCCACTCATCTAATCCCGATCGGCAACGTCTTCCGTTTGGTTTTCCAGGAGGTCGAATGATCAGGCATGTCTCTGCGCTGGCGGCGGAACCTGTCAGCGTAAGCGGCTCCAACCTGACCTGGGTCATCATCGTCGCCGTCATCGCGCTGCTCGCCCTGGGCGTGGCCGGCGTGCTGGTGCGGGAGGTGCTGGCGGCTGGCCAGGGGACCCAGCGGATGCAGGAAATCGCCCGCGCCGTGCAGGAGGGCGCGGCGGCGTACCTGCGCCGGCAGTTCAGGACCCTCGCCGTTTTCGTGGTGATCATCCCCTTCGTGCTGTACGTGCTGCCCGCGGACGGTACCGGCGTGCGCTGGGGCCGGAGCATCTTCTTCCTGGTCGGCGCGCTGTTCTCGGCGGTGACCGGGTTTGTCGGCATGACGCTGACGACCCGTGGCAACGTCCGGGTGGCGGCCGCGGCGCGTGAGGGCGGCGAGCGGAGGGCGTTCCGGATCGCGTTCCGCACCGGCGGCGTGGCCGGCATGTTCAC
>Ga0335083_10011022_pt1 | contig 10882 bp, 11 predicted proteins | sample Lox_Sample_42_FD_206716 | JGI IMG/M metagenome (GOLD analysis project Ga0335083, IMG submission 206716) | Soil microbial communities from Loxahatchee National Wildlife Refuge, Florida, United States - Lox_Sample_4.2 | ecosystem: Environmental > Terrestrial > Soil > Wetlands | place: USA... | reverse complement strand
TACGGTAATTACAATCAGACCGACGATCTGCTGAGCTTTGGCGACCACACCGCCAAGTTCGCCTACTATGTGAGCGTCAGCGGCAACAATACCGATTGGGGTCTGGAGCCGCCGACCAGCGTCAACTTGCATAATCAGGCCTACGGCGGTGGCGGGTTCACCTCCCTTATCTACAATCCCAACCCCAAAGACCAGATTCGCTTTGACGCCGGTTTCCGTCTCGACTACTACCAGGTGCCGAACGATCCCGACATGCAGGCCGCCGGTATCAATGACCGCCAGCGCGAGCAGGACATCTTTGCCACCGGCACCTGGGTGCACACCTTTTCACCGGGGCTCATCTTAATGACGTCGCCGTTCTATCACTTCAATCGGGCGGCGTACGAGGGTGGGCCCAGCGACGTTCCCATCGCGACTGACAACCGCGGCTCCAACTACGAAGGAGGCCAGGTTACTCTCGCCGCCATAAACAATCGTAACAACGCGCGCTTCGGCATTTACGCGTTCGCGCAGCAGGACAATACCCTCTTTTCCGTGATCGCCAATGACGGCTCGGGACAGCAATTCCATCAGCGAGACTATCCCGGCGGCTTCCTGTTTGCCGGTTTCCTGGAGGACCAGTTCAAGGCCACGCGCTGGCTTACCTTCACGGGAGGCCTTCGTCTCACCCACTTCTCGGGAGGAGTCACGGAGAACGTGGTTGACCCTCGTCTGGGAGTGGCCGTCTCACTGCCTAAACTGAACTGGGTCCTGAGGGCGGCGTACTCGTATTTCTACCAGCCGCCACCGCTCGATACCGTTACCGGTTCGCTGCTTGATTACACGGAAGCCCAAGGGCTGGGCTTCCTTCCCTTGAAGGGCGAGCGCGATATTCAGCAGGAGTATGGAATCACGATTCCGGTAAAAAACTGGGTCTCGAGCCTCACCTACTTTCACACCAGCGTGCGCAACTTTTTTGACCACGACGCCCTTGGCAATTCCAATATCTTTCTGCCACTCACCGTCGAGGGGGCGATCATCGAGGGCGAAGAGGTCACTCTGCGCTCGCCGCTGATCAGCAATCACTATCGCGCTCACCTGGCGTATTCCCACCAGATTGCCCAGGGCGTAGGGGCAGTGACCGGCGGGCTGACGGATTTCTCCCCTCCCCCAGACGGCAACTTCTATCTCGACCACGACCAGCGGAACACGCTGTCGGCGGGGGTGGAGGGCGACCTGCCATGGCGCAGTTTCGGCGCTTTCACCGTGAACTACGGCTCAGGGTTTCTCAATGGAGACGGGCCCAGCCATCTGCCCGGCTATACCACCTTCGACCTCTCGGTGGGAAAGGAGTTCGGCGAAAACTTCACGGTTCGGTTCGCCGCCACTAATATTTCCGACGTGCGTTACCAATTGGACAACAGCAATACCTTCGGAGGTACACATTGGGGGGATCCCCGCCTATTCTCTGTGCAGCTGCGCTGGAGGTTCCACTATTGAGGCAGATTTGACAAACTGTAGCGCCCGGCAGCCTCCTTGTGGCTCCAAGCCAAAGATTTCGATAAATTTGCTGCAATAGTGTGTCCACAAAACCGGCCCTTGTAGCACAATAGAAAGTCACACCAGCACACATCCCGTTTTGGGGGCACCATGGCAATTCTCAGGAAGCGTGGCAGCAACCACTCCCCGCTTGAGCTTCGGACACGCGATCGGATTAAGCTTGGCTTGATTGGAATGGGCGTAATTTTCGCGGCCTTGGGTATGGGCGAGGCCGTGTACCGACTGGCCTTCTTCGACTTCGACGGCGCCACTGACCGGCTCCCCATCGAAATGCTGTTCGGCTTGCTATTCGCGTGGATGACCACCAAGCTCGTCCGACGAATCTATCTCGACCATCTTGAGACCTCTTCACGCATCAACCTGGTGTGGGACCGCAATCACAAGATCCGGCATGCGGTCGAGGCCATTACCCCCGCGCCCTTTCCCGGCAACCAGCAGGCAATTCGCGTGATCCGCGAAGAGACAGACCGTATCGAATGGGCGCTGACCGACATTCTTCCGCGTTGAGCGAAAGCGGCGTCTAGTGTTCGTGCTCGTGGCTGGTGTGTGAGTGCCTGTGCGGATGCGAGTGCGACAGCGCCCCATGCGAGTGACGGTGGGCATGCACCAGATTCGCTCGCAGCAACAAATCCTGATCGGAAAGTATCTGGGCCGGAACCCCGCTGGCCGCCACTCTGCCTTCTTCCAGAACAACGACGCGGGTGGCGATGTCCTCCACCATCTCCAACTGATGCGTGGCTGTAATCACCGTTTTCGACGAATCCTTCCACTGGTGGATCAGATCGATGATTTCACTCTGACTGCGCGGGTCGAGCATCGAAGTCGGCTCATCCAGCAGCAGGACTTCGGGATCGAGGACGACGATTGACGCGAGGGCGACCCGTTTTTTCTCTCCCCCTGAAAGACGATATGGCGGGCGGTCGCGGAGATATGCGATGCGCATCAACTCCAGCGCTTCCTCGACTTTCCCCAGGACCTGCTCCCGCGTCCACTCCAGTTGCAGTGGCCCGAAAGCTACTTCATCCAACACCGTGGGATTGAAGAGCTGGACATCAGGGTTCTGAAAGACGAGCCCAACCCGGCGGCGAAACGCGTGCGAAGGCCCGTTACGTTGAAAAAGCCTAGGCCCGAGTACCTCCCCGTCGAATGTTACGGTGCCTCGCGATGGGAAACATAGGGCATCCAGGAGTCGCAGGAGTGTGGACTTGCCGGAGCCGTTGGCGCCGAGCAACGCAATGCTCTCACCGGGCTCAACCTGCAATGAAAGACCACGCAGTGCCGGCGTGTGCTCGTAGTCGAAGCAAACGTCGCGAAGCTCGAAAATCGGCGACAACCTTGCCTACCTCCCCCACCAAACGGCGGCGACGCCAACTACAATGACACCGGCAAGTGCGGCGTAATCCCCCCTGCGCATCTGGAAGTCGGGTAGCAGCCGCACATCTCCGGCGAAGCCGCGCGACAACATCGCCTGGTAAACCTCTTCACTCAGGATGAAACTCTTGCTCATCAGCACGCCCGCGGATCGGGTGACCATCTGACGCTGGAGTGCGCCGCGCAGCGCACCTACAGTACGGCTGCGCCGAGATTCCAGCATCTGCCCGGCTGTCTCCGTCAGCAGAAAGACATAGCGATGCGTCATCGCCAGCATCGCTATCAGCTCTTGCGGCAGGCCTAATGAGCGCAGCGCCTTCAACACATGGCTCCATGGAGTACACAAAACTAGCAGCGTCGTAAAGGTCACGGCGGTTTCTACACGCAGGACCAGCAGTGCAGCGGTATAAAGTCCTGCGCCGGTAATCTGCACCGCGCCAACAGGAGCTCTCCATACGGCCCGGCCGGGGGTTACAAACAGCGCGGGCAGTGCAATCGTCGCCGTAAAGAAGAAGACAACCAGCCACACCCGCTTCGCCAGAGTGGCAAGGCTCACCCGTGACAACAAAGCCAGCACGATCGCCAGCGTTAACAAGGTAGCGACAACCATGGGTTTCCGCGAAAGCGTCACCGCAATGACAAGCGCGAGCACGCCCAGCAACCGGACCCGCGGATCGAGCGCCTGCAAGAGTCCCCGCCGTCGCGCGATCTCCTCCGAGGTCAGCGCCCGCCCGATGGCACGGGTAAGGTTAAGCGCTGTCGCTTCCAGAAAGCCGCTCATCCCAGTGGTCTCGTGCTCCGGCGGCGATCAAGCCAGGATTGCAAAACGAGCGAGCCGCCCAGTAATAGCCCCACCCCAAACATAGCCGACAGCACATACCCAAAGGAGGGACTCTTCACAAATTTGGGAGCGTAGCCGGGAAAGGGCGCCGTCCAGAGCTCCGTGAGCTTTTGCAGGCCAGCCGACGCGGACATACTCGAGCCTCCGCCGATGGCTGGATGCGACGCATGTTGCGTCAACTCTGTGCGCGACCACTCGCCCCAAGCCGTTCCAGCAGCCAGAATTCCGAGCGGGGCCAGTAGCGTTAGCATCGCCACGACCAGCCAGAGCCGCCGGAGCAAATTCCATCGCTGTCCTCCACCTGCTGTCTTCTCTCCCTCTGCTGAAACACTGCCCAATGCCACCTCAAGCAGTCCCGGGTCGGACGCTTGCAGGTAGGCCACGATCCCGGCCGAGAGGACGGCTTCAGCCAGACCGGCAAACGTCAGGTGGCCAATCATGATGGCAGGAATAGCAATCCGCAGCGGATAGGGCGCATACAGCGGCGCTCCCTGCGCATTGTGAAACAGCAGTGGTTGAATCCCGAGCTCCACGGCGGATGCCAACCCGCTGGCATTGGCCGCCAGATATCCGGCCACACCGGCCGCGATCACTCGCCGGCGAGAAGTAGGCGCCGCGGTGCCTGCAACCGCCCGGTAGCCGGCATAGGCTACCACCGAACCGACGATCGCCATGTTGAGGCAGTTTGCCCCCAGGGTAAGGATGCCGCCATCTCCAAAGAACAGCGCCTGAATCGCAATCGCGATGGAGATGGCGAGCACGGCTCCGGACGGACCCAGCACAATGGCAGCAGCCGTTACTCCAAGCGCATGGCCGGTAGTGCCTCCGGGCAACGGAATATTGAACATCATCACGACGAAGGCAAACGCCGCGAACACCGAGATGAGCGGAACCATTCGGGTGATCAGCACCCGCTTTAGGCGCTTCAGGGCCGCGTACCATCCGGCGGCCGCTCCCACATACATCACCACGCAGGTCGAAGGGCTGAGATAACCGTCCGGGATATGCATGCCGTCCGTTCCGTAATGCCGCCGAGATATCCTATCCCATTCTTATTCCTCTCAGGCGGTCACAGAATGCGAGGAGCGGCGGCGGTCCTTTCGCCGTCACGAAGAGCCGTGCTTGGACGGCAAGCCCTCTGCCGGAACCTTCCTTTTACGCAGCCCGCCGCTCTCGCCTCGGGACGCCGCCTCCGCTTCCTTCTTCGCGCGGGCGGCGGCCCGGGCCTTTTTCTTCAGCTCTTCCGGGGAGTACATGCTGCCGCGACACGCTTCACTGCCACACGAGCAGGGAGCATCGTCATCGCCGTCGTAAAGCCAGTAGTCGTAGGTGATTTCCTCGCCGGCCTTGATATCGCGCAGCGCCTCGATGAAGATGCGGCCGTCTATTTCTTCGATTTCGCAATTGGGATTGCATGAATGATTGACGAACATGGCCATGCCATGGCCGTCGATGACGATTTCGCCATCGCCGATGCCGAAGAGGTATGTAAATTCCCTAGCGTCATAGCGCACATCGCCTTCGGCTTTGCTGATGCGCTCGCCAGTATATTCGAGCACCCGGGTACCCTTGCGAATGTCGGCCAGCGCGAAACATCCGGCGGCGTGGATGTCGGAAGAACGCACAATCAAGCGGGGCAAGCAGTCGTATCTCCTGAGAAAAGCGTTGTCGGAGTATAGCGCAGCCGGCCGCGAAGCCGCAGGCACAGCGGGCAACACGGAGCGAAACTCAGACTGTGAGCCCCGTCACACGTCTCAGCGGCAATTCTGGTTCACATTCGGCTCCGGATTTCGTATCTTGAGAGCAACGAAAAGGTCTTGGAGGCATTTTTATGGTGCATGTCATGGTCCGCCATCAAGTTTCCGATTACAACCACTGGAAAGAAGTCTTCGATGCTCATCTCACGGCCCGCCGGCACGCAGGTGAGGCCGATTTTCGCCTGTTTCAGAACGTCGACAATCCGCGTGAGATTGTCCTGCTCTCGGATTGGACGAGCCTGGAAGAGGCACGCCGGTTCATGACCTCCGACGACCTCAAGCAAGCCATGCAACGAGCGGGAGTCGTGGGTTCGCCAGACGTGCAGTATCTTGAGGATGCCCGTACCGTCCGCCGGACGGCAGCCGACTAAGCGACGATCCACAATTTTTTTTCTGCCGTAGCCTTGACAGCGCGCCACCGTTTGCGCTCCAAATTGTGCCGCGACCGCTCCCTTCCAAGGAGCGTGGAAGAATTACGGCGCCACGAGCAACAGCGATGAAAGTCCCTTCCCATCTGGGTTTCGCACGCCACGCCATTCTGTCAAGATGTTTCGCGCAGAAATTTTTTTCGGTCACTGGCTCTCATCCTTCCCCTGCGTTGACAAACCTGGCGGGCGCATTACAATACGCGACGACTTCTCCGATAGAGTTTGCATAACGTGAGCGAAACGACACAGACTTCCGACGTTCTGCTGCATACCGATTTTCCGGACCTCGAGCTGTACGCCAGCGGGAAAGTGCGCGACATTTACCAGGCTGACGCCGGTCACCTGCTGTTCGTAGCGACTGATCGCATCTCTGCGTTCGATTACGTGCTGGCGACCGGAATTCCGCAAAAGGGCCGCGTACTGACCCAGCTTTCGCTTTTCTGGTTCGACTTCCTGAAAAGCATCGTCCCCAATCATCTGGCGACTGCCGATGTGGACGACTATCCTGCCGAGCTGCGCAAGTATGACGCACAGTTGCGCGGCCGCTCCATGCTGGTTGTGCGCGCCGACATGATTGCGGTGGAATGCGTTGTCCGCGGGTACCTGTCGGGCTCGGGCTGGAAAGAGTACAAGTCTTCAGGCGAGGTCTGCGGCATTCCGTTGCCCGCCGGTCTGCGGGAATCCGACAAGTTGCCGCAACCGATATTTACGCCTGCCATCAAGGCCACCAGCGGCCACGATGAGAACATTTCGTTTGATCGCATGGTCAGCATCGTAGGTCGCGAGTTGAGCGAGCAGTTGCGTGACCTGAGTATCAGGATTTATCAAACCGCGGCGGATTATGCCGCGACACGCGGCATAATCATTGCGGATACCAAGTTTGAGTTCGGACGAGGGCCGGCGGGCCTGGTGCTCGCTGACGAGGTACTGACGCCCGACTCTTCACGGTTCTGGCCCAAAGACCGGTATCAGCCCGGCGGGCCGCAAGATTCGTTTGACAAGCAATACGTGCGCGACTACCTGGAATCGATCAAGTGGAACAAACAACCGCCGACCCCGGCCTTGCCGCCGGAGGTTGCCGGCCGCACCAGCGAGAAGTACATCGAGGCATACACTCAGTTGACCGGACGGCCGCTGCCGGTCTAAGGCTGCCGCATGTTCGGCTTGTCCATTCTTGACTGGGCGCTGTTGGTATTTGTCCTGTTGTCGATTTTGCAGGCGATCGCACAAGGTTTTTTCTACGAGTTTTTCTCCCTGGCGGGTGTGATTGCCGGGTACCTGATCGCGGCGTGGGAATATCCGCGGCTGGCGGTGTGGTACGCAAGGTTCGTAAATTCGCCATGGGCGGCGGACATTGCCGGGTTCTTTACCATATTTTTGGCCGTGATTCTACTTGCTGGTATCGCCGGGCGGATTGCACGCTGGGCCGTCCATGGGGTGGGGTTGAGCTGGTTTGACCGTGCCTTGGGTGGACTTTTCGGCATGGTGCGAGGTCTGGCCGTCAGCACGGTCGTCGTACTGGCGTTGGCGGCGTTTGCACCGCAGTGGGGCTGGCTACAGCAGTCCCGCTTCGCGCCCTTTCTCCTGGTTACGGGCCGGGCGCTGGTATGGGCTGCCCCCGCGGAGTTGCGCGAGCGCTTCCATCAGGGCTGGGACTTGCTGCGGACTGTACCGGAGCACGTCTCCATGCCGGGTGCCGGCGGCGAAACGGGGCGGTAGTTGCAGTTGGAAGCGAAGGAAATCGATGGCATGACTGAACGACTTGTTGAGACAAAGAGAGGGCCTGTGAAAGACCAATTGGAAGCACTGGTTGCGCAGATGTACGAAAAAGGCATCACCTATTCCGAAGCCGTTTGCGAATTCAAGAAACGGTTCATTCTAACCGTGCTGGAAGACAGCCGGGGAAACCAGTGCAAGGCCGCGCGACTCCTGGGTATGCATCGCAATACTCTTAGCCGAACCATCTCCGAACTCAAGCTCAACGTCAAAGATTTGAGGGCCGGCGCCCGCCGTCCGCCGCGCAGCGCGCACGCCATCCCCATCGACCGCAAGGCTGCCCGCTAGGGACAGCATTCCCCGGACCGGTGACCTGCCCGGCAAAAGCAAAAGGGAGCAGCTTTGGCTGCTCCCTGATCTTCCCTGCTTGAGCTATGCAACTACTGTGGTTTCTTATGGGCTGCCGGATGCGTGGCCGCCCCGGCCGTGGACATCGGATTGCCATTCTTGTCCAGCAACATCCCCTCCGTCATGTTCATCATGAACGGGTTGGGGGTGTAGCTCGAAACTGTTCCCTGGAACTGCATCAGCGAACCAACCTGCGGCACGAGTTTGGCGGGAAGCGGCTTAGCCATCGCGAGAGTGATGTCGGCCTTCTTCTCGTCGATATCGTCGGCGCTGCCGGCCAACTGTATCTTCGACGGCGAGGCACTGATCACATTGGCGCCAAGCTTGACCGCCTTGTCCTTGATAGCGTTCCACACCGTGTCGGCAGCCTGCTGATTGCCGGACGACAGCACCAGTTCCCACTCCGCAAAGCTCATCTGCTTGGGATCCTTGCTCTTCACCAGGTCCGCCGCCTGCTGCGCAGGGGATGGCGGAGGCGGCGCCGCCGCGACCGTAAAGCCAGCCGGAGGCATGATGCTCTGTGACGCTTTGGCCGAATTCACCACCTCCTGCCAGCCCTCTTCCGAGCCGTGATAGCGGATGTACTTCTTGCGACCGTATTCCAGAATCTGCTGCTGCCCCTGTCCCTGCGCCAGCTGCGACGCCTTCACGATGAACCAGAAGCCCTCCGGGTTCATCGGCTTGGCTTCCAGGTCGGCGGTTGCCAGAGGGTAAATGTCAGCGATATTGGGCTGTGACTCATCGGCTACGGCCTCGCGGAAGTCTTTTTGGGCCGTCACCATGTCCTTCTTCTGGAGCGCGGCAAAACCAACGGCGCCGTCAAAAATCGCGGTGGTCTCGTTGTGGAACTTGGTAAAGTCGTCAGCGCTCATGCCCTCCGGCTTGGTCATATTGTGCAGCGACTGCAGACCTTTTTCGCCGTATTGCTGCGCCTTGTCCAGGTTCTGCTGCATCTGCGGTCCGCCCTGAGCCGCCATCATGCGATAGCTGTAGGCTAGCAGGGCCAGCGCTCGCACATTGTTGGGGTTGGCCTGCAGAACTCGATTGGCAGCATCCAGTGTCTTTTGCGCATCACCAGCCTGCTGATAGGCCGCCATCAACTGCATCAGCGCGTCTTCTTTGACCACGCTGTTGGGATAAGTCTGTACGAACGCTTCCAGGGCTTGCGCCTTTTGCGCCGGATTGCTTTGCTGGACGGCGTTGACATAGGCATTGTATTCGGCGGGATCTTTGATGGTCGGCCCGCTAGCCTGCCCGGATTGGGCAACTCCCTGCACAGTCGCCTGCTGGACCAGCGCGGCGGTGGCGAACACCAGCAACATGGTGACTAGCAACTTCTTCATTCTCGTGGCTCCTTGGTTTCCGGGCGTGAGATACGAACACCGGGTACGCCCCTCTTGCACAGAGTCCTGGCGCACAGATCGGACCGCATTCAACGGCGGATCTTTACCCTTTCCGCACGCTGATTGCCTATAACTGCAATAGTATACGGAGACGGGATTATAAGTTCGTCCCTTGCCTAAGGCAAGTTGCTTACTACTTTACACAATTCTCCGCGATTTTAGGATGCTCAACCGAACTGTCGCCGTCAGGGGTGCGAACGTATCGGATACGCTAACCGAATTTCGATGAGTCGGGCGTTTCGATTCGGCGGGTAGCCGCGCCGCAGGGGATGCGGCTAAACGGCATGGTTCAGCGGACCAGTTCCATGCCCCGGGACGTACGCTGACTCGATTGCCCGGCGGACATATTCCTTGGCGAGTGGGATGGCTTCTGGAAGTCCTCGGCCAAGAGCTAATTGGCAAGCCAGGGCCATAGAGAAGGCGCATCCGGTGCCATGGGTCGAGCGCGAATCGATGCGGTGTCCGGGGAAAACCTGCTCCTGGGTACCTCCCGAAATCCGGCTGCTGAAATAATCATTGGCCTCCGCCAGGTGGCCTCCGGTAATCACCACAGACCTCGCTCCCAGTGCGTGCAGACTGGCGGACAGGCTCCTCAGTCTGGGCAGGGCCTTCCGCCACTCTTCTCCCTCGACCGGAGCAGTCAGCCCAGTAATGGCGGACGCCTCAGCCACGTTGGGGGTAACCACATCCGCCAACGGCAAAAGCTGATTTCGCATGAGATCGAGGCCGGAATGATCCACGAGTGCGGCCCCGGATGAGGATTTCAGCACCGGATCCAGAACCACCCCGGGAAGCTTTCGGGCTTCCAGGAATCCAGAGACCGCTTCAGCAATGCATCCAGATCCCAGCATCCCTATTTTAACCGCTTTAATTTCAACATCATCCGCCAAAGCCGCCAGAGTCTCGGAGATCACGATGGGATCAACCGGCCAGACCCTGAACACTCCCTGGCTCGATTGGACCGTCAGCGCGGTAACGCAGGTCACCGCGTAGCAGCCATTGGAGGATGCAGTCTTAATATCGGCTGTGATTCCGGCGCCGGACGAAGGGTCGTAGCCCGCGATGCTCAAAACGATCGGTGGCGGCTGCATATCTTGAATTTACCCCAAAGCCGCTCCGCGAGGGGGAACGAAGAGGGACCTCGGGAGGCGGAAGTAACAACCGAGCCTCCAGAAACCTTCTATGTAATTGATTATAAAAAATATAGTGATGACATCTGTTTCAACTAGCTGCTCGCGGAAGCCAAATCTCCCCCATCGCGTCGCCTCCGACGGCTATGCGCTACCCCCGCTGGGAGCTATCACGAACCAAGGCAAATGGCAAGCCCGATGGGACGCCTACGACCTTGTTGGAGTTGACTCTTATTGCTTGCGGTGTATAGACTTACAGGACATGTCAGGGAGGACCAACTTAACGATG
>Ga0335083_10011021_pt1 | contig 10883 bp, 8 predicted proteins | sample Lox_Sample_42_FD_206716 | JGI IMG/M metagenome (GOLD analysis project Ga0335083, IMG submission 206716) | Soil microbial communities from Loxahatchee National Wildlife Refuge, Florida, United States - Lox_Sample_4.2 | ecosystem: Environmental > Terrestrial > Soil > Wetlands | place: USA: Florida... | reverse complement strand
CGCTGGCCAAGCGGGGCCGGCGCGACGCCCCGGTCGTCGGCCGCTGGCTGCACGACCAGGGCTACCGGCCGGAGATCGTGATCTGCTCGGCCGCCGTCAGGACCCGGGAGACCTGGGACCTGGTGGCGGCCGAGCTCGGCGGGTCCCCGGCCGTGACGTTCGAGCCGCGGGCCTACGCGGCCAGCGCGCTCACCCTGCTCTACCTGGTCAGGGAGCTGCCCGCGAGCTGCCACGCGGCCCTGCTCATCGGGCACAACCCCGGCGTCTCGGAACTGGCCAGCACCTTGATCGAGGCGAACGGGGACGATAAGCCGGGATCCCCGGGGCTGCGCTTCCCCACCGCCGCCGTGGGCATCCTGGAGTTCTCCGGCGACTGGGCCGGGCTGTCCCTGGCCCGGGCCCGCCTGGTCGCGTATACGACGCCCGCCGACCTGTAGCGCGGAATGCCCCGGGCGGGGGCGCGGGTTAGCACAGGCGTCGACGATCTGTGAGGAGACCCCCGCATGTCCCTGACCTTTTCCTCCGGTCCGCTAGCCGGCCACGCGCCGGAGACGGTCAACTACCGGATCGAGGGCCCGGCCCACCGGCTGCTGATGCACGCGTTCCCGCGGCGGGTACGAGCCAAGTTCGGCGGCGAGATCGTGGCCGACACCACCCGCGCCGTGCTCCTGCACGAGACCGGGATCGGCCCCCAGGTGTACGTGCCCCTGGACGACATCAGGGCCGACCTCATCACGCCCACCGAGCACCACACCTTCTGCCCGTTCAAGGGCACCGCCTCCTACTGGACGGTGACGGCAGGCGGCCAGGTGGCCGAGAACGCGATCTGGGCCTACCCGGAGCCGGTCGACGAGGCCAGCTGGCTGCGCGGCTACGCCGGCTTCTACTGGGGCGCCATGGACGAGTGGTACGACGAGGACGAGCGCGTCGAGGGCCACTTCAGGGACCCCTACCACCGGGTGGACGTGCGCCGTTCGTCCCGTCACGTCCGCGTCCTGCTCGGTGACACGGTGCTGGCCGAGACCACAAGACCGCTGCTGCTGTCCGAGACCGGCCTGCCGAACCGCTTCTACATCCCGGCCGCCGACGTCCGCCAGGACCTGCTGGAGCCGAGCGACACGCACACCTACTGCCCCTACAAGGGCACGGCCTCGTACTGGACCGTCAACGCGGACGGCCGCAAGCTCGCCGACGCCGTCTGGTCCTACCCCCAGGCCGAAGGCGACTCCGCCACCGTCACCGGCTGCCAGTCCTTCCTCCACGACGACCTGACCATCGAAGTATCCGCCCCCGCCTGACCTTCCTCCCCACCTCGTCAACCAAGCTTTTCATGATCGTGAACAGTTTTGGACAATAGTTGTCCCGAACTGTTCACGATCATGAAGCGAGCTGCCCAGGCGCCACCGCGGCGCGCTAGGCGGCGGCGTGGTGCGCGGGCCTGGCCTCGGCGGCGGGGTCGGCCTCGGCGGTAACAGCGGTCTCGGCGGCGGGAGCGGCGGGAGCGGCTGAAGGCAGCCCAGGAGTCTGCGAGGCGGCCGCGTGGTCGCGGGCGCGGGGCTCCCGGGCAGCCAGGAAGACGGCGCCGAGCCAGACGGCAACCCCGGCGAAGGCCACGACGGCGATCAGCGCCAGCTGCCAGGCGGCCAGCGCCGAGTGGGGATACGGCGAGACGGCGGAGTACATGAGCGTGCAGTCCTTCCAGGTAGACGAGGCGGTCGCGCACGGAGACGCCGCCGCTCCTTCGTGGTGGCCTAACGGAACGGGAAGGACCTCGCCTCCGCTTCTCGCGGATTCCGATTGCGCGGTGAGCGGCGCCGCATCGGCCGAGGCGGTCATCCGTTTCGCCGCGTCTGCCCGAGGCCCTTCCCGTTCGTGATCAAGCACACCGCAGGACCCGCTGCCCGCACAGGGACCAAGGTCCCGGAACGCCGTGACCGGGGTCACCGGGGCGGGCAACCCACCCCGTTCGGTACATAAAAAACGCGTACGGCGGGCCACCGGCTAACGGCGGCCCGCTGCACGCGACGGACGCTAGCTGGACCTAGTCGGACCTAGTCGGACCTAGTCGGATCTACTCGGAGCCGAAGGCCTTGATCTCCTGCTCCTCGGTCTCGCTCAGCTCGCGGGGCTGCTCGCCCTTGGCGCGCTTGGCGCTCTGCACCTGCTCCTTGATCTTCTCCACCACTTCGGGGTTGGCCAGCGTGGTGATGTCGCCGACGTCGGCGAAGTTCGACGTGGCGGCGATCACCCGGCGCATGATCTTGCCGGACCTGGTCTTCGGCATGTCCGGCACGATCCAGATGTTCTTCGGCCGGGCGATCTTGCCGATGTCGGTCTCGATCGCCTTCGTCACCTTGCCCTCGACCTCGGCGCTGGCCTCGTAGCCGGGCTTGAGCGCGATGTACATCTCGACCACCCGGCCGCGCACGTCGTCGACGACCGGGACGGCGGCCGCCTCGGCCACCTCCTCCACCGACAGGGCCGAGGACTCGAGTTCCTTGGTGCCCAGCCGGTGCCCGGCCACGTTGATGACGTCGTCCACCCGGCCCAGGATGCGGAAGTAGCCGTCCTCGGCCTGCACCGCGCCGTCCCCGGCGAAGTAGGGCCAGTCGTGCCAGTCCGTGCTCTTCGGGTCCTTGTTGTACTTGGCGAAGTAGGTGGACACGAACCGGTCCGGCTGCCCCCAGATGGTCTGGAAGATGCCGGGCCACGGCGCGCGGGAGACGATGTTGCCGGCCTTGCCGCTGCCCTTGGGGATGGACTCGCCGTTCTCGTCCAGGATGTCGAGGTAGATGCCGAGCGCGGCCGGGCCGCAGCTGCCCGGCTTCATGGCGAACAGGGCGGGCAGCCCGGTGCCGATGAAGCCGCCGGTCTCGGTCTGCCACCAGGTGTCGGTGATGATCGCCTCGCCCTTGCCGACGTACTTGTAGTACCAGCGGTAGACCTCGGGCTCGATCGGCTCGCCGACCGTGGTCATGCACTTGAAGTGGAAGTCGTACTTGGCCGGCTCGTCCGGGCCGACCTTGCGCAGCATCCGGATCGCGGTAGGGGAGGTGTGGAAGATGTTCACCCCGAGCCGCTCGGCGATCCGCCACGGGCGCCCGGCGTCCGGGTAGTTCGGCGTGCCTTCATACAAAACAGTGGTGGTGCCGAGCGCCAGCGGGCCGTACACGATGTAGGAGTGGCCGGTGATCCACCCGATGTCGGCCATGCACCAGTACGTGTCGTCCGGGTGGATGTCCTGGTAGAACCTCGACGTCCCGGCCACGTAGGACAGGTAGCCGCCGGTCGAGTGCTGGCAGCCCTTGGGGCGCCCGGTGGTGCCGCTGGTGTACATCAGGAACAGCGGCGCCTCGGCCGGCATGGAGACCGGCTCGACGACGGCGCCCCGGTGGCCGGCCAGCAGTTCGTCGACGAAGACGTCGCGGCCCTCCACCATCGGGGTCTTGGCCGAGTACTGACCGGGGAAGCGCCGCCAGACCAGGACCTTGTCGACCTCCTGGCCCTCCTTGCGGGCCGCCTCGACCGCCTCGTCCGCCTTGACCTTGTGGTCGAGCAGGTCGCCGCTGCGGTAGTAGCCGTCCATCGTGATGAGGATCTTGCTGCCCGAGTCGGCGATCCGGCCGCCGCAGGCGCCGCCGGAGAACCCGGCGAACACCTGGGAGTGCACGACCCCCAGGCGGGCGCAGGCCAGCATGGTCACCGGCAGTTCCGGCACCATCGGCATGTGCAGCGTGACCCGGTCACCGGCCTGGACGCCGAGGTCCCGCAGGACCGCCGCGAACTCGTTCACCCGCCGGTAGAGCTCCTGGTAGGTGATGACCGCGTCGGCCTCGTTCTCGTCCTCGGAGACCCAGATCAGCGCGGCCTTGTTCCGGTCCTTGGCCAGGTGCCGGTCCACGCAGTTGTACGACACGTTCAGCTTGCCGCCGACGAACCACTTCCAGAATGGCGGGTTGCTGGTGTCCAGCGTGGTGTGCCAGTACTCGTCCCAGTGCAGCAGCTCGGCGTATTCCCGGAAGCACTCGGGGAAGTTCTCCTCCGCGAAGCGATCCAGGATGGCCGGGTCCGAAGCGTTCGCCTGCCCGATGAATTTCGGCGGCGGAGGGTAATAGCCTTCCTCGCGCCAGTGGACGGCGATTGTCGCTTCAGAGGACTCGGCAGATTCCGATTCTTCAGCGGCTTGCCCTTGAACTTCTTCGGCCATGGGGAGTCCCTCCGCTTGCACGTGCTGACAGATTTAACGTCGGAAGCACTCCAAACTTAACGCGAGTCGCCAGCATCCTCCACGGTCACCCCGCACCGAACTGACCGGGGCCGGTTTGTGGTCCCGCCCCAGTAACGCCAGTAACCCCGGTGGCTAACGCCGAGTAGGCGTGAACCGGCGGGTGCAGCTCGGGAAAGACCCGGTCCAGGCTGGTAATCCGCATGACCTTCAGCACCGAGGGCCGCACCGAGGTGAGGCTGAGCTGACGGCCCGCCGCCCGGGCGTACCGAGCCAGCCGGGCCAGCGCGCCCAGGCCCGAGGCGTCGCAGAAGGTGACGCCGGACAGGTCCACGGTGAGCGGCGCGGAACCCCTGAGCCGGCCGTCGATGACCTCGGTGATAAAGGAGTAGGCCTGTTCGGCCGTGGCGATGTCGAGTTCGCCGGCCACGCTGACGACCTGATTGCCGTTGTCGCCGGTGCTGGTGGACAGTTCCAGCTGAGCGGGCAGTACGGCCGGGACCGCCTGCATGGGTATGACGACCGGAGGCGGCGCCTCCGGGCTAGCTATTTCCGTGGTTATCACGTCTGCATCACTTCCCCCGTCTTGTACTGTCGCGTCACCCTTGACGCGATCCAGTAGACGAATGATCACGTGTTCCCCTCCAATGCCCGTGTCCCGTTAACGTCAGCGGCCCGGCAAACGTTCCGCTCGCCACCGAACCGGGACGGATCCGCAGTGCCCCGTACACTGGGAAGATGGCTCCCGATTCTGGCAGCAGGGTCACTACCAGCGCAAACAATGAGAGCCCCTACCGCTGTACCGATACTGGGATTCTGCTGAGTAACACGTACGAGGGGGGACTCAGGTTCAAGGGCGGACAGCAGATCCTCAGCTTCCATGACTGACGTGCCTGAACTAACCGAGGCCTCCGCGGCTGGAGCGACTGAAGCGGCTGGCGTGGTGAATGAGCACCACCGTTACCGGCCGGGGGAGCCGCTGCGCCGCTACGTGGCCTGGTACACCGGCTACCGGCAGCGCGGGATCCCGCCCGCCCGGCACCGCGGCCTGCCCTCGCCCTACCTGACGCTGATCTTCACGCTGGACGAGCCGCTCAGCATCGAGGCCCACCCCGACCCGGGGCAGCCGCCCGGCGAGTTCCGCGCCCTGCTCGGCGGGCTGCACTCAGCCCCCGCGCTGATCAGGCACGAGGGCGCCCAGTCGGGCCTCCAGCTGGCGCTGCGGCCGCCGGGCGTGCGGGCGCTGCTCGGCCTGCCGGCCGGCGAGCTCGCCGACACCGATGTGCACGCCGAGGCCGTCCTCGGCGGCGTCTGCGCCGAGCTGCGGGACCGGGTAATGACGGCCGCCAGCTGGCCGCAGCGGTTCGCCATCCTGGACGAGATCCTGCTCCGGCAGCTGGTCACCAGGAACAGCGGCGCCGCGCTGGCCCCCGAGGTGCTCCACGCCTGGCGGCAGCTGCTCCGGGCGGGCGGCGCGGTGCGGGTGGCCGACCTGGCCACCGAGACCGGGTGGAGCAGCCGCCACCTGGCCAGCCGGTTCCGCACCGAGATCGGGCTGACCCCGAAGGCCGCCGCCCGGGTCATCAGGTTCGACCGGGCCAAGCAGACCCTGATCGAGCACGTCAGCACTCGTGCCTACCAGGACGGCACCTACCAGCTGGCCGACCTGGCCGCCGAGACCGGCTACTTCGACCAGGCCCACCTGGCCCGGGAGTTCCGCGCGCTGGCCGGCGTGCCGCCGAGCCAGTGGCTGGCCGAGGAGTTCCGAAACGTCCAAGCCGGGAACTGGGTGCTTGACGGAGGCTGAGGTACGCAAGCACACGTCAAGCACAGGAGGCACGTCATGGCAGCTGCACCGGAACCTCAGGTCTGGCCCACCCTGCGGGCGCGCGACGCTAGGGGGCTGATCGCGTTCCTGGTCGGCGCGTTCGGCTTCGAGGAGACCGTGGTCTACGGGGACGGGGACCGGGTGGATCACGCCCAGCTGTCCTGGCCGGAAGGCGGGGGCGTCATGCTGGGCTCGGTCCGCGACGGGGACGAGGACGCGCACGGCCGGGATCAGGGTTCGACCCCGACCCGCCCGGGGACGTTCGGCGCCTACGTCGTCACGGATCACGTGGACGCGATCTACGAACGGGCCAAGGCGGCCGGCGCCGAGATCATCGCCGCGCCGTACGACACCGACTACGGGTCGCACGACTTCTCCGCCGCCGACCCGGAGGGGAACCGCTGGTCGTTCGGCACCTACCGGGGCGAGCCGCGCAAGGGGGCGTAACGCAAGGGGGCTGACCAGTGGGTGCCACGGGGGCGTGACCCAGGGGTCCCGGAGTAGCGTGCCGGGTATGCGAGCCTGGCACGTCGAGGCGCCGGGGCCGGTCACCGGCCACCCGCTGCGCCTGCACCCCGACGACGAGACGCCGCGGCCAGGACCTGGCGAGCTGCTGCTCAAGGTCCTGGCCTGCGGCGTCTGCCGTACCGACCTGCACGTGACCGAGGGCGACCTGGAGCCGCACAAGGTCGGCGTCACCCCCGGCCACGAGGTGGTGGGGGAGGTCGCCGCCCTCGGCGAGGGCGCCGAAGCCGGAGGGTTCGCCGTCGGCGACCGAGCCGGCGCGGCCTGGCTGCGCTCGACCGACAACACCTGTCAGTACTGCCTGCGCGACGCCGAGAACCTGTGCCCGGCCAGCCAGTACACCGGCTGGGACGCCGACGGCGGCTACGCCGAGTACATGACCGTGCCCGCCGCCTACGCGCACCGCCTGCCGCCCGGCTACTCGAACGAGGAACTGGCCCCGCTGCTGTGCGCCGGCATCATCGGCTACCGCGCCCTCCAGCGCGCCGAACTGCCGGAAGGTGGCCGCCTCGGCATCTACGGCTTCGGCGGCAGCGCCCACCTGGCCGCGCAGGTCGCGCTGGCCCGCGGCGCCACCGTGCACGTGCTCACCCGCGGCGAGCAGGCCAGGCAGCTCGCGCGCGAGCTGGGCGCGGCGAGCGTCGGCGACGCGGCCGACCTGCCGCCCGAGCCGCTGGACGCCGCGATCCTGTTCGCCCCGGTCGGCGACCTGGTGCTGCCCGCCCTGCAAGCCCTGGACCGGGGCGGCACGCTGTCCATCGCGGGCATCCACCTGTCCGACATCCCGCCCCTCAACTACGAGAAACACCTGTTCCAGGAGCGGCAGCTGCGCAGCGTCACCGCCAATACCCGGGCGGACGCGCGCGAGTTCCTCGGCTTCGCGGCCGGTCACAAGCTGGCCGTGACCGTCCACCGGTACCCGCTCGGGGCCGCCGACCAGGCGCTGCGCGACCTCAAGGCGGGCGCCTTCGACGGCGCCGCCGTGCTGGTTCCCTGAGTGTTTCCTGATGATCAACCACGGATCTGCTGTCCGTCCGCTAGAACCAGGAAGCTTCCCGGCTCTCTGGGTGTCGTGACTAATGGGCATACTGGGCACCACAAGGAGCCGCCATGAGTAAGCAAGCCACGCCGCCGCCGCCCGGCGACAAGCCCAAGCCGACCGCGCCGCCACCCCCGCCCACCTGGCGGAACTGGATCTGGCCGGTCATGCTCGTCGTGATCTTCGCCCTGTGGTTCTTCCTGCCCACCCGGACCGCCTCGACCAGCCTGAGCTACTCCCAGTTCGTCGACGACGTGCAGTCCAGCCAGGTCAAGACCGTGCAGCTGGCCACCACGGCGGGCGGGACCACCACCGGCACGCTGAAGAACGGGAAAAACTTCACCGTGGTCATCCCGGTCGTCAGCCAGGAGCTGGTGAACCAGCTGGACAGCAAGGGCGTCCAGGTCACCGCGGCGCCCGCGTCGAACGGCTTCGGCACCGAGGTGCTGATCTACCTGATCACGTTCGGCCTGCCCATCCTGCTGTTCGTCTGGTTCTTCCGCCGCCTGTCCAAGGGCGCGGGAGCCGGGATCCAGGGCGCGCTCGGCGTCGGCCGGTCCCGGGCCAAGGTCTTCGACGAGGAGCGGCCGAGCACCACCTTCGCCGACGTGGCCGGGTACGAGGGCGCCAAGTCTGAGATCGCCGAGGTGGTGGACTTCCTGCGCAAGCCCGAGCGGTACAGCCGGGTCGGCGCGCTGGTGCCGCGCGGCGTGCTGATGGTCGGCCCGCCCGGCACCGGCAAGACGCTGCTGGCCCGCGCGGTGGCGGGCGAGGCGGGCGTGCCGTTCTTCTCGGTCACCGGGTCCAGCTTCGTGGAGCTGTTCGTCGGCGTCGGCGCGTCCCGCGTCCGCGACCTGTTCGAGCAGGCCCGCAAGCGCGCCCCCGCCATCATCTTCATCGACGAGGTCGACGCCATCGGCCAGCGTCGGGCCGGCAGCGGCGCGGTGGTGTCCAACGACGAGCGCGAGCAGACGCTCAACCAGTTGCTGGCCGAGATGGACGGGTTCGAGCCGTCGGCGGGCGTGGTGGTGCTCGCGGCCACCAACCGGCCCGAGATCCTCGACCCGGCCCTGCTGCGGCCCGGCCGGTTCGACCGCCAGGTCACCATCCCGCTGCCGAACGTGTTCGAACGAGCCGCCATCCTCGCCGTGCACGTCCGCGACAAGAAGCTGACCCCCGACGTCGACCTGAACGCGGTGGCCCGCGGCACCCCCGGCTTCTCCGGCGCCGACCTGGCCAACCTGGCCAACGAGGCGGCCATCTTCGCGGTCCGCGACAACCGGGAGACGATCAGCGCCGCCGACTTCGACGCGGCCAGGGACCGAATCATCCTGGGCCGCCGGGAAGGCTCCAACGTGCTGCTGCCAGAGGAGAAGCACGCGGTGGCGGTGCACGAGTCCGGGCACGCCCTGGTGGCGGCGCTGGCTGACAACACCGACCCGGTGGCCAAGGTGACGATCCTGCCGGCCGGCCAGGCGCTCGGCGTGACCGAGCAGCTGCCGCTGGTCGAACGGCACATGTACACCGAGGACTACCTGCACGACTCGCTGGCCGTCCGCCTCGGCGGCCGGGCCGCCGAGCTGGTGGTGCTCGGCCAGGGCTCCACCGGCGCCGCCAACGACCTGGCCGGGGCGACCGACCTGGCGACCAAGATGGTCAGGGAGTTCGGCCTGTCCAAGGCGCTCGGCCCGGTCGGGTACCCCGAGGGCGGCTCGGTGTTCCTCGGCGGCGGTGGCGCCCCCATGTCCAGCCGCCCGTTCGCCGAGGCCACCCAGGCCGAGATCGACAAGGAGGTCGCCGCGCTGCTGCGCCAGGCCGAGCAGCGCGCCGTCACGCTGCTCACCGATAACCGCAGCAAGCTCGACGCGCTGACCAACTCGCTGCTGGAGATGGAGACGGTGGACGGCTCCGAGGTCTACCGGATCGCCGGCCGCCCGGACCGGTCGAGCACCGTACCGCCGGTGCCGCCCACCACCATCGTCCCGGCGCACGCCGCCAGCCCGGTCAACCCCGAATAAAACCATCTGAACGAACGGGGTAGCTGTTACGCCCGGGGATCCCTCAAGGGGTCCCCGGGCTCATTATTCTGGGCCGGATTCTGGTCGGTACGTCCCGGTGTGGCCCGTTCGCCCGCCGGTCCGTCTCATGCTCACCTGAGCTGGCCTGGGGCCGGTGTAATCTCGGCCGTATGGCGATGGCCTTGCCGGCACACATTCCCAGCCCGTCGATCAACAGCTTCAACATCGGCCCGCTGGTCATTCACTTCTACGCCCTGGCGTACCTGGTGGGCATCGCCGTGGCGATCATCATCACCCGGCGGCGGTGGAAGGCCGTCGGCGGCGACCCCGACATCGTGGGCGACATCGCGCTGTGGAGCGTCCCGGCCGGGATCATCGGCGGCCGGATCTACTTCGACATCACCACGCCGATGGACATCCCGCACGTCTGGTACGGCGTGTTCGCGGTCTGGGACGGCGGCCTCGGCATCTGGGGCGGCATCGCCCTGGCCACCGTGGTCGGCCTGTGGCGGCTGCGCCGCCACGGCGTCAACACGGCCCAGTTCATGGACGCGGTGGCGCCCGCCCTGCTGGTGGCGCAGGGCATCGGCCGGATCGGCAACTACTTCAACAAGGAACTGTTCGGCCGCCCGACGTCGCTGCCCTGGGGGCTGGAGATCCCCTTCCAGTACCGGGTGGCCGGCGGCATCCCCACCAAGTACCTGAACGCCGCCACGTTCCAGCCGACCTTCCTGTACGAGCTGATCTTCGACTTCGCCTGGGCCGCGGTGCTGGTCTGGCTCGGCCACCACCGGCGCATCAAGCCGCCGGGCCTGTTCGCGCTCTACGTGTTCGGCTACTCGGCCTACCGGATCTTCGAGGAGTCGCTGCGCATCGACTCCTCGGTGTACTTCCTCGGCCTGCGGCTCAACACCTACATCGCCTCGGCCCTGGCGCTGATCGGCCTGTTCTGGTTCTGGCGCAGCCAGCGCCGCCCCGACCCGGTGGACAGCGTCGACCCCGACCCCGCCGCCGCAGCCGCCAACCTGGCCTCGGACCCCGACCCAGCCGCGAACGCTGACGCCGCCGCCCCGGCCCCGGACGCCGCCGACGCGGCCTCAGGCGCCGCCGACGCGGATGCGGACGCCGAACACGCGGACCCCGCCGAATCCCCCAACCCCGCCAACCACACCAGCCCTGCCAACCACACCACCTCCGGCAGTCGCACCACCTCCGGCAGTCGCACCAACCCCGGCAGTCACACCACCT
>Ga0335083_10011018_pt1 | contig 10884 bp, 11 predicted proteins | sample Lox_Sample_42_FD_206716 | JGI IMG/M metagenome (GOLD analysis project Ga0335083, IMG submission 206716) | Soil microbial communities from Loxahatchee National Wildlife Refuge, Florida, United States - Lox_Sample_4.2 | ecosystem: Environmental > Terrestrial > Soil > Wetlands | place: USA... | reverse complement strand
ACTCGCGCCTTCGAGGGCACAGCCTACGTGATCTTCCAACCCGCCGAAGAGCACGGCGGCGGTGGCAACGTGATGGTGCAGGAGGGTCTTTTCGAGCGCTTTCCCGTGGACCAGGTTTACGCGCTGCACAACTGGCCGGGACTGCCCGCAGGCCGGATCGCCGTGAAGTCCGGCCCCGTGCTGGCCGCTACCGATGAGATTCGAATCGAGGTACGTGGCATGGGCGGGCACGCGGCGATGCCGCACCTCAGTGTAGATCCGGTCGTCGCCGCGGCCCACATCGTCACTGCGTTGCAGACTATCGCCAGTCGCAACGTGAGCCCGGTTGACGCCATCGTCGTCAGCGTCTGCTCCATGGAAACCAGCCAGCTCGGCACGTTCAATGTGATTCCGGACGCGGTCGAGCTGGTGGGCACGGTGCGTACGTTCCGCCCGGAGACGCAGAAGCTCGCGGAGAGGCGCATACGCGAGATCGCTTCGGCGATCGCCTCGGGTCTGAGCGCGAGCGCGCGGGTCGAATACATCCGCGGCTACCCGGCGACAGTCAATACCCAGCGGGAGGCCGAGCTCGCCGCGCGCGTGGGAGAGCGGATTTTCGGGCGCGACAACGTCGTTCGAGAGTTCGATCCGACGATGGGCGGCGAGGATTTTTCCTACATGTTGCAGGCACGACCGGGTGCCTACGTGCTACTCGGCCAGGGTGGCGAGCCTGGCGGCTGCTACCTGCACAACCCCGGCTACGACTTCAACGACGATGTGATTCCGCTGGGGGCGGGCTACCTCGCAGCGCTGGCGGAAGAAGCGCTGGCCTGATGGACCAAATCGGCCCGTGCCCGAGTTCGGCTCTCTGCCGCGGGCGCAAAAAGGAGACCAATATGCACCGTGTGCTGCCCCGAATCGGCATCGGCCTCGTCTGCGCACTTGCATTGTGGGCACTCCCCGTCCATGCCAAGACGTTCCGCTACGCCGATCAAGGCGACGCGCTGTCGATGGATCCATACATGTTCAACGAGGCCGTGCAGCTTAGCTTCACCGGCAACATATACGAAGGATTGACGGGACGCGGCAAAAAGCTCGAGACGGTCCCTCAGCTCGCCACCGACTGGAAGCAGACGGCTCCGACCGTATGGCGCTTCAACCTGCGCCGCGACGTCAAGTTTCACGACGGGAGCCCGTTTACTGCAGACGACGTGATCTTCTCCCTGGAGAGAGCGCGCGGCGAGGGCTCGGACGTGAAGATGTACGTTGGCGCCATCCAGGAGATCCGCAAGATCGACGCGCATGCCATAGACATCGTCACTCGCGAACCGTTTCCGATACTGCCGGATAGCTTTGCCACCTGGTACATCATGTCGAAGACGTGGTGCGAGAAGAACAACGCGACGCGTCCGGTGGATGTGCGCAAGGGTACCGAGAACTATGCCAGCACCCACGCTAACGGAACCGGTCCCTTCATGCTCAAATCGCGCGAACCGGGTGTGCGCACAGTGCTGGTGCCCAACCCGAACTGGTGGTCGAAGGCGGAACACAACGTCACCGAAGCGACGTTCACGCCTGTCGCCAACGCGGCCACGCGGGTGGCTGCGCTCATCTCCGGCGAGATCGACATGATGGAACCTGTGCCGCTGCAGGATCTCCCGCGCATCCAAAGCAGCCCGGATCTCAGGATCATGCAGGGCATGGAAGCGCGCACCATTTTTCTCGGCATGGACCAGAAACGCGACGAACTGCTGTTCTCCAGCATCAAAGGGAAGAACCCGTTCAAGGACAAACGCGTGCGCCAGGCCTTCTACCAGGCAATCGACATCGAAGCGATCAAGTCGCGCATCATGCGTGGAACCTCCACGCCCACAGCGTTGATGGTCGCGCCGGTAGTCAACGGCTATGCGCCGGCGTTGGACAAACGCCTGCCTTACGACCCGGAGAGCTCCAAGAAGCTGCTGGCGCAAGCTGGCTATCCAGACGGTTTCGAAGTGGGCATGAACTGTCCGAACGACCGCTACGTCAACGATGCGGAGATCTGTCAAGCGGTGGCAGCCATGCTGGCTCGCGTGGGAATCAAGATCAATCTCGTAGCTGAAACCAAGGCCATCTTCTTCCCGAAGATCCTGCGGCGAGACACGTCGTTCTACATGCTGGGCTGGACTCCGGCCGACCTCGACAGCCACAACGCGCTGTTCGCTCTGATGGCTACGCCTGGCGAGGGCGGGCAAGGTCAGTTCAATCTGGGTGCCTACTCCAACCGGCGCCTGGACGAGCTGACCTCCAAGATCGCATCCGAGAACAACGTCGGGAAGCGGCAGGCCATGATCGCGGAGGCGTTCAAGATCCACGCCGATGACATCGGTCACCTGCCCCTGCACCAGCAGCCGCTGGTATGGGGCATGAAGAAAAACGTGGAGATGGTGCAGCTGGCCAACAATTTCATCCTGCTTAAATGGGTGATCATCAAGTAAGAAGAGGGTGCCTGGAGCAGGATCCTCGTGGCGTATGAGTGAGCGCGCCCCAACGCGACCCTCCTCTGCGACCGTCACCCGTGGATCGCTTGTCCGGGCATGGAACTCCGACCTGCTCTACAGCTTCCGGCACTCTCCGGTCACGGTAGCCGCTGCGGCGCTGACGCTGGTGTGCCTGGGCGGCGCTGTATTCGCGCCCTGGATCGCCCCGCACAACCCATTCGATCTCGCCTCGGTCAACTTGTTGGATTCATTCACACCACCGGGGTGGAACGCGCACGGCAAGGCTTCCTATCTGCTTGGCACAGACAATCAAGGACGCGACGTGTTGTCCGCGATCCTGTATGGAACGCGCATTTCGTTGACGGTAGGCGTGGCCGCTGTCGTGTTCTCCCTAGCGCTGGGCGTGAGCGTCGGCCTGCTATCCGGTTACCTGGGCGGACGCCTGGACGCGCTGCTCATGCGCATTGCCGATGTGCAGCTCTCGTTTCCGGCTATCCTCATCGCCCTTCTGATCGACGGCGTAGCCCATGTCGCGCTACCGCGTGCGTCGCAAGGCAGCATGGCCGTCTACGTGTTGATATTGGCGATCGGCTTGTCCGGCTGGGTGCAATACGCCCGTACAGTCCGCGGCTCGACCCTGGTGGAGAAGAACAAGGAGTACATTCAAGCTGCGCGCGTCATCGGGCGGCACCCCGCGGCAATCATGCTGCATCATCTGCTTCCCAACGTTATGGGCCCGGTCCTGGTGATCGCAACCATCCAGTTGGCCACCGCGATCATCACCGAGGCGACGCTCTCGTTCCTGGGTGTGGGTATGCCGCCCACCACACCGTCGCTTGGTACGTTGATACGCGTGGGCAATGATTTTCTGTTTTCGGGCGAATGGTGGATCGCCGTCTTTCCCGGGGCTGCGCTGGTAGTCCTGGTCTTGTCCGTAAACCTGCTCGGCGACTGGTTGCGGGACGCGCTGAATCCCAAGCTGCGGTGACGCGTGACTGGACCGCAGATCCCACTGCTGGAAGTCAGGAACCTGCGGGTCGAGTTCCCGACCCGACACGGAACGCTTGTCGCGGTGGACGATGTTTCCTTCGCCATCGCACCCGGAGAAGTGCTGGGCGTCGTAGGGGAATCGGGCGCGGGGAAGTCGTTGACCGGCATGGCGATCATCGGTCTGCTCGAGCGCCCTGGCCGCATCGCGGCCGGGGAGATCCTGCTCGAGGGCGGCCGCATCGACAACCTGGACCGCGCGGCGCTGCGCAGGATCCGCGGTCGGCGCGTCGGTGCGATCTTTCAGGACCCGTTGACCTCGCTCGATCCGCTCTACACGATCGGGCGTCAGATCACCGAGACCATTCTGGCGCACCTATCCGTTTCCCGGCGCGAGGCGCGCGAGCGTGCGATCGCGTTGCTGGCGGAGGTCGGTCTCGCCGCACCCGAACGGAGACTGGATCAATACCCGCACCAGTTCTCCGGCGGCATGCGGCAACGGGTAGTCATTGCGCTGGCGCTCTGCGCGGAGCCCAGGCTGATCATTGCAGACGAGCCAACTACGGCTCTAGACGTGTCGACTCAGGCGCAGATCATTACGCTGCTGCAGCGCTTGTCCCAGCAGCACGGCGCCGCCGTGCTGCTCATTACTCACGACATGGGCGTGATCGCCGAAACCGCGCATCGCGTCGCTGTCATGTACTCGGGGCGGATCGCTGAGATCGGTCCGGTGCGCAGCGTAATCCACTCGCCGTTTCATCCTTATACCGCAGGCCTGATGCGCTCGATCCCGAGGATCGGGCGCACCGGCACGCGCCTCGCGCAGATCGACGGCGCGATGCCGCGCCTCGATGCGATCCCGTCCGGTTGCGCGTTCCACCCGCGCTGCCCGCAACGTTTCGCGCCTTGCGAGCGCCAGCGGCCTCCACTATTCCGAATCGGGGACCGGCTCGCGGCGTGCTGGCTGCATGACGACAGTCGCAGCATCTGAAGGCGCACCTCCGCTGATCGCGCTGCACGCGGTCGGACGCGATTTTGACGTTTCCAAGCCATGGCTGAACCGCGTGCTGGAACGCACGCCGCGACAGCTTCTGCGAGCCGTGGATGACTTCTCCGTGCAGGTGCGCAAGGGCGAAACGATGGCGCTGGTAGGAGAATCCGGATGCGGTAAGTCCACCGTTGCGCGTTTGATCGTGGGGCTATTTCCGCCGTCCCGCGGAAGTATCGAGTTCGACGGCAATGCGCAGACGACATCCACCGCTGGCGCGTGGGGCCCGGAAGTCCGGCGCCGCATGCAGATGATCTTCCAGGACCCCTATGCGAGCTTGAATCCGCGCTGGCGCGTGATGGACATCGTGGCCGAGCCATTGCTCGCGCATGGCGTGCTGACCCGGCGCGCCGACCTGCAGGCTCGGGTTTTCGAATTGCTCGGTCAGGTCGGGCTCACGCCAGCTGACGGCGACAAGTACCCACACGAGTTCTCCGGAGGTCAACGCCAGCGCATCTCCATCGCGCGCGCGCTCTCGTCTGCTCCCGAGTTCCTGGCCTGCGACGAGCCGACCTCCGCCCTGGACGTCTCGGTACAAGCCCAGATTCTAAATCTCATGAAAGATCTCCAGGACAGGCTGGGCTTGACCTACCTGTTCATCTCCCACAACCTCGCCGTGGTATCGGCCATGGCTACGCGCGTGGGCGTGATGTATCTCGGACGATTGGTGGAGCTAGCCGACGCTGCGATGCTGTTCGCACGTCCGCGGCATCCCTATACCCGCATGCTGCTGGACGCAATCCCGGATATCGAGATGAGCGGGCGTCCCCGCACGCCGGTAGCGGGAGAGGTGGCCAACCCGCTGGAACCGCCGCCCGGCTGCGCGTTCCATCCGCGCTGCCCACTGTCGAACCAACGTTGTCGGATTGAACGCCCAGAGCTGAAGGCGGAGCCGGAAGGCGCCCTGGTAGCTTGTCACGCAGTAGCCGAGGGCCGTGCTCCGGCATGAGCGGAGACCGGCGCCCCTGCTCGGCGCAGCCCACATCCTGATAGAATTGAATCTCCAATCCGCCACTGTCGCCGCAATGATTTCCCTCACCGTGAACGGTGAACGCCGCCGGTTCGAGGCCCCGCTCACCGCAGCGCAACTCATCGCCAGCCTTCAGCTTGCTGGCAAGCGCGTAGCGCTCGAGCGCAACGGCGAAATCGTGCCGCGCGGGCGGTTCGATCAACAACCTTTGTCCGACGGCGACTGCATCGAGATCGTCGTTGCTGTCGGTGGCGGTTAGTCGCGAGGATTCTCCGATGCACTCGCTGGTCATCGCAGGTCAAACCTACTCCTCTCGCTTGCTGGTAGGCACGGGCAAGTACAAGGACTTCGCACAGACCCGTGCAGCGGTCGAGGCGACCGGCGCACAGATCGTTACCGTCGCCATCCGCCGGACCAACATTGGACAGAATCCGGGCGAGCCCAGTTTGCTCGAGGCCCTTCCGCCGAGCCGCTTCACGATCCTCCCCAACACCGCGGGCTGTTATTCGGCGCAGGATGCAGTGCGAACGCTGCGCCTGGCGCGCGAGCTACTGGACGGGCATGCGCTCGTGAAGCTCGAGGTGCTCGGCGATCCCCACACGCTGTATCCGAATGTGATGGAAACCCTGTCGGCAGCGGAAACGCTGGTGAAGGAAGGGTTTCACGTCATGGTGTACACCTCCGATGACCCGATCATCGCCAGGCAACTGGAGGAGATCGGTTGCGTCGCCGTCATGCCGCTCGCATCGCTCATCGGCTCGGGCATGGGAATTCTCAATCCGTGGAATCTCCAGATCATCATCGACAATGCGAAGGTCCCGGTGCTGGTGGATGCCGGCGTGGGCACCGCCTCTGATGCCGCCATAGCCATGGAACTGGGCTGCGACGGTGTGCTGATGAACACCGCCATAGCTGCCGCCAACGATCCGGTGTTGATGGGGAGCGCGATGAAGAAGGCGGTCGAGGCCGGTCGCGAAGCCTATCTCGCAGGCCGCATGGCGAAGAAGCTCTACTCCGCCTCCCCCAGCTCGCCCGGCGCCGGAATCATAGCGCCAGCCCGGAACAAGGCGGCATAGAGGGCGCAACCCGTCGCGCCACGCCAGACCGCGGCAACCCTTCTCCTGCGCCGGACCGGGTTGCTGCATCGAGGAGCCGGACCATGCGCATAGTCTCGCTGTTGCCATCCGCCACCGAAATCGTCGCGGCGCTGGGCCTGACGGATCACCTGGTCGGAATCTCCCACGAGTGCGACTACCCGGAGGAGATACAGAACCGCCCTCGGGTGACGTGTTGCGAGATCCACGGCAGCGACCTGCCGAGCGCGTCGATTGACGCGTGGGTCCGCGACACGCTCGCCAAGCGCGGAACGCTCTATACCTTGGACGAGGAGCTGATTCGCGATCTGCGGCCGGACTTGATCATCACGCAACAGCTGTGCGACGTCTGCGCCGTGAACTACGGCTCGGTCGCAACATTCGCCGCCACGCTGCGGGCACGACCTCGGCTGATCAATCTCGAGCCCTCGCGGTTGGCGGATATCTACGCCGACATCCGGCTGGTCGCGCAGGCGTCCGGGGTGCAAAGTCGCGGCGAAGCGGTAGTAGCCGAATTGCAGCAACGCGTGGAATCGGTCATCGCGCTTGTGGCGCGCGTTCCCCACCGTCCGAAATGTTTTCTGATGGAGTGGATCGAGCCACCGTACTGTGGTGGACACTGGAACCCTGAGCTCGTGCAACTGGCCGGTGGGATCGATCCGATCGGATGCAAGGGCCAGCCCTCCCGGCGGGTGACGTGGGAGGAGATTCAGCGCGCCGACCCCGACGTGCTGTTGCTCGCCAGTTGTGGCTTCGGAGTTGAGCGAACGCTGCGCGAAGCGGCGTCTCTCACTGGGAAACCAGAATGGGAAGGATTGCGCGCGGTCCGGGAAGGTCGCGTTTACGTAGCGGACGCCAACACCTACTTCAGCCGGCCCGGCCCGCGCATCGTCGACAGCCTGGAGATGCTCGCAGCCATGCTGCATCCTGAGGCGGGTGTAGTAGCACCGCGGTCGCTGGCCCTGGCTCGCGTGAAGCCTCCAGCCCGTGCCGCCGCATAAATGATTCAACGCCGAGCCAAGGAGCTGGAAGTGAAGCGGGCACTGTTGATTTCCATCCTGTTGTCTCTCACGCTGCCCGTCCAGCCCGGTCTGGCTGACAGCGCCGAAGGCAAGAAAATCCACGACGCCAATTGCACGAAGTGTCACAGCGCGAGCGTTTATACGCGCCCGGACCGCAAGGTCAAGTCGCTCTCTGCGCTCGCCAGGCAGGTGGCTTCGTGTACGCACATGGCGGGAGTGAGCCTGAGTGACGGAGAGCAAAAGAGCGTCGTCGAGTATCTGAATCAGCAGTTCTACAAGTTCAAGTAACGCCGCGATGAGCGATACGCTTCTGCAACAGTCAGATCATCCGTCGGTCCATCGCCCCATCCGCAGCTATGTACTTCGGCAAGGGCGCATGTCCAACGCGCAGAAGCGCGCCTACGAGGCGCTGCTTGATCGCTATGCGCTCTCGTATTCGCCCCATGCGCTCGACTTCGCCGTGGCATTCGGCCGCACGGCCCCGACATTCTTGGAGATCGGCTGCGGTATGGGTGAAACGACCGCTGCGATCGCAGAGTCTCATCCTCAGAACAACTATCTTGGGATCGAAGTGCATTCGCCGGGCGTGGGCAGCCTGCTCAAGCTCATCGAGGAAAGGGGGCTCGCCAACGTCCGCATCATCCAGCACGATGCTGTCGACGTGGTGGAACGGATGATTCTCCCCGAGAGCCTGACGGGTATTCACATCTACTTCCCCGATCCTTGGCCCAAGAAGCGGCATCACAAACGGCGGCTGATCCAGCCTCCGTTTGTGCAGATGCTCGCTTCGCGTCTTATCGCCGGGGGCTACATTCACCTGGCTACCGACTGGCAGGAGTACGCCGAGCAAATGCTCCTCGTGCTTACGAACGAGCCGCTTCTGGAGAACACGGCTGCAGGCTTCTCGCATCGTCCAGCATATCGCCCGTTCACGAAGTTCGAGCAGCGCGGCGTCAAGCTTGGCCATCCCGTCTGGGATCTCCTATTCCACCGCATGCCGTCTGTGCAGGCGACAGCCGGCTGACATAGAACTTGCTTCCTCCTGCGTGGCAAGCGCTGCGCGGGCCCTCAAGGCGGCGCCCCGCCAGGCCGATACAGGCCTCTGAATCCGCAGGTAAACCACCTGTTCCGACACTGGAGTACACACCGTGGGTTTTTCAGAAACCGTCCTCGCTGCGATGATCGGCGCGACCGCGACCATTGGCACCGCGATCTTTCAACTGATCATGAACTGGCGCAAGCAGTCCGGAGACCGCCGGGTATCGAAGGGCGGACTGCGTTCTCTCCTGTGGATGGTCACTCTGATGCTGGCATCGGGCGTCGGCGGTTTCGCCTACTCGGAATACCTGAATCAGGCGCGGCGCGACGATGCACACCAATTGCGCCAGGAGCTACAGCAGCAACTCGCGACGCTCGCCTCGTCCACCGCAAAGTTGGAACAGGTACGACTGAATGCGCAGAGCGTCGCGGACGCACAATCGCGTCAGGCCGAAGATCGCCGTCGTGGCTCGGAGGGCGTGGAGGGACTCGTGCAGTTGCCCCCGTGCAAAGCACGGAGCGCTAGCGCGGAACGGCCCGCATGCGCGGAGGCCGACGCGCAGCGCGTAGCCGTGTGCGCTATTGTTCCGGCCAGCGCTCAGGTCACCGAGGTCCAGCTCTTCACGCGACCGGACGACGCGCAGCAAAGCTGGGGCGAGAGCCGCGTAGAGGCCAGTCAGGACGCCGGCAAAGCGAAGTTCGTGGACGCGCCCTTCGAACGCACGCACACCGACGCCAGCAAGGAAGTCTGCTTCAATTTTGCGCACTGGAGTGCCGAGAAAGGCCGCGTGGCGCGGATCGTTGTGCGCTACGTGATCTGAAACACGTGGCTCGTGGTTCGTGCTTCGCGGTTTCGTGGCTCGTGTTTCGTGGTTTTCGTGGCTGGTGATTCGTGATTCGTAACGGCAGACCGCCCTCGCGCGCGGATAGAGCAGGTAGCGTCTCCGGCGTGTTGCCTGAATAGGGCGAAGCGGAGTCCAGGCCTCTCCCGGATTGCACTAGCCTTCATTCGGGCTACAAAGCAGATCTGCAGTTACCAACCACGAATCACGGCCTTCACGAATCATGGCTTCTTCGTCGCAAGCACCGTAAATCCCTCCCCGATCACGGTGCGATCGATCGCTCCCGTCAGTCCGCTATCGCGCAGAAGCTTCTCCTGTTCTTCGCGCGTCGGCAGCACGTTGCCCCATATCATCTCTTCGAACCCAGTCATCAGAGGAAAGCGGAACTCTGGTTTGCGCAACTCCTCCAGCGTCGAAGGATAAGTCTCGTCGACGATCAGCATCCAACCGCCGCGCTTGAGCGCCGTCGCACATTCGTTGATCACCGACGGACGAATACTCGGGCCGATTTCGTGTAGCACCTCCACCATCACGACCGCGTCGAGGCTGGACGGCTCGATCGTCGCCCCCACTGCTCCTCGAAGCGCCTGCACCCGTTCCGTGATCCCGGCTTTCTCGATACGACTGCGCGCCAAAGCCAGGCTCTCGGCGTCGATGTCCACACCGACGACGTTGGCATGCGGGAAAGCTTTCGCTAGTTGCACCAGTAGATTGCCCGTCCCGCAACCCACCTCCAAAACAGTGCCCCCCGCCGCGAGGCGCGATGCGAGCCCATCCAAGCCGGGCAGGATCTTCTTCACCGTCACCAGCTGCAGGCCCCATGTCGATTCGGCGACGGCCTGTGCGAAATCGTCGCCGCGCCCTTGGAATGGTTTCACCTCACCCGTGCGCATGGCCGTTGCGCAACGCTTGAAGTCCTCCGCAGCCACTTCGGTTCCCAACCTCACATACCCGCCAAGGTAACGTGGATGGGTCGGAGCGGCCAGGATGCTGTCGAAAAACGACGCCAGGCGATAGCGTTGTCCCTCGTCCGCATCCAGCAATTCCATGCCGTAGGCGGTCTTGCACCAGGTTTCGACAAACGGAGCATGCAGCCCGAGTTTGTTTGCAAGCTCCGAGGCACTGACGCCGGGGGACTCGGTGAGTGTCTTGAACAACCCGGTGCGAATACCGACATCGATCAGATGGATGGTGTTGAAGCCCCGGCGCCATTCGAAGATGCGCGCGACCTGCGAATCGGCAGTAATTTCTTTGCCTTGCATCGGACTTTCCTGTGTTGTGGACGGAGTGCCTAAGGTTCGCGCATGAACAGCTGCAGCAGGTCGTTGAGGAAGCGTTGACCCTGCAGCGTCGGCCCAATGTGCGCGGCGGTGCGGGTAAGTAGGCCAAGGCGTTCCGCCTCATCCAGTTCGCGGCGCACCGTA
>Ga0335083_10011017_pt1 | contig 10884 bp, 11 predicted proteins | sample Lox_Sample_42_FD_206716 | JGI IMG/M metagenome (GOLD analysis project Ga0335083, IMG submission 206716) | Soil microbial communities from Loxahatchee National Wildlife Refuge, Florida, United States - Lox_Sample_4.2 | ecosystem: Environmental > Terrestrial > Soil > Wetlands | place: USA... | reverse complement strand
CCACCAAGGAGCTTGTCATGGACTATCACATCGTATCGGCCGACGATCACATCGATCTCCAATGGCTCCCGAAGGATCTGTGGGAGAAGCGCGTGCCCGCGCAGTGGCGGGAACGCTGCCCGAAAGTCGTGGACACCGCGGAAGGCCCGTACTGGACTTGCAGCGGCGAGCGCTGGGACCCGTGGGGCGGACGCAAAGGGGCCGCGGGTGCGATGGGCGGGCGGCGCCTAGCGCTCGAGCGCGGCGGCGTGCTCGAACCCGGCGTGCTGCGTCCGACGACCACCGCACTGCGGCTCGCCGACATGGATCGCGACGGCGTGGATGCCACCGTGATGTACGGCCCCATCGTGCCGCTGCTCATCAAGGACCCGGAGCTGCGGAAAGTGTGCTATCGAGCCTACAACGACTGGCTTGCAGAGTTCTGCGCAACGGCGCCCGCGCGCCTCATCGGGGTTGGGTTAATTCCTGTCAACGACGCGGAGAGCGCCGCAGCGGAGGTGCGTCATCTGAAGCGAATCGGCCTGCGGACCGGGATGCTCCTGGCGGCGCGTGTGCAGACCCCGCTGTGGGACGCAATGTGGGAGCCGCTGTGGGCGGCGGCGGCCGAGGCCGCGATCCCGATCGGCTTTCACCTGGGTGGCGGACTGCGCACGGTCACGTACAGCGGACCCAAGGCCGCCGACCCCGGCAACATGGGGGTCCGCGTGGCTACCTCGCCGCTTCAGATCGATGAGGCGCTCGCGGCGGTGATCTTCTCGGGGGCCTTGGAGCGCTACCCGGGCCTGAAGATCGTGCTCGCGGAGACCGGGATCGGGTGGCTCCCCTACATGCTCGAGAGGATGGACGACACCTACCGGAAATTCCTCGACGCGCCCGACTTCTGGCGCGGTCACAGCAGGCTCGCCTTGACCATGGCCCCGAGCGCTTACTTCCGGCGTCAGATCTGGGCCACGTTCCAGACCGACCACGCTGGGCTGCGTCTGCTGGACGTCCTAGGCGAGGACCGCGTCATGTGGGCCTCGGACTATCCGCATGCGGACAGTACTTGGCCGGAGTCGAAGAGGGCGATCGAGGACAACTTCAAGGGTGTTGCGCCCAGTGCGCGCCGGCGCATCCTGTGCGAGAACGCGCGCCAGCTCTATGGCCTCGCCTAGACGGGGTCAGGCTTGCGTCATTGCAGACAGGTGTCTGCGTAACGCCTCGTCGGTTCGCCCGGAGCGCTGAGCGAGCTTGTCGAGGCGCGTGACGAGATGGCTGAGAGTCGATGGCGACCGCGCGAAGTGCTCAGCCACCTGGGCTAAGGTGCAGGAGCGCGACTGCACCGCGAGCCAGGCGATCAGCGTGCGTGCCTGTGCGCTCCGGCGATTCTTACCCGGTGCCTTGAGTTGCTCGAGCGTCAGTCCGGCGCTCTTGCACACGTAGGCTACGATCTCTTCGAGCGGCAACGGCTTGGACCTTTCCGGCTCCGGCTTCAGTACCTTCTTCAGGAAGTCCTCTTCGCCCACGACTCGGGAATCGGCCTGGCCTCCGTAGAACGCCTCCGAGTGGCCTTGGGGCTTTCCCGCGTCGACGAACTGAGCGAAGCGCGCGCGTGCTGCGCTCAACCGGGCCCCGAACTGCCCCAGCATCCAGTCGGTGGTGAGCCAGCCCACATCCGCCCGGCCTAGATAAGCGCGGTGACTGCTATATGGGTAAGCGGCCGCGTCCTTGACCAGCCCGGCGCGCACCGGGTTGAGGTGAATGTAGCGCACCAGCGCCAACCCGTAACTGTCCTGATCCACCAGATACGCCTGGAACCGACCCTGGAACAAGTGTCCCACCCGCTTCCGCCGTGCGTTGCTGTAGCGGGTGTAGCGGAAGGAGAGATTCTGCAAGCCTCGCGAGAGAGGGATGTCCGCAGGCTGCAGCGCCAGATGCACATGATTGGTCATGAGGCAGAAGGCGTGCACCCGGTAGCCGAAGCGCGCCACCCCCTCGGAGAGCAGCGCGTAGAACTGCGACCGGTCTTCGGGAGCGAAGAAGATATCCTGACCGGCGTTGCCACGCAGGATGACGTGATAGAGGCCGCCGGGGACGTGAAGACGCGGTTTGCGGGCCATCGAGCCTAGGATACCTGAGCAATATACATTTATACAGGCCTGACCCCAAGGTCGACCCCAAGGTCGGGGTCCCAGGTCTGGTAGAGGTTCTCGAGCGCGTCCAGGGCCGGTTGCGGGAGCGGGCCCAGCGCGGCGCCCGCCAGGGCTTCCTCGAGGTGCGCACGCTCGGCGAGGCCGATGATCGCGCAGGAGATGTCGGCGTTGGTCAGCACGAAGCGCAGCGCGGTCTGCGCACGGGTGCCGTAGGCGCTGCCTAGCGCGGCGAACGCTGCATGCGCGCGGCGCTCCTCCGTCGCGACATCTGTAGCGCGCGTGATGATCACCTCGCGCCCATGCCGCGTGTCGCTCGCAAGCACACCGGCGGCGAACACGCGAATCGCCATGACTGCAGTCCCCTTTGCCTTGCAGGCGGCGATCAAGTTGCCGAAGTCGTGGCCGGTCCAGCGCTGCGGCATGGTCCGCGCCGCGCTCGGGTTGAGCAGGTTGTAATACACCTGTGCGGCATCGAAGCGGCCGCTATCGATGACCTGCCGGCAGCTCGCTCCATCTCCCAGCGCGGTGAAACCGATGTAGCGGGTGAGGTGTTGGCTGCGCACACGCTCCAGCGCATCCGCGGCACCGTCCACGCGAAGCACTTGCGCCGGCGTCACCACGCCGTCGGCTGCGATCGGCTCGATCGCATTGTGCAGCAACACCAGATCGACACGGTCGCGCCCCAGCCGTCGCAGGCTTTCGTGCAGGCTGCGTTCCACCTGTCCCGGGATATCGTCGAGCCGTGTCGTGTCGAGCGCGACTTTGGTGGAAAGGTAGGGCGCGGAGTCGATCTCCTTGAGCAGCCAGCCCAGCGCCTGCTCGGATTGGCCCTTGCCGTATGCGGGAGCGGTGTCGATCCAATTGATCCCCGCATGCATGGCGCGTCGAAGAGTGTCGAGTTTGGTCGCGTCGTCCTGATGGATCAGCACGCCGCCGACCCATCCGCCGCCGAACACAAGCTCCGAGACTTGCAACCCCGTGCGGCCAAACGTTCTGTAACGCATGGTTCGTTTCCTCCGGTTATTCACAATGGCATGTCTCTTGCAAGCGACACTCAGATGCAGTTGCTCTCATTCATTCTGTAACAAATGAGGGAGTTCTCTATGTCCATGCCAACTCGCATCCGTTCTCGTTCTCTCGCAATCCTCGGCTCCGCTGTGCTGATCGGGTCGCTGGCCGTTCCGCGAATCGCCACGGCACACGACTACTGGGACGACTATAGTGTGGCGGTGAAGGTCACGAACACGCCGACGGTCACGTTCGCGCAAGGCGCCAGCATACGCAATGCAGATAACCCCGCGTTTCAGCCATTCCAGGCTACCGGAACCGGAACGATCAGCAACAGCGCTCTGGTCACGCTGACTACTGTCCCTGCCAACAAGCGCCTAGTGATCGAGTACGTGAGTTTTTCGGCATCCGTTCCCACCGATCAGAGAGTGATGGGCACGGTCAGCACAGCTTTGGCATCCGGTGCCGCGAGCTTCGTGGTGAGCGTCGCCCCCCAGGGCTCGGATGGGTTCAAGGACTACTTCGCCGGAAGCCAGGTCGTGAGGATTTACGCGGATCCCGGCACGGACGTCGTCGCCGAATGCGACCGTGTTCCTCCTCTCGGGACCGGCGCAGGCTCCTGCACCTTCGCGATCTCCGGCTACTTCGTCGACATCCAATAGTCGAGTTGGCGATCGCTTACTTCATGCCCAGCGACATCCGACCGCTGGGTGTGCCCTGAAAGGGATTGTGCACGCCACGTAGTGTGCAAGCGGACGCCGAGGGCCGTAATGCGGCCCTCGGCGTCCGTCATCCGTTCCACTTGCCCGCCTGCTCTCGATAGCCGTCCTGTCGCTCAGGGCGCGCCCCGCTCGGTTTTTGCCGCGTGAGGACTCGTCTGTCGACGGGCCGAGGGCGGAGCTTTCCACCGGCGATGCACCCACCACCATTGTTCCGGGTGGCGCACGACCAGCCGTTCCAGAACGGCGTTGTACGCACGGGTGTTTCTCCGGATCGCCTCGTTCACGTCGTCGCAGTCGATCACAGGCACAGGCTCCTCGAAGCGCAGCACGTGGCGACCGTCGGGTTCGCGCCAACTGGCCGCCGGCATGACCGGAGCGCCGGTGGCCTGCGCGAGGATGGCGAGGCTGCGGAAGGTTCCCGCAGGATGGCCGAAGAAGTCGACGTAGATGCCGTCTTTGCGAGCGGCGTGCTGGTCGAACGGGAATACGACGATGTCCTGCGCACCCAGGCGCTCCAGCACCGCGTCGAGGCCACCGCGTTTGGGGAGGACGCCGAAGCCCGCGCGGCGGAAGCGGCGCGTCACCAGGTCGTCGAGCCAGCGTGGCTTGAACGGCCGGCGCAGGAAGTGAAACCGGCCGTACGCCTGCGGGAAGCTGCGCAACCCCGCGGCGGTAGAGACCTCCCAATTCCCGAAGTGCCCGGTGAGCACGATCACGCCTTTGCCTTGTGCATGCGCGGCCAGCAACGCTTCGACGTTTTCCACGCGCGCCATGGCCGCGCGCCGCTGCTCCGACATCCAGGGAAAGCGCACGAACTCTCCCAGCAGCCGCGCGAGGTGAGCGTAGTGGGCCTGCGCGAGACGTTTGATCTCTTCTTCCGGCACGGTCTCGCCGTACACGCGCCGGAGGTTCTCCAGGATGATCTTCCGGCGCAGCGGAATCAGGTGGTAGATGAGCTTGCCGGAGAGCGGGACCTCGGTGTGCGCGGCCTCGGCCAGCGCGACGGCGGACGCGCTCGTTCGGTCATGGGTGAGCGACAGGGCGATCGCCTTTACGCGGTGACGGCCGAGCACCGTCTCGGCGGCGGGGCTGCACGTCACGCGCGGGGCCCCATAGTTGTCGCGTACAACCGCGAAGTCAGCTTGAGCGAGGATGCCTAGCGCCGTTTCGCGCGGAAAGAGCTTGAGGCAGGCTTCCTTGGCCGCGAAGCGCGCTGCGAGGCTTGCGGCGCGGCCCGGGCCTTCTCCACTGTCGCGCAATTCCTCGGACGAAAAGATCTTGTGCAGATCGTCGCCGGGGGTTTCGCGGATCAGGCGCTCGATGCGCGCGATCTCGACCGTGTCGATGCCGCAGCGAGTGCGCGACTCGGCCGCGTCCGCCATGCGCGCTAATCGCCGGGTGCGGCGCGAAGCAGCAGCGCGGCGTTGGTTCCTGCGAAGCCGCGCGAGACGACCAGCGCGACGTCGGTGCGCGGTGTTTGCGCGCCGGCTGAAATGGGCAGCCCGGCAAAGTCCGGGTCGATCCGGTGCAGGGTGGCGATGCCGGGGACGCTCCGCAGCCGCAGCGCGCGCAGCGCGAGCACTGCGTCGAGGATTCCCGCGCCGGCAAGCAGATGTCCGAAGGCCCATTTGAACGCCGTGATCGGCGGCGCAGCGGCGCCGAACACTCTGCGGATCGCCGCGGCCTCGGAGGCGTCGGACTGGCGCGTGCCGTTTCCATGCGCCACGATCATCCCGACGTCATCGGCGCGGAGTCCGGCGTTCTCCAGTGCCAGCGCGATCGACCGCGCCAGCCCGTCGCCGTCGTCTCGGATCGCGAGCAGTCCCTCTCCCTCGGCGGCGTAACCGCTGCCCAGGACCTCGCCCAGCACCGGTGCCTGCCGGCTGGCGGCGGCCGTGGCAGTCTCGAGCACGATCGCCGCTGCGCCTTCGCCCATGAGGCTGCCGCTGCGCGCGGCATCGAACGGCAGCAACGCGTCCGCCGCCAGAAGTCCCAGCCGCTGGTAGTACAGCAGCGACTCGGGCTCGATGGGCGCATCGTGACCCACGGCCACCGCTCGGTCGGCCTCGCCCGCGCGCAGTGCGAGCGCAGCCTCGACGACCGCGAGCATTCCGCTGACGCTATGGTTGGTGATGCAGGCGTTGGGTCCCTTCAAGCCGTAGCGGATCCCGATATGACACAGCACGTTGTTCGGCAGCCCCCGCAGCAGCCACATCGGGTTGACCGTCGCACCCAGCTCCTGACCGAAGGTGCGCAGACTCCTGTCGCCGGTGCTCATCAGGGGGAAGAACTCGTATTGGTCCTGATAGCTGCCGCCGCCGGAGCCGACGTAGACGCCGGTGCGGTCGCTGAACAGCGCGGCCGCTTCGGCATCCAGCTTGTCGCGGTGCGCGACGAAGCCGGCGCGTTCGATCGCGCTGCTCGCGGCATACAGCCCGAGCAGATGCGTGCGCCGGATCAGCTTGTGGATCTTGCGGTCTTCGATCAGGGCAGTGGGCGATACGCCCGTGATCTCTCCCGCGACGGCCGTCGGCCAGGCCGACGCATCCCAGCTCTGGATGGGTGCGATGGCCGACTTTCCGGCCTGGATCGCGTCCAGGATCTCCTCCGGCGTCTTGCCCGCGGCGCAGATCGCGCCGGTGCTCGTGATGACGACTTTCTCGGCCGCTGCCATGCTCAGGTGCCGGAGGCGGCGCTGCGCTCCACCTCTTCAGGGTTGCGCAGCACCACGCAACTGTTCGAGCCCCCGAAGCCGAACGAGTTGGAAATGGCGACGCGCACGCGCCGCCTGCGCGGCTCGCCGCGAACGATGTTCAGATCGCACTCGGGGTCGAGCTCCTTCAAGTTCGCGTTCACCGGCAGCACGCCGTGCCGGATCGCCAACGCGCAAACTGCGACTTCCACCGCGCCCGCGGCGGCGATCAGATGTCCCATGACGCTCTTCGTCGAGCTGACGGAGATCCGCTCCGTCTGCGGGCCGAACACGGCGCGCACCGCCGCGCACTCGCTGCGATCGTTCATGGGCGTCGAGGTGCCGTGCGCGTTCAAGTAGTCCACTTCGTCCAGCTTCGCCCCAGCGTCCGACAGGGCCTGCTGCATCGCCTGGATCGGCCCGTCCCCGGAAGGATGCGAGTCGGTGATCCGGTAGCTGCTGAGCGAGTTGCCGTCGCCGGCGAGCTCGGCGTAGATCTTCGCTCCGCGCCGACGCGCGGCGTTCCATTCCTCGAGCACGACAAAGCCCGCGCCTTCACCGAGCACGAATCCGTTGCGGGTTCGGTCGAATGGGCGGCTCGCGCGCTGCGGCGTGTCGTTGTCCGTCGAGAGCGCGCTCAACAGGCAGAAGCTGCCCAGGCCCACGGGGCTGATCATCGAGTCGAAGCCGCCGGCAAGCGCGTAGTCGGCGGTGCCGCGCCGGATCAGCTTGAGCGCCGTGCCGATGGCCTGGCCGCCGGAAGCACAGGCGGTGTGCACCGAGCTTGCATAGCCGCGGATCCCGAAGCGCCGCAGCAGCAAGGAGACACCGGCTGCAGATTGGCTCCGGCAGAACATCATCGGGTCGATGCCGCCGTCCTGTTCGGCCAGCAGGCGTTGCGGGTCGAACTCGCCATCCGGCGCGCAGCGCCGGTGCACGTCGGTGAGATCCGCGAAGTCCACACCCATCATGCCGGTGCCCACTACACAACTCCAGCGCGTCCCGCTCTCGGGTGTGGGGTGCACCCCCGCGTCGCGGACCGCCTCCTCGGCGGCGGCGAGCGCGAAGCGATGGGAGCGATTCGCGAACTTGAGCAGCTTGCGATCGTCGATGGCGCGGGAGCCGTCGAAGGCTTTCACCTCTGCCGCGATGCGCACCGGAAAGCCGCTCGCGTCGAACAGGCTGATGGGCGCCACGCCGCTGCGCCCGGCAAGAAGCGCGTCCCAGGTCGTCGCGACATCGAGCCCGGCCGGCGTCACCAGCCCCAGCCCGGTGATCGCGACGCGGCGTCTCGCCTGCATCACGCCGCTCCTCGTGCGGCAATTTCCACCCGACCCGTGGACACGGGCTTGCCTGCCACGCGCGCCGTGACTGCGGCGGTGGCCGCTTCGCTCGTCGCCGAGAGGATCTCGCTGCGGATCTCGACCACTTGGCCGGGAAGGATGAACGCGCGCATCTTCACGTCCGTGACGCGCGAGGGGACCGCGCGCACCCCTGCCGGCCAATTCGCGGTTTCAGCCGCAAGGCCGAGCGCCAGCCGGATCTGTGCATCCAGCAGCAAGGTCGCCGGGAACACGGGACGCCGGGGAAAATGATCGCGGAAGAAGCTCGCAGACTCGGGGACGCGCAGCTCCGCGCGCTGCCACTGGCCCGAAGCGCGTTCGACCACGGTGAGGTCCGGCTCCGGCGTACCGGGAAATCGCCCGGCCGCGGCACCGCTTCCGCGCAGCAATTCGAACTGTTCCCGCACCGCGTGTGCGGCGTCGAAGTCCTCGATCGGCAGCATCGGCCCAACGCACCGCTTCAGCTCCAGGACCGGCGCGCCGTCCACCTGCGCCGAGCCGTCGTAGGCGATCGCGTCGTCGTCACAAGTCTCGATCGCGACAGCGAGATCGAGGGTCTGCCCGGGTCTCACCTTACCGAGGAAACTCGCCTCTCCGGCCAGGCCCGCGACCGGGCGCTTGCGAAACTCCAGCTGCGCCATCCCGACCCATGCCGCGAGTTGGCCCACCGCTTCTGCGGTGAGCGAGGAAGGAAAGTCTGTCAGCGATTGCGGTACCCAGAACCGACCTCTTGCACGCTTCCCGGGCTCCAGCTCCGTGATTCGATCGACGAAGGAGAAGGCGCTGAAACGCTCGGGCATCGGGCTCCCGCCGCGTGGATCCGTGCTCAAGCCGCGGCTTGCGCGGCGCGTTGGGCGCGTACCACGACCTTGCAGAACGTCTCCGGGGTGAACAGGCGCGGGACATCGGCCGCCTTCATCGGCGAGGTGAAGCGCTCGGGCGGGACTTCGCTCAGAAACTCCCGCAGCCGCTGCATGCCGGCTTCGGTCACGATACCCTTCTGCTCGAAATCCGATTCGGGAAGATCTCCACGGGCATCCTCGACGATCTTGCCGCGCGGGATCTTCACCTTGAACGCGCGTTCCAGCCGGAACACGAGGTCCAGAAAGTCGATCGATTCCGCATCGAGGCCCTCGATCAGCGGCACGTCGAGCGTGACGCGCTCGACGTCGCACCCCAGCGCGTCCGCGATGATCTTCGCGACCGTGGGATAGACCGCCATAATCTCCTCTTTGCTGATCTGCGCTTGCTGCATGCCGTTCACTCCATCTTGAAGCCGCCATCGACGTGGAGGACTTCGCCGGTGATATAGTCCGCGTATCGGGAGGCGAGAAACCACACCGCATGGGCGACCTCCTGCGGCGTGCCGAAGCGTCGCAGCAGGATGCGCGATTTGACCTCATCGGCCGCGCGCTCGCGCACCTCTTGCGACATCTCGGTTTCGATGACTCCGGGCGCCACGCAGTTCACCGTGATCCGGCGCGGCGCCAGCTCCACCGCCAGGGCCCGCGTGAGCGCGTTGATCGCCCCTTTGCTCGCAGCATAGTTGGTCTGCCCGCGGCCGCCCTTCTCGCCGGAAACGGAACCGACGTTGATGATCTTTCCGGCGCGGCGGGCGATCATGTGCGGAACTACGGCGCGGGTCACGTTGAATACCCCGACGACATTGGTCTCGAGCACGGTGCGCACGTCCGCCTCCTCGAGCAAGGCGAGAAGGTTATCACGGATCACCCCGGCGTTGTTCACGAGCACGTCGATGCGCCCGCAGCGCTCCGCGACGCGCTCCACCGCGGCCTCGCACGCCTTCGCGTCGCGCACGTCCACCTGCTCTGCGGTGATCCGCCGGCCCGCGTCGCGCCCGGCCGCCACCACCTCCTCGGCAGCTGCGGCGTTCTCGCGAAAGAACAGGGAGACGTCCGCGCCGTCGGCGGCGAGCAGCTCGACCACCGCCCGGCCGATCCCACGGCTTCCGCCGGTCACGATCACCGCTTTGTCGGCCAGTCCCGAATCGACGAGCATCCCGTGCCTCAACCCGAAATCGCGAATCCGCCGTCCACGAACAGCGTATGCCCGTTCACCATGCCCGCTTCCGGCAGGCACAGCAGGTAGACCGCGCCGGCGACGTCTTCTGGCGTGAGCACGGGCCCGGCCGGCGTGCGGTGCGCGAAGGAAGCGAGCAGCTCTTCGCGGTTGGGGAAGAACTGCAGCGCGTCGGTGTCGACGACCCCGGCGCTCACCGCGTTGACCCGGATGCCGCGCGGGCCGAGCTCCTGGGCGAGCGTGCGGACCAGAGACTCCAACGCCGCTTTCGAGGCGCCGATGAACCCGTAGCCGGGCATGGCGCGCAACGCACCCAGGCTCGACATCGCGATGATCCGGCCGCCGGAGGGCATCATCGGAACCGCGTGCTGGGCGAGGAGGTTCAGCGCGAACGCGTTGGTCTCGACGCACCAGCGCCAGTGCTTGAGCGACATCTCCAGCGCCGGCCGGAGCACCCCGGTCGCCGCGTTGCTCACGACGATGTCGAGCCGGTCGAAGTGCTTGCGCAGCTCCTCGAACATCTCGTCGACGCTTTCCGGCATCCCGACACTCGCCTTGACCGCCAGGGCACGCCGTCCCAGCGCGCGGATCTCGCCGCAGAGCGCTTCCGCCTCCGCATGGCTGTTGTAGTAGTTGACGACGACGTCGCAGCCGGCGGAGGCGAGCTTGTGCGCGATCGCGCGTCCGATGCCGCGCGACGCCCCCGTGACGAGCGCAACCTTTGCAGCCAGCGGCTCCGACATTCTTCCGGTCCTGCTCCTTTCGCCAAACATGCGATGCGACGGGGACGAGCGTTCGCGTCCAGGTCTTTGTCATCGACCGGATCGTCCCCGACTTGACACCGGGTGGATCGGCGCAGCCTCCGGCCCCGCCGGTTCGAGATTTTGCCACACCGGCCCACCCAGGCGACGGTGCCGAGCGCCGCCCGCCACCCCAACCCCCCTCCC
>Ga0335083_10011016_pt1 | contig 10885 bp, 8 predicted proteins | sample Lox_Sample_42_FD_206716 | JGI IMG/M metagenome (GOLD analysis project Ga0335083, IMG submission 206716) | Soil microbial communities from Loxahatchee National Wildlife Refuge, Florida, United States - Lox_Sample_4.2 | ecosystem: Environmental > Terrestrial > Soil > Wetlands | place: USA: Florida... | reverse complement strand
GCCCATCTTGCCGCCGAAGAACGCGTCCTTCGGCGTGATCAGCTGCAACTCATGGCTCTGCGAGTTGCTCGAGAAGCTTTGGTGACGGTTCACGAGATCGAGCGTCGTGAACACCACGTCGCCGTCCGTCTGCCGGTCATCCCATTTCCGGTAGGCATCCACGAGCCGGAACATGAAATCGGACGTGGCGTTCCACGACAAGTCGCTCGTGACGCCATACTGGCTGTCGACGAGCTTCGGATTGTCGCGGCGCTCGTTGAGCGTGAAGCTCGGCGGATAGGTGAAGGTCGGCGGCGTGGCGCCGAAGAGCTTGAGCACGGCGGCAAAATGCGTGAGCTGCGCGGCCGACGCCGTGTGCGTGTCGATCTGCGCCGGATTGAGGCCGTCGCCGTTCATGTTGGCGCCGTCGAGGCGCAGCGTCCATGTCAGGTCGTTCCTGATGTCCCACTTGGCGGAGACGCGGCCGACGAACTCGTCGCGCTCGCCGTAATTCCTGTTGTCGAAGACGTTGTGAAAGAAGCCATTCGTGTGGGAAGCAAGTCCCGCCACGCGCACCGCCGCGTCGTCGGACACCGGAACGTTGACGATGCCCTCGCCCTGGAACCAGCCATAAGTTCCGATCTCGGCAGAGCCCTCGACCGACTGCTTCTCGAGGTCCGGCGCGTTGGTCGTGATCGAGATGGCGCCCATTGCGGCGTTGCGGCCGAACAGCGTGCCCTGCGGGCCGCGCAGCACTTCGACCGTGCTCACGTCGAGGAACGAGGACAGCACCGCACCCGGGTGCGGGATATAGGCGGTGTCGATGTAAGGCGCGACATCGGGATCGATCGCCGCGTTCGAGCCCGCGCCGAAGCCGCGCACACGCACGATGACGCCGGCGGATTGCGCCACCGTCGTGATCTGCAGATTGGGAACGACCTTGCCGAGCTGTGTCGCGTTCTGCACGCCCGCATCGGAAAGCGTCTGGCCCGACACCGCGACGATCGACAGCGGAACCGTCTGGACGTTCTCGGACCGCTTCTCGGCCGTGACCGTCACGGTTTCGATCTGCTCGTCGGCGTAGGCCGGCGCGGCAAATGCGATGGCGAGCGCGGCGACGGATGCACTCAAGGCAAGCGACTGGCGTGCGCTGAGCGCGGAATGGTGGGTCTTCACGAAAATCTCCCCTTCGTGTGTTGCTTTCGGACGTCTTGTGCGTCCGTCGAAGGTCGCCCGCGCCCCGCACGCGGCTTCCTTCCGATTGGGGAAGTTAGCGGCGCCAACGCAACGGCACTTGACATTGGAGACCAAAACTTACCATTTGACGACATGCGTAGAAGCACGCATGCACAAGCCCCGCCTGTGCTGTTTCGAGATTGGTAAATGGCCGCTCTCATCCGCGCCGCATCGCTCACCGGCTACGCCGAAGCGGCGAAGCGCGCGGGTCTCGATCCGAAAAAAATGTTGCGCGGCGCCGGCATCGATCCCTCGGCCTTGTCGAATCCCGACCTGCGCATTCCCGCATCGCGCGTGGGATACCTGCTCGAGAGCAGCGCGCGCGAATCCAATTGCCCGACCATCGGACTTGCGATGGCCGAGTCGCGGCAGATGTCGGATTTCGGCGCGTTGAGTCTGCTGCTCACGCACCAGCGCACCTTGCGCGACGTCCTCGCGACGCTCATCCAGTACCTGCACATCGTCAATGAGTCGCTGGCGCTGCACATCGAGGAAGCGGGCGACGTCGTGATCGTGCGCGAGGAGATCGTCGCAGACATCGGCAGTCCGGCGCGCCAGGGAACGGAGCTGGCTGTCGGCGTGCTCTTCCGGCTGTTCCGCGCGGTGCTGGGTGCGGGATGGAAGCCCGAGAGCGTGAACTTCGCCCATGGCGGGCCGTCCGACATCGCCGCCTATCGCAAGCTCTTCGGCGTAAAGCCGGTGTTCGACAGTTCTTTCAGCGGCATCGTCATTGCGTCGCGCGACCTCGATCGGCCCAATCCGACCGCCGATCCCGTGATGGCGCGCTACGCCAAGCAATTCGTCGAGGCGATGCCGGGTGCGGAAGCGCGCTCCACAGCGCTCGAAGTGCGCAAGGCGATCTACCTGCTCCTGCCGCAGGGCCGCGCCACCATCGAGCAGGTGTCCGCGGGCCTCGGCATGAACGTGCGCACCTTGCAGCGCGCGCTCGAGGCCGAAGGCGAAGTCTTCTCCTATCTGCTCAACGGCGTGCGCCGCGATCTCGTCGCGCGCTACCTGAAGAACGAGGCCCACTCGCTGACCGAGATCTCGGCCATGCTCGGCTTCTCGCATTCGAGCGCCTTTTCGCGCTGGTACGCCGCGCAGTTCGGCGCGAGCCCGCGCGAGCGGCGGAAAGGGAAGTGAGTCCTCCCCACGAGGGACGGTCGAAAGTGCGCGCCCCGAGCACACCCGCCCCGTATCGCGCAAATTTCGGGGGGAGCGCAGCGTCCCGAATCGGGAGCGACCGGCATGCGGCAATGCGCCCCGATTTGCACAAGGACCGGTGAGTACCATTTGCGCGAAGGGAGCTTCGAACGCGCTCGGGCGCGGCGCATTCTGGCCACGCGGCCGACACGGCTGGTCAAAAGTCGATTGATTGAGCGCAATGCCGAAGCCCGCGTATCGCGGCATTCTTTTTGATTTTCAGTGCGGCGCAGCCTCCTGCTGGAAGAAAGGTTTGCTTTGCTCAAAGCGCAATTGAATCCCATCGGCAGCGCCATGCTCATGCGCTGGCTTGCGCTGTTCGTCCTCGTCGTGGCGGGGATGGATTATGCGGGTGTCGCGCTGACGCGGCTCGACTCGCATGTCGCCACCTTGTGGCCCGCCAAGGGCTTCGTGCTCGCGGTTCTCCTGTTCGCGAACCGCCGCAACACCTTGCTCGTGCTCGCCGGGGCGGCGCTCGCGAGCCTCTGCGCGAAATTCCTGGTGGGAGAGACACTTGTCACTGCCCTGCCCGGAACGCTCGTAAGCCTCGGGGGTGCCGCAGCAACGGCGGCCATTGTCCGCGCACTCTCCGGTCCCGCGCTCGACTTCCGCGACTGGCGATTGCTGACGCGTTTCTTCGGCATCTCGTGGATCATGGCTGCGCTGACCGCGCTGCCCGGTGCGGCGCAGATGACCTTGTTGCGCGGCATTCCCTTCGACAACGCGTTCGTCGAATGGGTGCTTGCAACCGGGCTCTCCTATGTCGTCGTCGTGCCGCCACTGATGCTGCTCGCGACCCTGCCGCACGAAAAGACAAGAGCGCAGCGGATCCGTATTGCACTCGCTTCGGCTCTTGTGGCCCTTGTCACGCTCGGGGTCTTCAGCCAGTCGCGATTTCCGATCAGCTACACGATCCCGCTGACGCTCGCAGTCGTCGGCGTGGCGGCGGGAATCGAGGCCGCCGCGATCGGCTTGTTGCTCGTCGCCGTCATAGCGGTGCCGCTGTCTCTCCTGGGTCACGGGCCGGCCACGATGATCCAGGGTCCTGTACAGCTGCAGATCCTGGCCGTGCAGCTGTTCCTCGTGCTCCTGACGATGACCATCCTGCCGGTCGCCGCGGCCGTGAACGAACGTGATCGCCTGCGGCGCACGCTCGAGGACTCGCTTCGGCGTGAGCACGAGGCGGTCGTGAAGCTCGCCGGGAGCGAAGAGCGCTACCGCATGCTCGCGGAGCAGAGCAAGGACATCATCGTGCATTCCGGCCGGGACGGCATCATCCGCTATGTCTCGCCGGGCTGTCGCGCATTCGGATACGAACCGGAAGATCTCATCGGCATCGACGGCGCGACGCTGGTTCATCCGGACGACGCAGAGGACCTCGCCGCCAGCACGGCCCGCCTGCTGCGCGGAGAGAAGGCCGAGCCAGAACTGACGCGCGAACACCGCTTCAGAAAAAAGAGCGGCGAATACGTCTGGCTTCAGGGCAACCCCACGGTGACGTTCGATCGCAATGGCGAGCCCGCGGGTATCATCAACTTCTTCCGCGACGTGAGCGAGCACAAGGCGCGGGACCTGGCACTCGCCGAGGCGATGAAGAAAGCGGAGGCCGCCACGATCGCGAAAACGGAATTCCTCGCCAATATGAGCCACGAGATTCGCACGCCGCTGACCGGCGTGGTGGGTTTCTCGCAGCTCCTGCAGGAACTGCCCGATCTTTCCGAAACGGCGAAGCGCTATGCCGCGCGCATCGCGCACGCGGCGCAGGGACTCCTCGCGGTGGTGAACGACATCCTCGATTTCTCGAAGCTTGAGGCGGGCCAGATCGACATAAGGCCCGAACCGGGCTCGCCGCGCGAGGCCGCCGCCGACGTGCTCAATCTTCTCATGCCGCAGGCGACACGCAAATCGCTCGTACTATCGATGGATGTGTCGCCGGCCCTGCCGTCCACGGTCATGATCGACATCGACCGGCTTCGCCAGGTCCTGATCAACCTCGTCGGCAATGCGGTCAAGTTCACGCGCAAGGGCGAGGTGACGCTGTCGCTCGATTATTCGCGCGGCCGTCTCGTCTGCACGGTCACGGACACGGGCCCCGGCATCCCGCAAGAGAAGCTCGCAAGCCTGTTCCAGCGCTTCTCGCAGGTCGACGGCTCGATCGGCCGCGCGCATGGCGGGACCGGCCTGGGCCTTGCGATCTGCAAAGGGCTCGTGGATGCGATGGGCGGCGAGATCTCGGCGACCAGCAAGGAAGGCGAAGGCTCGGTATTCCAATTCTCGGTTCCGGCACCCGCGGTGCAACGCGAAATTCCAAGGTCAAGTGAGACTTCGGACATCGACCTGTCGGGTCTCCAGGTGCTCGCGGTGGATGACAATCCTGCCAGCCTCTTGCTGGTCGAGAACGTGCTCAAGTCTTCGGGCGCGAGGCTTGTCGTGGCGGAGAACGGCGCACAAGCCGTAACGCTGGCGCGCGCGCGAGCCTTCGACCTGATCCTGATGGATCTGCATATGCCCGGGTTGAGCGGCGCGGACGCCGCGGCGGAGATCCGCGCTGCGAGCATGAATTGCAAGACGCCGATTTACGCCTTTACCTCCGATGCGGTGCGCACCTTCAAGGACGAGAGGAACGCCGGCGTCTTCAGCGGCGTCATCCTCAAGCCGTTTTCGCTGTCTGCGCTGCGTCGCGTGTTGCGCGACATCGCAAGGGCCGCCTGAGTGCGCATGGGGGAGAGCCGCGTCCTCGTGGTCGAGGACGACGAGACGATCTCCGATCTCGTCGCGACCCAGCTCGAGCGAGCCGGCTACACCGTCTTCGTTGCCTATGACGGCGAGAGCGGTCTCGAACAGGCCGCGCGCGCCAGGCCGCATGCGATCGTACTCGATATCGGACTGCCTGGCCTTGACGGGCTCGGCGTGCTCGAGCGGCTGAAGGCGGATCCTCATCTGAAGAGTGTCCCGGTCTTGATGCTGACCGCGCGGCATGTGCGCCAGGACGCGGAACAGGCGCTGAAACTGGGCGCGCACGGATATCTCTCGAAGCCGTTCGACGCGACAAGCTTTCTCCATCGCGTTGCGCGGCTGGTGGAGGTGGCGAAAGCGGGAAAGAACGGCGACGAACCCTGATTGTGCCGGCAAGTCCACCGCCCATGAAGGCAATCGTCATGCCCGGCGGCGAACGCCCCCAACTCATTGCGTTCGTTCGGCATCTCTTCCGTATGCGGGAGCGCGGCGGAGGGGCACCTCACGCACTCGCCATGCGCCACTGCGGCATCTGAAATGCGTCCATTCGGGGGATCGATGCTCTACGGTGCGCTCGCCATGAACGACACCACCGCCACCGCCCGCCCGACAGTCGCCGAAGGCACGACGTTCATCGTGCTGTTCGCGGTCAGCTTCTGCCATCTGTTGAACGACATGATGCAGGCGCTCCTGCCCGCCATCTATCCCTCGCTCAAGGCCCAATTTCATTTGAGCTTTGCACAGGTGGGCTTCGTCACGCTCGCCTTCCAGTGCACGGCTTCGCTGCTCCAGCCCGCCGTCGGCTTCTACGCCGACCGAAAGCCGCTGCCCTATTCGCTTCCCATCGGCATGGTGTTCACGCTGTCGGGCCTCCTGCTCCTTTCCCTCGCGCACAACTACGCGATGCTTCTCGCCTCGGCTGCGCTGATCGGCGTTGGCTCCTCCAGCTTTCATCCGGAATCCTCGCGTGTGGCGCGCATGGCCTCGGGCGGCCGACACGGCCTCGCCCAGTCCATGTTCCAGGTCGGCGGCAATATCGGTTCCGCGCTCGGACCGCTCACGGCCGCCTTTGTCGTCTACAATTGGGGACAGGAGAGCATCGCCTGGTATTCGGGCGTGGCGCTGCTCGCCATCGTCATCCTCTATCAGGTCGGCACCTGGTACAAACTCCATGGCCTGAGGCGGCTCCATTTCTCGCACGCACAGGCGCAGAAACCAAAGCTGCCGCCCAGGCGGGTGGCATTCGCGCTGGCAATTCTCATCGCGCTCGTCTTCACCAAATATCTCTACATGACGAGCCTTACGAACTACCTGACCTTCTTCCTCATCCACCGTTTCCACGTCAGCGTGCGCGTGGCGCAGTTCCATCTCTTCCTGTTCCTGCTCGCGGTGGCGATCGGGACGATGGTCGGCGGTCCCATCGGCGACAAAGTGGGACGCAAATTCGTGATCTGGTTCTCGATCCTTGGCGCGCTGCCCTTCTCGTTGATGCTCCCCTACGCGAATCTGTTCTGGAGCGGCGTCTTGAGCTTCACGATCGGTGTCGTCATCGCGTCCGCGTTCTCGGCGATCGTCGTCTTCGGCCAGGAGCTCATTCCGGGAAGGGTCGGCACGATATCGGGCCTGTTCTTCGGGCTCGCGTTCGGTACGGCGGGTCTTGGCGCAGCGGTGGTCGGCGCCATCGCCGACAGGACGAGCATTGAATATGTCTACGAGCTCTGCGCCTTCCTGCCGGCGCTTGGCCTGCTCACCGTGTTTCTGCCCAATATCGAAGAGGTGCGGCACAAACTGCCGCCCGTGCCGACCCCGGAGTAGAGAAATAGGGGGACAGCTTTCGCTGTCCTCGTTCGAACTCCGGGAATCTTCTGTGATCTTCGCCGTCGGTTAACCTGGCGCCCGGTAGTGTGGTGGGGGCGTTGGGGGGGTGCCATGAACGTTCTAGCTCGTTTCTTTCACGACGAATCCGGTTCGACCGCGATCGAATACGGCCTCATCGCCGCGCTGATCTCGACCGTCATCATTGGCGCCGTCACCTTTGTGGGCGGCAACCTCCAGGCGACATTCACCGGCGTCTCGAACGCGCTCTGACCGGCACGTTCAAACCTGGACCTGGCGCTCGCGCAGGATCTCCTGGGCCATGGCGAGCGTGCCTTCCATCGACGCGATGCGGATCTCGATCGTGCGCAGCTCGGACTGACGCTGATCGACTGGCTTTCGCAAGAAGTACGCGACCTGGGGACTGTGCTTGGTCTTGTCGTCGGCTGGCGCGTTGGAGAACGGTCTCAGTTGCTCGAGCAGTTTGCGCGACATGGAGAGACCGCGCACGACCTTCGCCTTCAGGATGATCAGCTCTTCTGTTCCCCTCGGGCGAAGGTCTTCAGCCGTCACCGGTTTTGCCGCGTCTTCACCGAGCAGCACGTCGTCGCATAACTCCACGCACGAGTCGCAGATGAAGACGTCGGGGCCGGCAATCAGCTTCCTCACGTCGTGTTGCGATTTCCCGCAGAACGAGCAGAAGAATGTTGTGCTTGCGGTGGCCGGCTGCCCTTCGGGAGAAATTGCGGTGGGTTCGCCCCGCTCTGCCTCGATTTTTGCGGCCAGCACATTCCAGTCTCGAAAGCCCAGGATGCGGGAGACGAGCTCCAGGCTCTCGCTGTGAGACAGGTTTACGGATTTCTCGGCCAGATCTTCGCGCAGCGTTTGCGCCATGGCCTTCGCATTGCGGTAGTCGCGCATGACAACCTCTGCCTTGGCGAATTTGGGATGTCAGGGCTTGCGTTGCTGACCCATTCGCCGTTGGCAAAGGGTCTTCGGAAGAGTGACACATTCGCCATCCCTTACGGGTGCAAGCAGCGGGCTGTGTCGGCCGCGAGGAAGAATGCGCCGATGCGGGTCGGTGTCAAGTAGCGTCAAAAGCCGAACGCTACTGAATCCCCGCCTTGAGCGTGAGCGTGCGCGTGTTGCCGTTGACGGTCATCGTCCAGCTGTCGCCGGGCTTGTGCAGCGCGAGCGAAAAGCAGAGCGGATTGGGCGCGCCCGCAGGCGGATCCTCGAGCGTGCGGCAGAGCTCGCCCTTGTCGTTGATGTTCCAGGTGCCCTTGCGGACGATCTTGGCACCGAGGACCGAAGCGGTCGCGTCGAATGTGTGATCGGGGTGGAAATGCGTGTAGCTGTCGACCATGCCGCCCGAAACGACGAGCGTATTGCCGAAATAGCTCTGCATGACGTCCTCGCCCGCGGCGAAGGCCGGCGTTGCGAATGCGAGGGCAGCGGTAACGAGGAGCGTTTTTTTCATTGTCGGTCCTTTGGCGCACAAGAGCATAGCAATGACGCGATTTGCTCGCTTTGTGCCCGTTCCCGAAGACCATCGAAGCTAGAGATATCGGCCGGCGCCGTTGGGGTGAGGATGCACTGAAGACGGCTCCGGCGATCTGATCGCTTATTTAAAAAATCTGTTGTTATTCCCGCATCTTAGATCATGTCTTGACTTGGCAGCAGGCCCTTCGGCATTATGGAACATAACATGAACAAAGAGGCCACCCATACCGTCGCAAACTTGCGGCGCGCGATCCTGCCCCTCGAGGAGCAGCATCCTTATGGCCGGATGCCTCTCGGCCATGACGAAGCCGATCGGTGTCTTTGCGGCGGCCTTCTGCGCGGCGCGCAGCACGAGGTCTTTGCCGAGACAGGACACGCCTCGGCCGCGATCGGTTTCGCGGCCCTTCTCTCGGCGCGTATGGCGCAGAAGAAAACGCTCTTCTGGATCCGCCAGGATTTTTCCTCTCTCGAGCATGGCGAGATTTCCGCGAACGGAATTCTCGAGCTCGGTCTCGATCCGAAAAAATTGCTCCTGATGCGCGCCGCCGACGCAAAGGATGCGCTGCGTGCGTCCGCCGATGCGCTTTCCTGCGCGAGCCTCGGCGCAGTGATCCTCGAGGTGCCCAAAAATCCGAAGCTCTTTGATCTCACGCAAAGCCGCAGGCTGACGCTCGCCTGCGCGAACAAGGGCGTCACAGCAATCCTCCTGCGCCTCGACGCGAAGATCGACACGAGTGCCGCGGAAACGCGCTGGCGCATCGCCGGTGCGCCGTCTCTTTCGGCGGAGAGCGCGCCGCGCTTCTTGGCCGAGCTCGTGCGCAACCGGCATGGCGCGCTCGGGTCCTGGATCATGCAATGGGATGCCAATCATGGATGTTTCGCAGACGCCGCGGCGGATTCTCGCGCTGTGGCTCAGACGGCTTTCTACCGACAGGGTGCTGCGACGGCGACTCGTTTCCGTCCCGTCTTCGCCAAGGCTTCGACGGGCTTCGGAACAGACTTCACCCGCCGAAGCTTTAGCGCAGGCGGGCGCACCGGATAAGTCCGCGTCGAAGCTTCCGCTCGTCATTGTCGCCAAGATCGACAATGCGCTGAGGCTCTCGGCCGTGGATGCGCATGCGGCACGCTCGGGCCTTGCGCCCGGCATGGCGCTCGCCACGGCGCGCGCGATGATCCCGCACCTCGACGTGGTCGAAGCCGATGAAGCGGCAGACGCGGCCCTTCTCTCGCGCATCGCCGATTGGTGCGACCGCTTCACGCCTTTCGTCGCACTCGATACCCCGCAAGGTCTCTTCCTCGACATCACCGGCGTGCCGCATCTCTTCGGCGGCGAGAAACGCATGCTCGATACGGTGCGCGACCAGATCAGCGCGCAGGGTTTCGTCGTCCAGGCCGCGCTCGCCGGCACCTCCGTCGCGGCGCGCGCGCTCGCGCGCTACGCCCCCAATACCATCGTTGCCGAAGGCGAAGAGACGAAAGCCGTCTCACCCCTGCCCGTTGCTGCCCTCAATGCGGACGAAAAGATCGCGCATGGCCTGAAACGCGCCGGTCTCAAGACGATCGGCCAGGTCGCCGCCCGCGGACGGCCCGAGCTCGCCCAGCGTTTCGGCTCGGAGTTCGTGGCGTTGCTCGATCATGCCCTGGGCAAGGGCGAGAGGCCGATCTCGCCGCGCCGGCGCCTCCCCGACTACATGGCCGAGCATCGTTTCGCCGAGCCCGTCGTCACCGAAGAGGTGATCGCGGCGACGCTTCATGCGCTCGCTGCCTCGCTCGGCAATGTGCTGGAGCAGCGCGGCGAAGGCGCGCGCCTGCTCGAAGCGTTGTTCTTCCGCGCCGACGGCGAGGTGCGCCGTCTCGCCGTTGAGACCGGCACGCCGACGCGCGATGCGAAAATCATCGAGCGGCTGTTCCGCGAGAAGCTCGACGCGCTCTCCGATCCGCTCGACCCGGGCTTCGGCTTCGATCTCATCCGGCTCGAGGCGACGAAGTCTGAGCCTTCCAAATGCGAGGCCGCGAGCTTCGACACCGACCAGAATGCGGAAAAGGAAATCGCTTTCCTCATCGACCGGTTGGCAGCGCGCTTCGGGCCCGACCGCATCGCGCGTTTCGAACCGCAGGACACCCACATTCCCGAAGCGGAAGCGGTCGCGATCCCCGCACAATTCTCCCCCCCCGATTCCAAGGCCGAGTGGCGCTCCTTGCGCGGCGACGAAGCGGCACCGCGCCGGCCGTTGCGGCTCTTCGTGCAACCTGAGCCCGTGGACGCGATCGCAACGGTGCCCGACGGTCCGCCCTTGCGCTTCCGCTTCCGCCGCGTGCTGCACAAGGTTCTCCATGCCGAGGGACCCGAGCGCATCGCCATGGAATGGTGGAAGCACCAGGATCACAAACCGACGCGCGATTATTTCCGCGT
>Ga0335083_10011015_pt1 | contig 10885 bp, 12 predicted proteins | sample Lox_Sample_42_FD_206716 | JGI IMG/M metagenome (GOLD analysis project Ga0335083, IMG submission 206716) | Soil microbial communities from Loxahatchee National Wildlife Refuge, Florida, United States - Lox_Sample_4.2 | ecosystem: Environmental > Terrestrial > Soil > Wetlands | place: USA... | reverse complement strand
CCCTTCGCCGCATCATTCGCTCTGTTCTTCGCCATCGTCTTCATAAGTGCCGGCATAGAGCCGCCGGTTGATGTCGTCTGACCAAGCCTGCGCCCATCGTCGCAGGTCCGCGATCTCGCCCTCGGATAGGCCATACTCGGCGAATGCCTGATCGTCGTACCAGTCGGCACCGTCAAGACGAAACTTGAGATCTTCCAGGCTGAACTCGTCATCCCACGCGTGGCGTCGGCCGAGGGACTCAAGCTCCGCGTCGGTCCGCAATCGGGAAGCGGCGTGAATGTCGATGAGATCTCGTGGCAGCCCTCTGCCCGCCAAGGCCCGGACCTTAGTGCCGGTGATGACTGGTGGGAACGCGTTGCCAATTTCCAGAACGTCCTGCAGCAGTCTCCTGTGCAGGTCGTTAAGGTTCATGGCGTGGCTGTCTGCCTCTCACCGAGTTCGGGGAACGCGGTCTCCCAGACCTTGCGAACCGTGCGACTGACCAGGTTGCGGAGGATAGGCCACTGCCCAAGAAGCAGGTCCCTATTGAGGTAAGCGGTAACGTCGCCGCGCTGCCCCTCGGCGAGCACGATGCGGTACATGTGCATACAAGCCTTGGGCAGGTCCAGGTTAAAGGCTGTCTGACCAGACCAGGCGACATGCAAGGGGAGTTGGACCGTGCCGCGGCCGGGACCGGCGAGTTCATCAAGGGACGCAGGCAGCCTGCTGCGGTACCGCTCCTCAAGGATCGCGGCACGAGATACCGGCACTGCTTCCGTCAGGCCACCCACATCACCCATTATGCGCCCCGGTCGGAGCCGTCGGCAGGGATTGGCCGCTCCCCGGCGGCTTGGCGGCGCCGCGGCCGGTGCTCGCTATCGCAACGCCGGTCAGGATCAGCAGGCCGCCGCCGGCCATGGCGAGGGTGATGTGCTCGCCAAGGAACACCGCCGCGGCGGCGACGCTGACCGCGGGCTCCAGGTACAGCAGCAGGCTGACCCGGCTGACGTTGTCGATGAGGATGGCCACGTTCCACAGCAGCATCCCTGCCGCCGTGCTGCCGACGCCGAGGAACACCAGGTCCGCCCAGACGACCGGCCCGAGGTGCGGCAGGCCCGCGCCCGGGAGCATCCAGGCGAACGCCAGGTAGGGGATAGTGCCCACGACGGTGGACGCGGCGGTCGCGGGGACGGCGCCGAGTTCCGCGCTGAGCGGGCGCAGCACGATCGTGTAGGCGGCGAAGGCGAGCGTGCTTGCCAGGACCAGGCCGATTCCCGCCAGCGCCCGGTAGCCGCTCGCCCCGGTGATCGCTCCGGGGCCCGCGAGCACCGCGACACCAGCCAGGGCGGCGGCGCTGCCGAGCCAGGGCCTGATGCCGCCACGCTCGCCGAAGAACAGCCGGCCGAGGACCAGGACCCAGACCGGCTCAGTGGCCAGCAGCAACCCCACGGTCGACGCGGGCAGCCAGCGCAGCCCCACGGTGACAAGCAGGTTGTAGCCGACGAGGCCGAGCAGTCCGGCGGTGACCAGCCGGCCCGCCAGCCGCGGCCGGTGCCGGAGACTGCGGAACGCGGGCACGGCCCAGGGGAGCAGCAGCAGAGACGCCATGACCATCCGGATCAGGAGCAGCGGCAGCGGAGAAAGGTGTCCGACCACCGCGCGCGTGGCGACAGGCGCGAGCCCCCACAGGATCACCGCGGTCAGGCCCGCGGCCAGCGCGTCGCGTCTCACTGGCTTTACCTCTTGGCAGCTTGGCAGCCTGGCGGTGCCGGGACGTGCAGGACCCGGCTGTTGCGGCCAGTCTGCTGTAATGGTCTTATGCAGTTCAACACTTACACGATGGCGGGCGCGCACATCGCGGTCTGGCTGGTTAATCACCCGGAGCCGGACCCGGCGGCGCTGGCCGCTCGACTGCAAAGCCACGACGTGCACGAACCGCGGGTCACGGCGGACGACGTGCTAGCGCTGAAGCCATGGGCGGCCCGGCTGCGCGCGGTCTTCGAGTCGGCGACCGGCGCGGAGAAAGCGGAGCTGGCCGACGCGCTGCTGGTGGCGGCCGACTGCCGCCCCCGGCTGGTCAGCCACGACCCTGGCAGCCCGTTCCACTTCCACTACGCCCCGGTCGAGACGGGTCTCGCCGCGCGGGTCCGTGCGCTGACCGCCGCGGGCGTGGCGCACGTGATCGACGGCGGTGGCGGCAGCCGGCTGCGGGCCTGCGACCGGGACGGCTGCGCCGTCGCCTTCCTCGACACCTCGCGCAACGGACGCCGCCACTTCTGCGGCGTCCGCTGTGCGAATCAGGTCAACGTGGCCAATCACCGGCTGCGCCAGCGGCCGCTCAGCCCCCGCACGGCAGGCTGACCGGCCGCTCCGTTGCCGCGCCCTGGCGCCGAAACGGAGGGTCAGCCGCGCCGACAGGCCGAGCGAGACCACGGCGATCACCACGGCGGTCGGGAAGAGGCCGAGCCCGGCCGCCGCGGCGCCGTAGCCGAGCGCCCGCTGGAAGTACAGGTAGATAATTCCGTGATAGACGTATCCCGGTAGCCGCGTACCTCGACGTCGACGGTGACGGTGACGGGGTCGGGCAGCGCGGCAACCCGTTCGGACAAAACCTCGGCGCCGATGTGCCTGGCGTTGGGCCCCATCGCCACCAGGTCGGTGACCGCGGCGTGCCCGAGGCTGAGCGAATGGCGGACCGGGTGCTCGGTCGCGTCCGGGTAATCGCGGTAGGCGTCGGCGAGCCGCGCGGTCTTCCGCTCGTCCATCCCGATAAGACCGAGCGGGCCGCGCAGTTCCGCCAGGTGATCCGTGCCAGGAGTGGCCACGATCAGCGCGCCGCCCGGTGCCAGCACCCGGCGGATCTCCGCCGGGTTGCGCGGCCCGAACACGCTCATCACCAGGGCCGCGGCACCGTCCGCGAGCGGCAGCGGCTGCCAGGCGTCCGCCCCGAGTGCGGCCGCACGCGGATGCGCCCTGGCGGCGCGGCGCAGCGCGGGCGCGGACAGGTCGACGCACGCGCCGAGCCGGCCGGGCAGCGCGTCGAGCACGCCGCCGAGGTAGTAGCCGGTGCCCCCGGCGAGGTCGAGGACCAGGCCAGGGACCGGGCCGAGCCCGCGGTCCAGCGCGGCGGCGAGTTCCGCGATGGCGCCGGCGAGCGGCCGGTAGTGCCCGGCGCCGAGAAACTCCTCGCGCGCCATCACCATCGCGGCGCTGTCCCCGGTTCCCGGGCCGCCGCGGCCGCTGGTGAGGCTGACGTAGCCCTGCCGCGCGATGTTGAAGCTGTGCCCGCGCGCGCAGCGGACCTGATCCTCGCCTGCCAGGACCGGGCCGGCGCAGACCGGGCAGCGCAGGAACGCCGCGACAGCGTCGAGCGCCCGGTGCCGCTCAAGCGCCATCAGCCACTCAGCCCCCGTCGGTGTAGCTTCGCTTGGGCGAACTATAGTGCGATAGTGCCGGAGCCTGTTCCGGCGGCAACCCCGAGGACGTGATCAGTTGCGGGTCATCATGCTCGCCCCGCCCGGCGCAGGTAAGGGCACTCAAGGGGAGCGGATCGCCACCAGATACCAGGTGCCGCACATCGCGAGCGGCGACATCTTCCGCGACGAGGTGGCACGGAAGACCCCGCTTGGGCAGCGGCTGAGCGGCTACCTGGACGCCGGCGACCTGGTCCCGGACGACCTGGTGCTGAGCGTGATCCTTGACCGGGTGCTCGCCGCCTCGCGGGACGACGGCGGCTTCGTGCTTGACGGCTTCCCGCGCACCCTCGCCCAGGCGCAGGCCGCCGCCAAGATCGCCAGGGACACCGGAGCGAGCGCGCAGGCGGTGGTGTACCTCGACGCGCCCGCCGAGGTTCTCATCGAGCGGCTGTCAGGGCGTGTCGAGAACCGCGCGGACGACACGGCGGACGTGCAGCGGCACCGCCTGGAGGTGTACGCGCAGCACACCAAGCCACTGATCGACTACTACACGGATCGGGGCATCCTCATCACGATCGATGCCACCCCGGTCGTGGATGTCGTCTCCCAGCAAATCTACGCTGCGCTCGACGCCCTAGATAACTGACTGTTGAATCGCCCTGACTTGCACAAACTCAGAAGTCCTGACGCGTCCGCCCGGCGATGTGGGCAGCGCGACACGCCGTGTTACCGCGATGTCCCGGCGTCGCCACGCGATCTGAGGTAAATCCGAAGGTGTGCATCGGAGCATCAGGGTCGCGAGGGCCGCGTCGGCGATTGCCGTCCTCGGCATGGTCGCGGCCTGTTCCGGCTCGCACGCGGGCGGTGCCTACGGAGGCAGCGCGACCACCCCGTCCGGCGCCGTGGCAAGCAGCGCGCGCCCGCTGCCCGTGGCGCTGACCCGGGTGACCTCCGCGGCCGTTTCCGTCCAGCCGGACACCGGCCCCGTCGCCGTCAGCACCGAGTTCGCGGCGAAGCTGTACGCGTCGGCGCCGATCGTGGTGGTGGCCTCCGCGGACGGCACGAAGCTGCCGGCGGCGGCGCGCGAGGCCCGCGCCATCCACGCACCCCTGCTGCTCGCCCCGGCCGCCGGCAAGGACACCAAGGACACCAAGGACACCAAGGCCGCCAAGAGCACCAAGACCGAAAAGGCCGCCAAGACCGCACAAGACCAGCTCGCCGCCGGCATTCAGGCGCTGCACCCGGTCGCCGTCCTGTCCGCGGGGCTGTCATCGAGCGCTGCAGCCGCCCTCGCGGCGCGCCTGCCCGGCATCCGCGTCGTGGCCCGCGCCGCCGACCTGCCCCCGACCGGCGACCCGGCGTCGCTGCGCGATGTGACCGTGCTCATCCGTGCCTCGGCGAAGGCCAGCAGGAGCGTGCCGATCGTCGCGGTGACCACGACGGCGAAGGCGGCGGGCGCCACCGTCATCGACATGACAGGCAGTGACCCCCGCACCGACCCGGCCGTTATTAAGGCCCTGACACGACTGAGGCCGCACGCCGTGGTCGCGGTGGGCGCGGGCTTCGGCTCGGTCGCCCTGCTCACAGCCAGGCTCGCCGTCGCGGAGACGGGCAGGCAGCTCCCCGGCGGCGGTCAGGTCATGTTCCCCGGCCGCAGGCTGATCGCGCTGTACGGGAACCCGGAAGCGCCGAGCCTTGGCGTCCTCGGCCACCAGGACCTGCCGGCCAGCATCGCCCGGGCCAAGGAGATGGCGGCCGAGTACCGGCCGCTCAGCACGGTGCCCGTGGTCCCCGCGTTCGAGATCATCGCCTCGGTCGCCGAGGGCTCGCCCGGCCCGGACGGCAGCTACTCTTACGAGACGCCGATTGACCAGCTGCTGCCCTGGGTGCGCAGCGCGACCAAGGCCGGCCTGTACGTCGTCCTCGACCTGCAGGCCGGGCGCGCCAGCCTGCTCCAGCAGGCCAAGGACTACAAGTCGCTGCTCGCGCTGCCCGACGTCGGACTCGCGCTCGACCCGGAGTGGAAGCTGCTGCCCGGCCAGCGGCCGCTCAAGCAGATCGGGCACGTGGACATCAGCGAGGTCAACAGCGTGATCGACTGGCTCGCCGCGCTGACCGCCCGCGACAAGCTGCCGCAGAAGCTGCTGGTGCTGCACCAGTTCCTGCTCAGCATGATCGCCGGCGAGCAGGACCTGGACACCAGCCACGACGACCTGTCGATCCTCATCCACATGGACGGGCAGGGCACGCCGGGGAACAAGCAGGCCACCTGGAACGCGGTGACCGCCGCCGCACCGCCCCGGGTGTTCTTCGGCTGGAAGAACTTCTTCGTCATGGACCACCCGATGCTCACGCCGGGCGAGACCATGACGAAGACACCGGCCCCGGTGATGATCTCCTACCAGTAAAGACAGGACAAGCAGCGCCCGCAGCCGCGTCCCGGTTGCCGCCCGCACCGCCCCGGCGCCGTCACGGACCTCAAGCGGCCCGGGCATCGCGACCTTCACCCGTCCATTGTGCCGGTCAGGCGCAGCCACGCGACAACGGTGCGGTCGTGGAGCCCTCTCTGGCAACAAATTGCGAGATTGATACCTGATTTCGACTGCTACATTAATTCGTCGAATGTCTGTGCCCACTCACAGAGTGGACACCATGAACGAGAGGGGGCACGATGAGTGCTGTGACAATCGACGAGGCGTGGCCCGGCTTCGGCAGCGCGTTCACGGTCGCCGAACTGGACCGGATGCCCGATGACGGCCACCGGTACGAACTACTCGACGGGGCGCTTCTCGTGAGTCCCCGGCCGACGCCGGTCCATCAGTACGTGGCTGGGCGGCTGTACAGCCTGCTCGACCGCGTCTGCCCAAAGGGCCTCTGCGTGATCATCGAGCCGGCCTTGCAGCTGAACCTGCGGACCGAGTTCGACCCGGACCTCGTGTTGGTGCCGCTTGATGAGGTGGGCTACGCCAAGTTCACGGCGCCGCCGCTGCTGGCGATCGAGATTCGGTCACCGAGCACCGCGCTATTCGACCTGAACAGGAAGAAGGCGGCCTACCAGGAGTTCGGCGTGCCGTCTTACTGGATCGTGGACCCCGACCCGGCCCGCCCCGAGCTGACCGTCTTCGAACTCCGCGACGGGGCCTATGTCACCGCGGCGACCTCAACCCAGCCGGTGACTGTCACCCGCCCGTTCCCTGTCACCATTGACCCTGCGCAGCTGACTGAGGGCCTACGCCGCTAAGGCGCTAGTCGCAAGGTGACCTGAGTAACGCGGCCCGCCCGGTACTCGTCAAGGAGCGCACGGTGGATCAGCGGGACACGGAAGCCTCCACCGCCGAGGATCGTCCAGCCTCATAGTTATCACCTCTCTGCCTCATCGGGAGACGGCGGCGCTCACCGGTCGACGGCGCCCGCGGCGTCAGCACGAGCGATCATATCGTTCAAAGTTAGTCACAGATGAAGAAATTTTGTGGCACCTCTTGTCAAACTCATGCAACATGATGCAATCTCATGCTAAGTCGCAGCACAGGTGCGGCATGGAGGCGCGGGCCCTGGCGACCGCATTCAGGAGAGGCAGGCAGGGATACCTGATGCGCATCGGACTGATCGGAGTTGGACGCATCGGCGCCTTCCACGCCGGCACGCTCCGCGCACTGCCCGGCGTGGACTCTGTCATCGTCACCGACTCTGATCTCACCCGTGCGCGGGCGGTGGCCGGTGAACTGGGCACGGAGGTCGCCGCCTCCGCGCGGGACGTGCTCGAGGCGGGCGTCGACGCTCTTGTCATTGCCGCCCCGACTAGCACGCATCCGGACCTCATCATCTGCGGCGTGAACGCAGGGCTGCCCGTCTTCTGCGAGAAACCGGTCGCTCGCGACGTCGCGGGAACGCTGGAAGTGATCAAGTCCGTCAACGGCAGGGCGAACCGGGTGCAGATCGGTTTCCAGCGACGGTTCGACGCGGGTTTCCTTGCCGCCAGGGAGGCGGCGAGATCGGGCACGCTCGGCTGGCTGCACACGATCCGGTCAACGACCCTGGACGCCGCGCCGCCGCCCGCGGCCTACATTCCCGCGTCCGGCGGGATCTTCCGCGACTGCGCGGTGCACGACTTCGACGCGATCCGCTGGGTGACCGGCCGTGAGGTAGTCCGGGTCTACGCGGCCGGCGCCAACCTGGGCGCCGGGTTCTTCCGCGAGGCAGGTGACGCCGACACGGCCGCCGCGGTGCTCACCCTCGATGACGGCACGCTCGCCGTGGTCTCCTGCGGCCGCTACAACGCCGCCGGATACGATGTCAGGCTCGAACTGCTCGGCTCACGGGGCAGCGTCTGCGCGGGCCTGGACGGGAAGATGGCGCTACGTTCGACGCAGCCCGGCGAAAGCTTTCCCTCCGCGTCGGCGCACCGGCACTTCATGGAGCGGTTCCGCGACGCGTACGCGGGCGAGCTCGCCGCGTTCACCGAGCTGGCCGCGGGCCACGCGGAGAGTCCCTGCACGCTGGAGGACGCACTCCAGGCCAGCTACATCGCAGAGGCCTGCGAGCTTTCCCGGCGGCGCGACCAGCCGGTCGCCCTCGCGGAGGTGCGCCAGTGACCGCGGAGCGGCCGGGCAGGCTGCCCCCCGGGTCCGCCAGGCGGCTGGCCGGGGCGCCCATATCGTGGGGCATCTGCGAGGTTCCCGGATGGGGTCACCAGCTGTCCGCCGGCCGGGTGCTCGCCGAGATGCGCGCCCTCGGGCTTGCCGCGACGGAATTCGGACCCGACGGTTACCTTCCGGCGGACCCGGGCGCGCGAGCTCGCCTGCTTGCCGGACACGGGCTCACCGCGGCCGGCGGCTTCGTGCCTGTCGTGCTGCACGAGCCAGCCGTCGACCCGCTGGCCGAGGTCGACCGGGCCCTGGATGCGTTCGGCGCCGACGGCCCCGAGCGGCCAGTGCTCGTCCTTGCCGCCGCCACCGGGCGCGACGGCTACGAGGCGCGGCCCGAGCTGAACGCCGGCGGCTGGGCGAGCCTGCTTGCCAACCTGGACCGCGTGGCGGCCCACGCCGCCGGGCGCGGGTTCGCTGCTGTGCTGCACCCGCACGTCGGCACCATGGTGGAGACGCGAAGCGACGTGGCACGCGTCCTGGACGGCAGCGGCATCCCGCTCTGCCTCGACACCGGGCACCTGCTGATCGGCGGCACCGACCCCGCCGAGCTGGCCGCCGGCGCGGCGGAGCGGATCGGTCACGTGCATCTCAAGGACGTGGCCGAGTCCATGGCCAGCCGGGTGCGAGCCGGCGAACTCGGCTACTCCCAAGCCGTCAGGGACGGGCTTTACCAGCCGCTTGGCCAGGGCGACGTGGACGTGGCAGGTGTGGTCAGCGCGCTGGACGCGGCCGGATACCACGGCTGGTACGTGCTGGAGCAGGACACGATCCTGCAAGAACCGCCGGCTGGGGAAGGTCCCGTCGCCCAGGTCGCGCAAAGTCTCAGCTACCTGCGGAGTCTGGCGTGACCAAGCCCTACGAGGTCCTCACGATCGGGCGGATCGGCGTCGACGTCTACCCGCTGCAGACCGGGGTGGGTCTTGAGGACGTCGAGACGTTCGGCAAGTTCCTGGGCGGCAGCGCGGCCAACGTCGCGGTAGCGGCCGCCCGGCACGGCCGTCGCTCGGCCGTCATCACCCGGACCGGCGCGGATCCGTTCGGCCGGTACGCCCGCCGCGCCCTGCGCGAGTTCGGCGTGGACGACGCTTTCGTCGCCGAGGTACCGGGACTGCCAACGCCAGTGACGTTCTGTGAGATCTTTCCGCCCGACCACTTCCCGATCTGGTTCTACCGGTATCCGAAGGCACCGGACCTGGAGATCCGGCCGGAGGAGATCGGCGCGAGCGAAGTCCGCGCGGCCAGGCTGTTCTGGGCGACGGTGACCGGGTTGTGCGCCGAGCCAAGCCGCAGCGCCCATTTCGCCGCCTGGCGGGTACGCGAGCGAACTCGCCCGACGGTGCTTGACCTGGATTACCGGCCCTCGTTCTGGGCGTCGCGTGCGGAGGCGCGCGAGCAGGTGCGCAGGGCACTCCCGCACGTCACGGTCGCAATCGGCAACCTCGACGAGTGCGAGACGGCCACCGGCACCGCGGACGCGAGGAAAGCAGCCCAGGCGTTGCTCGACGCGGGCGTGGAACTCGCCGTGGTCAAGCGCGGACCGGACGGGGTATACGCCCGGACGCGAGACACCGAGATCGAGGTGGCGCCGGTCCGGGTGGACGTGATCAACGGGATCGGGGCGGGGGACGGGTTCGGCGGGGCGCTGTGCCATGGCCTGCTGTCCGGCTGGCCGCTGGACCAGGTGATCCGGTTCGCTAACGCGGCGGGCGCGATCGTCGCCACCAGGCTCGAGTGCTCCTCCGCGATGCCCACCACCGCCGAGGTCGAGGGCTTGCTGCGAGCTGCGCATGCGTGAACCGGACTGGAATGAACTGCGGGAGCTTCGTGCCCGGCACCCGGAACTCATCGCCGCGGGAGCCGCGCGGCGCAAGCGCCGCCCCCTCCTCGGCCCCGACGGCCGCCTCATGCTGGTGGCTGCCGACCACCCTGCGCGCGGCGCGTTCGGGGTCCGCGGCGCCGCGGACGCGATGGCCAACCGATACGACCTGCTGCGGCGCCTGCTCACCGCGCTGAGCAGGCCGGGCGTAGACGGACTGGTCGCGACCGCGGACATTGTCGAGGACCTGCTGCTCCTGCGCGCGCTTGACGGCAAGGTCATCATCGGTTCCATGAACCGCGGCGGACTGGCTGGCGCGAGCTTCGAACTCGACGACCGGTTCACCGGCTATGACACGGCGTCAATCACGGCGATGGGCCTCGACGGCGGCAAGATGCTGACCCGGATCGACCTCACCGACCACGGCACCGTCGCCACGCTCGAGGCAGCCGGGCAGGCCGTAACCGAACTCGGCTCACGGCAGCTGATGGCGATGATCGAGCCGTTCTGGTGTACCCGCGGCGAGGGCGGCCGGGTGCTCAGCGACCTGTCCGCGAAGGCCGTGGCCAGGTCGGCGGCGATAGCCGCGGGCCTCGGTGCGGCCAGCGGCTACGCCTGGCTCAAGCTGCCCGTCGTCGATGGGATGGATGAGGTCATGTCGGCGACCACCCTGCCAACGCTGCTGCTCGGCGGCGACCCCTGCGGTCCGCCCGCAGCTGCGCACGCGCGCTGGGCCACGGCGCTTGCGCTTCCCGGCGTGCGCGGCCTGGTGATCGGCCGGGCAGTGCTGTACCCGGCGGACGGCGACGTCGCCGCCGCGGTCGACACCGCGTGCGCGCTTGTCCACTCCAGCGTCGGGGTCAGCTCGTGAGCTGGCATTTCCCTGCGAGACCGGCCGGCGCCGAAGGCGTGACGGCCGACATCACCCCAGAACGGGCCGGCTGGGGGTTCGCCGGGCTGCGGGTCGTCCGGCTTCCGCCGGGCGGCGTCCACCAGGCTCATACCGGCGAGGATGAGGCGGTAGTGCT
>Ga0335083_10011014_pt1 | contig 10885 bp, 4 predicted proteins | sample Lox_Sample_42_FD_206716 | JGI IMG/M metagenome (GOLD analysis project Ga0335083, IMG submission 206716) | Soil microbial communities from Loxahatchee National Wildlife Refuge, Florida, United States - Lox_Sample_4.2 | ecosystem: Environmental > Terrestrial > Soil > Wetlands | place: USA: Florida... | reverse complement strand
GGATCCCAACGGGAAACCCAGACCAACAACGACGGGTACTTCACCTTTGCCTCGGTCGCAGTAGGCACCTATAACGTGGCGGTGGAAGCTAAGGGATTTGTCACGTATAAGGTACAGGGAATCGCCCTTGGCGGTGGAGAGAAGCGGAACCTCGACGTAACCCTGCAGGTCGGCTCCACATCCCAGGCGGTCGAGGTCACCGGTCTCGTCGACCAGATCGCTCCCGTCGATTCCGGTGAGAAATCCGCGACCCTGACAACCAAGGAACTCCAGAACTACGTGCAAACCGGAAGCAACGCCGCCGAGTTCATCAAGATCATGCCGGGCTTCGGCATTGCGAACGGCACGTCGAATAAAGCCAATTATACCGGTGAAACCATAGGCATCAACGCCAACGGCGATGCCGGCAGCCAGAGTCCGCTCAATAACGCCTATTCTTACAACGGTCTGCCGGGCAACTCGCTCGATATCACCGCGGATGGCGCGCACGTCTCCGACCCCGGCTGCAACTGTGACACTCCCGTGAATCCAAATTCGGACATGGTGGAAGAATTCAAGGTGCTGACTTCGAACTTCAGCGCCGAAAACCAAAAAGGACCGGCCGTGGTTACGTCGGTCTCCAAGTCCGGCGGCCACGACTTCCACGGTTCCGCTTTCCTCTATGCCCGCAATTATGCGCTAAACGCCAACGATGCCCAGTTCAACGCGAATGGTCAGCCCCGGCCGGAAAACAAATACTACTATCCGGGCGGCACAATCGGCGGACCAGTCCTGATTCCGGGCACCAGATTCAACAAGAACCGCAACAAGCTGTTCTTTTTCACTGGCTACGAATACTTCTACCAGGTGCTCGATACCGGCCTGCTGCGCGCCACAGTGCCCACCCCAGGGATGATCAACGGCAATTTCTCGCCTGCTGAGTTAAGCAAGCTCGGGAACATCACCGCTTCCGGGGGACCTCCCGGACAGGTCAACCAGGCAACTTTCCCGGGCGGCATCATCCCCTCCAACCTGATCGACCCGAACACCCAGGCCATGATGAAGCTCTATCCGCAGCCGAACGCCGATTCCAACGCCACGGGCGGATATAACTACGTGCAGGCCGAAACCTTCAACCAGAACAACGTGCAGTGGATGGCGCGAGTTGACTACAGCATCAGCGATAACACCAAGCTGTTCGTTCGCTACAACCTGCAACGCGAGACCCAGTTGTTCCCGGTCGGCTTGTGGTGGCGCAACGGCGGCCAAGTTCCGTACCCTACACCGGTTGAAGGAAAGAATCGCTCCGACTCTGTCTCCGCGTCCTTAACCCACGTGTTCAGCCCCAGCATGACCAACGAGTTTGTCTTCGGCTATACCTTTATCGGGTTCCCGAATGTTTTCGAGGATCCCTCGAAAGTTGATCGCACCAAGGTCGGCTACAACTACAAAGGGCTCTTTAAGAACGGCGTCACTCAAATCCCCGCGTTCGGCGGATGGGGCGGCGGCGAAGCGGCTTTGATCTTCAATCCGGGCGGTTTCGAAGCCGGCGGACCTTCCGAAGGCCTGTATGCGAACAAGTACATGCCTAGTTTCAGCGATACCTTGACTAAAGTGTGGGGAACTCACACGATTAAGGGCGGCTTCTTCTGGGAATGGATCCGCAACGCGCAACCCGCAAACAACTACACCAATGGCTTCCTGGAATTCAACGTCGGCAATCCGAATAGCACCGGCAGCGCCTATGCCGACGAGTTGCTTGGCATTCTGAACAGCTATCAGGAGACCAGTTTCAACCGCATCAACGATATCGCCTACAACACCTACGAAGGCTTCGCGCAGGATTCGTGGAAGGTCAATCGCAAACTGACCATAGAATACGGCCTGCGCTTCACCCACTTCCAACCCTGGTATGACCGGTTAGGCTACGGTTACTCGATCTTCGATTACTCTAAGTACAGCCCGAGCTGCACTCCGCTGCAATATTGCGGATTCGAATGGAACAAGCGCAATCCGGCCGTGCCACTGGGCGGCTTCCCGACCCGGGCGCTCTTCTACCAGCCTCGCTTTGGAGTTGCTTACGACGTCTTCGGATCAGGCAAGACGGTTCTGCGCGGCGGATGGGGCCGATACTACTACCACGCCGGGCAGTTCACCAACGGCTTGGACGTCTCAGCGGGAGTGGTATCGCGCAACCTGGGTGCCAACGTCAACGGCGTGCCGGTGCTGGCCAGGAATCTCGACACGCTGAATGTGGCTGACCAGGCATCCAGCCCGTCCGCTGTGGACAGCAAAGATGACCGGCAGGCGCACACCGATAGCTACAGCTTTACAGTTTCGCAGCGGTTGCCGTGGTCGAGCCTGCTCGAAGTCGCTTATGTCGGCAACATGACCCGCGATATTCCGAGTTCCGGCAATGGCGGCAGCGCGGGATTCAATACCCTGAACATCAATTTGGTCCCTGTAGGTTCGATGCTCTCCAAGAACAACGGAGGCGTCGATCCCAACTCTCTGACGGCGGATGATTTCCGTCCGCTCAAAGGATTCTCGGACCTCTACCTTGCCACAAATAACGCCTACTCGAACTATAACGCCTTGCAACTGACTTGGATCCGGACCAAGGGCAGATACACAATCAACATGAATTACACTTTTGGCAAGGCGATGGGTCTGGTCAGCTTCCATGACCAGTTCAACCTGGATAACAACTACGGTGTCTTGCCGTCCAACCGCACCCACATCTTCAACATTGCGTATTCGGTGGAACTGGGCAATCCGGTGAGAGACAAGCTGGCTGGCGGATTCGTGAACGGCTGGCAGGTTTCGGGCATCGTTCAGGCTCAGAGCGGCGCGAACCTCTCGGGATTTCAAAATATCGGGAATGGCGCCAACTTCAATTTGCAAACCAACGGTGCGAAAATTCCCGGTACAACCTTCAACATCAGCAACGCTTCTCTGCTGGGGACCACCGATATCGCTCTCAACCCGGTTCTGACCTGCAATCCGGCGTCGGGTCTCGGATCCAATCAGTACATCAATCCGAGTTGCTTCACTTTACCGACCGGCATCGGGCAGAACGGTCCCACCGTTCTGCCAGCCATCTATGGCCCGGCCTTCTTCAACATGGACCTGGGGCTCTTCAAGAACTTTCAGATCAAGGAAGCGAAGAAGATCCAGATCCGGTTCAACGGCTACAACTTCCTGAATCACCCGTTGTGGTCGTTCAACGGCAGCAACCTCACATTAGGCTTCGATCCGAACACCCTGAAGGTCAACACGCCATTGTTCGGATCGGTGACACAGAAGCAGGGGCATCGCGTCGTCCAAATGGCGGTGAAGTTCTTCTTCTGATGACCCGCGGCCCTGCGGGACGTACACCTCCGATGCGTCCCGCGGGGCTGAGGTGTACGATGAACGGTAGATGCGAGGCTTCCCGGCATCCGTTTGGATGCTCGCTTTTCTCGCCGGCGTCCGGCCGGCACCCAGCCAGACGGCTCCGCCAACGTTCCAGGCACTCGCCCGGCAGGCCGATGCCGCGCGCGACAGTAAGCAACTGGAAAGAGCGGTGAGCCTCTACCAGCAGGCCCTCAAGCTCAAGCCCGACTGGGACGAGGGACTCTGGAACCTCGGCTCCATCACCTACGATCTCGACCGGTACACCGAGTGCGCGCCCGCCTTCCGCCGGCTTGGCGCGTTGAAACCGGATAGCGCGCCCGCCTGGACCATGGCCGGCCTTTGCGAATACAAGCTGCGCCGCTACGACGGCGCCGCGGAGTGCCTGATCCAGGTCGAGCGCTTGAAGTTTCAGGAGCCGCCTGAACTGGCGCACGCCGCCAGGCTTCACTATGCGCTCGTCTTGACCAAAACCGGCAGTTTCGAAAAAGCCGTCGCCATGCTCACTGAGCTCACCCGGGTCGATCACAAGTCGCCCGAGATTGTCGCCGCTGCCGGCATCGCTGGCCTGCGCCGCCCATTGCTCCCGCCTGAGGTGCCGGAAGCCGACCGCGAACTGGTCTTCAAGCTCGGCGATGCCATGGCCACCGCGATGGAGTTCGATTCCAAAGAGGCCATCCGGAAATTCGAAGAGTTGGTGCAGCAGTACCCCGCCGAGCCCAACGTCCACTTCCGATTCGGCGCGTACCTGAATACGCAGGAGACCGATCGCGGCATCGAGGAGATCAAGAAAGCTCTGGCGCTGGCTCCCGACCATATTCCTGCGCTGGTCGGCTTGGCCACAATCTATCTGAAACGCGAAGAGACCGGGCCTGCCCTGGAGTACGCCGAGCGGGCCGTCAAAGCCGCCGCCGGCGACTACTCGACGCACGTCGCTCTGGGCAGAGTTATGCTGGCCAGAGAAGATCCGGCGCGGGCCGCGTCGGAACTCGAGCAGGCAGTCAAACTGGCGCCCGCCAGCGTCGAGGCCCGGTACAACCTCGCGTCCGCCTACTCGCGGCTGGGAAGAAAAGAGGACGCGGCGCGCGAACTGGCTGAGTTCAAGCGCCTGCAGGATCTGGCGAAGTAATGGAGGCGTTATGACAACCCGGTGGCTTCGGCTTACACCCCTGGCTATGGCCGCGCTGTTGCCCTGGCCCTTGCCGGCGCAGCAGCCGGCGAATCCCCAGGCACCCGCGTTTCGAACCACTGCCGAAGAAGTCTTGCTCGACCTGATCGTCCGCGACAAGAAGGGCAAGCCGGTGACCGACCTCAAGCCGTCCGACCTCAACGTGTTCGACAGCGGAGCCAAACAAACCCTGACCGGATTCCGGCTGGTCGCCGGGTCGGAAGCCATCGCGAGCGGCGGCGCGAAGACCACGCTGGATCCGCTGCGGCAGGTGCGCTTGGTGACATTGGCTTTCGAATCCATGAATGAGGCCAGCCAGCGGAAGCTCGCCCGCTCGGCCGCGCTCGACCTCGTCCAGGGCGGCCAAGGGACCAATGTCTTCTACTCCGTGGTGGTGATCAGCGCCCAATTGTTGGTGCTGCAGCAGTTCACCACCGACAAAGCGGCGCTCACCAAGGCCATCGAGCGGGCCACGGAAGGACTTGGCGGACCCACCATGGCATCCGAATCGGAGGCTATCCAGGCCGAATTGAAGCGCAACCTCGGCGGCCAGAACGGAGGCGTCCAGGATTCCGACCTACTCGCCGCCGCCAGCGCAACCGCGAGCCAGACCGTGTCCAACGGTGACCAGGCCCTGCAGGCCCGGCTCGCCTCCATCATGCTCGACATGCTGCGCATGGACGCCGCCGCCGCCAACCAAGGCACGAGGCTGACGCTTTCGGCGTTGCGCGCGCTCGTCGAAGGGCAACGCCGCATGCCCGGCCGCAAGTCGATCGTCTATTTCACCTGGGGCATGTACCGCGGGCCGGAGCTGGACGCTCCCTTCCGCAGCCTTATTAGCACCGCGAACCGCTCCAATGTCACCTTCTATTCCATCGATACCCGCGGCGTGATGGTGGGAGCGCAAACGGCCGCCGCCACGAGTCAACTGAGAGGCGCCGCCCGCGCCAGCGCCACCACGATGACCCAGACTGAGGGTCCGGTCACCAAGGACCAGGTGATGTCGTCCGATAACGCCGAGGTCTCCGCCCGCTCGAACGTGCAGGAGGCCATCCGCGACCTTGCCGAATCCACTGGTGGCTTCCTGATCGGCGATAGCAACGACCTGCGAGTTCCGCTGCACCACGTCAACGAGGAGATCAGCAGCTACTACGAGCTGTCTTACAACCCCGGAATTCAGAACTACGACGGCAGTTTCCGCAAGCTCTCGGTGACCGCCAACCGCAAAGACCTGGTGATTCATGCGCGCAACGGATACTTCGCCCTGCCTCCCGACATCCGCGGTGCAGGCGTACAGCCCTTCGAAGTGGCCTTGTTGCAGATGCTCTCCGATGGCAAACCGGCCGACGATGTGAAGTTCCGCGCGGGAGGTCTGCGGCTCGAGGCGCGGCCGCAGGGGACCTCGGTCCTGGTGCTGGTCGAAGTACCGCTGCATGAGCTACAGCCAGTAGCGGATTCCGGGAAGAATTCGCAAAGCGTGCACTGCTCGCTGCTGGCGCTGGTCAAGGACGCGAAGGGCGAGGTCGTCGAAAAGCTGTCGCGTGACCGGTCTTTCGTGGTGACCCCGGAGCAGCTCAAGGGCGGGAATTTTCTGGACAAGATGACGGTCACTCTGCCCGCAGGCAAATATGCTTTGGAGAGCGTCGTCATGGACCGCCACAGCAATAAGGCGGGAGTTCAGCGTACGGACTTCGCCGTGCCGGCCACCAGCCCAGGGGTAGGCATTTCGTCGCTAGCCGTGGTGCGCTCCTACACGCCGAATGCGAAAGGAACGGACCCGAACGATCCCTTTGTTTTCCAGGGCGGGCTGATCACGCCCACGCTGGACACGGTTGTCAAGAAGGACGCCAACGCAATGTTGCGCCTCTTCTTCACCGTCTACCAGGATCCTGCCATAGCGGGCAAGCCCGGCGTCGAAATCGAATTCCTCCAGTCCGGAAAGAGCCTCACCAAGGTGCCGATGCTTCTCCCCGACGCCGATCCGCAGGGGCGGATTCCCTACGTGATGACCATCCCGGCGGCCTCGATACCGCCGGGCAGCTACGATGTTCGTGCGATATCCCACCAGGGCCCCTCCACCGCGGAAGTAACCGCGACGATTCGGATCGAGCCGTAGCTGTTTTCGGAAGTCCAGGCTTCAGAACGCCGTCCGCGAGGCAGCCAATGCCGCCGGGGATGCGTTAACGCTGGCACTGCGCAAGTGTTAACGCAACTCTCGACGTTAAAAATCGGACTTGAAGATTGCTTTCTGGCGTGTGTATACTTGCCAACAAACCGCCTCGGGGGCGACATCCATGCAGACGTCAGCCGACTTCGCGCAAGAACGACGTGAGTTGGAGCGGGTTTTGGGGTCAGGGATCTTTCATCGGGCGCCGAACCTGGCATTGCTCCTGACGTACGTGTGCACGAAGTACTTTGAGGGTACTGCCGAGCAGATCAAGGAATACAACATCGCGGTGGACGCGCTGGGACGGCCCCCCGACTTCGACCAGAAGCGGGACTCGATTGTGCGGGTGGAGGCCCATCGGCTGCGCAAGCGGCTGCGCGAATATTACGACGCTGAGGGTGCGGACCATCCGATGCGGATCGATATTCCACCCGGTCAGTACGCGCCGCAGTTCCAGGTGCTGTGCGCTCCCGCCCCAAGCCTGAGTCCCATCGCCCTGGTGGCGCAGGACGAAGCGACCGCGAACGGCGCTCCGGCAGAGTCTCCTCTGGAGCCCCAAGCGGGGAACGGAACTGCGCTCACGCTTCCTGCGGGCGCAGCGAGTGCGCCCGCTCGGACTTACCGGGGGTTGACCGTCGCGGCCACGCTCCTGTTGGTTTTCTGTAGTGCCGCCATTGCGTTGTGGAAGGCTCCCATCGGAAAGGCACTGAGAGCCACGACGACTCCCTCAGCCAACTCGCCACCGCTCGCTGCCGGCGCGGACGAGGTTCGTATCCTGGCGGGACATCTGGGGAGCGACTACACCGACCGGCTGGGACGAGTCTGGTATTCGGACCGCTATTTTCAGGGTGGGCACGTTTTCGAAACCGTCGACCACCCGATCTTCGGCACGCGCGAACCGCGGATCTATCAGAGCCGCCGTGAAGGCGCATTTGAATACGCCATTCCGCTGGCTCCGGGAGTGTATGAGCTGCGACTTCACTTCGCCGAGACCCTCTACGGTGAGAACAACGTGGCGGGCGGAGGCGAGTCGAGCCGCGTCTTCAACGTTCACATCAACGGGCGCGAGGCGCTGCACGAATTCGACGTGATCAGCGAAGCCGGTCCGAGCACCGCCGACGTGCGCGCGTTCAAGGATATTTCGGCTGCGCCGGACGGAAAGCTCCATCTTCGGTTCGAGCCCTTCACGAATCCGCCACTGCTGTGCGCCATCGAAATCACTCCAGGGGTGGCGGGCAAGTTCAAGCCCATCCGGATGATTGCGCTCGACCGGGCCTATACCGACAAGCAGGGGCGCGTCTGGGAGCCGGACCGGTACGCGCGCGGAGGGCAAACGGTACTGCGAACCAAGCCGGTCGAGGATGCTCCCGATCCCGAGCTCTTCCGAGGCGAACGCTTTGGGAACCTCCGTTATGTCGTCCCGGTTCCTCCGGGACGATACGGGATCACCATCTACGCCGCCGAGGCCTGGTTCGGCCCCGGCACACCGCCCGGCGGAGGGGTTGGCAGCCGCGTGTTCGATATTCTCTGCAACGGTATGGTGCTGCGCCACGGCTTCGATGTTTTCAAGGAAGCCAAAGGCGCCGGACGCGCGACCGCGTTCACCGCTCATGGATTGGAACCGGACGCGCAGGGCAAACTGAATATTGCCCTGGCGCCGACGCGGAATTATGCCTGCGTGAATGCGATCGAAGTGATCGACGAGTCGAGGTAACGAGCTAGGCTGCAGCCCGCCAGCCGCCGAAGGCCTCTTCGAGTTGTTGGGCTATGGCAAGAACGATGTCCTCGCGCCAAGGCGCCGCGGCAACCTGGACTCCGATGGGCAGGCCCTCGGCGGATGCGCCACACCGCACTACAGCCACTGGCCAGCCGGTCAGGTTGTACGTCATGGTGTAGCTGAAGCCTCGGAAATTTTGGTCCTCGATGGATGTTCCGTGCGGCAGGGCCGGGCTGGCGGATACCGGCGTGAGGATCGCGTCGTAGTCGTTGAGGAACGCGGACATGCCTGCGCGGAAGCGGTCGAGCTGGGCCCAGTACTTGCCGAAGCCGCGAACGGTTGTCCGGTAGGGCGCGAGTTTGGCGAGCCAGCCTTCGAGCAGCGGATGCGTCCTCGTGCTTCCGATCGCTCGCAGGAACTCGCGGAGGCCATCGCCACCATCGGGACCTAGCAGCTTCATCTCCAGCTCATAGCTTTCCACGATTCCGGGGGGACGCCGTTCCTCGAGAATGAAACCTGCCTCCGCCAGCGCGCCTGCAGCCTTGCGCACCACTTCTGCGGTCTCTGGAGCAGGCGGAACGATCCCGTTATCCGTGAAGAAAGCGATTCGGCGGACGTCCGGCTGGCCTCCATATGGCACTGGAACCACGGTGTGGTCCTCAGCATCCGGGCCTACCAGGATGGGCATCAGCGCGAGCAGATCCTCGACGCGCCGCGCCATCGGGCCGATCTGCCAGAGTGTTTCAATCCACCCTCCATGCGGCGGCACATGCCCGGTGCGCGGCAAGCGTCCCGAGGTCGGCTTGATGCCGGCGATCCCGCAAAAATGGGCAGGCACCCTGACGCTGCCGGCCGCGTCGCTTCCGAGCCCAAAGGGAGATCCGCAGGCAGCGATCAGTGCCGCCTCCCCGCCGCTCGACCCGCCGGCAGTTCTGTTGAGGTCGTACGGGTTGTTGGTGCGCCCGCGAAAGAGATTGTCGCTTTCAAACGCAAACAGCAGGTCGGGCAGATTGGTCCGGGCGATCGGGATCGCGCCCGCGGCGCGCAGCCGGGCGACGAGCGTGGCATCGCGGGACGAGGGAGGCGCATTCTGCAAACCCATGGTTCCCGCGGTGCACACGCATCCGGCAACTTCGATCGAATCCTTCACGGAAAACGGCACGCCATCGAGCGGCCCCAAGGTCTCCCCACGCCGGCGCCGCTGGTCCGCCGCCTGCGCCTCGCGGCACGCCGTCTCGCGCAGCACCGCGACCGCGGCGTTCAGCATCGGGTTGACGCAATCGATCCGCTCCAGATGCGCTTCCACCAGTTCGGACGAAGACACTTCGCCCTCGCGAATCAGACGGCCCTGCGCCAGGCCGGACAGGGCCAGGATGTCGTTCATTCTTCTTTGATTATCAGGCGTTGATTGGCTTGCACGTTGGAGAGCTTCTGTTTGCCCCCGCTGGGCCATTCGATTTCGACGGCGGACGCCGAGGCGTCCTTGCCGAGCCCGAAGGTCAATGCCAGGTCGCTGGCCGAGCAGTAGCTCGACCCGCTGTGGACCGTTTGCCACTGCGAGCCTCCAGCGCTGGTAACGCGCACCACCGCGCCAATTGCGCTGCGATTGCTCTTCGTCCCCTCGAGCTTGAGTTGCAGCCAGTGATTGCGGTTGCCTCCGTCATTGCGGTACAGGTACGCCGGACCGTGATTGGTGGTGAACAGGACATCGAGATCGCCGTCGCGGTCGAAATCGCCGTAGGCCATCCCACGCGCCACGATCGGTCTGGTGAACGCGCTGACCTGGTCGAATTTGCCGCGGCCCGCATTGCGCAATAGCAGCGGCAGCTCCGCATATTGAATCTTCGGTTGCACCCGTCCGATTTCCTCTTCGATGTGTCCGTTGGCGGCCAGGATGTCGGGGTAGCCGTCCAGATCGTAATCGAAGAAGAAGAGGCCGAAGGTAAGCGTCAGCAGGCTCGCGCGTCCCACGGTTGACTGCGGCGCTTCGTCCACGAACAGACCGTTGCCTTCGTTATGATACAGGCCCAGCATCTGGTTGGAAAAATTGCCGACGATGAGATGCGGGCGGCCGCAGCGATCGTAGTCGGTCGCATCCACCCCCATGGCGCCGCGCGCTACGCCGTCTTCCCCGAAAGCCACCCCGGCGGCCAGCCCTTCTTCCCTGAAGCGACCGTCGTGCAAGTTCCGATAGAGTTTGTTCGGCTGCGTATCGTTGGAGACGAACAAGTCGGGCCAGCCGTCGTTGTTGTAATCCAGCACTGCGACCCCCAGCGATTTGCTGGTCGCGTCCGCCAGCCCGGCTTTCGCAGTCACGTCTTCGAACTTTCCGCCGCCCAGGTTGTGAAACAGCTTGGGCGCCGAGCCTTTGTACGATTCCGGTGTGCAGTAAGACTTCGTCGCTCCGTCGATCGAGCACCAGAGGTCGCCCGCGGCGGTCCACTGGACATAGTTGGCGACA